>JGI12269J14319_10005904_pt1 | contig 10729 bp, 9 predicted proteins | sample PeaSoiSIISIP2007_FD_14319 | JGI IMG/M metagenome (IMG submission 14319) | reverse complement strand
TCGTCATGTCGACGTCCGGTAGCACAATGCCAGCGTCGTTGCCGCCGAGCTCGAGGGTCAGCGGCTTCAGCGTCGGCGCCGCACTCGCCATGACCTTCTTGCCGGTCGCAATGGAGCCCGTGAACACGACTTTCCGGATGCGGTCGTGCCGACTGAGTGCGGCGCCGATGTCATCTCCGCCCGCGATGACATTAATCAGGCCCGGGGGCAGCGCCGCAGCGATCAGCTCGATCATGCGCAGCGTGCCGAGCGGCGTGAACGGCGACGGCTTGATGACGACCGTATTGCCGGTGCGGATCGCCGGGACGGTGTGCCAAATCGCGATCATCAGCGGCCAGTTCCACGGCGTGATCGACCCGACGACTCCGATCGGCTCTCGGTGCATTTCAATGCGCTTGGCAGGCGAGTCCTCGATCACCTTCACTGGCAGGCTGAGCGATGCCGTGTAGGCCGCCCACGCGGCACAGCCACCGAGTTCGAATTCGGAACCAAGACCCTTGAGCGGCTTGCCCTGCTCTTGCGTGAGAAGCACCGAGAGCTCGCGGGCATTGTCGGTCACGACCTTGGCGATCGTCTGGCACGCAGCCTCGCGCTGCTTGTCAGTTGTATGGCGCCAGGACGCGAAGGCGTTCTCGGCGGCCACGACCGCCTGCTCAAGATGCTCGGTCGTGCCGACCGGGCAGAGCCCAACGACCGAGCCGTTGGCGGGGTTACGGATTTCCCGGTAGCTGGCCGCGGACACGGTCCGGCCGCCGATCGTCATTTCATACTTACGTGTCATGACCTGACCTTTTTAGAGAATATTCGCCCTGCCGCGATCGCCGGTTGACCGGTCCTTGGCGTGCCTGGGTATTCATGCGCTGGGCAGAACGGAACGACCTTGAATGATCGCACAGTCTGCCTCTGCCAGTGAACCACCTGCCGTGGGGCAACCGGACCATGCATTGCTGGCGGCCGAGCTACTTGCAAGGCGCACCAAATCAGACAGTTACAGTGGAATGGCTAGATGCGAAAGGGAATCATCGCCACAGGCTTGCGGCAAATACTACTGACGTCGACAGATGGCCTACGTGTTGGGAACACGAGCTGATTTCGCAACTGCGGACTCCTGCCTCCGAAGTACGGATCGTTGAACTTTGCCTGTCGGCGTCTTCGGTAGCTCTCTTACGAAGACCACCGCGCGTGGGTACTTGTACGGAGCGACGGTATTTTTCACGAAGTCCTGCAGTTCCTTGATCAGTAGCGGTCCGGGTGCGTATCCGGTCCGAAGCACAACAAAGGCCTTTACGATCTGCCCGCGGTCCTCGTCTGGCGCGCCGATTACTGCCACCTCCTGCACGGCAGGATGCCCGAGCAGCGCGACTTCCACCTCAGGTCCGGCTATGTTGTAGCCCGCCGAAACAATCATGTCGTCCGCGCGCGCCTGAAACCAGAAGTAGCCGTCGTCGTCAACGAGATAGCGATCGCCGGTCACGTTCCAGCCGTCGATCACGAAGTCTTTCTGGCGCGGGTCCGCGAGATAGCGGCAGCCGGTAGGACCGCGCACCGCGAGGCGTCCAGCATGCCCGCGCGGCAGCGGCCGGTTTTGCTCGTCGAGCACGACCGCCTGATACCCGGGCAGTGGCCTGCCAGTGGCGCCGGGGCGAATCTCGGCACCTTTTGCGGAGATGAATATATGCATCATCTCCGTGGCCCCAATGCCGTCGATCAGCCTTATACCCGTTGCCGCATACCATGCGTCGGACGTGGCCTTTGGCAACGGCTCACCGGCGGATACTGAGCGCTTCAGCGACTTTAGCTGATAGCTACCAACCATCGTCGCTAGGTTCCGGTACATCGTCGGCGCTGTGAACAGGCAGGTGCCCCCGAATTTCTCTACAGCGCGGAGTAGATTCTCGGCCGAAGGCTGCTCGACCAGCACCGTCGAAGCACGAAAGCGCAGCGGAAACACAACCAGCGCACCGAGGCCGAACGTGAATCCTAACGGCGGACTGCCGACGTAGATGTCCCCCGGCACCGTCTCTAGTAGGTGGCGCCCGACGACGTCGGCCATGATGAGAACGTCACGGTGAAAGTGCATCGTCGCTTTCGGGTCGCCGGTCGTGCCGGAAGTAAATGCGAGCAGGCAGACGTCGTCGCGTCGAGTATCCACGTTGACGAACGTAGAAGGCTGCCTCGCCATTGGCTCCTCGAGGCCGCCGTCTCCCCAGGTGAGCGTCCTTGCAAGACGGCCGGTCGCTGCGGTCGTCGCTGCCACCTCCCGCAACAGCCGCGCGTCACAGAGGGTGTGGTCGATCTGTGCCTTCGTCGCGATCTGCTCAAGTTCCTTGCTACGTAGCAACGGCATTGTCGTGACCGCGATCGCTCCCGCTTTCATGACGGCCAGCCACGCGGCCATCAGCATCGGGCAGTTGGGCCCACGCAATAGGACCCGGTTGCCCGGCACGACCCCTAGCTCGCGCACCAGTACGAACGCGATCCGGTTCGCCTTATCTAGCAGGTCCGCATACGTCCAGTTACCGACGTTTGAATAGACAGCGACTCGGTCCCCATGGCCTTCCACGATGGCATGGTCAACAAGCACGGCGCCGCAGTTCAGCGTCTCTGAGTACTGCAGCTCCGGGCGGTTGAAAATGAAAACCGGCCATTGCTCGGCTGGCGGAAGGTTATCGCGCGCAAATGTATCAACGTGGGCGGTGGCGGCAGCCGGGTACCCCGGGATACTCATCGCAGAAATTCCTTGATTGCTCGGCCCGACCGGCGGGAGCCGATGATAGCCAGCTGCATGTGGCCCCGACGCTCGTCGATCCGGAGCGCCCGTACATTACGATGCGGCATTTGCGGCGTCTCCACTAGCCCGACGTCGTGCAGGATCCGGCCGCGTCAGGGCGACCAGTCGGGGGCTATGAGCCGGCGGCGACCATCAGCGGAACGTGTGACGCCGCTGTGATGCAGATCCACCCGATCCCACAGCTCGCAGGTGACTTCGCGATGGCGCTGATCGAGCGCCTCGCAGTAATTCGTGTAAATGCAGAGCCGGACCTCCGCGCCGCGGCCGGAGCTCACCTTGCGGAACCAGTCCGGGTCCGCGAGCGCCTGGCGCGCGAAGCTGACAAGGTCCGCCTGGCCGCGTTCGAGCACCGCCTCCGCCTGCTCGAAGTTGTGGATGCCGCCACCTGCGACGATGGGGGTGTCGAGCCCGGCAGCGCGCACCGCCGCACGAACTTTGGCGGCGGAAGGCAAGTTCCTGCCGTAGGGGCCCGCCGCGTCCGAGTAGTAGGACGGCATGCACTCGTAGCCACTTGGACCAGTGTACGGGTAGGCGGCATCGCCGACCTTTGGCTGCAGCGCGTCCTCGAACTTGCCGCCGCGCGACAGCGATATGAAATCCATACCGGACCGGGCGAATTGAACGGCAAAAAATGCCGCGTCTTCGACGTCGCTGCCACCCTCGATGCATTCGTCGGCAAGCATCCGGCACCCAATCACGTAGTCTGGTCCCATCGCATTGCGCGCGGCGCCAAGTACCTCGAGCGGCAACCGGACGCGATGCTCGGGGCACCCCCCGTAACCATCGTTGCGTGTGTTCGTGGCCGACAGAAACGACGCCATCGTGTAGGCGTGGGCGTAGTGGAGCTCGACGCCGTCGAAGCCTGCTGCTTGCGCTCGGCGTGCGGCGTCGACAAACAGCCCCGGCAGAGTCACGGGCAGATCGCGCACGTGCGGCAGGTCCGTATCGGTCACTCGTTCCCGGTACCCGATGCGCAACGACTCCAACTCGCGCGCCGTCAGCACTTCCTCGAGCTCCCTCGGAGGTAGCGTCAGAAGCCTGGCCCGAACGATCGGCTCGTCTTCGCCCGTCATGCCGAGACCCGCGCGATGGCGATCAGTGATTGCGAGGAAGCGCTCCAGGAACCTAGCGGGGTCCGGCCGCCGCTTGATAGCGAGAAAATCAATTAGCTGGATCAGCAGGCGCGTCTCACCGCCGCTTGCTTCACGGACTACGCGCACGAGCTCGGCGAGACCGGGCACGAAGCGGTCGTGGCCAATCCGCAGCAGCGGACCACTCGGCACGTCTCGCACACCCGTCGCCTCGACGACGATGACCGCCGGCCGGCCTGCGGCGAAGCGCCGGTACCAGTCGAGGACTCCGGGGGNGACGTATCCATCCTCGGTCGCCCGCCACGGCACCATGGCCGGCACCCAGGTGCGGGCCGCCAATCGCATCGAACCGACACGCACCGGACTGAATAGGCGCGATGCAGCCGCTTCGGCGGCGGTCGGCCAGCGCCCGGAGCTCGCATCGTGCCGGATTCTCTGCGGCGGGCGCCACATTGCCATCGCGCGCCTGCCGATCAGCCTGGCTCGGCCGGAATCACGGCAGTGGCCTCGATCTCGACCTTCGCGCGCGGTTCTACGAGCCCGACGACCTGTATGACAGACATCGCCGGGAAGTGCCGCCCAATGACATCGCGGTAGGCCGCCCCGACCGTGGCAATCTCGGCGTGGTATTCGTCGCGGCTGGTGATGTACCAGGTCAGGCGCACGAGGTGCTCCGGCGCGCCGCCCGCTTCGGCCAACACAGTGACGACGTTGGCGAGCGCCTGCCGCACCTGGTCGCCGAAGCGGTCGCTCGCGAAGCGGCACTGGTCATCCCAGCCAATCTGGCCGGCGATGAACACCTGCCGGCCGGTCGCGGCCACTCCGTTCGCGTAGCCCCGCGGTCGCGCCCAGCTCGGCGGCTGCAGAACCTGATGGCTCATCGTATCCCGACCCCGTCGATCAGTTCAGGAGCTCCCGGCCGATAATCTGATTCTGCACTTCGCCCGCATCCTCGTAGCTCCGGAGCAAGCGGATCTCCCTTTAATAGGCGCTCTAGGACCTCGCCGTGCACGTAAACGACGGTGCGGCACAGGTCGCGATCTTCCGCGTAGGGTTTAAAGATTAACGAGTTCCTGTGGTTAGGTCGATCGAGCGTGATGTGTCCGACCCGATCGTCTACTCGCCATGTAAATTGCTGCACCGGATAGCGGGCGAGATTCGTGCCCGCGCATACCGTCGTCATGTGTCGGTCCCCTCCGCTGCCTTGACGTGCGTCTTGATCCGACCGAGCAGCTCGGCGAGGTGGCTGAGCTCATTGCGATCGAGCGCGGCGAACGCGCCGATGATCCAGCGTTCGTGACCCTCGGCCATTGCCCGGAATGCCCTGCGGCCGGCCGCGGTCAGCCGGACTCGCAGCGCGCGGCGATCGTCCGGATCGCCGATCCGCGAGACAAGACCCTCACGCTCCAGCAGATCCGTGATGCCCGTGACGTTGCCGCCCGTGACCATCATGCGCCGCGACAGCTCGCCCATCTTGAGGCCTTCGGGGGCGCGCTCGAGCTGGGCCATCAGATCGAACCGCGGCAGTGTCGTGGAGAACCTCTCCTGCAGCAGTTGTCGTACGCGCGCCTTGACTAGGTTCGTAGTCGCGAGCATCCGCAGCCACAGCCTCAAGGCGTCGTGATGCTCGCTGGTCGCGCGCGTCTCGACGTCCGACTGCGCCCATATGCGCGGCACCGCATCAGGTCGGGCCATCAGGTCACCTCGCCTCCAGCCACCGGCAAACTCTGCCCGGTCACGCTCTCGCTGCCGGGCAGGCACAGCCATAGCACTGCGTTCGCGACCTCCGCGGGCGTCACGAGCCGGCGCTGCGGGTTGTAGGCGACCAGCGACGCGACCGCCTCGGATGCGCTGCGGCCGGTCTTGCTCTGGATGTTCGCAACCGCGTTCCGAGCGATGTCGGTATCGGTGAACCCGGGGCAGACCGCATTGACGGTGATGTTGCGGGTCGCGACCTCGAGCGCCAACGCGCGGGTGAGGCCCACGACGCCGTGCTTGGCGGCGCAGTAGGCCGCGCAGTATGCGTAGCCGACGAGACCGGCTGTACTAGCGATGTTGACGATGCGGCCGGAGTCGCGGGCGAGCATTGCCGGCAACGTCTCGTGGATGCAGTGGTAGGTACCGCTGAGATTGACCGCGATCATCTGTTGCCAAATGGCATCGTCGGTCTTGGCCAGCGAAGCGCTCACGGCCTGTCCGGCATTGTTAATCAGGATGTCGATGGCGCCGGCGCGTTGCCGCGATGCCGCGAACGCGCTTGCAACCTGCGCCCGATCGGCAACGTCGGCGACGACGAACCCGACCTCGCCCGACAAGCCGGCCGCGGCGGTTGCTAGGCGCTCCTGATCGCGGCCGAGCAACGTCACGCGAGCCCCGTGACCGAGAAGCTCGGCTGCGATCGTCGCGCCGATGCCGCGACCACCACCGGTCACCAGCGCGTGTCTGCCAGCGAGTGTCGCGTTCATTCTGCGTCCCTCAGACCGGGCCCTCCGTCGCAGACGCGCGTGCGAGATTGCGTTCGAGCTGGGACTTTCCGGACAGGTACGGGTCCGGCCACCACTGCTCGCGGTACCCCTGAGCTGCAGCCGCGTGCAGCGTCCACGAAGGCTCAGCGAGGTGTGGGCGGGCGAGCGCGCAGAGGTCTGCGCGGCCCGCCGCCACGATCGAGTTGACGTGATCCGGCTCGTAGATGTTTCCCACGGCGATCGTCGGGATGCCGACAACATTGCGCACCAGATCGGACAATGGCGTCTGCCACATCCGTCCGTAGACCGGCCGTTGCCACGGCACGGTCTGGCCGGACGAGACGTCGAGGATGTCCGCGCCACCGTCCTTCAGCGCCCGCGCGATCTCGATCAGCGCGTCCTCGTCTAGGCCATCCTCCGCCCAGTCCGACGCCGAGATGCGGACTGACAGAGGTCGTTCGGCCGGCCACGCAACCCGTGCGGCGCGCAGCACCTCGAGCGGGAACCGCAAGCGATTTGCGACCGAGCCACCGTACTCGTCGGTGCGGCGGTTCGTCAGCGGCGACAGAAAGCTGGCGAGCAAATAACCATGCGCCATGTGCAGCTCGAGCATGTCGAAGCCGCAGGCGGCCCCGAGCTCGACGGCGCGAATGAACTCGTCCTTCACACGACTCATGTCGGCGCGCGTCATCGCCCGCGGCGGCGGGTTTACGCCCTCGAGGTAGGGAAGCGCCGACGGAGCGAGAGTATCCCAGTTGCCCGCCTTGAGCGGGCGATCAGCTTCCTGCCAGCCGAGCTGCGTGGAACCCTTGCGGCCGGAGTGCCCGAGCTGCAGGCAGATCTTGGCGCGCGATTCGTCATGGACGAACTGCACGATGCGCCGCCAGGCGTCGAGCTGGGTGTCGTTCCACAATCCTGTGCAGCCAGGCGTAATTCGCCCCTCCGGTGACACGCAGGTCATTTCCGTGACAAGAAGGCCCGCACCGCCGGTGGCCCTTGCCCCGTAGTGCACTAGGTGCCAGTCTCCCGGCACGCCGTCGCGCGCTTTGTACTGTGCCATCGGCGACACAATCACCCGGTTCTCGAACCTGAGCCCCCGCAGCGCGAGTGGGAGGAACATGGGCGGTCGAGACGTGGCACCGAGCCGCCGAGCCAGCGTGGTTTCGACGCTCGCCACAAAGGCCGGGTCGCGCAACCGCAGGTTGTCGTGACCGATACGCTGGCTGCCGGTCAGAAGGCTGTAGGCGAACTGCCAAGGCTCGAAACGCGTGTAACGTGCGACGTTCTCGAACCACTCCATGCGGTTGCGGGCGGCGCTCTGAAGTTTCAACGCCTCAAGTGACCGCTCTGACTGGTAACTGTCGAGGCCGGACGGGACATCGCTCGCACCGGCCACATGCCGGACCAGCGAGATTGCGTCCTCCATTGCAAGCTTCGTTCCTGATCCGATGCTGAAGTGCGCCGTATGCGCGGCATCACCGATCAGAACGACCCTCCCGTGATGCCAGCGCTTGCACAAGACCCGATTGAAGTTGAGCCAGGCGGAGCCCCGCAGGTGGCGCGCATTGCTCAGCAGCGGCTTGCCGCTGAGGTAGCCCCGAAATAGGCGTTCGCAGAACTCAATCGACTGGTCGGCGCTAAAGCCGTCGAGGCCGTGAGCCTTCCACGTCTCCTCGCGCGTCTCGACAATGACGGTCGAGAGATCGCGGCTGAATTGGTAGGCGTGGATCTGGAACCAACCGTGCTCAGTCGCCTCGAACGCGAAGGTAAAAGCCGGAAACTTCTGCTCCGTACCGAGCCAAATGAACCGGCACTTGCGCACGTCGATGTGCGGCTGGAACTCTCCAGCGTGCAGCTTTCGGATCTTACTGTTGACGCCGTCCGCGGCGATGACGAGATCTGCGTTGGCAAATGGCTCGTCCGAGTCGACCTCGTGCTCGAAGAACAGCTGCACGCCGAGTTCGGCGGCGCGGCGCTGAAAGATGTTCAGAAGTCGCTTGCGCTCGATGCCGCAGAAGCCGTGCCCACCGGAGCGAATGGTCTCGCCCTTGAAGTGCACGTCGATGTCGTCCCAATGATAGAAGCTGTCGACGATGGCGTCATGCGACTCGGGATCCGCGCCACGGAAGCCGGCCATGGTCTTGTCGGAAAACACGACTCCCCAGCCGAAGGTGTCGTCCGGCCGGTTGCGCTCGTACACCTCGACGATCGCGCCAGGGAGCGCTTTCTTGAACAGGATCGCCGAGTAGAGCCCGGCCGGCCCCCCGCCGAGACACACGATGCGCTTCATAAGGCCGCTCTCCCTTATGCCGCATGGTAGCTACGAGATATTTGACGTGTCAAGTATATGTACTGGGCCGCTGCTTCCGTCCTTCGGCCGTCTTCGGCGAGACACGAATCTGGGGGCGCGCTGCGAAATCCGCATTTGAACGGCCCGAGGCCTGCGCAGCATTTCCGCAGGCAGCTGCTCTGCCGGGACCCCGGCCGGCCAGTCAGCGCGTCACGATGCGAACAGCTTTCGACGCTCGAGCAACTCCAGAAGATCTCGAAAGTTTTGGTCGACGGTTTTGCCGGAAGTATTTAGCTGCAGATGGGCCTGTCGGTAAAATGGCTCCCGCGCTTTGAGGATATTTCTCAACTCGCGCATTGCTGCACGGCTTCGGGCCATCGGGCGCAGGTCCCCCTGATCGATTACGCGTTGCATGTGCTCTTCGGGTGCGGCGCGAATCCAGACGGTCAGAGTGCTCTCGAGCAGCACGGGGAGTGTCTCCGGATCTGCCGCGAGACCGCCACCGGTCTCGATCACCGCTGCTGGGTTCTTGGTGAGCACCGCCTGGAGGCTTTGGCGCTCGAACCTGCGGTATCCCGGCTGCCCGTGAAGCTGCAGAATCTCGCCGATCGTTGCGCCGTACTCGCGCTCGACTTCTCGATCGAGCTCGAAGAACGGTACGCCTCTTTGTAATGCGAGTCGGCGTCCGAGAGTCGTCTTGCCGGCGCCGCGTAGTCCGATCAATGCAACATGGGACTGGTTGGTCACAGCACCGGAGCCGGTTGCAAAATGATCGGTGAGCAGCCGGCGTGCAGCGAGCAGCTCCCGGTCCGCCAGGCGGTTCAGGATTTCCAGGACCAACGGTCGATCACCCCGCCGCGAAGGCTCGTCTGACACAAGCGCGTCGGGCGGGAACCCCATGGCCGCTGCGACTCGTCGTAGCACGAGGACCGAAGGGTTCCCCTGGCCGGCCTCGAGTTGCGCCAGAAATCGCAGCGAGACACCAGAGTCGGTGGCGAGCGCATTTCGCGTCATTCCGCGCTGCGCACGGGCGTCCCGGATCCTCTCCGCCAGCCGCCGGAGGTAGGCAGCGTCTTTCCGAATGGAGCGGCGTGGCGTAGCCGGCCGTGGCATGGTGCGGCTCCGTTCTATGTCGTTCTGACAGTCGAGCGCATTCCGTTAACCGCGCTGCTGCCCGGGATCAATCCTATCGACGAATTGCCGAGCGGCTTCGAGCACGGCCGCCGCCTGGTCCAGGTGAGCCGAGTGGCCACAATTGTGTAACACCAGCACTTCCGTGTTGGGCAAGGCGCGTCGGATGCTCTCCACCTGCTCCAGAGTTCCATACTCGTCGTCGTGCCCTTGCACGACCAAGATCGGGCACCTGATGGCGGGAAGGAGAGCCTCGATGTTCCAGTCGCGAAATTCGGGGTCCAGCCAGATCTGACACCAGCCCCGGAACGCGGAGTCCACATCGGCGTGATGCCGTAGGAGGCGCGCTCGCAGATCCGTTGTCTCGTACGCGGTCTCGGCGCGCTCGATGCTCTCTATCGTCAGCTCTTCGAGCTTTACATGCGGCGCGAGCGCGACAACGCCCGCGATATCGGTATTGCGCGCGGCAGCGTGGATGAGCGCGATGGACGCTCCGTCGCTGTGGCCAAATAGGGCCGGGCGCCTGATCCCCAGAGCTTCAAGCAGGGCGGGCAGCCAGACCTCCGCCTCTTCATGCATGAAGTCGACGCTCCTGGGGCGCGCGAGCGGTGACGAGCGGCCGTAGCCGTATCGAGAAAACACCAATGTGCGACAGCCGGTCGAACTCGCGAGTCTGTCGGGAAAATCCTTCCACGTCGACACCGACCCGAGACCATCATGTAGCATCACGAGATCAATCGCCCGGCTGTGCGCTGGCGCTGCAAACCGGTACTCGATCCGGCGATCTGCGAGTGTCAGGAACTCTGTGTGCATCAGCGCGGCGCGGCGATGCCTGACGCCCGGGTTCGCAACTTGAACCGCTGAATCTTGCCAGTGGCAGTCTTTGGCAGATCGGGAACAAACTCAACCCATCGCGGGTACTTGTAGGGGGCGAGCCGCGACTTGACGAAAGTCTGCAATT
>JGI12269J14319_10005900_pt1 | contig 10732 bp, 16 predicted proteins | sample PeaSoiSIISIP2007_FD_14319 | JGI IMG/M metagenome (IMG submission 14319) | reverse complement strand
CCTCCTGCACCAGGCCGCCCGCCAGTTCGAGCTCATGACCGGCGTCGAGCCCGCCCCCCTGTCCGCCATGCGCGGCGCCGGCCACGCCGAACTAGCCCGCCGCACCCACCTGGCCGCGACCCCTCGCTGAACGGTGGACGATGCAGGAGGCCCCGCTGAGCCGTCAGATACGAGTTCAGCCGCCCGCCAGGGCAATTTTCAGGTGCGGAGCGATGAGCCGGGCGGCGTCGCGGCTGGGGAACCAGCTACAGGCGATGCCGACCGCGGCGACGCGGCCGGTGCCGACCAGCAGGCTCAGCGCGTCCGCGACCCGGCCGACGTCCGGGCCGCCCGGCGTGGGGTAGCGCAGGGCGGGGAGCTCAGCACCGTCGACCACGTCGAGATCCACGTGGACGTACAGCGGGCCATTGGGGAGGTCCGCGACCGCCAGGTCCGTGACCTGGCGCCGGCAGATCTGGGATTGGTCCAGGTACGTGACCTCGGGCGGATCCAGGTCGCGCGCGCCGACCAGCACGATCCGGTTCTCCAGCACGGGCCGCAGTCCCAGCCGGTCAGCGATCAGCTCCGGGCGGTACCCGGTGAGCAGGCGCAGCGCCATGCCGGCCAGGTAGCCGGAGGAGCTCGTCTCGGGCGTCTGCACGTCGCCGTGGGCGTCGAGCCAGACGATCGCCGGGTCGGCGCCGGCGGCCTGCAGGCCGGCGACCGTGCCGAGCGCGGTGAGGCAGTCCCCGCTGGCCACGACGACCGGGCGGCCGGCGTCGGAGCGGCTGCGGGTAATGGCGCGGGCCACGGCGGTGTACAGGACGTCGAGCCGCGGCCAGGCCTCGCCCGCGGGCAGCTCGGGGGTGATCAGTTCGGTGGGCTCGGGCGTGAGGTCAAGGCCGGGCAGGTACTCGTCCAGATGATACGGAACGCCGATGACCGTCACGGGCCAACGCTAACGGACGGCGCTAACACGTGGCGATGGCCGGGCTCGCAACCCGCAGGCCGAGCGCTGGCGCCGTGGCGATGGCCGGGCTCGCAACCCACATGCCGAGCGCTGGCACCGTGGCGCTCAGCGCGCCGGCTCGATTGCTGATCAAGGTCAGATCCGGCACGCATCCCGACAAGAGAAATTTTCTTGACAAGAATATTTGTCGGATGGCAGGCTTGTCCCATGATCGATGTAGCGGTGATCGATGACCCTGCGGCGGCGGAAGCCGTCCTCGAACCAGTGCGGGCCCGCCTGCTGGCGCAGCTGACCGAGCCGAGGTCGGCGGCCATGCTCGCGGCCTCGGCCGGCTTGCCCCGGCAGAAGGTGAACTACCACCTGCGGACCCTGGAACGGCACGGTCTGGTGGAGCTGGTGGAGGAGCGGCGGAAGGGCAACGTGACCGAGCGGCTGCTGCAGGCCGCGGCGTCGTCGTACGTGATCTCGCCGGCCGCGCTGGCGGCCGTCGCCCCCGACCCTGCGCGCGCCCCGGACCGCCTGTCCGCTGGCTGGCTGCTCGCCCTGGCCGCACAGCTCATCCGGGACGTCGGTGACCTGATCACCGGGGCCGCCCGGGCCCAGAAGAAGCTCGCCACGTTCGCGATGGACGGCACGGTGCGGTTTGCCTCGGCCGCCGACCGGGCCGCCTTCACCACCGAGCTGATGCAGGCCGTGACCTCGCTGGTGGCCAAGTACCACGACGAGCAGGCCGAGGGCGGGCGTGACCACCACCTGGTCCTCGCCATTCACCCGAGCGTCACGGCGCAGCCGGGCGCCGAGGACAAGGAAGCGTGATGGGCCAGCCATTCGCACAGGACCATACGGCCGACGTGCCCGCCAGCCCCGACCAGGTCTGGGCGGCGATCGCGACGGGGCCGGGGATCGACTCGTGGTTCATGGGCCGGAACGAGGTGCGCCCCGGGGCCGGCGGCACCGTCCGCACGGTGCTCGGTGAGTACGCGCCCGAGCTGGAGATCACCGCCTGGGACCCGCCTCGCCGNCTCGCCTACCGCAGCGGCCAGGCGCCCGACGGGCGCTTCATCGCTTACGAGTTCCTGGTCGAGGGGCGCGCAGGCGGCAGCGNGGTACTGCGCACCGTCACCAGCGGCTTCATCCCCGGCGACGACTGGGCGGAGGAGTTCGAGGCCATGCAGCTCGGCGGCGAGCTGTACTTCCGCACCCTGGTCGAGTACGTGGCGCACTTCGCCGGCCGGTTCGCGGTGCCCGTCACGGCGTTCGGTCCGCCGGGTACGCAGTGGGCCCGTGACCGGGAACTGCTCTGCCGCGGCCTAGGGCTGGCCGGCTCGGCGGCCCGCGGTGACCNGGTCCGGTTCGCCGCCGATGACATNGGGTCCGTCGACGGCGTCGTCTACTTCGCTAACGCCCACNCCATCGGCGTCCGGACGCAGGATGCGCTCTACCGGTTCCTGCGCGGCTTCGGCAAGCCCGTCATGGCGGCCCACGAGCTGTTCGCCACCGCCGCGGTAGATCCCCGGCGAGCCGAGGAAGCCTGGGCGTCCTGGCTCAGCCGGACCCTGGCCTGACGATTCACGTACCCACCCTTGATGGAGGAGACCATGGACACCGTTCGCTCAGCCGACGGGACGGCGATCGCGTTCACCCGGGTCGGCCAGGGGCCGCCACTGATCCTGATCGACGGCGCCCTGTGCAGCAGGCAGTTCGGCCCCATGCCGGGGCTCGCCGAGCAGCTGGCCCCGTCTTTCACCGTGTACACCTACGACCGCCGCGGCCGCGGCGAGAGCGGCGATACGGCTCCCTACTCGCCGGATCGCGAGGTCGACGACCTCCAGGCGCTGGTCGCGCAGGCGGGCGACGCCGTGTACGTGCACGGCACGTCGTCGGGGGCCGCCCTGGCCCTCGAGGCGGCCAAGCGAATTCCCGCGATCACGAAACTCGCCCTCTACGAGCCGCCGTTCATCGTCGATAACACCCGTTCGGCGCTGCCGGACGACTACCTGCCCCGCCTGACCAGCCTGGTCTCTGCGGGACGCCGGGGCGACGCGGTCAAGATGTTCATGAGTTTCGTGGGCGCGCCAGCCATCTTCACCGCGGTGATGCCGCTCACCCCCGTCTGGTCGAAGCTCAAGGCGGCCGCCCCGACGCTGGTCTACGACATCACGCTCCTGGCGGACCACCAACGCGGAACGCCGCTCACCCCGGGGGAGTGGGCCGCCGTCAAGGTGCCGACCCTGGTCGCCGCCGGCGGGAAGAGCCCCGCCTGGATGACCAACGGGACGCGTGCGCTGGCCGACGCGCTGCCGGACTCGACGTACCGCACGCTCTCCGGCCAGAACCACATGGTCAAGGCTCAGGCCATCGCCCCGGTCCTGACCAGCTTCTTCAACACCAACGACTAGAAGGGAACCCAGTCATGCGAAAGATCACCGCCGGCCTATTCACCTCACTCGATGGCGTGGTGGAGGCACCGGAGCAGTGGACGGGACCGTACTTCAACGACGAGGTCGGGCAGGCCGTGGGGCAGTTGATGGCGCCGAACGACGCCATGCTGCTCGGCCGCCTGACCTACGAGGGGTTCGCCGCCGCCTTCGGCGGCCAGTCCGGCGGCATGGCCGACGCGATGAACAACACCCCGAAATACGTCGTGTCGGACACGCTCTCCTCGGCCGACTGGCAGAACTCGACGCTGATCAGCGGTCGGCGGGTCGACGTCGCCGGGCAGATCAGCGAGCTGAAGCAGCAGCCGGGCCAGACCATCGGCATGAGCGGCAGCTCCACCCTGGTCAGCTGGCTGCTCCGGCAAGGCCTGCTCGACCAGCTCGACCTGCTCGTCTTCCCGGTCGTGCTGGGCGGTGGCAAGCGCCTGTTCAGCGAGCCTGACGGCCAGGTGCCGATGAAGCTGGCCGGATCCGAGGCGTTCGGTACCGGTGTCGTCCACCTCACCTACGTCCCGTCGAGCTGAACCGGCCGATCGTGCCGCCGGCGGCCGGAATTGACGTGACACTACGGGCCCGCCCCCTTACCGCGGCCGGCGTGACTCTCTTCAGGGAGTTCACCCCCCGAGATGATCTTCGTTGCGGTCCGCGGCTGAGGCGCCCCGGGCCGGTCATCATGGTCGGGTGAGCGATGCGATCGGGTGGATCAGGGAAGTGGTGCTGGACTGCGCCGACCCGTGGGCGCTGGCGCGATTCTGGGCCGGCCTGCTCGGCGGCACTCCGGTGGAGTGGTATCAGGGCTGGGTCACGCTGGAGCCGCCGCCGCACGGTCAGCGGCTGTCGTTCCAGGGCAGTGCCTCGCCTCACATAGACGACGCATCGCGGGTTCATTTCGACGTCCTAGTCGAGGACCTGGCCGCCGCCCACGACCGGGTCACCTCGGCGGGCGCCGTGATGATCGGCGAGCACGTCTCGCCCCGGCCGGGCCCGGCGGGCGAGCCGGTTCCGTGGCGCGTGTACCGCGATCCCGCGGGGCACCCGTTCTGCCTCGTGGTCCGGTAGCAGGGACCTTGCCGTATGCTGCGGCAGATGCCGTGACAGATCAATGGACGGGGATGGTGCTCTGTGGGATCAAGTGACCAGCGGGCCATGCGACACATGAAGTTGCCCGAGCGCGGCATCCTCCGCGTCACCGGAGTCCACGAGGGGCACTCGCACTCGCGGATCAGCGGCGTCATCACCGCTCCCGGCATCGCGCCCACTCGGGTCGAGCACAAGATCGACGAGCGCGGTCGCTGCGCCGCCGGGCAGGACCTGGCCGTGCTCGTAGACTGCGCCGATCCGTCCAGGTTCGTGATCTTGTGGGACGAGGCGGTGAACGCGACGGGCGCACCGTCATCGTTCCAATACGGTCCCGGGGCGGACGTCTTCATCGGCTCAGAAGGGCAGCCGTATTCGGCGGCGCTGCCCCAGGATATGGCGGCCCGGGTAGAAGCGGCCCTGGACCAGGCCTTCAGCCAGCGGGGCCGGTCCCTACCTCCGGACATGGCGGCTCGCGTGGAACAGGCCCTGGACCGGGCGCTCGGCCAGGCAGGCCTGCAGGGCCAGGGCATCAGCCAGGTCATCAACCAAGCGCTAGGCCGCGCCGCCGGCCAGCCCTACGGCGCAGCAGGCGGGTCTTCGTCCGGTCAGGGCGGCGCCCAGCCGTTCGACCCTACTACCGGGCAGCCGTATAGCCAGGGCGGCGCTCAGTCGGTTGATCCCGCGGCCGGGCCGTCGTATGGCCAGGGCGGCGGTCAGTGGGCCGCCCAGCCGGTTAACCCAGCGGCCGGGCCGCCTTACGGCCAGGGTGGTCAGTGGGGCGCGCAGCCGTACGGCCAGGACGCGGCCGGCTTCCCGCAGGTCTCGTGGACCGACCAGCAGGGTTCCGGTGCCGGCGCGCAGGGCGGGTTCAACCCCGCACCACATTCGCAGTCCCCGGCGGGCGGAGGCGAGCTGGCCAGCGCGACCGTGCTCGCCGCCCGGGACGTCGCGCCGGGCTCGGCATATGCCGCTCCCGGTGCCGCGGTCGACCTGACGCTGGAGGTCAGGCGGGCCGATGGCTCCGTCTACACCACGCGCACCACGCTGAGCACGCCCACCCCAGAACGTCGGGCCGCGGTGTCCACGCCCGGTGCGCGGCTATCGGTGCTGATCGATCCGAACGACCCGACCAGGGTCGAGATCGACCCATACGGTCGGTCCTGACCGGCGGCCCGATTCTCACGCCCGCCTCGGAATAAGGTCGGGCCGGTGAGTGATACGCCCGGACGCGAGGCCCTTTCTGCCCTCTTGCGCGACGTCGCCGTGGGCTGGTTCCCGCCCGCCGACGGGGGAGTCACGATCCTGCCGCAGCCGGAGGCCAGGGACGCCGGTGTCATCGGATTCACCGCGCACGCGGTCGTCTTCATCGACGCCGACCCGGCCTGGGTCACCGCCCAATCGCCAATCGACATCTCGTTAAATTGATAAAGCGACATCTCGTTAAGTCAATAAATCTACGAAACAAAATGATTCAAGATGGGCCCCTGAATCGGTATATTGCCATAAAGAGGCGCGGTGTTCAGCTTTGTGTTGGACGGTCTTTCTTTGGCAGTTTGCTGACGATGGCGGCGTAAGAGGCATCGATGGCCTCGACGAGCTCATCGTCCGGTATGGCGCCGCCGATACGCAGGGTGTTCCACCCGGACCGGCCGATATACGCCATGACCGAGGCGTCGGTGGGGTACCGCAGCAGCCACTCGTCGGCCGCCTCACGGGAGGCGCCGCACTTGAGGCCCACCGAGGCTGTTTCGCCGGACCCGAAGAACGCGAAGATCTTGGCGCCGACCTTGACCGTGACGTCGCCCTCCCAGGGCTCGTCCGGCCAGGCCCCCGGCTTGGCCAGGCAGTAGGCCAGCAGCTGTTCCCACGTCATCGCGCCTTCTCCTTCCTCGCCCGATACGGAATGCCACATTAGCGCATGCCATAGGTCCGGTCATTTAATAGGCCGCAATATCGCAAGGAATGCCGACCAGCCGTGACCCCGGATGGCTCGGCCGTGATACCACCGCCGTTCGGGGAAAAGGGTGGTGAATTTACGGTTTTGGCGGCCAGTCCCCGGACTGGCAGAATGATGCAGTGACGCACCGCGGCCCGGTCGGCTTCGACCTCGACATGACGCTGATCGACTCCCGGCCCGCGATCATGGCCGCGTTCGCCGAAGTCGCCAGGGAAACCTCAACCGACATCGACCTGGCCGCGGTGGACGGCCGGCTGGGCATCAAGCTCGAGGACGAGGTGGCGTTCTGGTTCCCGCCTGGCCAGCAGGCCGCGGCGGTCGCCTGCTACCGGCGGCACTACGTGCGCCTGGCTCCCGAGCTGACGACGATCCTGCCCGGTGCACACGAGGCCGTGGCGGCGGTCCGGGCGGCGGGGGAGCGCGTGGTGATCATCACGGCCAAGCATCCCGTCTCCGTAGAGCCGAGCCTGCGCGTCGTCGGGCTGGCCGCCGACGAGGTGTTCACCCACGTGCACGGGCCCGAGAAGGCGGCCGTCCTGCGGAGCCTGCACGCCGCCGCCTACGTCGGCGACAGCCCGCCGGATATGGCCGCGGCCGTGGAGGCCGGCGCGCGGGCGGTCGGCGTCACCACCGGGTCGTTCTTCCGTGATGAGCTGGCCAGCGCGGGCGCCGACGTGGTGCTCGACTCGCTGGCGGCCTTCCCTGACTGGTACCGGGCGCCGCGCTAGTTAGCCGTCGGCGATCCTCGACGCCACCGGGTAGGGCAGGTGCCGCGGGTAGACCAGCAGGGCACGGGCCACCTGGCGGATCCGCAGCCGCAGCGGGGTCAGCACCTGCTCGCAGTACCGCCAGGCACCGATCTCGTCGTCGCCGAACCGAGCTCGGATGCCACGCCGGAACCGCAGTGCGTCGCCGCCGTCGCCGCGCCAGGTGGGCAGCCACATACGTAGCTGGTCGTCGTCGGTCAGCAGGGACCAGTCCCGCAGGCGTTCGGCGATCTGGCCTGCCGCGTCGATGACAAAGGCCTGCTCGCCCCCGCCCTGGATCCCGTGGACGCGGCCCTGGCTGGCGCCGCCGTGGCGGATGCTGGCCGAGCTGAACCGCGCCCCAACCGCCAGCGCGGCCACGGCGTGCCCGGCTTCGTGCCAGGCGGTCCGCACCGCCGCCGTCCGGGCGGGCGCGAAACTCGCCGCGGCGCCGAGGTCGTACCGCTGCCTGATCCACCGCTCGTGCACGATCGACTCGTCGTCGTAGCGGACCAGCCTGCTCAGCTCGGCCTGGATCTCGGCCAGGTGCCTGGACTCGGCCGGGGTCATCGCGACGTCAGCACCCAGAACTCGCTGGCCTGGTGCACAAGGCGGGTGGGCACCCCGACAGCCTGCCACCGGCGTCGCGCGCCCGGCAACCGCGACACGGCCGTCAGCAGATGACGGCCCGGACGGCCGCCACGGCCCGCGCTCCCGCGCCGGGCGGCCCGGTGTCCACGTCGACCAGCGGCGCGCCCAGGCCGAGCGGGGTCACCGTCGCCGCCAGGGAAGCGATGTGGGCGGGTGCGCCCGCGCCGGCGGGATTGATCACGTCGCGATGAATCGGATGCCGTCCGGCACCGCGCCTGGCCGCCACGCGGGAGCCGGCCAGCTCCGGATCACAGTGGCAGAACACCTCGACCGCTCCGGCGAATTCGGCCACCGCCCGGTCCCGCCGGGCCCCGCGCCACCAGCCTTCCACGATCGCGTCGGGGAATCCGGCGGCCAGCCGGAACACCACCTCGGCGGCCGCGTCACCCACCCGGTTGGACCAGTCCTGGTCGCCTAGCCCGAGGACGTCCGCCAGCGCCTCCTTGATCGGGTCGAGTGACAGCACGCAGNGCCGCAGGTCGGCGCCAAGCCCGCGGGCGATCGTGGACTTGCCGGTGCCCGGCGCGCCGGACACCACGATCAAGGTCGTCAGCGCGCCGCGATCTCGTAGGGCCGGGGCTGCCTGGTCAGCCACTGCCAGAACGTCCGGTGCGGTGGCCGCGCGACGAAGTGGCCGCTGCCGATCGTCCCGGATACCTCGACTCGTAGCAATTCCGGGNCGTCGGAACCCCAGGGGGCGCGGACCTTGACGTGCCCGCTGCGCAGCACCACGTCGTCGGTGTCCACGACGATGCCCGGCTTGGTGACCAGGGTGAGGTGCCCGCTGCGCACGTCGGCGTCGATCCGCAGCGCGGACTGCGTGATGACCGCGTCCCTGAAGTCGAGCAGCACGTGCCCGCTGGTCACCTTCACCTCCAGCCGCTGCGGCACCACCCAGCGGCCCTCCCGCCTGGCGTCACCGCTGCGGCAGTCGATGCGCGCGACGTCCTTGGCCTGCAATGCTGGCGCGGCGGCGACGGACCCGGCGGCGGGCAGGTCGGTGACCAGCCTGGCCAGCTCACCGTAGGTCCGCGCCGTCATGGCCAGCTCAAGCCGCTCGTCGAGTTCCTCTGCGGTCAGCCGTCCGTCTCCCGCGGACACCCGCAGCAACTCGACCACCCGGTCCCGGTCATCGTGCGAGGCGCGCAGCTCGCTCCGGGCCACCTCGTGGCCGGGTTCGGAATCCGTCATGGGAAAACCTTAAGCCCGGGGCCGGCCCCGCACCACGGGGTCGCCGCCCCGCCGCCGGCCCGGGTCCTTGACTGCGGGCGGCCGCCTGCGGTGGGCTCGGATCGTGGCCGTGCCATCCACCCCATCCGACCCGCGCGAGTGCGCCGCGCGGCTCCCGCTGGGGCCGGGTGTGTACCGCTTCCGTGACGCGACGGGAGGCGTCCTGTACCTCGGCCGTTCGGTCAGCCTGCGCCGCCGGGTCGCCTCGTACTGGGGTGACCTCGGCGACCGGGGCCACCTGGCCGCGATGGTGGCCCGCATCGCGCGCGTGGAGGCGGTGCCGTGTGATTCCGCCCACGAGGCGGCCTGGCTGGAGCGGAACCTGCTGGAGCGCCGCAAGCCGCCCTGGAACCGCAGCCCGAGCGGCGGCCAGGAGTCCGAGGTCTGGATCCGGCTCAGCGAGTCCGCGCCCGCGCCCAGCGTGATGGTGGTACATCGGCGGCGGACCGGCGACCGGGCCAGGCATTTCGGTCCCTACCTGGGCGGGCAGAAGGCCCGCGACGCCGTCTCCGGGCTTGGCCGGATCCTGCCGCTCCGCTACGCGGTGGACCGGCGCTCGGGTTCCGAGCGCGAGTTGGCCCGCGCCCGCGGCGCCTCTCCCGGTGTGCGGGCCGATCTGGCACGGGCCATGACGGCCGTGCTGGACCGGGATCCGGCCGCGGTGGCGGCGCTGCGCGCGGAGCTGGTCAGGCGCCGCGACCTCGCCGCTGGCCGGCTGGCCTTCGAGTTCGCTGGCCGGCTGCAAGGCGAACTGGAGGGCCTGGACTGGATCACCGCTGAGCAGAAGGTCACCCAGGCCGAGCCGTCCGACTTCGACGTAGCAGGCTGGGCGGACGGCGTGCTGGTGTGCTTCGCGATCCGCGGCGGCCGTCTGTGCGGCTGGAGCCAGCGCGCGTGCGGTGCCGCGGCCGCCCGCCGTCACCTGGCCGAGACTCCGGGGCCAGGGCCCCGGGCTCCGGCCTGGGCGGACTTCGCCCGCCGCAGTGCCGAACTAGCGGCGCGCCTGCGGTCCTGAGCCGGCCGCGCGGGTCAGGTCGTTGGTGACGGTAAAGCCCAGCTTGGTCGCGTAGAACTCCTTGGCCGAGTCCTGGTCGAGTACCCACACCGACACGATGTTGATACCTGTGATCACGCCGCCTCACCTGCCCGGGTTCGGTGCCAGTTGAAATGTGCCATGCGGCGACTGTACGGGCGGGCGTACCGCGGATGCTTATCGGGAAGTGACGGGTTCGCCGGGAGCCGGGAGGCCGGTGCGCCACATGAGCACGAAGCAGCCGGGGATGGGCGCGGGCCCGCCGCGACTGGCGGCCTCCTTCCGGTACGTGGTGGGGGACATGCCGACCAGTTCGGTGAACCTGGCGCTGAACGTGCCCAGGCTGGTGAACCCGACCAGGTAGCAGATCTCGGTCACGGTCAGGTTGGCCGAGCGGAGCAGCTCGCACGCGCGCTCCACCCGGCGCCTGGTCCGGTACCGGCCCGGGGTCTCGCCGTAGGCGGCCCGGAACGCGCGGATGAAGTGCTCGCGCGAGTAACCGGCCCCGGCGGCCAGCGCCGGGATGCCGATCGGCTCGGCGTAGTCCCGGTCGATCCGGTCCCTGGCCCGGCGCAGCATCCGCAGCGAGGTCACGTCCGCAGCCTTCATCGTCCCTGGTTCCGCACGGTGGGAACTTCTCACCCTTCC
>JGI12269J14319_10005899_pt1 | contig 10733 bp, 10 predicted proteins | sample PeaSoiSIISIP2007_FD_14319 | JGI IMG/M metagenome (IMG submission 14319) | reverse complement strand
GCAAGGCCCACTGCGACGAGGCCCAGGGCTTCCTCTTGGGGCGGCCCGCCCCCTTCGGCAACCTGCGCCAGGCCGGGGCCCTCGGGCCGCGGAGCTGAGCCGGCGTCCCTCGCCAGGGGGGCGCTCAGTCGAAGACGATGACCGAGCGGGCCGACTGGCCGCCCTTCATCGTGGCGAACCCCTCGTTCACCCGGTCCATCGGGATGCGCTCGGCCACCAGCTCGTCGAGCTTCAGGCGGCCCTGGAGGTAGAGGTCGACCAGCCGCGGCATGTCGACGCGGAAGCGGTTGGAACCCATGCGCGAGCCCTGGATCCGGCGCTCGCCGAACAGCGCGAACGCGGGCAGCTCCACCTTCTCGCTCGGGGGGAGCAGGCCGATGATGGTGGCGGTCCCGCCCGAGCGCAGGATCGCGAAGGCCTGCTCCGCGGTGATCTTGAGGCCGATCGCCTCGAACGCGTGGTGGACGCCGCCACCGGTGAGCTCGCGCACGGCGGCGACCGGGTCCACCTCCGCGGCGTTGATGACGTCGGTGGCGCCGAAGTGCTCCGCCAGGGCCAGCTTGGCCGGGACGCGGTCGATGGCGATGATGCGGACGGCCCCGGCGATGCGGGCGCCCTGGACGCAGTTGAGGCCGATGCCACCGCAGCCGATCACCGCCACGGTCTCGCCGGGCTGCACCTTGGCCGTGTGCCAGACCGCGCCCACTCCCGTAATGACCGCGCAGCCGATGAGCGCGGCGCGGTCGAGCGGCATGTCGTCGACGATCTTCACCAGCGCGTGCTCGTGGACCAGCTGCTGCTCGGCGAAGCTGCCCAGGTTGGTGAACTGCGCCACCGGGGTGCCGTCCTCCAACGACAGGCGCGGGGGCTCGGTGCTGCCCCGGCGCGTCTCGGGGTTCTCGCAGCGATTGGGGAACCCGGTCAGGCAGTGTTCGCAGTGACCGCAGAAGACCGAGAGGCAGGTGATCACGTGGTCACCCGGGGCGAGATCGGTGACCTGGTCGCCGACCGCCTCGATGACGCCAGCCGACTCGTGTCCGAGACAGACCGGAAAACGCGCCGGCAGCTGGCCGTCGAGCACGTGGAGGTCGCTGTGGCACAGGCCGGTCGCCGCCGTCTTCACCAGTACCTCATGGGGTCCGGGGCGGTCGACCCGGACCTCGGTGACCTCTATCTCGCCTGGGACACGGTGCAGGACGGCGGCGCGCATGGGTTGGTTCTAGCCCAGCCAGTACAGGCCGGGGTAGCTCGGACCCCTTGTACGATGACGCCGTGCTGAGCCCCCAGGAGCTCCGGACCCGGGCCGACGCACTTGGCTGGTATCACCCGATCGACCTCGGCCAGGGCGTGACGACCCGCGGCCTGTCGCAGAGCCCGCTCCTCGACGCCGGGCACCTGCCCGACCTGCGCGNCCGCCGCGTGCTCGACATCGGCGCGTGGGACGGGTACTACTCCTTCTTGGCCGAGCGCCTCGGCGCCTCGCGTGTGGTGGCCCTCGACCACTACGTGTGGGGCGTCGATCTGGCCGCACGCCAGGCCTACTGGGACGAGTGTGCCGAGCGAGGGGTGCTGCCCGACCACGACCGCGACCTGACCGACTTCTGGCGGCCCGAGCTCCCCGGCCGTCGCGCCTTCGACTTCGCCAAGGAGGCGCTTGGGAGCACGGTCGAGGCCGTCGTGGCCGACTTCGCGACGGCGGACCTCGACGCGGTCGGCACCTTCGACGTGGTGCTCTACCTCGGGGTGCTGTACCACATGAAGGAGCCGCTGCGGGCCGTCGAACGCCTGCGCGCCGTGACCGATGGGGTGGCGGTGATCGAGACCCAGGCCGTCCACGTGCGCGGCCTGGAGACGGTCAGCCTGCTGCAGTTCTTCGCCGGTGGCGAGCTGGCCGGCGACTTCGGCAACTGGTTCATCCCGTCGATCGAGGGCCTCCGCCAGCTGGTGCTGGCCGCGGGGTTCTCCCGGGTCGAGACGATCGTCGGCCGGCCCGAGTCGCCCAACGCGGGGCCGGTCCGCTGGCGCCGGGTGCTCCGCCGGGTGCTCCGCCGGGTGCCCGCGACCGGACCGACCAACCATCCGCAGTGCACCTACTTCCGGGCGGTGGTCCATGCGTGGCGATGACGACGGACGCGGTGACCCGACGACGCGGGATCTCCGTTCAAGGGAGGCGGCGGTGACCGGTTGGCCGCGACTCAGCCGCCGACAGCTCCTGCGGGCCGGCGTGGCCGGCCTCGGGGCGGCCGGGCTCGGGACGGCTGCGGCGGAGCGGGCCTATGCGGCGACGACCAAGTCGGGCCGCGCCCCCTCGGGCGCCAAGGGACTCGGTCCGGGGGGCGCGTTGCTGACGCCGGGGAGCCGCCCGTTCCCCCACCTTCGGGCGGGGACCGACACCCTGCCCAAGATCGAGCACATCATCGTCTTGATGATGGAGAACCACTCCTTCGACGACCACCTCGGGATGCTGGGACGCGGCGACGGGCTCACCCTCGGCCCGGATCGCCTCCCGGTCAACTACAACCCCGACCCGGCGGGGGGCTTCGTCCGGTCCTTCCACAACCCCAACACCGTCGGCTACGCCGACAACAAGATCAGCCAGTCCTGGGACGCCTCGCACCTGAGCTGGGACCACGGCACCAACCGGGGCTTCGTCGGCGCCTGCGGGCCGGCCGCCATGGGGTACTGGACCGGCGAGGACCTGCCGTTCTACTACTCGCTGGCCAAGCAGTTCCCGATCGGGGACCGCTACTTCGCCTCGGTCATGGCCCAGACGTACCCCAACCGACGGTTCCTCCTGGCGGGCACCGCGCTGGGCGATGTCAGCACCGACGCGGCCGGCGTGTCGTCGGTCGACGCGCCGAACGGGACGATCTTCGACCGCCTCGACGCGTGCGGGATCAGCTGGAAGGACTACTACCCGGACCTTCCGAGCTGCGCGTTGTTCCTCCCCAACTACCTCGACAACCTGACCGACGGCAAGGTCGCCCACTTCGAGCAGTTCCTCTCGGACGCGGCCGCCGGGACGCTTCCGCAATTCTCGCTCATCGATCCCTACGTCAACGACTCCGAGGAGAACCATGACATCTCCATCGGGGAGGCCTACGCCGCGACGATGATCAACGCCGTCTTGCACTCGCCGTCCTGGGAGAAGACCGCGCTCATCCTCACCTACGACGAGCACGGCGGGTGGTATGACCACGTGCCACCCGTGCCCGCGGTGCGGCCCGACAACGTGCCGCCCAACATCACCGTCCCGCCCGACCAGCCGGGCGGCTATGACTACACCGGATTCCGGGTCCCCTGCGTCGTCGTGTCGGCCTGGGCCAAGCGGGACCACGTGTCGCACGTGGTCTACGACCACACCTCGCTGCTCAAGCTGGTGGAGACGAAGTGGAACCTCCCGGCGCTCACCTACCGGGACGCCAACGCACAGAACATGCTCGACTTCTTCGATTTCTCGGCCAAGCGGCCCCCCTTCGCCGAGCCGCCCCAACTGGCCAAGCCGCTGAACCCGTTCACCGGACCATTGCCGGCGGGGTCGGGTACCCAGGCGCCCTTCCACCCGGTGGCCACGGCCGCCCCGGGCGCCGGGCCGGCGCCGGGGGCCCGGATCGCCAAGCCACCCAAGCACGCCGACGCACTGATCGCCCGGCACACGCAGCGGGCGCTGGCCACCTAGGGGTGAGGGCCTCGACCCGGGCCATCCGCCGGCCCGGGCGCCCGGCCGAGAAGCCCGGTAGCGTCGGGCAGGCACAGAGGGGCGCGGGGGGAGGGACGCATGCGAGGTGTGCTGGCCAAGGTCCTCACGACCCTGTGCATCGCGGCCGGCGGGATCGCCCTGGCGTCCGGGAGCGCCGCCGCCGACGTCATCTCGCCCCCGGGTGCGTGCACCGCGTCGGGGCACTTCATCCATGCCGGCTTCACCAAGAAGTCGACCGCCTACGTGTCGAGCGACGTCATCGTGGTGCCCCAGAAGGACGACGTGCGCTGGGTCGGCCACGAACTCGGCAAACCGATCGGCTACGTGGGCCCCAAGCGCCCCATCAACGGCGCCATCCAGATCGAGCTGCCCGGATCCTTCGGCGTCTCGATCTGGCACTGGGGCAGCGAGAAGAGTCCCCGCTACTCCAACCAGGGGGAGGAGTCCTACAGTCTGCCGTCCATCCTCGTCGGCGTGCGGCTCAAGTTGAGCGGCTTCGAGGAGGACAACGGGAAGACCATCTGCTCGGGGTCGGTCTATGTCCAGGTGGCGGGCAGCCGCCTCAAGAACCCACTCGGATGGGTCGGCCTGGGCGGCAGCGTCCTGTTCCTGGCGGGCCTCGTTTTCGCGGGGTTCCGCAAGGTCCGACCCGCCTACGACGACATCAACCCATAGGGGGAGCGATGGCCAGCCGCACCAGGGGACGACCGGTGCTCGGGGGGATCTGCGGGTTCTTCTTGGGGCTGTTCGTGTCGATCTCGCTCACGGTGTACGCACGCGTCCCGTTGAACAGCCCGCTGTACATCGCGCTGGTCGCGGCGGGGCTGGTGGTCGGGATACTGCTCGGATTGGTCGGGCCGTTCGGTCGGCACCGCGGGGGCGCCCACGCCCCGCGCCGAGGCGCCTGAGCCCGTCTGCCCGAGGCGCCGCCGACCGCCTTGACCTCGGCCGGCAGGGCGCCCAGAGTGGAGCCGAAGACCGACGAGACGATCGAGATTGCGAGCGCCCATGAGCGACGAAATGCAGGCCGAATTCTGGTTCGATCCGGTGTGTCCCTGGGCCTGGATCACGTCGCGTTGGATGCTCGAGGTGGAGCAGGTGCGGCCGGTGCGCACGCATTGGAACATCATGTCGCTGGCCTACCTCAACATCCACCAGCACGAGGGCAAGGACCTGTCCGAGGAGTACCTGAAGCGCATGCAGCAGGCCTGGGGACCGGTGCGGATCTGCGAGGCGGCGCGCCGCGAGCGCGGCGACGAGGTGCTCCTGCCGCTCTACACGGCCATCGGCACCCGCTTCCACAACGACCAGAACCGAGGCCTGCCGGCGCTCCAAGAGGCGGTGGCCGAGGTCGGCCTTCCCGAATCGGTGCTGGAGGCGGCTGGCAGTGACGAGTTCGACGACGCCATCAAGGAATCGCACAGCCGCGGCATGGACCTGGTGGGCCTCGACGTTGGCACCCCGATCATCAGCGTGGGGGGCGCTGCCTTCTTCGGGCCGGTGGTCACGCCGGCACCGAGGGGGGAGGCGGCCGGGAAGCTCTGGGACGGGGTGCTCCTCGTGACGGGGACCGACGGCTTCTTCGAGCTCAAGCGCACCCGGGACCGGCGACCGATCTTCACCTGAGCTCGCGGCCGCGGCGCGCGGCAGCCGGCGACCTGGCGTGAGGCTGACCAACCGCCGCTCATCGGACCACTGTGACCATCTGCACAAGGCCCCGCGCCGCGATGACCGGTGTCGCGAGCCGGGGCCGACCACGGGGTCAACGGTTGACTTTTCCTACCGAACCAACGGAGTGTGAATCCGCGGTTACCGGCCGGTAGTTTGTGAGGCTGTCTCAAGGGTAGAGATCGCGAAGGACTTCAACGATGACCACCCACGCGCGAGAGATTTTCGAGGACCGAAGGACGTCGTCCAGCCAGCGACGGTCGACCCCGGCTGCCGACTCGTTCCGCCACGAGGCCCTCTTGTACGGCGATCTGGCGACGTTCCTCGACGCGACGATGGCCTTCATCACGGAGGGGTTGGCGCAGGACGCGGCCACCTTGGTGTTCGTCAACGAGGCCAAGATCAACGCGCTCTGCGCCGCCCTCGGCGACCAGGCCCAGGACGTCACCTTCGCCGACATGGCGCTGGTCGGCGCCAATCCCGCGCGGATCATCCCCGCCTGGAGCGACTTCGTGGCGACCCACTCGGGCTCGGATCGCCCGCTGCGCGGCATCGGTGAGCCGATCTGGGCCGGGCGGGATCCCGCGGAGCTGGCGGAGTGCCACATCCACGAGTCGCTGCTCAACCTCGCCTTCGCGGAGAGCCCTGCCTTCTGGCTCCTGTGCCCATACGACACGAGGGCCCTCGACCCAGCGGTACTCCACGGCGCCCATCGCAACCACACCGTCGTCCGGGAGCGGGGCGACCAGCGTCGGTCCGAGCACTTCTCCCCGTCGGCGGCCGACCTGTTCGCCGCGCCGCTGCCCCCGGCTCCCATCGGGGCGGCCGGTCTGCAGTTCGACCGGCACCGGCTGGCCGAGGTCCGCCAGTTGGTCGGCGAGGCGGCCCGGGCGGCCGGGCTCGGGCGGTCACGCGCCTCGGACCTGCTCATCGCAGTCAACGAGCTGGCGACGAACAGCGTGATCCACGGCGACGGGGCCGGGACGATCATCGTGTGGTGCGAGGGCGGCTCGATCCTCTGCGAGGTCCGCGATCGCGGCCGCCTGGACCGCCCGTTGGCGGGCCGGGTGCGGCCGAGCGTGGCGCAGCCCAACGGGCGCGGGTTGTGGCTCGTGAACCAACTGTGCGACCTCGTACAGCTGCGAACGCTGGCTGATGGGACCGTCGTGCGCGTGCACCAGCATTTGCCCGCCGCAGGCTGAGCGCGCTCGGCGACGTGCCCCCGAGCCGGACGGGCCGAGCGGCGGTGCGGTCGGCTCGCTCGGCCTGACCAGTCGACGTCTTCTCACGGCCCTTCCGCTCGGAGGGGAGCGGCCTAAGCTGGCGTCCAAGCACCCAGGTCAGGAGAGCGATGGCTCCCAGGCAGCTCGCAGCGGTTGCGGCCGTGCTGTGTGGCACGGTGGTGCTTGGCGGCTGTTCCTCCGGCTCGGTTCCGCCCTCGTCGCACGGCACCAGCCCTCCGGTGGCCGCGACCACCGCCCGCCCCCCGGCCTCATCGACGGCGCCGACGACCACGCCGATCACGCAAAACCTGGCAGTGACCGACGGCGTGCGCGCCGCGTTGCTACAGGCCGGCGCCAGTTTGAAGGGCCTGCCCGCGTCCGACTTCACGGGGCTGGTGTCGGGCAGGACCTACTACGCATTCGACAGCGCGACCGACACCTACTGGGCGGCGGCCGGGCTGGCGCCGAGCCCCTCTTCGATCCAAGCGCAGGTGTCGTCACAGGACGACGGCGCCTACCTCCTCTTCAGTCGACCCGCGGGAGGAGCCTGGACGGCCGTCAACGACGGGCTGGGCGGCATCGCCGGCACCGTGTGCCCGGCCCCGGTCCCGGCCGCGGTCCTGACCCTTTGGAATTGGCCGTCGGGCTCGTGCAGTCCGCCGGGGTAGTGGCGCCGTGAGGCCCCCGGCCCTGGATCCGGTGCCGCGGTGGCTGCTCCCCGACTCTGGGCGACCGACCTGTCTGTCGTCATGGTGTCGTCAGCATCGAGGTCTAGCTTGAGCCGTGGCCAAGACCGAACGTCGAGGCTCGGAGCGGGGCGATACGGCGACGGATGGACGGTTCGATCGCATCGTCTCGGCCACCGCCAGTCGAAGGATGCCGGTCGCTTGTGAGGGTGCTGGTCGCTGAGGACGACACTGCCCTGCGATCCGTGCTGACCCGCGGGCTGCGGGAGAACGGCTACGTGGTGGACGCGGTGGCCGACGGTGATGCGGCGGTGAATCACCTTCGTACCTACGAGTATGCGGTGGCCATCCTCGACTGGCGCATGCCCAAGATGAGCGGCGTCGAGGTGCTCGAGTGGGCTCGGCGCATCGGCGTCCACACGCCCATTCTCATGCTGACCGCGCGCGACGCGCCGTCGGACCGGGTGAGCGGCCTCAACAGTGGCGCCGACGACTACCTCGTGAAGCCGTTCGACTTCTCCGAACTGCTCGCTCGACTGTCGGCGCTGCAGCGCCGACCGGCGGTCACGCTCGAGCCGCAGCTCGAATGTGGTGACATCAGATTCGACCCGGCCACTCGTGACTTGACGGTGGCCGGTGAGCGGATCACGGTGACGGCCACGGAAGCCGCGCTGGTCGAGCTCCTCCTCCGCCGAGCTCCGGCGATCATCAGCCGCCGGACGATTGCCGTGCAGGTCTGGGCCGACGAGGCCGATGCCGTTGGTTCGAACACGATCGACGTGCACATCGCCCGCCTGCGGCGCAAACTCGGGGCGAGTGCCGCTCGCATCGAGACGATTCGCGGCAGCGGCTACCGCCTGGTGGCGCCGTGAGGTCGACCAGCTCCAACCGGACCCACGCGGCGAGGGTGGCGGCCGTGGCGACCGCGCTCGTGATGGCCTGTTACGTGATCGGTGTCCTCGTCTTGAACTCCTTTGTGGTCCACCGGCTGACGCACGAGGTCGACGCGCGGCTCTCGACGCGGCTGGCCGACGCCAACCGCCTCGTCCTGTCGGTTCCGCCGACCGGGGCCTCGCGCACCAACGCCGCGCCGCGAGTCGATCGAGGTGCCGACCTCGACGACGCACCCTCGTTCGTCTGGAGCGTGGCGCGGTCGGGCGCGGTGACCGCGTTGACCAGCGGCGCGCCGACCCTGCCGCGGCGGGCCTGGAGCACCGCGCCCCAGACGCTCCTCGTCGGCCAGACCCAGTTCCGCTTCGAGGCCACCAGGGCGGGCTCGGGTTGGCTGGTGGTCGGCCAGAGCGTCACCGAGATCCAGCGCGTGGGGGACGCACTGTGGTTCCCCGAACTCATCTTCGGCATCGCGTTGCTCCTCGCCGTCTTCGCCGGGGCGCTGACGATCGGTCTACGCGCGCTGGCTCCGCTCGAGCTGGTGCGGCGCCGCCAGGCGGAGTTCACCGCCGACGCCTCTCACGAGCTACGAACCCCCCTCACCGTCATCGAGGCCGAGGTGGACCTGGCACTCAGCCGACGCCGGGACGCCGAGGCCTACGAGGCCGTCCTGCTCCGGGTGGCCGATGAGGGGCGGCGGCTCCGCCGGATCGTCGACGACCTCTTGTGGTTGGCCCGGACGGACAACGAGCCCGCCGAGAGGCACTCCCGTGACACCTGCGACGTCCGGGCCGTCGCGGCGGCGTGCACGGACCGGTTCCAAGCCGTGGCGGAGATGGGAGGGGTCGGGCTGAGCTTCCGCCAAGCGACGGGGGACCCGTTGGTCCTCCAGGCGCCGGCCGAGTGGATCGACCGGCTGATCAGCGTGCTGGTCGACAACGCCTGCAAGTACGCGGGGCGAGGCGGCCGAGTCGAGGTGGCGGTCGAGGTGACGGGCAACCGAGTGGCCTTACGCGTCGACGACAGTGGGCCCGGTGTCGCGGCGGAGCAGCGGCCGTTCATCTTTGACCGCTTTCACCGGGCCACAGAGTCACCCGGGGGCGCCGGTCTCGGTCTGGCTATCGCCGACTCCGTCGTCCGGGCGACCCAGGGCAGCTGGTCGGTCGGGCGCGCCCCGCTCGGGGGGGCGCGCATGGAGGTGTGGTGGCGCAGGTCTCCGGCGCGGCGCGGGCTCTCGGTTCCCGAGGCGCCGATCGTCGGCGACGACGGACCGACCGGGGACCCGCGCGCCAGCGCGGAGGCGAGCCGGGCCCGCTTGCGCTAGCTGAGCGTCCGCCGTCGCCGGCGACGCCCCGCCGGGGGGTATTGCGGGCCCTAAGAGCTTCTTAAAGCGTGCGCGGACAGGTCCGCCCACCGCCCTTCTCGGGCGTCCGGCTCACGCTCGACCAGCGATCGGTGCCCTGCTTCCTCGCCGGAGCACCTCCGGCGGTTGCGGGACCAGTTCCACCACCACCGAGGTGGGGGCCAGCGCTGATCTCTCCACAGGCGTTGCTGACCCGGCCTCGTGCTTCGGGGTCCGGGGCCTGGGATGCCGAGGCGCACTCGGCGTTCGCCCAGGCGGCGAGGTTGACCGCGGCGTTTCTGTCCCGATCCATGACGAGGCCGCAATGCGGGCAGCCAAAGACGCGGTCTTGGAGACCCATCTCGGCCCAGTGCCAGCCACACGACGAACAGGTCTTAGAGGAGGGGAACCACCGGGGGGCTACCACCAGCTCGGTCCCGTACCAGGGCGCCTTGTAGGTCACCAGCTGGCGGAACATCGCCCACCCGGCGTCGGTGATGCCTCGGGCGAGGTGGCGGTTGCGGACCAGGTTGGCCACCGCCAGGTCCTCCAGGCACAGCCGGTCGTGGGTCTTGACGAGGGCGCTGGAGCTGCGGTGCAAGAAGTCCTTTCGCTGACGGGCGACCCCTGCGTGGATCACCCCGAGCCGGTCATGGGCTTTCCTCCTGTTCTTAGACCCCGGCTGGCGGCGGGCGGCGGTGCGATTGGCCCGGGTCAGCGCGCGCTGGGCGTGCTCGAGCGGGCGGCGCGGCGTCAGCCGCGCCACCTCGGTGCCGTCGGCCCGGGCCGCCACCAGAGCCTGGGTGAGCCCGAGGTCGACGCCCACGAAACCCTGACCGGAGCCCGAGTGGCGCCTCCCTTCGTGCAGGTCGGGCGCCTCCAGCGTGACGCAGAGCCGCACCGCGCCCTGGCGTTGGGCCACCGTGACCTGGCAGATCCGGGCCCGGGGGCCACCTGGACCGGCCCGCAGGAGCCGGCGGAGGGGCCGGGTGTCCTCTCTCACCCCGATGGTGCCCAGGACCGGCAGGGTGATCGAGCGGGGCTCGGTCCCCCCAACCGTGATGCAGGGAGTGCCCTGCTTCGAGACCTTGTTGCGGAGCCGGAAGGACTGGGTGCTCTGGGTCTTCTTCTGGAAGCCCGGGAACCCGACCCGCCCGGTGGTCCCCTTGGCCTTGGCCGCGGCCCTCGTGGCCCGGGCCAGGTCGACCGCCGCTTCCTCGAAG
>JGI12269J14319_10005896_pt1 | contig 10735 bp, 10 predicted proteins | sample PeaSoiSIISIP2007_FD_14319 | JGI IMG/M metagenome (IMG submission 14319) | reverse complement strand
CGGTGGCGATCGAGGCCTTCGCGTCTGACCGTCCGCCGGCAGCCGATCGGCTGCTGCTGTTCTCGCCGGAGGTGTCGGGGTGGTCGAACCGCTCGATCGCCTATCGCGCCAGCGTGTGGCTCGCCGCGCATCTGGCGCCCGGCGAGCGTTTCACACCGCCCGAATGGCTGATCAAGCGGCTGCAGGCGTCGGACAACACCGAGGAGCTAGCCCAGGCGCGTCAGGATCCAGAGATGACCTGGAACATGCGGCCCGACACCTTCTACGGCCTTGCCGACCTGGCGGAAACCGCCCGGGGCGATATCGGCAAGCTCAAGGTCCCGACCGCCTACTTCTACGGCGAAAAGGATCGGATCGAGCCCCGCTCGGCAACGGAGGCGGCCGCCGCTGAGCTTCCAGCCGGCGACCGCACCGCGGTCTACGCCGATGGCTGGCATCTGCTGCTGTTGGACCGGCAGGCGAAAGTGGCGTGGGGGGACGCCGAGGCGTTCATTCGCGACCCCAGCGCTCCCCTCCCCTCGCACGCGCCGCCGATCCCGCCAGCCGGCCGTTAGCGCACGCTGTTCGAATCGCTGCTAAACCAAGCCATGGCCCGCGCCGCCCAACCAACGCGAGATCTGTTCGACGACGATGCGCTGAATCCCGCGCCGGCCTCTCCGCTCGCCGAGGCGCGGGAGCCCGGCCGTGGGGCCGGCTATTCGGCCAAGGACATCGAGGTGTTGGAAGGCCTCGAGCCGGTCCGCAAGCGGCCTGGCATGTACATCGGCGGCGTCGACGAGCGGGCGCTGCACCACCTGTTCGCCGAGGTGCTCGACAACGCCATGGACGAGGCGTTGGGCGGGCACGCCAAGGTGATCGAGGTCGTGCTCGACGCCGAGGGTGGGCTTTCGGTCCGCGACGACGCGCGCGGCATTCCGGTCGATCCGCACCCGAAGTTCCCGGGCAGGTCGGCGCTGGAAGTGATCATGACCACGCTGCATTCGGGCGGAAAGTTCTCCGGAAAGGTCTACGAAACCTCGGGCGGCCTCCACGGCGTCGGCGTCTCGGTGGTGAACGCCCTCTCCCAGCGCCTCGAGGTCACGGTCTGGCGCGATGGCTTCGAGTGGCGCCAGGCGTTTGCGCGCGGCAAACCCGCGACTCCGCTCCAGCAAGTCGGCCCGTCGCGCAAGCATGGGACGCAGGTGCGCTTCTTGCCCGACCCGGTGATCTTCGGCGACGGCGTCGCCTTCAAGCCGGCGCGGCTCTACCGCATGGCGAGATCCAAGGCCTACCTGTTCCGTGGAGTCGAGATACGCTGGCGATGCGCGCCAGAGCTCGCGGGGGAGCAGACGCCGACCGACGCGACGTTCCACTTCCCGAACGGGCTTGCCGATGCGCTCGCCGAACGCGTTGGCGACGCGGCGACCGTCACCGAGATCTTTTCGAACCGCGTCGAGCGGCAGGGCGAGGCGGTCGAGTGGGCCATCGTCTGGTCGCCCGCCGGATTCGGTGACGCGGACGGCTTTCTCTCCTCCTACTGCAACACCGTCCCCACGCCCGAGGGCGGGACGCACGAAGCCGGGCTGCGCGCGGCGCTGACGCGGGGCTTGAAAGCCTATGCCGAGCTCGCCAACGACAAGCGGGCGGCGATCATCACCGGCGACGACGTGCTGGCCCAGGCCGGCGCGATGATCAGCGTCCTTGTGCGCAATCCGGAGTTCCAGGGGCAGACGAAGGAGCGGCTGTCGTCCATCGACGCCCAGCGCCTGGTCGAGGCGGCGCTGCGCGATCCCTTCGACCACTGGCTGGCCGCTGCGCCACGCGCGGCCAACGCGCTGTTGGATTTCGTCGTCGAGCACGCCGAGGAGCGCCTGAAGCGCCGGCGCGACAAGGAGGTCGCGAGGGCCTCGGCGACGCGCAAGCTCCGCCTGCCCGGCAAGCTCGCGGACTGCTCCGGCCAGGCGACGGACGGAACCGAGCTCTTCCTGGTCGAAGGTGATAGCGCCGGCGGCTCGGCCAAACAGGCGCGCGACCGGCGCACCCAGGCCATCCTGCCCCTGCGCGGCAAGATCCTGAACGTGGCCTCGGCCTCGGGCGACAAGACCGGCGGCAACAAGGAGCTGGCGGACCTGATGCTGGCGCTGGGCGTCCAAGGCGGCGCGCGCTTCCGCGAAGAGGAGCTGCGCTACGAACGCATCATCATCATGACCGACGCCGACGTGGACGGCGCCCACATCGCCTCGCTCCTGATCACCTTCTTCTACCGCACCATGCCCGAGCTGATCCGCGCCGGGCGGCTCTTTCTGGCGCTGCCGCCGCTGTATCGCTTGAACCATGGCGGCAAGGTCGCCTACGCCCGCGACGACGCGCACAAGGACGAGCTTCTGGGCAGCGAGTTCAAGGGCAAGAAGCCCGACATCGGCCGCTTCAAGGGCCTGGGCGAGATGATGCCGGCGCAACTGAAGGATACCACCATGAACCCGGCGACGCGGACGCTGGCGCGCGTGACGCTGCCCCGGGCCGAGGAGCAGGTGGAGGAGCTGGTCGAGACCCTGATGGGGCGCAAGCCCGAGCTCCGGTTCCGCTTCATCCAGGAATACGCCCCGTTCGCCACGGCGGATCTGGACGTTTAGCCGCGCAAATCCCGATCTTCATTTGACTTTCACCCTCGCGACCCTATCTACCGGGTGCAAATTCGGGCGGAGTGGTTGCGCTGAGTCGCTCGTCCCAACCGCCGCCCCCTATCCCATAGCGAATGACTGATTTTTCCGAACTGGGGCTGAGCCCCGAAACCCTGCAAGCGGTTGCCGACAGCGGTTACACGATCGCGACGCCCATCCAGGCGCAAGCCATCCCCATCGCCCTTGCCGGCCAGGACATCCTGGGCATCGCCCAGACCGGCACCGGCAAGACCGCGGCCTTCACGCTGCCGATGATCGAGACGCTGAAAGCCGGCCGCGCCAAGGCGCGAATGCCGCGCTCGCTCGTCATCGAGCCGACGCGCGAGCTGGCCGACCAGGTGGCGCTGGCCTTCGAGCGCTACGCCAAGGGAACCAAGCTCACCTGGGCGCTCTTGATCGGAGGCGTCTCCTTCGGCGACCAGGAGAAGAAGCTCGACCGCGGCGTCGACGTCTTGATCGCCACACCGGGGCGGCTGCTCGACCACTTCGAGCGCGGCGGACTGCTGTTGAACGGCGTGCAGATCATGGTGGTCGACGAGGCCGACCGCATGCTCGACATGGGCTTCATCCCCGACATCGAGCGCATCTTCAAACTCACGCCGCCCAAGAAGCAGACGCTGTTCTTCTCCGCGACCATGCCGCCGGAAATCACGCGGCTGACCAAGCAGTTCCTGCATGAGCCGGTGAGGATCGAGGCCTCGCGGCCGGCGACGACCGCCGAGAACATCGCCCAACACCTGGTGCGCATCCCCTCGTCCGACCCGGCTGCGAAGCGCCTGGCGCTGCGCGCCCTCGCCGGCGCAGAGAACGTCAAGAACGGCATCGTCTTCTGCAATCGCAAGAGCGAGGTCGACGTCGTCGCCAAGTCCCTGAAGAGCCACGGCTTCAACGCCGCCGCGATCCACGGAGACCTGGACCAGCCGACCCGCATGCGCACGCTCGCCGCTTTCCGGGATGGCGAGTTGCGGTTGCTCGTCGCCTCCGACGTCGCGGCCCGCGGCCTCGACATCCCCGACGTCAGCCACATCTTCAACTACGACGTTCCCCACCACGCCGACGACTATGTCCACCGCATCGGTCGCACCGGGCGGGCGGGCAAGTCGGGCGAGGCGTTCATGATCGTGACGCCGGCCGATGCGCGCTCCCTCGACAAGGTGATCAAGCTGATCGGGCTGAAGCCGGACGAGGTAACCCTCGATCTGGACTGGAGCGAGGCCAAGTCGCGCCCGCGCCCCGAGCGCGGCCGCGATGGCCGCCGGCCTGGGCGCGAACGCGAGCGGCCTGCTCGCGAGCACAGCCGACCGCATCGCGAGACGAGGCGGCATGAGCAGGCCGCCACAGTGCCCGCGCCGGCCTTCGTCGCACCGCCTGCGCCGCCCCCGTCGCCTGCGCCGACCGCTGCGGCGCCCGTCCCCGCCGCGCCGTCCGCGCATCCCGAACCCAAGCCTGCCCGCGAGCACCGGCGGCCGGAACCCGAGGCGCGGCCGAGGCGGCCCGAGCACGAAGAGCGCGGCGTCCGCGGGTTCGGCGACGACACGCCGGCTTTTCTCCTGCGCGGCGCCCCGCGCGGGGAGTAGCCCGCCCACTTCGTCAATCAGCCTTAACCCATCGTTTCGACTTGCCGCCTAACGTCGCGGTTGCGCGCGAGCCGCCCGTCGCAAGGGCGCAGACGAATATACGAGGACGAACCCGGCCATGGCTGACCCGGTCGAATCGGAGCTTCGCGGGCCGAAGGCGTTTGGGCTGGCGCGCGAAGCGCTCGAAGACATGGAGCGGCGTGGCGTCTGGCCGACCCCGCTGAACTACGAACTTTGGCTCCACGCACTCGGTGATCCGACCTGCGAACTCGCGTCCGAGATCGAACGGCTGCTCGCCGCCGGGGAGCCGATCACCGATGCGATGGGCGAAGCGCTGGCGGCCGCCTACCTGCCCAAGGCCCGGCTCAACGACCAGATCCGCGACGCCGGCGCACGCTTGAACCGCGAGCTGGCCGAGGTTGCCGAAGCGATCAAGCACGCCCACCAATCAAGCGAACAGTACGGCGAAACGCTGGCCGGCGCCGGGCGTGAGCTGGCCGAGCACAGCGAGGCGGAGGCGATCGAGAGGCTCGTTGTCACGCTGTCCGACGCGACCCGCGACGTGCAGCTCGAGAACAAGACCCTCGAGCAGCGCCTGGAGGAGTCCACCGCGGAGGTGAACCGCCTGCGCGACCACCTCGAACAGGTCCGGCGCGACGCGACGATCGACGGGCTGACCAACCTCGCCAACCGCAAGGCCTTCGACGAGACGCTGGAGCGCGCCGTCGCGGCCGCGCGCGCGCGTTCGGAGCCCCTCGCCCTGGCCGTGCTCGACATCGACCATTTCAAGATCTTCAACGACACCTGGGGCCACCAGACCGGCGACCAGGTGCTGCGCTACGTGGCCAGCGTCATCGCCCGCATGGCGCCGGCGCCGCGATTCGCCGCCCGTTACGGCGGCGAGGAGTTCGCTTTGATCTTTCCCGGCGAAACGCCGGGCGCAGCGCTGGAGACGCTGGAGGAGATCCGCCAGGCGGTCTGCTCGCGCCCGCTCAAGCGGCGCTCGACCAACGAGGACCTGGGCTCGATCACGATCTCCGCCGGCATGGCTGAACTAGGGGCCCATGACGAGACGGCTGCTCTCATCGAACGCGCGGACGAAGCGATGTATGCGTCGAAGCGCGCCGGCCGCAATCGCGTCACCGCCGCCAACCCGATCGCCGACGCGGCCTAGAGCATGATGGCTTCGGGCCGAAGCGGTCCGAAGGCTGAATCACGCTCTACGCGTTTGAGTCTAAGCCACGATTCAACGACCAGGCGATTCCGCCTGATTGCACCGTGCATTAGTCGACCAGCAGTTCCTTCGCGGCCGCGTCGAACGCGCGGTGGGCGACGAATGCGAGCGCGCCGCCAGTCGAGACCCGCCTGACGCCCAGATCGCGCAGCTCGCCCAGCGACAGCCCCTGTGGGCGCAGCAGGATGTTCACAGGCCGCGGCGCGACCGCCTTCACGATGGCCGCGATCTCGTCCTTGTCGCGGGGCCCGGGCGGATAGAGGCAGTCGGCCCCCGCATCGGCGTACGCTTCGAGCCGCGCGATCGTCTTGCCGAGGTCCGCCTGACCGACGAGGTAGCCTTCGCACCGCCCGACCAGAACCACGCCGCTGTTGTCGCGGTCGATCTCGGTCCGGGCCGCCCTCATCCGCGCCACGGCGAGGTCGAGGTCCAGCAAGCCGGGTTCGCCACCGAGCACGCGATCCTCGATCGAGAGCCCGGCGACGCCCGTCTCGATGGCCAGGCGCACGTTGGCCGCGACCCCTTCCGGTTCGACGGCATAGCCGCCCTCGAAGTCGGCGTTGTACGGCAGATCGATGGCGGCGGAGACGTCGCGCAGATGCTCGAGCAGCTGGTCGCGGGTCACCCCATAGTCCCCCTTGCCTAGGGTCATAGCGAACCCGCTGCTGGTCGAGGCCAGGGCCTTGAAGCCCAGGCGTTGCAGGTGCAGCGCGCTGCCGACGTCCCATGGGTTGGGCAGGACGAAAAAGCCGTCCTCATGCAAGCGGTGAAATGCGGCGCGTTTCTCGGCGGTGGTTGGCATGATGCGACGTCCTTTGGATCGATGGCGCTTCCAGCCATAGCACCCGGTCAGGGCCGAATCTGGCAGGAAGTGGACGTCTCTAAGGGTCGCGGGCGGCGGCCGGCTCGATGGTCACGCTCTCGCCGCAGCCGCAGGCGTCAGTCTCGTTCGGATTGTGGAAGACGAACTTGGCCGCAAGCTTGGTCGCCTCGAAGTCGATTTCCGAGCCGAGCAGGAACAGGACCGCCTTGGGTTCGACCAGGATGCGGACGCCCTTGTCCACGACCACCTCGTCGAGCGGTTCGGCGGCCTCCGCGTACTCGATGACGTATTCCTGACCGGCGCAGCCGCCGTTCTTCACACCGACGCGCAAGCCGGCGTAGGGCTTCTCGGCGCGCCCCATAATTTCGCGCACGCGTGCGGCAGCGCGCTCGGTGAGAGTGACCACCTGCGGGCGCGGCCGTGTGCGGCGGGTCTGTACACGGGGTTCCATGGTCAGAACATGTTCAGCTGCAGTTTGGCCTCGTCGGACATCATCGACGGGTCCCAGGGCGGTTCGAACACCAGGTTGACGGTGCAGGAGCGGATGCCCTCGATCCCCAGCACGGCCTCCTCGACCCAGCCTGGCATTTCGCCGGCGACCGGGCAGCCCGGCGCGGTCAGGGTCATGTCGATCGCAACGTCCCTCTCGTCGGAAACGTCGACCTTGTAGATCAGCCCAAGCTCGTAGATGTCGACCGGAATCTCCGGGTCGAACACCGTCTTCAGCTGGTCGACCAGCTGGTCGGTCAGCCGGTCGAGCTCTTCCTGGCTGAGGGCCGTGGTTTCGGTCGTATCGAGTCGGGCGTCGTCCATGGGTTTCGAGCTTACGCGAAAAAAGTTTGGGCTTTGACTAGGGCTTCGGCGAACGCGTCCGCTTCGTCGAGGGTGTTATATAGGGCGAACGAGGCGCGCGCGCTCGCGGTGACGCCGAAGCGGCGCATCAGGGGCTCGGCGCAATGGGTCCCGGCGCGAACTGCGACCCCGTAGCGGTCCAGCACCTGGGCGATATCGTGTGGATGCGCGCCTTCCACATTGAACGCGAAGATCGCGCCCTTACCGGGCGCCGTCCCGAGCTCGGTGAGCCAGTTGGCGCCGTTCAGCCGCGCCTTCACGCGGTCGTAGAGCGCCCGCTCGTGGGCGGCGATCGCCGGGCGGTCGTGCTGCTCGAGCCACGCGATGGCCACGCCCAATCCGATCGCCTCGACGATCGGGGGTGTCCCAGCTTCGAAGCGGTGCGGCGGCTCTCCATACGTGATGTCGTCCTGCATCACGTGCCCGATCATCTCCCCCCCGCCCTGATAGGGTGGCAGCTTGGCCAGGTATTCCGCCTTGCCGTAGAGGGCCCCGATGCCGGTCGGGCCGTACAGCTTGTGGCCGGTGAAGGCGTAGAAGTCGACGCCGAGCGCCTGCACGTCTACAGCGANGTGCACGACGGCCTGGCAGCCATCCAGCAGCACCAGCGCGCCATGGGCGTGCNCCATGGCGACGACCTCGGCGACCGGATTGATCGTCCCCAGCACGTTGGACATGTGGGTCACCGCAACCATGCGGGTGCGAGGGCCGATCAGAGCCTCCAACGCCGCCAGATCGAGCCGGCCGTCGTCGGTGATCGGGGCAAAGCGCAGGACCACGCCCTTGCGCTCGCGCAGGAAATGCCACGGCACGATGTTGGCATGGTGCTCCATCTCGGTGAGCACGATCTCGTCGCCGGCCTTGAGCCCGAGCCCGAACGATGAGGCGACAAGGTTGATCGCCTCGGTGCCGCCCTTGGTGAAGACGATCTCCGAGGCGCTCTTCGCGTTCAGCAGCCGCCGGACGCGTTCGCGGGCCTGCTCGTAGGCCTCGGTGGTCTCGTTCGCCATCGTGTGCAGGCCGCGGTGCACGTTGGCGTAGGAGGTTTCCATCACCCGCACCATCGCCTCGATCACCGCGCGCGGCTTCTGCGCCGAAGCGGCGCTGTCGAGATAGACCAGCGGATGGCCGTTGATCTCGCGCTTCAGGATCGGGAATTCGTCCCGAATGGTGCTGGGGTCGAAGCTCATAGCGCCCTCAATCGCTCCGCGACCCACGCCCGGGCGATCTCGCGGGCGCCCTCGTGCCCGATTCGATCGACCACTTCGCCGACGAACGCTTCGGTGAGAAGCGCCCGCGCCTCGGCGTCGGGAACGCCGCGCTGACGGATGTAGAACAGCTGCTCCTCGTCGAGCGCCCCCACGGTGTTACCGTGGCTGCACGCAACGTCGTCGGCGTAGATTTCGAGCTCCGGCTTAGCGTCCACCTCGGCGCGCTCCGAAAGGATAAGCGCGTGATGCCCCATCCGCGCATCGGTCCCATCGGCCCCGCGCGCGACGATGATGCGCCCCTGGAACACGGCCCGCGCCCGGTCGCTCACGCAGCCTTTGGTGAGTTGCTTGGTGGTCGCCCCGGGCCAGGCGTGGGTCACCTCGCTCGTCAGGTCGGCGCGGCGCTCAGCATCCAGCACATAGCCGCTGTCGAGCTGGACTGCGGCGTCGGGCCCGTGCCGCACGCGCGTCTCGCATCGCTGCCGCTTGGCGCCGTCTGTCAGCACCGTCTGGGCGAGCTCGGCCCGTGCCGCGAGCTGGATCTCGGTGGTGCTGACCGCGATCGCGTCGGCTGAGTCGTTGAGCAGCACGATCCGCTGCAGGCTCGCGCCCTCGGCCAACCGCACGTCGAGCGCAACGTCGGCGACATAGCCCGCACCAGCGCCCTCGTGGCTCTCGAGCAGGAGGAGCGAGCCGCCCGCCCGGATATCGATGGAAAACGCAGCGGCATGCGCCGTACCGGTCGCATGCGAGAGGAACCGCAAGGCGACGGCGAGGCTCGCGCCAGGCGCGACGGTCAGGCCATCGGCGTGGGCCAGCGCGCGGCCGTTCAGGAAGACGATCTCTTCATCGTCCATCCCGTCGAACGGCCCGCGCCCAACCGCGGCCGCGTCTCCAGGCGGCGACCGCGACGGGATCTGACGGAGCAGACCGGCGAGGTCGGTCCAGCGCCAGTCTTCGTCGCGCCGCGACGGGAGCTCGGCGACGTCACCGGTCTTGATGGCGGAAGCCAGGCTCATGCCGCGACTTTCGAGTACTTGTCGTACCCCTCGCGCTCCAGCTCGTGGGCGAGCTCTGGGCCGCCGGAGGCGGCGATGCGGCCGGCGGCCAGCACGTGCACGCGGTCGGGGCGGATGTGGTCGAGCAAGCGCTGGTAGTGGGTGATGACCAGCAGGCCGCGCTCCGGCGAACGCATTCCGTTCACGCCCTCGGCGACCACCTTCAGCGCGTCGATGTCGAGGCCGGAATCGGTCTCATCGAGAATGAGCAAGCGGGGCGCGAAGAGCGCCATCTGGAAGATCTCCATCCGCTTCTTCTCGCCGCCGGAGAAGCCGACGTTCAGCGGCCGGCGCAGCATGTCGAAGTCGATCTTCAGCGCGCCGGCCTTCTCGCGTGCGAGCTTGAGGAAGGCCGGCGCCGGGACTTCGTCCTCGCCCCTTGCCTTGCGCTGGGCGTTCAGGGCCGTGCGCAGAAAGGTTAGCCCCGGCACGCCCGGGAGTTCGAGCGGATACTGGAAGGACAGGAAGACGCCCCGCGCCGCCCGTTCCTCGGGCGCAAGCGCCAGCAGGTCCTTGCCCTCATACATCACATCGCCGCCGGTGACCTCGTACCCCGGCCGTCCGGCCAGCGCGTAGGCAAGCGTCGACTTGCCGGCCCCGTTCGGACCCATGATGGCGTGCACCTCGCCGGCGGGCAGATCGAGGGAGAGCCCCTTGATGATCTCCGCCTCGCCGACGCGGACGTGCAGGTCGTGGATCGCGAGCATCAACCGCCGGACTCCAGGGGCTTGAGGAACTCCAGCCGGTTCCCGAACGGGTCGTAGATGTAGATGCGCTCGTGGCCCTCGAGCAGGTCGTCGTCGACCACCTCGTAGCCGGCCGCCCGCGCCCGCGCGGCGAGGCCTTGCGCGTCGTCGACGCGGAACGCGATATGCGCCTTGCGCGCCGGCGCAAACGGCGTTTCGACCCCGCAGTGGACCTTCACCCGCTCGCTCTCGAACCAGCAGCCGCCGCGCCTGGCGAGCTCCGGCGGCTTCTGCTGTTCCGGCAGGCCGAGCAGCCCGGCGTAGAACGGCCGCGCCTTGCCCTCGCCGCCGGCCGGAATGGCCACCTGGGCGTGATCGATGGTCTCCAGCATCAGCCCACGCTCCCCTCGAGGCTGATCGCGACCAGCTTTTGGGCTTCGACGGCGAACTCCATCGGCAGCTCCTGCAGGACCTCGCGGACGAAGCCGTTGACCAAGAGGGCGACGGCGTCCTCCTGGGAGAGGCCCCGCTGCATCACGTAGAACAGCTGCTCCTCGGAGAGGCGGGTGGTCGTCGCCTCGTGCTCGAGCCGGGCCGAGCCGTTCCTGGCTTCGATGTAGGGGACGGTATGGGC
>JGI12269J14319_10005893_pt1 | contig 10739 bp, 8 predicted proteins | sample PeaSoiSIISIP2007_FD_14319 | JGI IMG/M metagenome (IMG submission 14319) | reverse complement strand
GGCCGCCACGAGGTCACGCTGTTCGAGGCGGGCCGCCACCTCGGCGGGCACGCCAACACCGTCACCGTCGAGCGCCCGAGCGGCACCTGGCACCTCGACACCGGCTTCATCGTGCTCAACGACCGCAACTACCCGCGCTTTCGCGAGATCCTGTCGGCCTGCGGCGTCGCGCTGGCGCCGAGCCACATGGGCTTCTCGGTCAAGGGCGAGGACGAGGACTTCGAGTACGCGGGGACCCCCCGCGGCGTCTTCGCGCAGCGTGCCAACCTCCGCCGCCCGGCCTTCTGGCGGATGCTCGCCGACCTGGTCCGCTTCAACCGCGCGCTGGCCGCCGTCACCGCCGCCGGCGCCGGCGAGCGCCGCTCGCTCGGCCAGTTCGTCGATGAGGGCCGCTACTCGCGCTGGTTCATCGAGCGGCTGATCGTCCCCCAGGCCTCGGCCGTGTGGTCCGCCGACCCGGCCTCGATGTGGAGCTTCCCGGTGCGCTTCCTCGCCGAGTTCTTCGCCAACCACGGGATGCTGGGCTTCCGCGACCGCCCGCGCTGGCAGACGGTCGCCGGCGGCTCACACCGCTACGTGCAGGCGCTGAGCCGTCCGTTCTCCGACCGCATCCGCCTCGCCTCGCCGGTGCGCTCGCTGCGGCGCGAGCAGGACGGCGTCGCGCTGGCGCTGGCAGGCGGCGGCAGCGAGCGCTTCGACGAGGTCGTCATCGCCTGCCACGCCGACCAGGCGCTGGCGCTGCTCGAGGACCCCTCCGAGCGCGAGCGCGAGCTGCTCGGGAGCTTCCCCTACCAGCGCAACGAGGCGGTGCTGCACACCGACGCGGCGCTGCTGCCGCGCCGCCGCGACGCCCGCCAGGCCTGGAACTACCACCTCTTCGCGCGGCCGCGGCCGGCGACGACGGTGACCTACTACCTCAACCACCTCCAGCGCCTCGACGCTCCCGAGGACTTCTGCGTGACGCTGAATCTGTCCGATCGGATCGACCCCGCCAAGGTGATCGCGACCTTCGACTACGCCCACCCGGTCTATACGGAGGCCGCCGTCGCGGCGCAGGCCCGCCAGGACGAGATCTCGCCCGCGCGGCGCACACGCTACTGCGGCGCCTACTGGGGCTGGGGCTTTCACGAGGACGGCGTCGTCTCGGCGCTGCGCGCGGTGGCGGGGCTGTGAGCTCGCCGGCGTCGAGCTCGAGCTCGCCGGCGTCGAGCTGCCTCTACCGCGGCTGGATCCGACACCGCCGCTACGGTCCCGTCCCCCACCAACTGCGCACGACTCTGTTCATGGTCTACCTGGACCTCGACGAACTGCCCGCCCTTTTCGACCACTATCGGATCGCTTCCGCCCGCGGGCGCGCGCTCGCGGAGTTCCGGCGCAGCGACCACCTCGGCGACCCGTCCCGGCCGCTGGCCGAGGAGATCCGCGCGCTTGTCGCCGCGCGCACGGGCGCGCGCCCGGCGGGACCGATCAGGCTGCTGACCAACCTGCGCTATCTCGGGCACTGCTTCAACCCGGTCAGCTTCTACTACTGCTACGAGGCGGGCGCGCAGCGCGTGCAGGCGATCGTCGCCGAGGTCACCAACACCCCCTGGGGCGAGCGGCATGCCTACGTCCTGGCCAACGACCGTCCAGCCGGCTCGATCATGCGCGGACGCTTTGAAAAGGAGTTCCACGTCTCACCGTTCATGGGTATGGACCACAGCTACTCGTGGCGCCTCACGCCACCGGGTGAGCGCCTGATCGCGCACATCGAGAGCGAGCGCGACGGCGCTGTCGTCTTCGACGCCACGCTCTCGCTCCGCCAGCGCCGGCTGACGCCGCGAGCGCTCGCAGCGCTGCTCGCGCGCTACCCGCTGCTGACGCTGCGGACGGTCCGCCAGATCTACGCCAACGGGCTGGCGCTGCATCTCAAGGGGGCGCGCTACTTCCCCAATCCGAGCGGCGCGCCGCTGCTCGGACGCGCGCGGCGAGCGCACTCGCGTGCCTCACGCGAGGACGCGGCCCGATGAACGAGATCTTGCGAGCCCGCGTTTCCGGGCGTTTTCTTGCGGCGAAAAGGAAAACCCGAACATTTGTCGACGGTGGGTACAATCCTGCCGCAATGGCGGGCCACAGCATTCTGCGGCGCTGGCGTGCGCGGGTGGTCGTGCTCTCGGTTCTGGCCCTGGCCGGGGCGGGCGCGACGGCCGCGAGCGCGAACGCACAACAGCCTGCCGCCCACACGGCGTCGCGGACTGCGACGCTGATCATCCACCCGGCTTCGATCGGGAAGTACGAGGTGATCGTCTGGGTGCGCTCCCGAGGCAAGCACTCGCGCGTCGTCGACATCTACCTCACCGGCCGGCCGATGCAGTCCGTGCGCGCCGACCCCTGGTGGGGGGCGCGCGTCTACTACACGCTGAAGCTGACCGGCTCGGAGCTGACGATCCGCACCGTCAACGACGCGCCGGCCGTGCAGGTGCGGGCCTCGCTGATCCTCAAGGGCGTGATCTCCAAGCCGAAGGCGACCACGACGACCACGAGCAACGGCAACACGACCACGACCACCACCACAACCACCACGCCGCCGCCGACCCCAACGCCGACGCCGACGCCTCCGAGCACGCCGCCGCCGCCGCCGCCCAACCCGCCCTACTCATCGACGTACACGAAGATTCTCTGGGACGAGGAGTTCACCGGCGCCGCGGGGACGGCCCCGGATTCCAATTGGGTCTACGACACCGGCCCGTCCTGCGGCACCAGCGACTGCTCGGTTGACACCGCCAGCCTCGCCAATGCGGCGCTGGACGGCAACGGCGACCTCGCGATCACGGCGCTGCGCTCGGGCAACGGCACCTATACGACCGCGCAGGTCGAGACGCTGCCGAGCGTGACCTTCCACGTCGGCGAGGAGCTCGATGCGCGCATCAAGCTGCCGGCGGGCCAGGGGCTGTGGGGCGGCTTCTGGCTCTACCAGAGCACGACCGCCGGCGGCTCGGTGTGCAGCCCGAGCAACTGCGGCGAGCTAGACGTGCTCGAAGCGCCAGAGTTCGGGGCCTCCCCGACCGCGGACTACTTCGACCTGCACGGTCCGCTCGGCGGCACCAACCAGCAGCAGTGGCAGTCTTACGAGCAGTCGCTCGGCGACCTCAGCACCGGCTTCCATGTCTACGGCGTCACCTGGGCTCCCGGGCTGATCACCTGGACGATCGACGGCACGCCGTTCGCCTCCGCGGCACCGAGCAGCCTCAGTCCGGGCTCGACCTGGGAATTCGACCAGGGCAACTACCGGTTGCTGCTCGACCTCGCCACCGGCGGCTGGCCGCCCGCGGCAAGCACCGCTTCGGCGACGATGCTCGTCGACTGGGTGCGCGTCTACACAAGCTCGTAAGCTGCGCGGACGAGCGTCGGCGATTGAACCGATAAGAGCCAGCGCCCGTATCAGGGACATGCCGGTCGCCCTCACCCTGCACCAGTGATGCGGCTCCCCAGCCGTGAGCACCCCAGCCGCCCCACCGGCCGGGTCGCTCGGTCGATCGTGTTGCCCCTGCTGCGGCGCACGCGCCACGGCACGCTCACGATCCTCGAAGGTGAGCGCGGCCTGCAGTTCGGTGAGAGCGCCCCCGGCGGGCCGGCGGTTGTGCTGACCGTCCACGACCCGCGCTTCTATCGCTCGCTGCTGCGAGGCTCGCTGGGAGTCGCCGAGGCCTACACCGAGGAGTGGTTCGACTGTGACGATCTGGCCGAGCTGGCGCGCCTTGCCGCGCTCAACATGCCGGCGCTCGATCGCTGGCGGCGCGGCTTCCGCCCGCTGATCGCCCTCCCCCAGGCAGCGCTCGGCTGGCTCTCGCGCAACACGCCGCGGCGCTCGCGCCGGCGCATCGCCGCGCACTACGACATCGGCAACGAGCTCTTCAGCCTGATGCTCGACGAGACGATGACCTACTCGTGCGCGATCTTCGAAGGGGAGTCCGCTTCGCTGCACGAGGCGCAGATCGCGAAGCTCGACCGGATCTGCCGCAAGCTCGAGCTCGGACCGGCGGACCACGTGCTCGAGATCGGCTCGGGCTGGGGCGGCTTCGCGATCCACGCGGCCTCGCGCTACGGCTGCCGTGTCACGACGACGACGATCTCCGACGCCCAGCGCGAGCTCGCCTGGGAGCGGGTCTGCGCGGCCGGGCTCGAGGACCGCATCACGGTGCTGCTCTCGGACTACCGCGACCTCGAGGGCCAGTTCGACAAGCTCGTCTCGATCGAGATGATCGAGGCGGTCGGCTGGCAGTACTTCGACACCTTCTTCGAGCGCTGCGGATCGCTGCTGGCGCCGCACGGCGCCATGCTGCTGCAGGCGATCACGATCGACGAGCGCGCCTACGACGTCGAGAAGGCCAAACGCAGCTTCGCCAACACCCACGTCTTCCCGGGCGGCTGCCTGCCGTCGCTGGCGGTGATCTCGCGCTCGGTCGCGCGCGTGACGGACATGCGCCCGATCGCGCTCGAGGACATCACCGCCCACTACGTGCGGACGCTGCGATGCTGGCGCGAGAACTTCGCCGCTCAGCTCGAGCGTGTCCGCTCGCTCGGCTACGACGGGCGCTTCCAGCGCATGTGGGAGCTCTACCTCGCCTACTGCGAGGGCGGCTTTGGGGGCGGCCGGATCGCCGACGTGCAGCTGCTGCTCGCCAAGCCGCATTACCGCTCGGCCGTCGCGGCCGAGCCGGAGTGAGCGCGCGCTCGCCGCGGGGGACGCTGCCGGCTGACCGCGCTCGCGGGCATGCAACACTGGGGAGGTGCCCTCAATGAGCGCGCCTCACGGCACGAGGATCGCCCGCACGCGGCGCCTGCTGGCCGGCAGCGTCGCCGCCGCCGCACTGGCGCTCGCCGCGGGCAGCGCTGCGATCCCCTCGCTGGCCGCGGCGCCAACGCGGGCGTCCGCCAGCGCGCCGGCTCTGACCAGCACCATGACCAAGAAGGTCGCCGCCGCAGGGACCTACACGGTCATCGTGACGATTCCGCCGCCCGCCGCCGCCCAGACGGTCAGCGTCTTCGTCGGCTCCTCGGTGGCGCGCAACATCGCGGTCAGCCCCGGCCAGAACGCGGTGCTCGCCTTCTACGCGCACTTCACGAGCCGGCACTTCAAGGTCCGCGTCGTCGCCAGCGGGGCGCCCGTCAAGTTCACCGTGGCCGCCGCGCGCCAGCTCGCCCAGAGCACGCCGCCGACCGGCGCGACGGGAGCGACCGGGGCGAACGGCATCACGATCGTCGCGCCGCCCAGCGGGCCCTACAAGCACCTCGCCTGGTCCGACGAGTTCAACGGCCCTGCCGCGACGCCGCCGAATGCGTCGAACTGGACCGCCGACAGCGCCGGCAGTTGTGGCGACGGCACGCTCTCGACCGACACCCAGGACCCCGCCAACGCCTCGCTCAACGGCAGCGGCGACCTCGGCATAAACGCTTACGAGAACGCCACCTCCGCCGGCACGCCGACGTACACCTCGGCGCAGCTGGACACCAACAACAAGGTCTCCTTCAGCTACGGCGAGCTCGAGGCGCGGATCGCGCTGCCCCGCGGAAGCGGCCTCTGCTCGGGCTTCTGGATGGTCGGCAACTCGCCAAACGGAGGCTGCTTCCCCCAGTGCGGCGAGATCGACGTGATGGAGGCGGTGACGCTGTTCCCGAACACCGTCTTCGGGACGCTGCACGGACCGATCATGGGGGTGGCCAACGACCAGCAGTGGCAGCAGGGCGTGACCTCGCCAACGCCGTTCCCCGGCACCTTTCACACGTATGGCCTGATCTGGCAGCCCGGACGGCTGACCTGGACGCTGGACGGCGTCCCCTACGGCACCGCCACGCCCAAGCAGCTGCCGCCGAGCGCTCAGTGGGTCTTCGACGGCAACCCCTTCCACATCCTGCTCTCGCTGGCGGTCGGCGGTTGGCCGGGACCGCCGGCGGCGGGGGCGAGCTTCCCGGCGACGATGCGCGTCGACTGGGTGCGCCTGTACGACTGAGCGCCGCTCAGGCGGCGCGCGGACCGCGGGCCTGCGGGCGCGCGGCGAAGACCCGCTCCGCCGGCGGATCGACCTGCTCCATCGCCCGGGTCGCGCTGCGCAGCAGTCGCACGCGCGTGCCGGGCGCGAGCCCGGGAACGTCGAGCACCTCGGCGCTGACCAGATCGCCGCGCTCGTCGAGCAGCTCGTAGAGCGCCTCGGTGCCGAGCATGCGGTTGCGGACGATGCGCCGCGCGGGGGTGGGCTGGGTGTCGTGGCGGGCGCGGGCCATGCGTCCGACGAGGTGTGGTCCGAAGGCCATGCTGGCTTATCGGCGCCTGCGCGCCGTGGCCAAAGCGGCCTCGACGCTTCGCGGCGCTCGCGCCCCGACGCTAGACGGCTGTCTGAACGCTTCAGCAGCGCTTCGCGCGCAGGCACGCCGCCACACGGGCGCGCCGGTGCTCGTCGCGTCCCTCAGGCAGCGAGTGCCGCTGTCCGCGAGGCGCGGGCGCGCTCGTAGGCCGCCTCGTAGCGCGGCACGACAGCGGGCGCGGTGAACATCGGCACGCGCTCGCGACCGGCTGCGCCGAGGCGCTCGCGCAGCGCCGCGTCGGCCATCAGGCGCTCGAGCGCCGCCGTCAGCGCTGCGCGGTCACCGGGTGGCACCAGCACGCCGGTCTCGCCGTCGGCGACCGCCTCGGGCAGCCCGCCGACGCGCGAGGCGACCAGCGCCACGCCCGCGGTCATCGCCTCGAGCGCGACGGTCGGAAAGGCGTCGGGCGTGATCGACGGCACGACGCCCAGGGCGCAGCGGCTCCAGGCGGCGATCACGGCGCCGTGTGGCAGCAGGCCGAGGTCGACGACGCCTTCGCGCTTCACGAGCAGCTGCGGATCCGAGGCGCGGCCGATCAAGACCAGCGGGACGGGCACCCGCATGCGCGCATGCGCGTCGAGCAGCACGCCGATGCCCTTGTCTGCGGCGAGGTCGCCGACGTAGAGAATGAAGGGCTCCCGCGGCAGGCGCTCGAGCAGCGCGGCGTCGAACGGCTCGGGCGCGGCGCGCTCGCCGATGAAGTTCGGCACGATCTCGAACGGGAGGCCGTCGCGCTCCAGCCCGCAGCGCAGCGCGACCTCGCGACTGACCGGGAGGAACAGGTCGACCGCGCGACGCTGGGCGCCGCCCGACCACATCGTCGCCAGCGCCACCGCCGGGCCGACGGCGCGGCCGTACTGGTTGGCTGCGCAGCGCACGCACTTCAGCGGGCCGGGGCCGCTGCAGGGCTCACCCATCCGCATCAGGCGCTTGTTGGCGCAGATCAGGCTGTATTCGTGCAGGCTCAGCAGGTAGGCGGCGGGGCTTCTGCGGCGCAGCGGCAGGTAGGCGATCGACAGCCAGTTGTGGCCGTGCACGACGTCGGGGCGCTCGCGCGCGAGCACGTGCCGCAGCGCGAGCGTCGTCTCGGGGTCCGGCAGCGGCGGCGCGTGCCGGCGCCCCGACTCGCTGAACAGCGCGCCGACGCGCTGGCTGAGGCCGCCGAGCCGGTGCACGCGGACGCCGTCGCGCTCCTCGTAGGCAGCCAGGCCGGGATGGCGGAGCGTCGCGACGGCGACGTCGTGCCCGCGCTCGTGCAGCGCCGTGGCGAGCGATTGCGTCATGCGCTCCTCGCCGCCGATGATCGGCGCGTAGAACTGCGCCAGCATCAGAACCCTCACGCGGCGCTCCGCACGCGGCGGTAGAGCGCGAGCAGCGCCGCCGCGCAATCGTCCCAGGTGGGGAACTCGGCGCGCGCCGGCACCAGCGGATCGCGCAGCTCGCGCAGGATCGCGGCCGCGATCGCCGGCGGCGGCGCCTGCGGATCGATCGCCCGCGCGTAGCCGCGGTCGGCCAGCTCGCCGAGACCGGAGCCGGTGGCGACCAGCAGCGGGCGATGCAGCGACAGCACCTCGAGGGCGGCCATCGGGTGGGTCTCGAACTCGCTGAGCGCGACGGCGACGTCCACCTCCGATAGGCGCCGCGCCATCTCCGCGCGCTCGCCCAGCGGCACCGAGCTGATCTCGACGGCGTCATCGAGGCCGAGCTCTGAGACCTGCTTGCGCAGCGCCGACTCGTAGGGCCCCGACCCGGCCACCCACAGCCTCGCCGCCGGCTCGGCTTCGAGGACCGCGGGCAGCGCCGCGATCACGCGCTGGTGGCCCTTGTAGCGCTCGAGGCGCCCGAGCGAGGCGATCAGCGGCCGCCCGCCGGGCGAGCGCTCGGTCCCGGCCGCGGGCGCCGGCGGCAGGTCGAAGCCGTTCGGTATCAGCACGAATCGAGCTGTGGGGATCCGCAGCGCCGTCGCGTACTCGTCGATCTCGAAGCGCGCGGTCGCGATCAGCGCCGCCGCGCGAGCCAGCAGCGGGCGAAGCAGCGCGCGCTGCAGGCCGCGGACACGGTGGCGCAGCCAGTCGGAATGCCCACCGCCGTGGAACGTCACGACGTAGGGAACGCCGGCACGCGCAGCCGCCGCCATCGCCTGCGGCGCAACGAAGGTGTGGTAGGACTGCAGGTGGACGACGTCCCAGCCGCCACCGCGGATCACGGGCCCGATCCCCGGCGCGAAGCGCCAGTCGCGCGAACGCGGGTAGGCGCGCACGCGCAGCACCTCGGCCTCGCCGTCGTGATCGCGGGAGGCGAGGCCACCCTCCAGGTCGGTCGTCAGAACGGTCACCGACGCCTCGCCGCTCGCCGCCATGCGCGTCGCGACGGCATGCACGTGGTTCTCGACGCCCCCGATCTCCGGCAGGTAGCGCGGCGTCACGATCAGCACGCGCAGCGGCTGCTGCGCGGGCGTGGAGCCAGCTTCGCCGGCGGCGGCGGGGGCTACCGCGCCGGCCACGGATGCGGAGCGCCGTGGCTGGGCGGTCGGGCGGGGTTGGGAGCTCATCTCGGGGGCCAGCGGCGGACAGAAGCCGTTCACGCCGCGAAGCGTTCGCCACCGCTGCGGCTCTGATCGTATCGGCGCGACCGGCGACCCAAGCGCGGCTCGGCGCGTCCGCGGGCTCGACGAATGACCGCCGCCGGCGCGAGGTGACCCGGCGCCGGGACCCGTCGGAACGGCTGAAGAGGAAGCAAATCGGACGTTTGGTCACTTCTGCGCAGACATGCCGCGCGCGTTCCTCGATCATGCGTTGAGCTCCGCGGACATCGCGGGCGACCCGCCGGAGTGCCGCCGACACAAGAGGTGTGGGACGGTCACAGGCACTCGCAACGGCTCTCGGCGCGACGCTCCTCGCGGGCGCGGCGATACCGATCAGCGCCGGCGCCCTTCCGCTCCGTGGAGCCGTTCCGCAGGCGTTGGAGAACTCCCGCAACGACGTCCTCACCGGAGCCGCGCGGGTCGACCTGCGCACGAGCGGCGTCTACCGCGTCCGCGTCGCCGTGACGACGCGCTCTCGGCCCGGCAGTGTCGTCAGGCTGGCGATCGGCAACCTGTCCCGCCAGGTGCGCACGCACGGACCGCGCCGGCGCGCGATCGTCAACGTCCGCCTGGCGATCCCCCACCACACGCTTGTGGTACGTGCGAGCACGCGCGAGGCGGCCCCGACGCTCGAGGTATCCGTCGAGCGGGTCGCGTCGCTGCCCGACGCGACCACGCCCGCGCCGCGACCGGTGACGCGCGCCAGCGGACCGACGATCTCGGCCGGACCGGTCACTCCGCTCGGAGCTACCGGAGCGACCGGGGCGACCGCCGCGACCGGCGCCAGCCCCGCCAGCCCGGCGAGCGCTCCGCCCCCACCCCCTGCTCCGGCTGCGCCGGTTGTGCTTCCGCCGTCGCCGGAGACGACGTTGGCTGACGGGCCGCTCGGTGTCCCCGGCAGCTGGAACCCGATCTTCGACGAAGAGTTCAACGGCACCACACTCAACCCCGCACTGTGGTCAACCGGCTGGGGCGGCCCCGGACTCACCGGCCCGATCAACACCGAAGAACTCCAATGCTACGACCCCTCCCAGATAGCCGTCAGCGGCGGCGAACTCGACCTCAACCTGACCGCCCAACCCCAAACCAACTGCCCACTCCGAGGCGGCGGCACCGTCAACGAGCCCTACACCAGCGCCATGATCCACACCCAAGGCAAGTTCGCCTACACCTACGGCTACCTCGAAACCCGCGTCTGGCTCCCAGGCAACACCAACGGCAGCGTCGACTGGCCCGGCGTCTGGGCAATCGGCGCCAACTGGCCCGCCGGCGGCGAACTCGACCTCGTCGAAGGCCTCGCCGGCCAAGCCTGCTGGCACTTCCACGACCCCACCGGCGGCCCCGGCGGCTGCGCCGGCATCTACACCGGCGGCTGGCACACCTTCGGCGCCGACTGGGAACCCGGCAGCGTCACCTGGTACTACGACGGCACCCAAGTCGGCACCGTCACCCAAGGCATCACCAACACACCCATGTTCCTACTCGCCACCATGGCCGCCGACAACACCTACGGCGGCCCCATCCAAACCCCCGCCACACTCCGCATCGACTACATCCGCGTCTGGCAACACTAAAAACCCGACCGCCACGCGTGGTTGGCGGCGAGCAGACCGTGAGGGCGCGGGGCAGCTTCGTGTAGCCCGGGCGCGTCGCGGTCACGGTTGCGGCGCCTTGCGCCGATCGTCGGGTGGCCCCCGCTGCGGCCTCGCAAGCAACGTTGCCGCCCCAAAGAGCATGTTGCATTTGATGCTATCCTGTGGTAGTCAACTGGTTGGAGCGCCGGTCGCACAACGACCTGCGAGCCACTGTGGGG
>JGI12269J14319_10005892_pt1 | contig 10740 bp, 8 predicted proteins | sample PeaSoiSIISIP2007_FD_14319 | JGI IMG/M metagenome (IMG submission 14319) | reverse complement strand
TCAAGCTCGGTCTCAGCTGCCATGTGCGCGGCGCCTGGTCCCGATGACCGCTATGAGCAGGAACGCCCCGCCGTCGGCCAGCGCGCAGGTTGCCAGGGTGGCCGCGGGTGCCTGCCATGCGCAGCTGGCGCCGACGATCACGAGCCAGGCTCCGAGGGGGAACGCCGGCCGGTCCCGTCCGAGGATGGAGACCAGGATGTAGGTCAGCCCGGCCAGCAGCACGGGCCCCGCGAAGCCAATGAACGCGAGCGTCCGCGTACTGACAGAGTTGCTGATCACGGGCGCGATGATGAGCAACATCAGGTATCCGGTCGCCCACGTGCTCCCCGATGATGCGGCGGTGCCGCGCGGACTGGCCGTCGATGCCTGCAACTGCCTTGCTGGCGATGACCACGACGGTCGCGATCGCCAAAGCGGCCAGCACGAACACCATCGCGATCGAGACACCCGACGGTCCTGTGTAGGGGTGCTGCCCGCGCACCGACAGCCACATCGCTCCGTAGCCGAAAAGCCAGACCAGGCCCCACGCCGGGTACACGATGGGTCCTCACTGTCCCAGCTCAGGAGCACTTTTTACGTCAGGCACACCGCCCAGCCCCAGACCCCAATGAAAAGACAGGGCTAATGATGGCTGACACGGAGTTGTCTCGGCCGTAGCCTTCAGGCTGCATTCGAGCTCGCCTGACCAGAAATGTCGGATACCGGACTTATGGTGTCATGCATGAACGAACCACCCAACCGGTACGACGTCACCGTGACCGTAGCCAGGGATGGCGGCCGCCTTCAGCTCTCCTCGTACCACTCCCACCCGGGGCACTCGTCCGCGAGCGACGGCAACGACAGGTGCAGTGACTTCACCTTCTTGTACACCGTGCGTGCGAGGTCGTCCGCCGCGCCGGGCAGGCCCATCCGGACAAGCAGCATGTCCTCGTCGGTGTCGTCGCGGCATTCGTACAGGCCGAGCAGGACGGCGATCGCGATATCGGTGGCCGCCCGCCGGGCACCGCTTTGCTTTCGCCAGGTGAGGTCATCGATGTATGGCTGGAGAACGTCCAGGGCCCGTGCCCGCCCGGCATCGACGGACACCGGCCCGCTGGGGCGTAGCGCCCGCAGCCTGGCCGTGATCTCGTAGGCGAGCTCTTGATCGTTTTCCACGACTAGCAGCGTGGAGGTGATCTCCTCCGTCTCGGTGACCAGTTCAGGGTGCCGGAGGAGCAACTCGGACAGCAGGACGGACCGCTCGTGATCGGACAGCCGTCGTTTCCGGGGACGCACAACACCATCATGCCGCCGTGTTGACCGGTCGCCCGCCTTCCCGCAAGCCGGGGGACCTGCGGCGTGTTTGTCTTCCGCCGCTCTCCGGACTCACGTGCCTGACTGGCTGAGCCTGGCCACCCAGAAGGTAAGGGCGTTTCCGGCGAGCCGTCACCCCACGCCGACCTCAGCCACGTCAGGTCGGTCACGGCCTTGTGCCGTGCGTCCTTCTGGCGCGTGAACAGCTCGTCGGTCTTCGTTAGTACGAGCGTGTAGGGCCGCCCCTGCCGCCGGGTCTTGTGCCGCACCGGTAGCTCGGCGGAGTCGATCTGTGTGTGCACGTGCCGCCGCCCGTCCTTGGCCAGCGGCCACTCCAAGACCCGCGACTGGGAGCCGAGAAACCTCCCCAACGCGTCACAAAGGTGGCACCCGCACCCGGTCCATGCGATCGACCAGTCGTCTGCGTCACGCAACGGCCGCGCGATGATCGGGCCGAGCCGCTTCGCGCAGTCCCGCGCGACCGCATCCAGCCCACCTGCCCGACGCTCGGCCGTCGGCAGCGCGGCCGCCGAACGCAGCGCCGGCATCAGGCATCCCAGCACGGTGTCCCCGTACCCGCGCAGCGCCGCCACGATATCGTCCCGCAGCTCGTCGTTGGCCGCCTCCAGCAGCCGCACCAGCGGCGAGCCCAGCATCTCCAGATGTGGCTGGCGAACCTCGGTTCGCCCGGTGGTGGTCCAGATCAGCAGCTGGTCGCCCATCCAGCGCCAGGCGTCGGCGGCCAGCAGCCGCGCCACTTCCGGAGCTCCGGCGGCATGCAGCGCCCTGCACAGCTGCGGCAGCTTCTCCACCCACTCGTGCCTGCCGGTTTCGTAGTAGTGCTTCGGCCCGAACCACCCGTCGATGACCCCGCGCGTCCACTGCTCGCCGTACTGCCCGGCCGCAGCCGCCAGCCCGCCTGCGTGCTCGAGCCCGACCGTCTCCACCCGGAAAGGCTCCAGCAGCATCGCCGCCGTCCCGGCAGCGTCCAGGCCCGCAGCCACGTGCAGCGCCGTATCCAGCAGTTCCGCCTGCGATCCGATGGTTTTCCAGAACGGCACGAGCGACTCCGCGGCGGCACGCGCCCCTTCCAGATCTCCGGTCTCGATGCGGGTCCGCAGTTCCGACAGCGCCCACTGCGACCCGGCTTCGGCGCGCGCCGCGAACGCCCGGTCCCGCGGCCACACCACAACCGCGGCCCGGCGGTACCACCGGTCCAGCGTGTTGCCGTAGTTGCCCATGTAGCCCTCGTATTCGGACTGGTAGGGCGTGAGGTCCGCGCTCGGGGTGGTGGCACAGACCTCCGAGTCGGGGACGTACAGCGAGACCGGCTCGCCACCCACGCCGTCCGGGCTGGTCCACCAGCCGAGGGTAATCTCGTCGTCGACGAGGTCATTGAGCTGGTAGTCGTCGTGGTTGCTGCCCCGGTCCCGGTACGTGTCGTCATGGTCCCCGTCTTCTTCCTCCTCCTGGTAATAGTCGTAGTCGTCCCACGGGTCCTCGTCCGACGGCCAGGCGTCCCAGGTTTCCTTCACCTCGGCGAGCGCCAGCACAGCCTCGCACCCGGCCCGCTCCGCGGCGGCGCGCAGCAGCGCGGCGCGCTCTGCGTCCACGCCTTTGAGCCGGCTCCAGTTCAGGCCCCGCTGGGTGTACTCGTGGTCGAGCAGGTACACGAGCCGCTTCGGGGTGGCGAGGTCGCGGCCTCCGTAGCGCGGGGTGGCTGGGGTGGTGAAGTGCTCGGTCAGGCAGTGCGCAAGCTCGGTGACGGGGCCGGCTGGCTGCGTCGGAGTCTCATTGCCGGAGAGCAGGTTGAACGTGAGCGTCACCCGGTACCCGGACCTGACAGGCGTGACCTCATGCCGGCAGTCGGCGTAGAACGCGACGAAGGTCAGCTCCTCCTTGGACGCGCGGTAGGCCTTGCTCTCCCCGGCGTGGTCGATGACCAGTTCCCCGCCGGTGTGCGCCGAAGGCAGCGATACCACCAGCGTGCCCACCATCGCATCGTCCTTCTCCGAGTCCTGGTGGGGGAGGAAGAACTGCCCCTTGCCGTACACCAGCATCGAGTGCGGCTCGGCCCGCAGCCGTGTTGTCGGCGGAAGCCCCAGTTCGTCCCGGAAGTGCTCCAGCGCGCTGTCCATCAGCGTCGTCCAGCCGGGTCCGCCAAGCCTGATCTGATCCGGTGTGATCTCCCACGTGTCGCGGACCTTGGTGTCGGTCAGCGTCTCCTCCCCGCGCCCGAACATCGCAGGCCGCGCCACCGCGATCAGCTTCTTGGCCTGGGGTGCGCGGACAGGAAGGCTCACTGGCCCGGCGCCGGTCACATCTAGCCGAAGGAAGTGCGCGGGGGCCAGCAGCTGGGCGCTGAACGACCCGGTCGGCTCCGAATCGTCGAGCAGCCGTGCCAGCCGTTCCCGTGCCGTCTTGGCCATGCGTCCCCTCCCACGCTCGGTTCGTGCGTCCTCTGCGGTCTGACTGTAGCGGCGGCCGGCGGCGGATGTGGCCATGTGCTGTGCCAGAATCCCGCGTGTAGCCCTGACCTGCTGCTCTACGCTCGGCGCTCGTGCTGATCCGCCTCGTCTACCTGTCCATGGTCCGGGTGTTCGGCTGGCTGGTTCTCCTGGCGCGGAATGACGCCGCTAAGGACGCGGAGATCCTGGTGCTCCGGCACGAGATCGCGGTCTTGCGCCGGAAGGTCTCCCGCCCGAAACCAGGCCGGGCTGACCAACTGGGCGGGAAGAAGGTGCGCTTCACCCCTCCGGACCGGGCTCTGCTGGCGGCGCTGCTGCACCGGTTGAGGCCACAGACGCTTCGCCGGATGCGGCTGCTGGTGCGCCCTGACACAGTGCTGCGCTGGCACCGCGACCTGATCAGGAAGCGGCACGCTGCCCGGTGCAGACCCAAGCGGCCGGGCCGGCCCCGCACCGTGCGTTCCATCCGCGCCCTGGTCCTGCGCCTGATTCGGCAGAACCGCGCGTGGGGGTATCGGCGCGTGCACTGATCCGGACCAGATCGCCCACCTGGACATCCGACGACACCAACGCCTTGGCGGGATCCTCAACGAGTACGACCATGCCGCCTGAGCTGCACGGATGAGATTATCGGCAGACACGGGGGCGCAGCTAGCGGTCCTGGACGAGCTTGTCCAGGATCGCGTCGCGGCTCAGCCCGTCGGCTGCCATGCGGAGCGCCTGCTCAGTTACTTGCGGCGGCCCGCCTGCCCACAGTTCCTCGACGACAGCCTGGTAGGACGCCCGCTCGTCTCGCGGGATTCCGCGTCCGGCCAGCCACAGTTCGGTGATCTTGGCGCGCCCCGACGGCCCGGCCGCGTCGAGGGTTCCGGTGCCCTCCGCCCGGTCGTGGTAAAGCGGGACGGCGAGGTGCCGCCGTTGCAATGCCTGCTGGCATCGGGTGTCGTCGGAGATGACGTCGTCGGGCAGGTCCTGGAAGTACCGGTTATGCGGCTTCTGGCTCGCGGCGGCGAGCACCGCGGGAAACTCGCGCAGCTCGCCGTCCAGTTCCGACAGGAGACGACGGCGCAGGCGCTCCGGCAGGTTGGCGCGGTCGGCGGTCCAGGCCGCCCACGCCCGGATCACGGGTGCCACCTCGCCCGCGAGCCTGGCCGGCAGGACCAGTTGCATCGGCAGTACGTCCCGGAGGAGCCGCCGGAAGAGAAGCGGCCCGGGCCGCAGCGGGTCCCGGCCGAGGTAGTCCGCGCAGAATGCGACGAGATCCCGCGGCAGGAACCGGGCGACCACGCCGGTGAGTGCCCGGCCCTCTGGCGAGCGGTAGAACTCCGCGACCAGGCGCTCGCGTTCCCCGGGCGGCCAGCGGCCGGCGGTGATCCCGGAGGGTGCTTCCGTCGCCTGGCCTGCGCCTTCGGCCGCGGCAGCCAGTTCCCGTGCGCGCTGATCAGCCAGGACCGCGAGCCCGAGCGTGGTGCGGTAGTCCTCGGAGTCACGCTCTGCCCACGGCGCCGGGCCGTGCTGCGCGAACGCGTCGAGCCCCGCCCGCAGCAGCCCGGCGGCCTCAGCCGAGGGAACCTCACGGAGATCAGCGCCCAGCCGACGTGCCAGTCCCACTGCGCTTCCGGCATCCAGGCTGCCCTCCTCTTCCAGGAAGGGGGCGGCCAGTGAGGACACCGCGTCATGCCAGACCGGGTCTAGCCGCGCTATTACGGCATGCCGGTTTCCCCTGGTCGGGTAGCTGAACTCGCACAGGAGCACGGTGGACTCCCAGAACGGGTCGGTCGTCACCCAGCACTTGCCGGGAATCGCCTGGCCCAGCTCGGCCGCCCAGGCCGGCGCGGTACGCCCGGCCGCGTCAGCCAGGGTCCTCGCATGGTCCCGGACGGCGGAATCCGGGCCTGCGACCGCGAACGCACGCAGGATCCCGACGGCAAGCGGAGCGCTGCTGGCGGCCAGCGCGTCGCAGATGTCCAGGCACGCGTCACGGAGCCGGTCACCGGCGAACCCGGCCTGCGCCATGCGGCCTGCCACCGAACTGACCATCGCTTCCGCGTCGTAGGCACAAGACACCCGGTCGCGATCAGCGAACGTGTCCATGAGCCGGCCGGCCGCAGCGCTGGCGTCGCTGGCCGAGAGCAACCGGAAGCGGAGATCCCGCACGCGACGTTCGGCTGTGCGCTGCTGGACTGCCCGCCGCTGTGCCGCCTGCCGCGCTGACTGCGTACTCTTCTTCTTGCGGTCCTTGCCCTTTCCGCCCACCCGGTGAGGATGACACATTCAGCCGAGTGGATTGGCCGGTCTCCGGCGATCGCCCGCGTCAACAACTCCCGGCGTGGTGGACGCGGCGGCGCCGGTAGCCTCCTTCGCCGCGGGGAGCACCCCAGGTTCGCAAGCGATGGGAGCAGAGGTTCAGCGGCCTGCTCCCGTAGCAGCGCTCCGATAGCTGGACCGAAATGGAGCGGACCGGCCGAAGATGATCAGCGGGCAGGCGCCGGCAGATCCCGCGCGCCGGAGCTCGGCGGACGGCTCGCCGTCAAGAGCCCGCCCGGTGAGGGCACGGTGACCTCGATCGAGTTGCCGCTCGGCTCCCTGGGCTGAGGAGCGGTTATCCCGAACGGGCGGTGGCGCCTGTGACGCCGTTACCGCCGCGGCGAGAAACTATCCACGGTCGATGAGCGGACTGGCTGACATCTGCTGCGCCGGCCTCCTGTGGCACGGGAGCTGGCTGCGGTCAGTCCCGCATGCCATGGTGCGGATGGCGTGCCCTCGATTCGTGAGATCTCCGAGACCGTCATTACGCTGCTGGGGTGAGCAGCATTGGTCCCTTGGACCTCCACGCCGCTCCGCTTCTCGACTGGGCCGGTCGGCGCGGCGGGCCACTCGACCCGCGGGCGGCTGAAGCCGTTCTCGGCCTGCTGGCCCTTTCGGGGGCACGCCGTCGTACTGGCTTGCCCGAACCAGCCCCGGAGCTGGTGGAGGAGCTGATGCTCACTCTCCTGCCGCTGTATGTGAGCGCCGGCCCGGCCGAGCTGGCCGGTTTCCCGGCCGTGCTGGTCGCGCTGATTGGCTACACCCACGAGGCGGGCAAGCTGAACGCCAGGCGGCGGGACCGCCTGGTCGCCGCGGTCGAAGCGCTGCAGCCGCAGTTTGAGGCGGCGATGACCAGCCCGCACCGCGCCACGTGGGCCCGGCTGTACGGTCAGCTGCTGCGCGCGGAGGGCGCCGATGCCGCCGATCCGCAGGCGGTCGGTGCCTGGGTGGATGCCTTCGCATGCCGTCCTTATCCGCAGCGGCGCGCGGCGCTCGGCCTGGAGGCTCTCGATGATTTCACCGGGCCGGACAGCGGCGGGGCGGCCCCGCTCGCCTCGGCGGCGTTCTTCCGGGCGCTAATCGGCGAGCGGTCGCGGCAGGCCCATCTGCTGCTGCGTCAGCGCTTGGAGTACGTCGTACTGAGCGAGGAGCTGCACAGGCATGATGGTCCACCGCTGGTCGCCGGGGTCCCGGAGGACGAGGAGGCCGAAGGCGCCTGGTACGACGCCCAGGCCGGTCTCCTGGCGGACCGCTGGACGGCGGCCGGGCTGGATGCGCTGCTGCGCGGGCGTGCCGCTCAGCTCGCGCCCGGCCTGGACCGGTCGGCCCCACTGCTGGGTGTGGTCGAGGTGCTTGCCGCTACGCACCTGGAGACGTTCGGGCCCGGCGTCTTCCCGTTGCCCCCTGTGCCGCTGCCCGCCACTGCCCGAGAACGGGCCGCCGCCGTGCGCGCGGCCCCGCTGGCCGCAACGCTGGCCGCTGCAGCGGCTGACCCGGATCACGCGGACGCGTCGCTGCTGGACCTGGCGCTAGCGAGCGGCTTCCTGCGGCGCGGCGCGGAAGGCTCGCTGCTGCCCGGGTCCGCCGACGAGATCTGGCGGGAAGGCACGCCTGCCGAACTGGCCGGCCTCGCCCTGAACGTGCTGGGCGCGCTGCTCGCCCAGGCGGCAGCGGACGAGGAGACCGCTGAGGTGTTCCCCGGCGAGCACCTCGGCACGCTCTATTTCCTCTATCAGCATGCCGGGGTGCCGCAATCCCTGGCCCGGCAGGCGGCAGAGGATGAGGGATGGATAGTTTCCCCGGCGGTCACGACCGTGCCGGATACTGCCGCCGCGGTCGATGGGCCCTATCAACTGCCCGCCATCCTGGTGCTGTCCGAGCTCACCGGTCTCCCCGGCCTCACGGAGGAGGACCGTGAAGAGCTGCAGCCCGCGGCCTCCCGGCTGGCCGCCGTGATCGACCGGCTCGCCCCGCTCGGCATCACCACGCGCACCGGCGATGCGGTCGCCTTGACCCCGCTGGGGTCGGCGCTGCTGCGCGACGCGCTCATCCTGGGCACCGCAGAAGCGGACAACGCGACCGCGGCGTCATTCCCAACCCAGGACGAGGTGCTGTCCTGGGATGCCCGGCAACTAGCCGACGCCGCTGGCAACTGGCCGCCGGCGGCAGCGCGGCGGGTGCTGTGCGACTGGCTGGCCGCCCGTGGCACGGGCGGCTGGGAAACGCTCCTGCCTGCGCTGAGCGCCCAGCTGTCCGATGACATTGCCCCAGCGCGCCGTCACCTGCTGCGCCTGCTGGACCTCGGCGACGCACCTGTCGAGGCGCTGCGCGCTGGCGTGTCCGACCGCGTCATTGGCGCCGTCGCCGAGCGGGCCCTGCGCCTGCGCGGACTCTCAGTGGACGCCGCTGACGTGCCTGCCTCCGCCCGGGCCGTGCTCCTCGCCGACGAGCTTGAGGCGGTCAGCCGAGCGGCATTCCTCGCCCACCGGATGACCGCCGAGGATCCCGACAGCGATCCTGGGCTGCCGCCGGAGCTGCGGGCTGCCGTTGACCAGGCCGCGGATGACTGGCCCGGCGGCGCCGGGTCACTGGTCACGGCGATCGCGGACGCGGCTCCCGACACCTTCGCCCTTCTTGCCGGGCCCTTGTCTCAGCATCCGGACCCGGCCGTGGCGCTGGCGGCCCGGCGCGCCCGCCCCGGAGGCCGGGCAGTCGCGACCGCCCGGCACCGGAAGGGGAAGACCAAGTCCCGGTCCGCTCGTCCCCGCAAGGGCCGCAGGCGGGCGTTACGCGGAAGCGTCCAGTACCGAGAAGGCGCTCGTGCGGGCCAGATCCGCGAGCGCCGCGAGAACGGAGAGGCCGACGGGCAACGCATCCTCCGGGGCGATGACCTTGTCGCGCACGAGGTCACACAAGGGGTTGGAGGAAGTGCGCCCCGTCGCCTGCAGCCGGTCCAGGCACGCTTCGTCACCGGGCGCCTGGCACTCGAAGTGGTCGGGGAAGGCGCGGATCAGCGCCTCGGCGGCAGCCCTGCCGGTCAGGCTTGCCGGCCGGCCGGGCGTGTCGAAGGCGGTGTCCAGGCACCGCTCAAGCAGGGCCAGGATCGACGCTAGAGAGTCGTCTCCCACGATCGCCCAGGTCGCGTCCATGAGCACCTCGTCGCCCAGCAGCCGCAGCGGGACATCTGATTCCGGGTACTCGTCCCAGGTCGTCTCGTCCGCGTAATACGCGAGTTCCCGCTTGACGACGGGCTCAAGCAGCGCGATGACCGCGCTGACTGCCGGATGGCTGACCGTCAGTCCGTCCAGCACGACGGCTCGGACCAGTGCGTTGGTGGCGACTACCCAGAGTTCTGAGGTGGCCGCCATCTCCTCGGGCGTGGGCAGGGTCGCGCCCACGATCGGAGGAGCCTCGGCAGCATCGGCGATGCCCTGGGTGCTGAAGAAACGGTCGCCCGCGGAGTCGTCTGGCCATTTCGGGATCGCAGCGGGCTTAGGCTTGCTGCCGCCGCTCCACACGTGCGCGGCCAGGGCTGGGCTGGGATTCGCCCCGAACCGTGCGGAACTGCGCCGCAGTTCGAAGTCTGCGCGCGACTTGCCGACGCCCTGCCGGCGCTGTCCCTTCTTCCGGCTCGCCTTACCCACGGAATCAGACCGTACCCCGCCGGCCAGCGCGCCGCAGGAGCCGGGCGGCGACGGCGGCCTGCGGCAGGGTGACGGCGGCGCGCTCCAAGATGGCTGCGAGTCCGGTCACGTCCCCGGAACGCTGCCCGCCGCGCGCCGTCGACCACGACACTATTCTCCGTGGTCCGTGCACCTAACGTGCCCACGGGGGCCACATCGTCGGCACCGGCTCATACACGCCGACGATAGTGATAGTGTGCCGCTCGCGGATAGGGCCACGGCTGGGCTCTGCCTGCTCCTGCGGGCAGGTCTGCTNCGCATCGAGGGTGTGCGGGGCCATGGCCAGGTAAGCATTTGCGCGCAACGCGGTCTCGGCAGCCGTTCGGGCCGTCGGCTGCGGATCTGGGACGGGCCTGGAGGCTGACCGCGTGATGACTGGGGCAGAGAATCCGGAAATCAGCACCGCGCTGGCGGTGGAGGATCCTGTGGCGGCTGACGAGGCGTAGGCGGCGCTGGAGTGGATCACCGGCTGCGAGCCTGTGGGGTGCCAGAAGTCTGCGTGCCCTGTGAGCTGTGGCGATGACCAGTGTCAGCCGTAGGGCATCATGATCATCCGTGTCCCTGCGCCTGCTCTATCTCATCTTCGTCCGGCTCTGCGGCTGGCTGGTCCTGCTCGGCCGGTCATCGGCCTCCAAGTACGCCGAGCTGCGCGTACTGCGGCAAGAGGTCGCCGTGCTGCGCCGCGCCAATCCCCGGCCCCGGCTCGACTGGGCCGACCGCGCAATCCTCGCCACACTGATCCGGCTCCTGCCAGCAAGGCTGCGGGCGCATCGCCTGGTCACCCCCGGCACCGTCCTGCGGTGGCACCGCCGCCTGGTCACCCGGAAGTGGACCTACCCGCACCTGTGGGGTGCCAGAAGTCTGCGTACCCTGTGAGCTGCGGCAAGGACCGGCGTTAGCTGTAGGGCATCATGATCATCCGTGTCCCTNCGNCTGCTCTANCTNATCTTCGTCCGGCTCTGCGGCTGGCTNGTCCTGCTCGGCCGGTC
>JGI12269J14319_10005891_pt1 | contig 10740 bp, 8 predicted proteins | sample PeaSoiSIISIP2007_FD_14319 | JGI IMG/M metagenome (IMG submission 14319) | reverse complement strand
GCCGGCATACGGATGGGGGGCCGGCGCGGCGCCAGCCGATGGCGCGGGCAGCGCGACGACGGTCACGAGCGCGCCCAGCGACATGACGGCGAGGACGACGACGGCGGCGCAGAGAGAGGCCAGAACCTCGAGAGATCGAGAGCTTCGAGTCCGGGACGACTGGTGCGGCGCGACCTGATGGGAGCGGTTCAACGAAACGAGCGCGCGAGCATGGTGCTGCTCTGGTCGCGTCACCGTCAAATTGTCGGCCGAATTCGCCTTGATCTGAAGGCCGGCGTCGATCTGAAGCCGGCGTCGATCTGAAGGCCGATCTCGTGCGACCTGAAAACGCGGTGCTCTTTGAAGGGCGTATTACTCGAGAGCCGCCACCACCGCGGGCCATCCCTCGCGCACGCTGCGGTGCACGGGCTTCCAGCCTGCCGCGTTGACGAAGGCGCGATTGCAGACGCGCTGTGAGCGGGTGAGCACCCCGGCTTTCGCACCTCCGAGCTTGGCCAGGCCCGCCGGTGCGATGAACGGAGCGCGCACCCCGAGCGCGCCGGCCAAGGCCGCGAAGAAATCTCGTCGGGTCACCGGTTCGTCGTCACCCACGTTGTAGATCCCCGCCGGCACTCGCAGCGACGCCACCACGGCCGACGCGGCATCGTCGGTGGTGATCGACGACACGTACGCGTCGGGGCCCGCCCCCAGGGCGACGCGCCGTCTCGCCATCTTGATCATGGACAGCGTCGCGTCGCTGTCGGGGCCGTAGAAGGAGGCGAAACGAAGGACGACACCGGTGGCCCCGGCCCCGGTGACCCGGGCCGCGTTGGTCTCGGCCACGACCGCCGAGCGCAGGTTCGCCACCGCGTCGATGGGGGCGCTCTCGTCCAGCCACCGCTCCCCGCCGTCGCGGTAGACGAAGGCGATCGACTCCTGGACGTATCGGGGAGTGCCGGCCGCCAGCACGGCGTCGACGAGATTGCGCGACACCTCGGTCCGGATGCGGTCGTTGTCGGCCCAGGCCCCGGGGGCGGCCATGCGGTTGGGGGCGGGGATGTGGGTGGCCACGTTGTACACGACGTCGTGACCGCCGACGGCCCGGCGCGTGGCGTCGGGATCGAACAGGTCGACACCGACCGGGTCGGCCCCGAGCTCCCGGAGCATCGCAGCTCGCGCTTCGGACCGGGCCACCGCGCTGACCTCGATCCCGGCGGCGACGAGGACCGGCACCACCCGTCGGCCGAGCACCCCGGTGGCCCCGGCGACGAAGGCCTTCACCGTCGACGTCCCTGTGCGGACACGGCCCGATCGTACGGGCCGGACCCGGCCCTGAGGAAGAGCGCCGAGAAATGTGGCCGTGTTGGGATTCCGCCCTCGCCATCGGAGTTGAGTCGCGCCGTGGGTGGTCGCTGTGGCCTCGACGTGCACACACAGTGAGTTCCCTCCAACGTCGATCGGTCGCGGCACGCGCAACCTCCCAAAAATTGCGCGCCTCGGCCCGCCATTGCACACAGGAGACGGGGACTCAATCGGTAGCCTGGAAGTGTCGTTGCAGTACGTGAGAGTGAGGCGACAGAGCGTGATCTTCGTCGAGGTGTTCAGGCTTCTCCTGGTGATCGCCGGGACGATCGGCGGTCTGACGGTCGGCAACGACATCGGCCGTAACTCGACCGCGCCCGTCGTGGGGATCACGCTGGGCGCGCTGGCGTCCTACCTCGTGGGCGGGATCGTCGGGCGCCTGATCGACCGGGGTATGCGCGGTGCGGTCGACCAGCTCCGGTCTACGCCCGCCAGCTCGGTGTTCGCGGGGTCGGTGGTCGGCACGACGGGGTTGCTGCTCGGGCTCGTGGCCGGTCTCCCCGTGGTGGCGTTCGTCCACTCGAGCATCGACTACCCGCTCGTGTCGGCCTTCGCCTGGGTGCTGTGCGCCCTGGGCGTCCGAATCGGGGTGGCCAAGGGTCAAGAGATCGTCCGCGCCGCGGGGCTGTCGCACCTCGTCGACCGACCGGCCCAGCCACCTCCGGGGAGTGCGCTCCTCGTCGACAGCTCGGCGGTGATGGACCGCTACCTCCTGGTGCTCGGGCAGTCGGGGCTCCTCGCCGGCGGTGTGNTCCTGGCGCGCTTCGTCATCGACGAGGTCCGGGCGCTGTCGCACAGTCCCGACCCCGTCACCTCGCGCCGCGCCCATCGGGGGCTCGAGGCTCTCGAGGCGCTGCAGGCCGACGGGGTCCACGTGTGGATGAACGACGACGAGGTCCCCGAGCTCGAGGACGCCGCGGACCGCGCCCTGGCTCTGGCCCACCGGCTCCATGTCCGCCTGGTCACGTGCTCGGCCGACCTGGCGCAACGGGCCGAGGCCGAGGGCATCGACGTCGTCGATCTGCGCCGACTGGCAGCGGAGCTCTCCCCCGACCACCCGCCCGGTGAGCACCTCGTGATCGATCTGGTCAAGGACGGGCGCCAACCCCGCCAGGCCGTGGGGTACCTGCCCGGGGGCGACATGGTGGTCGTCAACGACGCCTCGCACCTGGTGGGGAGCCGCGACATCGAGGTCGTCGTCTCCTCGGCCCGCCAGACGAGCCAGGGACTGCTGGTGTTCGCCCAGCTGTCCGAGGGCGGCCCCCGCCTAGCCCAACACGCCCGGACCGGCTGAGCCGACCCGCTGAGCCGACCCGCCGAGCCGGGACCGTGCCCGGTCTCGGGGCGGTCAGGCGGCCTTGACTGCCGCGACGAGCTTGGACAGGGAGTCCTTGGCGTCCCCGAAGAGCATGGTCGTCTTGGGGTCGTAGAGCAGTTCGTTGTCGATGCCCGCGAACCCGGGTCGCATCGAGCGCTTGAGGAACACGATGTTGGTGGCCCGATCCGCGTTGATGATGGGCATGCCGTAGATGGGGCTTCCCGGGGTGTTCTTGGCGGCGGGGTTCACGGTGTCGTTGGCGCCCACCACCAGGGCGACGTCGGTGCTGTCGAGGTCCTGGTTGGCGTCGTCCATCTCCTCGAGCTGGTCGTAGGGGACGTTGGCCTCGGCCAGGAGGACGTTCATGTGCCCGGGCATGCGGCCCGCCACGGGGTGGATGGCGTAGTAGACCTCGACTCCGCGCGCCGCGAGCGCGTCGGCCAGCTCACGCGCCGTGTGCTGGGCCTGGGCTACCGCCAGGCCGTAGCCCGGGATGATGGCGACCTTGCGCGCGTAGGCCAGCAGGACGCCGATGTCGTCCGCGGTTCCGGCCCGCACCGACCGCCCCTCGGCGTCAGGGCCCTCGCCCGACGCGGTGACGACCGAGCCGAAGGCGCTGAAGAGGATGTTGGGCAGGGAGCGGCCCATGGCCTGGCTCATCATGCGCGTGAGCAGCGTGCCCGATGCGCCCACCAACGTGCCGGCCACGATGAGCAGGGTGCTGTTGAGCGTGAAACCCGACGCGGCCACGGCCAGACCGGTGAAGGCGTTGAGGAGGGAGATGAGCACGGGGGTGTCGGCTCCGCCGATGGGCAGCACGAAGATGGCCCCGAGTGCCAGCGACAGCACCAGCACGATGACGAGCACCGTGGTGCTGGCCGTCACCACGGTGACCACGAGAAGAGCGACGATGGCGACGCCGATCGCCGCGTTGATGGGTTGCTGGGCCGGATACGTGATGGGTCGCCCGGTCATGAGCTCCTGGAGCTTGGCGAACGCGATGGTGCTGCCCGCCAGGGACACCGATCCCACCAGCACGCCGAAGAGGATCTCGATGATCCGGTAGATCGCCAGTGACTTGTGGGGCGCGGCGATGAATTCGGTGACCGACACCAAGGCCGCGGCGCCGCCTCCCACGCCGTTGAAGATGGCCACCATCTGGGGCATCGCCGTCATCTTNACGAGCCGCGCCGCGGGCACCCCGATCACGGCCCCGATGGCGATGGCGATGATGATGAGTACGAGGTTGCGGGTGTGCGAGTACACCTNGGGCAGNGAGAACGTCCACGCCACGGCCACCAACATCCCGCTCGCCCCGACGAGGTTCCCCAGGCGGGCGCGCTTGGGGGAGCTGAGCCCCTTCAGGGCCAGGATGAACCCGACGATGGCGATCAGGTAGACGAGATCGGTGGCGGTCGCCCTGCTCACGACGCNGCCCCCGCGCCCCCGTCNTCGGGCTTGGCGGCAGNGTCGCCCGAGGCCTTGGCATCCGCGGCGGCCTTACGGTCGGCCGGCTTCGCCCTGAACATGTGGAGCATCCGGTCGGTGACGACGAACCCGCCGACGACGTTGAGGGTGGCCAGTACGACGGCGAGGAAGCCCAGCGTCAGCTGGGCGGTCCCGTGCGCCTGGCCCAACACGATCATGGTGCCCACGAGGATGATGCCGTGGATGGCGTTGCTCCCCGACATGAGCGGCGTGTGCAGGATGCTCGGCACCTTGGAGACGACCTCGTAGCCCACGAAGGCGGCGAGGACGAAGACCGTGATGAAGGTCATGAGCCCGGGTCCGGCTGCGGCCATCACGGTCCCGGCTCCTTGGGTGCTGGCTCCTTGGGTGCGGCCTCCTTAGGCGCTGGCTCCTTGGGCGCTGGCTCCTTGGGCGCTGGCTCGTCGGGTGCTGGCTCGTCGGGCGCATTGAGGAGCTCGGCCGTCGGTCCGTGCACGACCTCGCCGGCGCGCACCACGCAGCTCCCGGCCACGATCTCGTCGTCGAAGTCGGGGCGCAGCTGGCCCTCGACCACGATCAGGGCCAGGAAGTTGGCGACGTTGCGCGAGTACAGGAAGCTGGCGTGGGTGGGCATCGCCGAGGGGGGGTTGGAGAGCCCGCACACGACCACGCCGTGGTACTCGATGTCGCGCCCGGGCTCCGACAGCTCGCAGTTCCCGCCGCTGTCGGCCGCCATGTCGACGATGACCGAGCCCTCGGCCATGCGCTCGACCATGGGCGTGGTCACGAGGACCGGGGCCTGGCGTCCGGGGACGGCGGCCGTGGTGATCACGACGTCGGCCGCGGCGACCTCGTTGCTGATGAGCTCGCGCTGGCGGGCGAGGAACTCCTCGGACTGCACCCGGGCGTAGCCGCCCGCGCCCTCCTGGGACTCGAGCTCGAGCTCCACGAAGGAGGCGCCGAGGGACTGCACCTCCTCTTTGGCCGCGGCCCGCACGTCGTAGGCGCGCACCTGGGCTCCCAGCCGGCGGGCCGTTGCGATCGCCTGCAGTCCCGCCACCCCGGCCCCGAGCACGAGCACCTTGGCGGGGGGGATGGTCCCGGCCGCGGTCATGAACATGGGGAAGAACTTGGGCAGGCGTACCGCGGCCGCCAGCGTCGACAGGTATCCCGACACCGTCGCCTGCGACGACAGGGCGTCCATGGACTGGGCCCGGCTGATGCGCGGCACGAGATCGAGGCTGAACGCCGTGGCCTTGCGCTGCACCAGCGCCCGCACCGTGTCGAGCTGCGCGGCGGGCTGGAAGAAGCTCACCACCGTGGTCCCCTCGCCCAGCAGCGCCACCTCCTGGGGTGTCGGCGCCTGGACCTTGGCGACGAGATCGGCGCCCGCCAGCACGTCGGTGACCCCGGCCCGAACCGTGGCGCCTTTGTCCGCGTAGGCGGCGTCGGGGAAATGCGCGTCGACCCCCGCACCTTGCTGGACGACGACCTCGACCCCGGTCCCGGCCAGGCGTCCGGCCACATCGGGAATGATGGCCACCCGGTGCTCGCCGGTACGCGTTTCGGTAGGGACGGCGAGTTTCACGGGGGGCTATCAGAGCACGTCGGGAGCGTCCGACACCACCCCAGGCACCGACCCAGGCCCCCGGCCCTGCACCGGCCCGGGCACCGGGGGGGCGATGGCGTCACCCGTCGTGGAGGGCGCGCAGAAAGGCGGGCGCCTCTCCGCCGCCGTGCACCTCGAGGGCCGCGCCCGACACGTAGGAGGCGAGCGGCGAGGCGAGGAACAGGCAGGCTCCGGCCACGTCGTCGGGCGTTCCCATCCGGCCCAGGGGCACGGTGGCGGCGACCGCGGCCAACCCGGCCGCCCCCCCGTAGTGGTCCTCGGCCGCGTCGGTGGCGATCAACCCCGCCACCACGCAGTTGACGCGCACCTCGGGGGCCCACTCCACCGCCAAGGTGCGCGTCAGGTTGATGAGCCCCGCCTTGGCCGCCCCGTAGGCGGCGGTACCGGGAGAGGGGCGCAAGCCCGACACGCTGGCGATGTTGACGATCGAACCGCCCCCCTTCACCCGCATGACGGCGTGGGCCGCCTGCGCGCAGTACATCGGGGCCAGGAGGTTGAGCGCGACGACCTGTGACACGAAGCGGGGCGAGGCGTCGGCGGCGGGCACGGCGGGGGACCCACCTGCGTTGTTCACGAGGACGTCGACGCGTCCGAAGCGCTCCACCGTTGCCGCCACGACCGACGCGGCCTGCTGCGCGTCGCGCACATCGGCGCTGAAGAACACGGCGCGCCGTCCCCGTGCGGTGGGCAGCTCGTCCACCGCCGGTTCCTTGCGTCCACAGATGGCGGCATCGGCCCCCGCGGCGAGGAAGGCCTCGGTGATGGCGCGCCCGATGCCCCGGGCCCCGCCCGTGACCACGACGACTCTGCCGGTGAAGTCGGTGCTGGCGGCGAAGTCGATGTCGCCCGGAGAGGTGCCGTCGGTCACGATCAGAACCTAGCCAAGGACCACGCATGGCGACCGGCTGGCACGACCTTGACGCTCTACGCGACGAGGAAGGAGACTCATCCGAGGCCAAGGGCGTCGGCGGGCGTTCTTCGGGGGGTGCGCGGAGGATGCGATGAGAACGACGACGCGTCATGCGTCAGCGGTCTCGTTGCAGCACGTGCCCGGTCTCGACGGCATCCGAGGGGTCGCGGTGGTGGCGGTCATCGCCACGCACACCGTCGCCACGATCCCCGGTGGATTTCTCAGCGTCGACGTCTTCTTCGCCCTGTCGGGCTACCTCATCACGTCCCTGTTGGTGGCGCAGTGGCGTGGGACCGGGACGATCCGCCTCGGCGAGTTCTGGTCACGCCGGGTCCGGAGGCTCCTCCCGGCCCTGTTCGTGATGCTCATCGCGGTGGGGGCCGGTGCGGCGCTGTGGCCCCAGATTTTCGGGGGTCCCGCGCTGCGGGGCGACACGTTGTCGACGGTGCTCTATGTCGCCAACTGGCACTTCATCTCGGACCACACCAACTATTTCCTGGCCAGCGGGTCGGCGTCCCCGCTGCTGCATACGTGGTCACTCGCCATCGAGGAGCAGTTCTATCTGGTGTGGCCGATCGTGGTGCTGGTCGTGCTCAAGGTCCGCCTACCCCGGGCGCGACGCACCGAGGACGGCACGTCGGTCGACCACCGCAGCCGGCTGCTGCTCCTCTTCGCCGTCGCCGCCCTGGGGGCTGTCGCGTCGGCGACGTGGATGGCTGCGCTGACGCGTGCCGGATCCGACACCACGCGCAGCTTCTACGGCAGCGACACCCGCGCCCAGGCCATCCTGGTGGGCGCCGCGCTCGCCGTCGGGACCGTGCTGTGGGGCCCGGCGTGCTCGCGTCGAGCACGATCCGCGATGCGCGTGTGGGGCGTCGCCGGAGCGTCGGGGACGGTGCTGTTGTGGTTGTTCGTCCCCCCGAGCTCGCTGTGGGTGTTCCGCGGTGGCTTCTTCGTCGCCGCGCTGTGCAGCGCCGGGGTCATCGCCTGTGTGGCAGACATCCCCACCGGCCGCCTCGCCCAGGTGCTGTCGTGTCGACCGCTGCGGTACGTGGGCCGGATCTCCTACGGCATGTACCTCTGGTACTGGCCGCTCGTGCTCGTGCTGTCGGGCACCCGCACCCGTCTCGACGGATACCCACTGCTGGCGCTGCGCCTGGTGGCGATCATCTCGGTCGCGTCGGTGTCGGCCTTGCTGGTCGAGCTTCCCATCCGCCGGGGTCGCCTCCCCGGCCTGTGGGCGCCGCTGGCCATGCCCGCGGCCGCCGGTGTTGCCGTGCTCACGACGTTCTTGGCCACCGTGGGGGTGAGCGATATGGCCGCAGCGTCGGTGAGTGTCGACAGCGCTGCATCGGCCACCCCGGCCGGCTCGACCACCGGCGCCGGCAGTCGTGTGTCTGGCGCCCCCTCGACCGCCACCGCTACCGCTACCGCCGGAGCCACCGACGTCCGGCCGGTGAAGGTACTCATCGTCGGCGATTCGGTGGCGGGCACGCTCGGGGTCGGGCTCGGCCAAGTGATGTCGCAGTACGGCGTGGTGGCGGTGAACGAGGGCAGCCCGGGCTGTTCGGTGTCGATGGACCAACTCGTCCGGGTGCTGTGGTTCACCGATCCTCCCGGCAAGCCGTGCGAGAACGGTGACCCCGACGCCTTGTTGGCGCAGTGGCGCGTCTGGGTCGACCAGTTCAACCCCGACGTCGTCATCTACATGGCGAGGAGCGAGGTGCTCGACCAGGAGGTGAACTCGAGCTGGACCCACCTCGGCGTCCCCGCATTCGACTCCTACGTGACGGGCCGGTTCCAGAAGGCCATCGGTGTCCTCGGCTCGCGCGGGGCGCACGTCGTGCTGTTGACCTCCCCGTTCTACGACACCGGCATGGAGCCGAGCGGAGTGCCGTGGCCCGAGGACGATCCGAGTCGAGTCACCACCGACAACCAGATCATCGAGTCGATGGCCGGTATCTCGGTCGGGCCTGTCGGCTCCGGCTCTCGAACCGGCTCTCGAACCGGCTCTCGTACCGGCTCCCGAACCGGGGAGCGGTTGTTCGCGGGCAACAAGGTGACGGTCATCGACGTCGGTACGTGGCTGTCGCCCCAGGGGCACTTCACCGTCACGGTCGACGGGGTGAATGCTCGGTGCGGGGACGGCGTGCATTTCACCGTGGCCGGAGGCGAGTGGTTGGCCCGGCGCATCTTGCCCGTCGTGTCGTTGCTGGGCCGGGCGCACCAGCTGCAGTCGCCGTCGGGCTCGTGGCCCGGTGCCCTGGCCGTCACCGCGCCACCGTGGTACTCGGAACTGCCGTGCGCTGCGTCGTGACTCCCCGGCGGAGCCCGTTCGCACACGGCGGAGGTCACCGAATACCCTGCTCGGACCGGCGCGGCTGAACACAGCCCCCCGGATCGACGATCCTGACGGGTCGACGCCGACGGATCTGGAGTCCTCCATGGGTATCGAGACACACGAGCGCTCGCCGGGCACCGCCGAGGTCGTCATCGATGTGCCTCCCGTGAACGCACTCGACGTGGCGTCGTGGTTCGCCCTGGCCGAGGCGGTCCTGGCGGCGGGCTCGATTCCCTCGGTCCGGGTGGTGGTGGTCCGCGCCGAGGGCCGAGGCTTCTGTGCCGGCGTGGACATCAAGGAGATCCAGGCCAAAGGGGATGAGGCGCTGGTGGGGGTGAACCGGGGGTGCGCGGCGGCGTTCGCGGCGGTCTACGACTGTGAGGTCCCGGTGATCGCGGCGGTGCACGGTTTCTGCCTCGGTGGGGGTATCGGGATCGCGGGGAACGCCGACATCGTGGTGGCCTCCGACGACGCCACCTTCGGGTTGCCCGAGGTCGATCGCGGCGCGCTGGGCGCCGCCACCCATCTGGCCCGGCTCGTGCCCCAGCACCGGATGCGGTCGATGGTCTACAGCGCGCAGCCCGCCACCGCGGCCGAGCTGCACCACTACGGCTCGGTGCTGCGCGTCGTCCCCCGGGACCAACTGATCGACGCCGCGTACGAGGTGGCGGGGTCCATCGCGTCGAAGAGCCCCACCATCATCCGTCGCGCCAAGGAGTCGCTCAACGGTATCGACCCCGTCGACGTGAAGCGCAGCTACCGCTTCGAGCAGGGTTTCACCTACGAGCTTCACGTGGCCGGCGTCGCGGACGAGCAGCGCCAGGCGTTCGTGGACAAGCGCGACGCGGACACCTCGACGTGAACGTGCCCGCGAGCCCGGCGTGCACGAGCCCGGCCCCATGAGCCCCGCAGCATGAGCCCGGCCCCATGAGCGACAAGCGCGCCACGCTCGAGGAGATGGTCGGCGAGCTTCGCGACGGCATGACCATCGGCATCGGTGGATGGGGATCGCGCCGCAAGCCCATGGCGGCGGTGCGGGCCATCCTGCGCGCCGGGTTGCGCGATCTCACCGTCGTCGCCTACGGAGGGCCCGACGTGGGCTTGCTGTGTGCGGCCGGCCGGGTGCGCAAGGCCGTCTATGCCTTCGTGACCTTGGACTCCATCGCCCTCGACCCTCATTTTCGCAAGGCGCGCCAGGGCGGGACCATCGAAGCCATGGAGATCGACGAGGGCATGCTCTACCTCGGGTTGCTCGCCGCTTCGCAGCGCGTACCCTTCCTCCCCACGCGCGCCGGGCTCGGATCGGACGTCATGGCTGTGAACCCCGGGCTCCGGACCGTGCGTTCTCCCTACGAGGACGGCGAGCAGCTCGTGGCGATGCCGGCTCTGGCTCTCGACGCGGCCTTCGTGCACGTCAACCGCGCCGATACCCACGGCAACGGGCAGATGCTCGGTCCCGACCCGTTCTTCGACGAGCTCTTCCTGGGTGCCGCGGCCCGACGATTCGTGACCGCCGAAAAGGTGGTCGACCCCGGACAGCTCACCGACGAGGCCCCGATTCAGAGCGTCACGATCAACCGCCTCATGACCGACGCCGTGGCCGAGGCACCCCGTGGTGCGCATTTCACCTCGTGTCCTCCCGACTACGACCGCGACGAGTCGTTCCAGAAGGCGTACGCGTCGGCGGCCGCCGATCCCGTTGCGTGGGAGGACTTCGACCGCCGGTACCTGCAGGTGGACGAGGCGGGTTA
>JGI12269J14319_10005889_pt1 | contig 10741 bp, 11 predicted proteins | sample PeaSoiSIISIP2007_FD_14319 | JGI IMG/M metagenome (IMG submission 14319) | reverse complement strand
AGTCCAGCAGCAGGTTGCAGGTAAACGTGACCCGGTACCCGGTCCTGACCGGTTTGACCTCGTGCCGGCAGTCGGCGTAGAAGGCGGCCACCGACACCTCCGTCGGGGACGCCTGGCACGCGACGGTCTTGCCGTTGTGCTCGACGACGAGTTCCCCGCCGGTGTGCGAGGACGGCAGCGAGATCACCAGCGTGCCGATCATCGCGTCGTCCTTCTCCGAGTCCTGGTGCGGCACGAAGAACTGCCCCTTGCCGTACACCAGCAGCGCGTGCGGCTCGGCCCGCAGCCGCGCCCGGGACGGCAGCCCCAGCCCGTCCCGCACCTCGGCCAGGATCGCGTCCCAGTCCAGCCCGGTCAGCGACACCTGATCCGGCGTGATCTCCCAGGTATCCCGCACGCTCAGGTCCGTCAGCGTCCGCTCGCCCCGCCCGAACCGGGCCGGACGCGCGCTGGCGATCATCCGCTTGGCCTGCGGCGCCCTGACCGGGAAGCTGATCGGCCCCGCGCCCGCCACCGTGAGCCGGACTTCCCTCGCGGGCACGGACAGCTGCGCGCTGAACGCGCCAGGGGGCTGCGAGCCATCAAGCACCCTGGCCAGCCGCTCCCGTGGCGTGATCGGCATCCCGATCCCTCCTGCCAGCCATCTTCGGTCAGTCAGTCAGGTTAGCGTGGGAAAGAACGGCATTCATTCGAACGGCCCGGGTGCTTCGCGCGCATAAAAGTGCGAGCCGGTCAGGGCACCGCCGTCTGAGGCATCATATTCCTTATGACATCGGAGCAGTTGCTTGACCGTGTTCGTGAGCTGCGGAATGCCGGGCGTACGCCGAAGGAGATCGCCCGGGCGCTGAAGATGCCGCCGAGCGCGGTCGCGCCGCTCATCAGGTCGGTCGCCGCCTCCCAAGAGCGGACCCGGGAGGACGCGCTGATCGGATGCTGGATCAGTCCGGGCTGGTCATCCAGCGTCCAGGCACCGCAGCGGCCGGACTGGCCGGGGTCGGCCCCGTCAGAACGAACCGGGCACTCGGGCCTGGTGACGGTGCTGGTGGCCCGGGACCGGGGCGGGTCCACCGCCGGGGTGTGCTTCTACCTGGTGGACACCTGGTGCCTGGGGCTCAAGGACGCGGCCGGGCCGCGGCCGGTGGACCGGCGGCGGCTAGGCGGGTTCATCCAGCAGATCTTCAGCTCCTGGGACGAGTCGGCCGTGCAGGTGCCGCTGGAGCTGGGGCGGCAGATCGTCTACGGCGCGATCGGGTACGCGCGCGAGCTGGGGTTCGAGCCGCACGCGGACTTCGGGCGGGCCGCCGGGTACCTAGGGGCATGGGACGAGGAGTGCGAGCTGACCTTCGGCCGGGACGGCAAGCCGATGTACATCTCCGGGCCGCACGACGACGGGGAGAAGATCATCGGCAAGCTGCGCCGCCGCCTCGGCGACGGGAACTACGATTTCATGCACATGATCCCAGGCTGACCTACCTAGATGACGGGAGAGCCTCGGCGAGCTCGCTGCTCAGCGGCGTGACCGGAGGCAGCGGGTTGGCTTCGAAGCACCATGGCTTGTGCTTGCGCAGCATGGCCTCGCCGTCGCGCTCCCATGAGAAGCCCGGTTTCTTCAGCAGGTGCTGGAAGAGCTGGCTGGCCCGGCCGGTATCCGCCCCGGCTAGCCGCCGGAACGGCAGCGCTGAGATGCTGTCGGCTTTCAGGTACCCGAGCACCGCCTGCCGGTGCTCAGGGTTGGCGGCAAGCCCGGGATCCTCGAACGCTTCGCGCACCAGGGCGAAGTTACCCAGGAACACAAGCCCTTCCGTTTCGTCATAGGCCAATGCGACGGTCGGCGCGCTGGCAAGCTCGCCCGGCACGCTGAACGCGGGTGTCCTGGCCGCGACGCCAGCGTCGACGCTGCTCGCCGCCGGGTCGGCTTCCTCGAGCACCCGGCGGGTATACCAGGCAAGGAAGCCGTTCATCCGGGATGCCACCTCGGACCCTGGCACGACGATGAGGTCGCTGCCGAAGAACTCGATGAACATCACCCGCTGCTTGCGCGCCAGCTCCCAGCCCTGGGTCACCTTGGCGGGGTTGCGGAACACCAGCCGCGGATTCTTGGCCGCCAGTTCCGCTGCCACCTGGAGCACCCCTGCTCGCTGGGACGCGTCCAAGGTCTGCTGCGTCCCGCTGAGCATCCAGCCGGTCTCAATGGGCACGATCCTGGCGATCATGAAGCATCCCGGCTTCATCGGCGCCAGGGCAACCGGGCCGGCATTGGAGTAGACCCGGTAGCTCAGCTCGTCGATGAGATTGATGGTGATGATCGCCTCGCAGTCGCGCTCGCGGATCTCGAAGACTCCCTCCACCACGTCGCGCCAGCCGAGCAGCATCTGGCGATCGGCTTCCGCGAGCTCGGGATGCGCCGAGACGAAGGTCTCCACGACGGTACGCCCGCCGGGAAGGGGACGCTGCAAGATGAAGTGGTCGATGATGTTGATGAACTCGGATTCATCAACGGCCTTACCGCGGGAGCCCGCGCTGAGCGCCTGGTCGAACTGCCGGGAGAAGCGCCGGGAACGGGAGAACTCGACCAGCTGGCGCTTGAGGTCACTGCAATGCTCCAGCAGGCCAGCTACCTCGGACGCTGCGGCGGCCTCGGCCACGGCATCTCGGCGGGGGCTGGCCAGCCGTCCACCAGCGTGCGGAAACATCTCAGTGGCGGAAGCAACGGGCGGCGTTCCCCTCACCTGGGATCTCGCGCGAGCTGCCGTCTCGTCCGGCCCCGGCGCCGGTATGTAGGGGATGAGCCCCCGCCGGTAGGCCTCCGCCTGGATGCCGGGCGGAACGTGCCGGGCGTCCACGGCCAGGCCGTTCACTTCAATGATCCAGGCCAGCGGGTTCTGCGCGACCACGTCTGCGCGTTGGAACTCCGGCGAGAAGTGACTGATCCGCAGGAGGTCGCGGACCTGCCTGGCTTTGCTGCTCATGGTGCTCGTGGCCACGCCGAACGCCGCACTGAGCTGATCAGCGGTCACGCATGGCTCACTCGCGGGATCGGACAGGAAGTTGACATGGCCCAGGGCGTACACAACCCCGGCCGCCCACGTGGCACGGCGGCCGGCCTGCAGCGGCGAGGGCCGCTTGCGTGCCAGCTTCGCCACCGCCCGCCGGGCCAGATCGGCGTACTCCTCGTCGAGGACGGACAGGCACACCGAGTCGGTGATGTCGACGATCTCGTCAGCCACCGGCCGCAGCCCCCTGGGAATCTTCAGCTCATCAAGCGCGATCACGGCGACCCCTGCCCTGCCTGGTCACTGCGGGCGTTCGCAGCGAGAGCATTCCGCGCCGGATTCCCCGCCGCCGACCGCCTCCAGTTCTCCGCCGGAGTGACGACCCGGGGCTGCTCCCGGCCAAACTGCTTGAGGTACAGGTGCTCGATGAACTGCGGCAGCGGCGCCTTCCAGGGCTCTTGCCCGTGGTTGCTGAGCTTGCCGAGCTTTTCCGGGTTCAGCCCGAGTTCGCGGGCCATCTGCACCTGCGCATGTGAGAGGCGGTGCCGCTTGCGTGCCTCAACCCAGGCCCGGATCTGAGGCGGGAGCGCCCTCTGCGACTTTTCCACACGAAGACCTTTCCATACGAACCAGCCAGCCAGCATGGCCATCCGACGCATCGAGTTCCTCCTGCCGGATTTCCGGCAGGTCGCCTCGAGCATGGCCATTGGGATTCGCCTGGGCGGCGTGCGCACATGCGCGTTCCTCGGCGCAGCCACCACTATCCTGCATATCTGCCCTTTCCCCCGATGCACCGATATCGCCAGGCACCGCGGACGCACACCCTCGGATCGCCGGTATGGCGGTGAGGAGCCTGAGTTGCGGGTCAGCCTGGTCGGTGTGAGCTGCGTGGGCACCACGACGATCGGCAGGATCCTCGCCGATCGGCGCGGCTGCCCCTTCTTCGACCTCGACGAGGAGGTCGAACGGCACTTCGAGCTATCCATCGAGCGGCTCCAGGCCCGGTTCCTCACCGGTTATTCCTACCGGAAGGAATGCGCCGCAGTGCTGGAGCGCGTCGCGACCGCCAACCCTGACTGCGTGATCGCGCTGCCGCCCAGCGGCCTGCGAGACGCTTTCCTCCGGGTCGTGCGGCGCGTGCCCTGCGTGACCGTGGCCGTCCGCGACACGCCGGAGAACATCCTGGAGCGGATCACCTTCTACGACACCGACTCGCGGCCTATCGACAGGCACCTCACCGGCGAGGAGCGGATCCTCTACCTGAAGGAAATCAAGGCCGATATCTCGTACTTCAAGCGGTCCTATGAGCGCGCCGACCTGCAAGTCAGCATCACCGGCCTTGACCCGGAAGCCAGCGCCGCAGCCATCGACGCCCGGCTGGGCCGTACCTGAGCGCGCATCGAAATTCGTCCCAGGTCTCGGTTTGCTGATGAAATCAGCGCCAGCCTGGTACGGGACTCGGTAGAGCTGCTCGCCGAGCGGCCCTTCGCTCGGCCGTCCCGCAGTGGACCGGATCACCGGCTCCGAGTTGCACAACCTCAAGGAACTACGTCCCGGGTCCGCGGGGAAGACCGAGATCCGGATCCTGTTCATCTTCGACCCGCAGCGCCAGGCCGTCTTGCTAGTGGCAGGTGATAAGTCCGGCAACTGGGCCCGCTGGTACCGCGATGCCGTCAAGCTGGGCCGAGGACCGCTGCGCACGCTATCTGGCCACCCCGCCCGAGGAGATCCAATGACTGCGCACTACCGGTGGGAAACCACGCTGGACGAGCGGCGGCGCGCCGACCCGGGCATCGATGACCCGGCCCGCGGTGCGCGGCCCGCAAGATCCGCAATGCTCGCGACATCGGCTGCCACCTAGCCCAGATGCGCAAGCAGCGCGGCATGACCCAGGCCGAGGTGGCCAAGGGCGATGGGGGTCAGCCAGGCCCGGGTATCCCCGGATGGAGCACGGCGACATCGAACGGATGCAGGTCGAATCGATCGCCGCCTACGTCGCGGCCATCGGCGGGCACCTGCGCCTGGTCGCCGACTTCGACCAGGCCACCACGACATTCGTCGACTACACTGACGCGCTCACTGCCTCAGCGGCCCGGCCCAGGTCTGGCGCGTCGGCTTAACTCCTCGTTCCGCGCCGCCATCGGATCGCGCTGAGACGGGAAGAGTTCTTGAGGCGAACAGAGCCTGCTGATGCGGCAGAAGGCATCTGTGCGGTGAGTTCCCTCCCGTGATCGGCTGGAATTGCAAGATGGGTCAGATCCGGGGGAGGAATTTCGATGAGTTCGTTCGATGTGCGGGTCTTCGCGATCCGGCGTAGGGCCGGGCGGGCGGCTTTCGAGGTGCGATGGCGGGTCGCGGGCCGTGACAGGTCCCGGTCGTTCATGACCCAGGCGCTGGCCGACAGCTTCCGCGCCGAGCTGGTCCGCGCAGCCCGCCGGGGCGCCGGGTTCGACCCGGCCACCGGGGAGCCTGGGTCATGGACCGCACCGGGGCCGGAGCCGGTGACCTGGTACCGGCACGCGGTGGCATATGCGCAGGTGAAATGGCCGCACCTGGCGCCACATTCGCGGGCCAGCCTGGCCGACGCGCTGGCCACCGTCACCCCGCTGCTGACCCGGGACACCGGCCGCACGCCGCCGCCAGGGAGGTTGCGTGCCGCCTTGTACGGGCATGCCTTCAACCCGCCCCTGCGACCGCAGGCGCCGGATCCGGACACCGCCAGCGCGCTGGCCTGGGTGGAGCAAGCATCCCTGCCGGTCAGCCAGCTCGGCGACCCGCGCGTCATCCGGGCTGCCCTGGACGGGCTGTGCACCCGGCTGGACGGCTCCCCGGCAGCGGCGAACACGGTCGCCCGCAAGCGGGCGGTGTTCCACGGCGCCCTGGGCTATGCCGTCGAGCTCGGGCTGCTGCCCGCCAACCCCATCGGCCTGGTGCGCTGGCGGGCGCCCAGAGCCGCCGTGGCCGTCAGCCCGGCGACCGTGCCCAGCCCGGCGCAGGTCCGGGCGATCCTGGCGCAGGTGGCCCGTACCCGGCCGGAGCTGGCTGCGTTCTTCGGCTGCCTGTACTACGCGGCGCTGCGCCCCGAAGAAGCCGTCGCACTGCGCCGCGCTGACCTCGTCCTCCCGGCCCGCGGACGAGGCAGGATCATCCTCACCGCCGCCTGCCCGCGCACTGGCGCCGCCTGGACCAGCACCGGCACCCCGTTCGAGCCGCGGGGCCTCAAGCACCGCCCCGGCGGCACCATCCGCCTCGTCCCCATCCCGCCGGTCCTGGTCACCATGCTCCGCCGTCATCTCGGCGACCATGGCACCACGCCGGACGGCAGGCTGTTCCGCGGCGCCCGTGGCGGCATGCTCAGCGAATCGGTCTACGGCCGCGCCTGGCATGCCGCCCGCCAGGCCGCCCTCGGCCCCGGCCTGGCCGCCACCGCGCTCGCCCGCCGCCCGTATGACTTGCGGCACGCCGCCCTGTCCCTGTGGCTGAATGCCAGCGGCGCGCCCGCCGAGGTCGCCGCGCGGGCGGGGACTAGTGCCCGTGTCTTGCATGAGGTCTACCTGCACTGCACCGACGGTCAGCAAGATGCCGTCAGCCAGCGGATCGAAGACGCCCTCGACGCAGACGCTAGCGTGACATCGTCGTCACGGTGCGGGAAAGCTAGCGGTTATACGCACCGTCGGCACCACCCCAGACCCTGTCCGCTATATGTACGCGAACCAGTCCCCGGTCCCGCCCACAGCCCACGGCCGACGGGCCTGGCCAGCCCGCAGCATCGCATGCGGACACCCGCAACCACTAGTGTTCCCGCAGGTCAGAGGGTATATCTGACACGATATCCGCGGAGGCCCGGCGACGGCCGGACCCGGCCCACGCATAGCCCACGGAACAAAGCCGACGGTTTTCGTAACCTCTCGTTCTGCGCGGAAAAGCCGGTGACACCATCCGGTGTCACCGGCTCTGACCTGGGGTTTTGTGTGGCAGGTGTTGGGTTCGAACCAACGAAGGCTTAGCCGACGGTTTTACAGACCGCTCCCTTTGGCCACTCGGGCAACCTGCCGTATGCCGCTGCGCGGACGGCACAGTGAAGGATAGCCCAGAACCCGGCGGGCTGTTAAGCCGAACGCCGGTCAAGCCGGGGACTGCCGCACACCCGGTGGCCGCGCCGTCTAGCCTGGACGTCGTGGCAGCACAAGAATCCTCCTTCGACATCGTGTCCAAGCTCGACCGGCAGGAGGTCGACAACGCGCTGAACCAGGCGGCCAAGGAGATCGGCACCCGGTTCGACTTCCGCGGCGTCGGCGCGTCCATCGCTTGGTCCGGGGATCAGGCGGTCGAAATCCGGGCCAACAGCGAGGAGCGCGCCCAGGCGGTCCTGGACGTGTTCAAGGACAAGCTGGTCAAGCGCGGCGTGTCGCTCAAGACGCTGGATCCGGCCGACCCCAGGCTGTCCGGCAAGGAATACCGGATGAGCGTGGCCCTCAAGGAGGGCATTACCCAGGACAACGCTAAGAAGATCTCGAAGATCATCCGAGACGAAGGCCCGAAGGCCGTGCGCGCTCAGGTCCAGGGTGAGGAACTCCGGGTTTCGGCCAAGAAGAAGGACGACCTGCAAACGGTCATCGCCCTGCTCAAGGGTAAGGAATTCGACTTCGCCATCCAGTTCGTCAACTACCGGTAGCCGGCCGCCCGCCCCGGTCAGCGGCGGTAGCCCGCCTGGGCCTCAAGCCGGCGGAGGCGCTCGCCCGCGGGCGGGTGGGCGAGGAACAACCTGGCGAACCCGTCGCCGCGGAACGGGCTGGCGATCATGAGGTGGCCGACCGAGGTCAGCCGCCCGTCCGGCGCCAGCGCGAGTTCCTCCGCCCCGGCGTCGATTGTGCGCAGCGCCCTCGCCAGGGCGACCGGGTCGCCGGCGAGCTGCGCACCCGCTGCGTCGGCCCGGTATTCGCGCGCCCCGGACACCGACAGCTTGATGACCAGTGCGGCGATCGGGCCGAGGACCAGCATCGGCAGTGACTCGGACAGGCCGAGGCCGACTGACCCGTTAAGCACGGAGGCGCGCCCGGCGGTAGCGGCGCGCCCGGGCCGCAGCCTGGCCAGGCCGGCCGGGAACGTGATGACCGTGGCCAGGCCCGCCGCCACCGTCGGGGCGAGGATGTCCCGGCCGGACACGTGGGCTAGCTCGTGCGCCAGCACGCCGCGCAGCTCGGCCTCGTCCAGCATGGTCAGCAGGCCGTCGGTGCAGCAGACCGCGGCGTTGCGCGGGCCTGTGCCGACCGCGAAGGAATTCGGCTGGCCGGCTGGTGACACGTACAGGCGCGGGACGGGCAGCCGGCCGGCCTTGCTCAGCTCACGCACCAGGCGATAGAGGTCGGGGTGCGCGACCTCGCTGACGGGCTGGGCCGCCATCGCGGACAGCGCCATCCGGTCGCCGTAGACGTAGACGGCGAACACGAGGGCGGCCGCCAGGACGACCGCCACGACCGCGCCCAGCCCGCCCGCGGCGACGACCCCGATCGCGGCGAACCCGGCGACCAGCAGGATCACGGTGATCGCGAGTCTGGCCGCCGCGCCGGTCAGCGCGGCCGCCCGCCGCCGGTCACCGCGCACGGCAAGCACCTCCCAGCGGTCGCGTTCCTGCCCAGCAGTGGCATGATGACACGTCCCGCAGTGGTGTGACATAGGTCTCAGCCGACGAGTCAGGAACGTTTTGTACATGCCTGGCAGCCACTTCTTGCCGGAATCTGTCGCAAACTACATTGGCCGCGCCGGATCAACGCGGACCTGGGAATATCACCGGACGGATCAACGTTCGCACGCCTGTCTTGGCGTAAGCTTTCTACCGTCCTAACTCATGCCCCCGGCCGTGGGGTGGTGCTGCGTAGCGTTCGGCCGCGGCATGCCGAGGAGGTCTTCCAGCTGTGACCAAGCAGGTCCAGAAGCTCGATCACGTCATCATCAGGTTCGCGGGCGACTCGGGTGACGGCATGCAACTCGCCGGGGACAGGTTCACCCAGGAGACGGCGGTATTCGGCAATGATCTATCCACGTTGCCGAATTTCCCCGCGGAAATCCGGGCGCCGGCTGGCACTCTCCCCGGTGTATCGAGTTTCCAGCTCCATTTCGCCGACCACGATATCCTCACGCCCGGTGATGCGCCCGACGTGCTTATCGCGATGAACCCCGCCGCCTTGAAGGCCAACATCAAGGACCTGCCGCGGGGCGGCGACTGATCGTGAACACCGACGAGTTCACCAAGCGCAACCTGACCAAGGTGGGCTACCAGGTGAGCCCGCTCGAGGACGGCTCGCTCGAGCCGTACACCGTGCACGCCGTGCCCATCACCTCGATGACGGTCAAGGCCCTGGAGTCCTTCGATATCACCAGGAAGGACGCCGAGCGGGCCAAGAACATGTTCGCGCTCGGGATGCTCTCCTGGCTGTACGACCGGCCGGCCGAGGGCACGCTCAGCTTCCTCAAGGCCAAGTTCTCCCGCCAGCCCGAGATCATGCAGGCGAACGTGGCCGCGTTCCAGGCCGGCTGGAACTTCGGCGAGACCACCGAGGCCTTCTCGGTCCGCTACGAGGTCAAGCCCGCGCCGCTGACCCCGGAACCTACCGGAACATCAGCGGCAACACCGCCCTGGCCTACGGGCTCATCGCCGCGTCGCAGCTGGCCGGGCTGCCGTTGTTCCTGGGCTCCTACCCGATCACGCCCGCGTCGGACATCCTGCACGAGCTCGCCAGGCACAAGCGCTTCGGGGTCCGTACGTTCCAGGCCGAGGACGAGATCGCCGCCGTCGGCGCGGCGCTGGGCGCAGCCTTCGGCGGCTCGCTGGGCGTGACCAGCACCTCGGGGCCCGGGATGCTGCTGAAGGCCGAGACGGTCGGCCTGGCCGTGTCGGTCGAGCTGCCGCTGATCGTCTGCGACATCCAGCGCGCTGGGCCCTCCACCGGGATGCCGACCAAGACCGAGCAGGCTGACCTGCTGGGGGCGATGTTCGGCCGGAACGGCGAATCGCCCGTTCCCATCGTTGCCGCCGCCACCCCGGCCGACTGCTTCACCATCGCGATCGAGGCGGCCAGGATCGCGGTCAAGTACCGCACCCCGGTGATCCTGCTCTCCGACGGCTACCTGGCCAACGGCTCGGAGCCGTGGCGCATCCCCGAGGTGGCCAGCCTCCCCGACCTGAGCGCCGAGTTCGCGTTCGCGCCGCCCGGCGACGGCACGACCGAGTTCGAGCCGTTCCGGCGGGATCCGGTCACCCTGGCCCGGCCGTGGGCGATCCCGGGCACGCCCGGGCTCGAGCACAGGATCGGCGGCATTGAGAAGGCCGACATCAGCGGGGACATCTCCTACGACCCGGACAACCACGACCGCATGGTCCGGCTTCGCCAGGCCAAGGTCGACGGGATCGCCGCCGACATCGCGCCGCTGGAGGTCGACGACCCGGACGGCAACGCCCGCGTGCTGGTCCTCGGCTGGGGATCCACCTTCGGCTCCATCGGCGCGGCCGTCCGGCGGGTACGGAACGCCGGGCACCCGGTCGCCCAGGTCCACCTGCGTCACCTAAACCCGTTCCCGCCGAACCTGGGCGACGTGCTGCGCCGTTACGACAAGGTGCTCGTCCCCGAGATCAACCTCGGGCAGCTTGCGCTGCTGCTGCGCGGGCGGTTCCTGGTCGACGTGATCTCCTACAACCAGGTCCGGGGCCTGCCGTTCAAGGCGGCCGAGCTCGCCGGGGTCATCGAGGA
>JGI12269J14319_10005885_pt1 | contig 10750 bp, 10 predicted proteins | sample PeaSoiSIISIP2007_FD_14319 | JGI IMG/M metagenome (IMG submission 14319) | reverse complement strand
GAACGAGCCGACCTGGGCGGTGGCGGCCTCGTCGGGGGCGACGCCGGCGGGATCGGCCGGGGTGAAGGTCACGGGGAGGTAGTCCAGGGCAGCGAGCAACTGCTGCAGGCGCAGGGTCGTCATCGGTGCCACGGTGAAATGGGTGGTGAGGGTGTCGGCGAGCCGCTGCCCGTCACTGCCCTCGATGCCGCCGGCCCCCCCGGGGACCGTCACCGACATCGTCGCTCCGGGAGGAAGGGGAGCGGTGGCGTCGAAGGCCAGGACGTCGGGTGCCGTCTGTACCCACGACCCCGCCACGGCCGGGCTGAGCGTCGGCAGGGGGCTCGCGGGGGCCAGTGGGACGGTGAACTGGACGCTCACGGCGGTGTCCGACGGGACGGCGGCGGCGTTGGGGGCCGGTTGACTCGTGACCACGGAGAGACGGCCCGGTGACGCCGTCGGCGTTGCTGCTGCGGGGGAGGGGGTTACCCGCGTCGCCAGGAAGGCGGTCGAGGCGGCTGCGAGCGCGCAGAGCGCGACAACGACCGCGACGATCAACCAATGATGCCGGCCATCGCTTCTCCGGCGTCGGTGTGCGGCTTCCGGCATGGCATGCAGCTCCAGTGCGATCCTACCCGGCGGTGGTGGGGTCCCAATGACCGGAACCCCACATTTTAAGGCGATTTCTCAGCGGTTCTGGCGCGGGAGGGTTGGATCTGTTGTGGGGGCGTTGATGGCGCGCATGACGCCGTCTTCGATGCGCCGGATCTGCTCGGGGTTTGCCACCTTGCCTCCCGTCGTCGCGTCGCGCACGTAGAAGGCGTCGAGGACCTCGTGGCCGAGGGTGGACACCCGGGCTGCCACGACGTCGAGCTCGAGAGCGAAGAGCGCGGCGGTGATCCGGTGGAGGAGCCCGATGTCGTCTTCGGCGCGCACGTCGAGGACCGTCGAGCCCGCCGACGCCGCGTTGTCGACTTGGACGCGGCTCTCCACGGGTTGCGATGCCACCGACCGCCGCCCCTCGGCGTAGGCGCGCACCTGCTCGGTGAGGCGCTCTTCGAGCGGAAAGGAACCCCGCAGGACCGCTTCGAGCTGGTCGGCCACCAGCTTGAAGTCGGGCCAGCGCTTCCGGGACGGCTCCACCACGAACGTCTCGATGGCGAAGTGGTCTTCGGCGGCGATGTCCGCAGAGCGAATGTCGAGGCCGCCGAGGGCGAACACGCCCGTGACCGCCGCGAGCAGGCCGGGGCGGTCGCGCGCCACCACCGTGACGTTGGGCGGGTCGGCGGCCACGACCGAGCGTCCCAGCCGTTCGACCTGGCGCATGAAGCCCCGATGCCGGTCGGTCACGAGGGGAGTGGCGGGTCCGATCGCACCCTCGGAGAGATAGGTGGCCACCCTGCGCACGAGGTCGGAGACCAGTCCCGCCTTCCACTGGCCCCAGGCGGCGGGCCCCGTGGCCAGGCTGTCGGCCTCGGTGATCGCCGCCAGGAGCTCCAACTGGACTCGGTCTCCGACCGCGGCGGCGACCGCTTCGATGGTGGTCGGATCGTCGAGGTCGCGACGTGTGGCGGCATCGGGCAGCAGGAGATGGTTGCGGACCAGTCCGACCAGGATCGCCACGTCGTGGGGCGCAAAGCCCATGCGACGTGCCATCTCCCCGACGACCTTCACCCCGGCATCGGTGTGGTCCCCGGGGAAGCCCTTGCCGATGTCGTGGAGCAGGGCCCCCACGAGGAGGAGGTCGGGACGTTGCACCGTCGGCACCAGCGTGGCCGCCTGGGCGGCAGCCTCGAGAAGGTGCCGGTCGACGGTGAAGCGGTGGTAGGCGTTGCGCTGGGGCCGGTTCCGCACCGCAGCCCATTCCGGGATCAGCCTGACCAGGAGGCCGCGCTGGTCCAGTGCCTCGAGCGCGACGATGGCCGGGGGGCCGGTGGCGAGCACCCGCACGAGCGCCGCCCGCATGTCGTCGGGCCACGGGTCCGGAGGAGCGACATCCGCCACCGCCAGGGCGTCGAGCGAGCTCCGGCTGATCGGGAGCCTGTGCTCGGCGGCCACCGCCGCCACCCGCAACGTCAGGCCGGGTTGGCCGTTTGGATCGATCCTCGGGGCGAGGACGACCTGACCCTCGCCGGGGTTCCCGGCGACCAGTTCGAGGGCGATACCGGGTTCGACGGGTTCGAGGGTGACCGTGACGTCGCGGGCAAGAGGGCCGGGAGCGCCTCGGCGCCACCAGTGGCGGGGCTGTGCCGTGGGCCACGTCGAACGGCGCCGCCACACGTCGTCGGTCACCCAGGCGATGGTCCGTCCCGCTTCTGCGATCGCCGCCATCAGCGCGTCCGCGTCGCGGTAGCCGAGGACCGCGGCCACCTGGTCCTGTTCCTGCAGCAGCAGGCGGTCGGTGGCGCGGTTGGTAGCGCGATGCAACTCCACGCGCGCTGCGGTCAGCGTGGCACGGGGTCCGGACAATGACGTCAGGTCCACCTGTTCGGCGACGGCTGCCACCGCCAGCGAGGCGGCGCGCACGGCGTGGAAGTCGCGTAGGCCCCCATGGGCTTCTTTGAGATCTGGCTCGAGCAGGAATGCGACGTCCCCGTGCGCTCGGTGACGCTCATCGACTTGGGCGGCGAGCACCGGGAGCCATTGCCCGGCCATCTTCTGCCATTGGGCCCGGGCCCTGTCGAGCATGGGCTCGGCCACCGAAGCGTCGCCGGCGATGACGCGGCCGTCGAGCAGTCCGAGTTGGGCCCGGAGGTCCTCTCTGGCGACCTGGAGGACCTCGGGGGGACGGCGCACGGAATGGTCGAGGCGGATGCCCTCGTCCCAGACCGGATACCACACGGCGTCGGCGACCCGGCCGATGTCGCGACGGCCGCGGTGGACGAGGACGACGTCGAGGTCGCTGTAGGGGCAGAGCTCGCCACGCCCGTACCCGCCCACGGCGACAAGAGTCACGCCTTCGGGGTTGCCGTCGGTGGCCCGGTCGAGCAGGCCAGCCAGCCACTCGTCGGCGGCGGCCGAGAACGTCGTACAGAACGCGTCGCCCTGGAGGTCCGTGCGCGCCAGCAACTCCTGGCGCAACGAGCGGAGGGACACGGGTGACGGTAGCACTCAGGCTTTGTCCTTCCTGTGCCTGGCACCGACGGTGCCCCCCGCCGGGACCCGACACCGGCGTAGCGTGGAGGGTGGCAACCCGGGCAGCCGGAGCCGACGGAGGGACACATGAGCAACAGCGATACCAAGGGATCTGGGCTGAGTCTGCTCGACACCGCCCTCGTGGTGGCGGCGGTAGTGGGTGGGATCTTCGTCGTGTTGTGGATTGCTCATGCCGTCATCGGGCTGGCGCTCTTCGTCTTCAAGATCGCCATCCTGGTGGTGATCGTGGCCGTGATCGTGCGGGTGGTCCACGCCTTGAGCCGCCGGGGGGACTGAAGAAGTTCCACGCGCCCTCAGTGGCGCAGGAGCTCCCGGTAGAGCTCGATGTGGTCGGCGACCATTCGCTCGGTCGAGAAGTACCCTTCGATCGAGGCGCGGCAGTCCGCACGCGATAGTTGGTCCACCCGACCGAGGGCGTCGGCCATGGCGGTTTCGTCCTCGCACAAGAATCCCGTCTTGCCGTCCTCGACGACCTCGGGGACCGCCCCCTCGGGGAACGCCAGGACGGGAGTCCCGCAGGCCATCGACTCGAGCATGACCATGCCGAACGGTTCGTTCCAGCGGATGGGAAAGAGTAGGGCGCTCGCCTTCGAAAGCAGTTCGAGCTTGTGCTCGTGGGGGACCTCGCCCAGATAGACGGCGTCGGGCCCCAGGAGGGGCGCCACCTGTTCGTCGAAATAGGCTCGCTCCCACTGCTCGCGCATCTTGGCGGCGAGGAGGACCCGCATGCCTGCCTTGCGCGCTACCTCGATGGCTCGATGAGCGCCCTTGTCGGGTGCCATGCGCCCCAGGAACAAGCAGAACTCCCCGTGTTCGTCACCGGCGCCGTCTCCGAAAGGGAAGGCGGACGCGTCGAGCCCGTGATGGATAACCCTCGCGATCGGGATGTCGGGGGCGGCGCGGTGTTGGGCGTGGGAGATGGCGACGATGGGCACGCGAGGGGCGAGCACCCGGTAGAGGTCGGTCAGCTCGTCGTTGAAGGGACCATGGATGGTGGTGACGACCGGAAGGTCGTGGTAGCGCTCGGCGTAGAACGGTCCCATCACCGTGTGGTCGTGGACGACATCGTGCCCGGAGACCGCTTCGTAGGCGTGGACGACGTGGCGGAGCTCGGGCACGGCCATGCCGATGCGCATGCCCTCGGCGTGCTCGAGCGCCCACGCCTTCGGCACCGGGCAGGTCGAGTCGCCCGTGGTGAACAGGGTGACATCCTCGCCCGCCGCGACGAGACCGCGGGCCATTTGGTCGACCACGAGCTCGATCCCCCCGTACAAAGGAGGAGGGATCGGCGTCCACGGGGGAGCGATGAGCGCGATCCGCATGGACCGATTCAAGCACCTCGACGCCCCGAGCCGATGCACCCATTCGATCTCCACCAGCCGTCCGAAACAGCCCGGGGTCCCGCCTCCGGGCCGATCCGCACCTGGCGGGACGCTCGGTGCCAGCCGATAGGCTCGCTGCTCGGCGCGGCGGCGTGGCCGAGTGGTTTAGGCAGGGGCCTGCAAAGCCCCGTACGGCGGTTCGATTCCGCCCGCCGCCTCGGGTGCCGGGATGTCATCGGCACGATGGACAAGGAGACGGCATGGCGGCAGTCGGTGACCGGGTTCAGGTTCCTTCTACGCGGGTGGGCCAGGCCCCTCGCGAGGGTGTCGTCACCGGCGTCAGCGGGGTCCTGCTCCGGGTGACGTGGTCCGGCGGGGAAGAGTCGACGATCTTTCCGTCCATGGGCTCGGTCGTGGTCGTCGGGAAGGTGGGGGCGGCCAAAAAAGCCGTTGCGAAGAAGGCTCCCTCGACCAGGCCCGAAAAGAAAGCCACCGAGACCACCAGGAGCACCGCCAAGAAGCCGGCGACCGTCCCCGCCAAGAAATCCCCCAAGTCGGCGACGAAGAAGGTCGCCAAGCCGGCGACGAAGAAGGTCGCCAAGAGGTCAGCCACGTCCGCGAAGAAAGCCGCCAAGAAGTCCGGGAAGGCGCAACGACCGCAGGGGAAGAAGTCCTCGTCCAAGCATTCGGGTCGGGCGCCCAAGCGACGGAAGTGACGAACATGGCGCCGAGGTCGTCACCATCATGACTCCGGATGCGAGATCAGGTCTCGGTGCCCCCGGCGTAGTCCCAGACGAGCGATGAGTCGTTCTCGGTGCCGAGAAGGAGCTTCCCGGGGTGCTGCTTGTCGATGTGCCCGATGAGCCCGTTGTAGATGGAGTAACCGCACAGCTCCTGGAGGCGCCGAGGGAATCGGCGCGCGACGTCGAGCGGGATCCCGAGCTGCTGGTTCTCCTGTTGGCGGACGTAACCGGCGCAGTAGTTCATGGCGATCCCCACCCGACGCTGCGACGTGGTGTTGGCCCCACCGCCGTGCCACAGGCTCCCGACCCAGACGAGGACGCTGCCCTTGGGCATCTCCGCCGCGATCGAGTCGTAGTGCTCGAGCAGGTTGGGGGAGTGATCCAATTCGTGGGTCCCCGGACACAGGCGGGTGGCCCCGTTCTCCTCGGTGAAGTCGGTGATGGCCCACATGGTGTTGCAGATGAGCGGCGGGTGTGGTTTCGGGAGCGGGATCAATTGATCGTCAGCGTGAATGGGCTGGGCCTGCTCGTCGGATCCGATGGCGATTGACGACAGCGACGAGATGAGCAGGCCCGGATCGAGGACCTGCTCGACGACGGGGAGCACGTTGGGATGGAGCGGGATCCGTTCGTAGAGCTGTCCGTGGACCAGGAGGTTGTAGATGCGGGTCGTTCTACGCCCTTCGAAGAGATTGTTCGCAGGCACAATCCCGAGATCGTGCTCGAGACGGAGAAGATCGTCGGAGATGGCATCGACGAGCTCGAGGTCGACGGCGTGCTCGATCACGGCCCAGCCCTCGGAGCGCACCTTCTGCGCGTACGCTGTCACTGCGGCGCTGTCGAGGGCCCCCTGGCGTGATGCGACCCCATTGGTTCGAGACCTGTCCATTCTCGCTCCCGCGTAATCGGCCGAAACAGACGAGGACCATGGTGCCACGAAGCCGCGAGAACCGCCCACCACGGACAGGTTGACGGCGCAGGCGGTGGTAGGGTTCGTGATCAAGGGCCGTTGGCGCAGTTGGTAGCGCACTTGCACGACACGCAAGGGGTCAGAGGTTCGAGTCCTCTACGGCCCACTCGTTGTCGAAAACACAACGTCATTCCTAGTCGGGGGAACGTTTCGTGTCCCGTGGCTCAGGCACGTTTGTTTCCTTATTCAAACCCTCACTCGAATGCATGAGGGTGCATGACAAAAGACCTCCATCACGTCGGCTGCTTCACTGCTCGCACCAACGCGTCGATCGCTACACGCTGACCCTGGTCTGTGTCGACGCCACGTCGCATATGGTCAGCTCGCACAATCCGTAGCCCCGCCAAGTCGCTCGCCACCTGCTCTGGAGTGAACAGCACGGTAGGGTCCTGCGGCCCCCCGTAGCCGTCGGTCAAGTTGGTCGTGTCGTGACCAACGACCAAGAGCGTGCCTCCGTTGGCCAGTGCCTCTTGTGCGTGGGCCATAACTCGGCGCCGGTCATCACTCGGGAGATGCAGGTAGAAGACGACCACCAAGTCGAAGGTTGCGGCTGGCGGATCCCACTCGACGACGTCCGCTTCCACCCAATCCACGTCGACGCCGTGTTCCATGGCGAGGCGGCGAGCCTTCGCAAGTCCGACTGGAGAGAAGTCGACGCCGGTGACTTCCCAGCCGCGACCGGCAAGCCACACGGCGTTGCGACCCTCTCCACAGGCGATATCAAGCGCCTTACCCGGTGGCAGGTCGGCCACCTCGGCCACGAGGAACTGGTTCGGTTCCGTCTTCCAGACGAACCCTTCTCCGCCGTAGCGCTCGTCCCAGCTCAAGCTGTCCACGATCCCTACTCCGAGACGTGACGTGTTGGCGTCAAGACCGAGCGGTGTTCCGCAAGGGCATATGGAGCAGGGGCGCCGCGAAACACACACCGACCAACCCGGCGAAAATTGGTATCAGTCCCATGGCAACCAGAGTCAGCCAACCGCCACCCAGCGTAACCCCCAAAGTGATCAGGCCCCCGCCCAAGAGGATTCTCGCGATTCTTCCGGCGGTCGTCTGCATGAGGCGAACAAATCCCATCACCGATCTCCGTTCATAGATACCCTCAGGGGTATATGGGGTTCAACCGGGTAGGGATCAGGTTCATTCCCGACTTGTGCCGAAGAAGCCCGTGTCGGTGATTCCTTGGTAGGAATACCCCTTGGGGTATCGGCGTTCTCCCAAGCGAATCGGATGCTGAGCGGGGAGGATTCGAACATGGCGACCATGAACCTGACCAAGGACAACTTCGCGGAAGTGGTGTCATCCAACGACACGGTGTTCGTGGACTTCTGGGCGTCGTGGTGCGGACCTTGTCGGATGTTCGCTCCAATCTTCGAGAAGGCCTCAGAGCAGCACTCGGACGTGGTCTTCGCCAAGGTCGACACCGAAGCCGAGGGGGAGTTGGCCCAATCGTTCGGGATCATGTCCATACCTACCTTGATGGTGTTTCGCGATCAGGTCGTGCTGTACTCGCAGCCTGGGGCGTTGCCTGCGCCCTCGTTGGACGATCTCATCGGCCAGGTGCGCGCCCAGGACATGGACGACGTCCACCGCCAGATCGCCGAACGCGCCTGCGAGTCAGCCTGACTCGCTCGGGCCAGGTGGCACCTATTCGGGCTTTGTGGCGACCCCGGCACTGAACCAACTCCAAGGCTTGGGGCCCTTGGCGTATCGCTGCACCACGTGCTCCAAGGTGAAGCCTGCGTCGCTCACCAACACCGCAGGCTTGCGGGTGAGGTGGCACCCGTCGGCCAGACGGATTTGGAGCGGTTCGAGTCGACGTTGCCAGGCGGCCACGCCAGGATCGGGGGCGAGGCCGTGCTCGAGGAAGTGAAGCCGGGCGCCTGGGCGCATCACCCGTCGCAGTTCGGCTAGTGCCTGCCGGGCATCGGGGATGGTGCACAACGTGAAGGTCGATAGGGCGCTGTCGCAGCTGTCATCTTCGAGAGGGATGGCCTGGCCGTCGAGGCCGATATGCGTGACGGGCATCGCTGACCGAGTGACCCGCTTCTTGGAGAGCCGACGGGCAACTGCCGCCGGCTCAACGGCCAAGACCAGTTCGACTTCTGGCGGGTAATGGTCGATGTTCAGCCCCGACCCGAACCCGATCTCGACAACCCGTCCCCTGAGCCCTTCGGTCACCTCGGCTCGCCACCGGCGCAAACCGCTCGTCCCGCAGGCCCGGTCCACCAGGCGGGGCAGTACCTGCTCGCGGTAGAAACTCACGGTCACACGCTAACCGCGTGCCGATTGAGGGACGATGGAACTGCTCGGCGGAGCCTCTCGTCGTGAAAGTGCGCGTCCCACGACCACTCAGTGGGCGAAGCGAATGCGGGGCAGGATGCGCGCCAACCAGCGTGGGAGGTGCCAGCTGTGGTGGTGGCCGAGGCGGAGCAGGACCGGTAACAGGACGAGGCGGACGACAAGAGCGTCGAGCGCGACAGCCACGGCGAGGATGACCCCCATCTCCTTCGGAGCGAGTGGTCCGGAGAGGGCGAAGGTCAGGAACACGGCGATCATGACCGCTGCCGCCGACAGGACCACGCGCCCTGAACTGAGCACCGAGCCCACCATGGCGTGCTCGGGGTCGGCGTGGGTCTCGTAGCGCTCCTTGGCTGCGGAGAGAAGGAACAACGTGTAGTCCATGGCAACGCCGAAGACCATCGCCCCGAAGAACAGCGGTGCCCAGGCGTCGACGAACCCTTGGGGCGTGAAGCCGAGCAGCCCGGAGAGGTGCCCGTCTTGGAAGATCAGCCGCGCCACTCCGAAGGCTCCCGCCACCGACAGGGCGGTGATGAGGACCCCGGCGGCGGCGAGCAGAGGTGCGCCGAGGGCCATGAGCAACAAGATGAAGCCGATCACTGCCAGCAGCCCGAACACCAGTGGGGTGTGCGAGGTGAGGGACTGCTGAAGGTCGTGGTTCTCGGCCGCCGCGCCGCCGACCAAGCTGCCCGTCGGCAGGACCAAACGCAACCGGTCGATGGTGGACCCGGTGGCGGGCGTCGAAGGGCCGGTGGTGGGCACGACCTGGTCGAGGGTCCACCCGGCGTGGGTTGCCCCCGGAGCCACCGCGGCGACACCGGCCGTGTGGGCGAGGGTGGCGAGCGCGGCGCGTTGGTGATCCGACGGGATGAGGGCCTGCAAGGTGCCCGGAGCCCCAGGCCCGAATGCCTTTGTGACCTCGTCGTAACCGACTCGGGCATTGGCGGTCGCCGGCACGATGGTGATCGACGGCATGTTGGTGCGCAGGCCGATGACCGGCGCGGCGGCGAGGAGGAGCACTCCGAGGGCGGCGAGGCCAGCGGGAACGGGGTGGCGCCACAACAGGCGTCCCCAGGCATGGAGCCGATCGTCGAGGCCCGGTCGGGACTTTGTCCGGGAACGCCAGGGGATGTGGATGCGACCGGCGTTGATCCGCGTCCCGAGCCGTCCGAGCACGGCCGGCAGCAGCGTCAACGTGGCGGCCAGGACGGCGACGACCGACAGCATGATGCCGAGGGCCATGGAGCGAAATGCAGGGCTCGGCACGAGCAGGATGGCGGCCAGGGATCCGAGCACGGTGAGGGCGCTGAAGGCGACGGCCTTGCCGGCGGTGTCCACCGTCTCGGCCACCGCGGCGACGACGCCGGCGCCATCGCCTGGTTGGACTCCTTGCCGCTCCAGGGCGGCACGAAAACGCACAACGAGGAATAGCGCATAGTCAATCCCGAGAGCGAGGGCGAACATCAAGGCGAAGTTGAGCGCCCAGATGGACACCGGGGCCACGTGCGTCGAGAGGACGAGCGCGCCGGCGGCGACGAGCAACCCCACCATGGTGAGCATGAGGGGGAGCCCGGCGGCCACCAGGCTGCCGAACGCGATGACCAAGATGATCATCGTCACCGGCCACGAGAGCATCTCCGAGCGAAGCATGGCGCTGCGATTGGCCGAGTTGAAGTTGGCCCACAGCGCACTGTCGCCGGTCAGGGTCACCGAAATGCCGGGTCGGGAGAGCCGGCCGAGGGGTTCGGCCAGGGCATCGGCGGCGCGGACCATGGCGTTGGCATCGGCGGCGGCACCGGCGGTGATGACACCGGTCCTGCCGTCGCGCGACAACGAGACGCCCGGCTGGGGTGCGACGACGGTGGAGACCCGGGGGTCGCCGTGCAGGAGCTTCGAGACCTTGGTCAGGACCGATCGGGCGGCGGCGTCGGTGGCGATCGGCCCGTGGTGGTCGACGATCACCACTTGGAGTGCGGTGGCTCCCAGACCGGCGAAGTCGCGCTGGATGATGGCTCGGGCCTTGACCGACTGGCTGGTTGAGTCCTGCCAGCCCGCACCGGCCAGGGTGTGCTCGACCTGCGGGGCGAAGGCGCCGAAGATGATCAGGACGACAAGCCACAGGAGGAGCACGGCCCGGAGGTGGGTCGCAGACCACGCACCGAGCCGGGCCATCCTCCCGCTGCGCTCGGTTGTGGTGGCGGGTGCCTCAACTCCCTCGTCGGGCTCGGTTGCAACGCTGAGTTGGTTCGATGCCACGGTAGAAGCTCCTTGGGTCTGGG
>JGI12269J14319_10005884_pt1 | contig 10750 bp, 9 predicted proteins | sample PeaSoiSIISIP2007_FD_14319 | JGI IMG/M metagenome (IMG submission 14319) | reverse complement strand
CCCTGCCACAGCACGATCAACACATCTTTCGGCGCCGGGACNTGGTAGGGCGGTATGTGGAAAATGCGGATGGCGAGATCCCAGCCGACCACGAGCAACATCAGGAAAATAAATGGCCTACTCCACCCGGCCCGGAGCCAGCGATGCCATCCGCTTTGCGACAAGGCCATCAGATTCTCCCTGCGGCCAGGCGTCTTGCGGTGCGCCCATGCCACATGCAGCCCGTTAGTCATTAAAGGAGGTGCCGGTGTCGGGGTCAAGCCGGCTGATCGCGCCCTATGCACGCCCGCGTGGCAATGTACGCTGTTTCTTCGGGGCGGCCGGAGGGTGATCCCGGCGCAGCACCTCAAAGTGCTCGCGCCGGCACTTGCAGGTTGCCGAGCCGCCTCGCCATCGCCTCGGCCCGAAGCGCCAGCTCCATTACCTTGAAGCAATGCGCCTGAGTCATCGCGCGCTCCGTCCGGTCGAGGATGTCGGCGCTGAGATCGGGGTAATATGGCAAGCCGGCATCGCTGCAGTCGATGTAGCGCGTCTCCTTGTTGTCGACCAAAAACAGATGGTTGGTACCGGGACGTCCGGCAATGTCGACAAATTTACGCAGCTCGATGTAGCCCCCTGTGCCGAGGATCGTGAGGCGCCCGTCGCCCCAGTTCGCCAGGCCGTCGGGGGTGTACCAGTCGACCCGGACATAGCCCCGACCGCGGTCGCTCTCTAGCAGCATCTCCCCGAAATCCTCGAATCCCGGATCAGCGGGATTGGCGAAATTACCGACCGCCGCGCTGACGATCTCGGCATCGCTTGAGCCGGTGAAGGTCAGGAACTGCTCGATCTGATGGCAGCCGATATCGCACAGCGCGCCGCCGTACCGTTCGCGCTCGAAAAACCAGGCTGGGCGCAGCTGGCGGTTCAGCCGATGCGGTCCCAGGCCTGTGGTCTGCACGACCCGGCCGATCGCGCCAGAGCAAACGAGCTCGATGGCGCGGGTCACGGCTGCCACCTCGAACCGCTCGGAATAATTTACCGACCAGATGCGTCCCGTCTCGGCGACGGTCTGGCGGAGTGCTGCGAGCTGATCGGCGGTGGTGCAGCCGGGCTTGTCCGCCATCACGTCCTTCCCGCAGCGCATCGCCTCGATCGCGATCGCGGCGCGGTCCGCAGGAATCGCAGCGGTGAGGATCAGCTGCACCGTCGCATCCTCGAGGAGGCGCTGCTTGTCGGCGACACGGGGAATCTGCGGGTAGCGCCTGATGAAACCGGCGAGGGGCTGTGGCTCGCCGTCGGTCCAGTAACCAACGCACTCGCTGCCGAGCTCCAAGAGACGCCCCGTCATTTCATAAATATGACGATGATCGAGACCGATCGCTGCGAACTTTATCGGCCGCGAGGATGCCGGCATCATTGCGGTTCGTCCTTTGCTGCGCTCCGTGCGCCCTCAGGGGGCGCTGATTTCGGCTCGTATCCACCATAGGCATATACGGGCCCGACCGGCTAGGCTCGAGCCAAATGACTTATCAAATGCTCCCCTGCCGGGGAGGGACAAGGCCTTCGGCGCCGAAGCTGCCGCGCGGCGATGCCCGGGCCGGACGACGGCTGTTCGGTCCGGAGCGGGGGCCTGCTATGCTGGGGCCCGTCGGAGCGGCTCGCCGGGAAAATCTCGCTTTGGGAGGTGGGGCCATGCTGCGCAAGATCGCGGACATGATGGTGGGTGGGGAGTTCGCCGAGCTGGCGCCAAGTGCTACGGTCTACGAGGCCGCCTGCCTGATGAAGGCGCGGAACTGTGGCTCGGTGCTGGTCACCGACGAGCACAAGCTCATGGGCATCTTCACCGAGCGCGACGTGGTCAACCGGGTCGTTGCCGCGAAGCTCGATCCCCTGACGACGCCGCTCGCCCAAGTGATGACCGAGAAGCCCGACACGGTGAGGCCCGACACGCTCGCGCTCGAGGCGCTCCGCATGATGGAGGACGGCGGCTATCGCCACCTGCCGGTGGTGAAGCGCGGCCGCATTTTGGGCGTCGTCTCGCGCCGCGACTTCTACGGCGAAGAGAAAGCCGAGGTCGAGAAGGAGCGCTCCCTGTGGGAGCGGATCGGGTAGTGTAGCGGCGGGTGCCGGCCGTCGCCTCCCGATCAGGGCCGTCGAGCCTTGCCCCACGCGCCATTCGGCACCAAATCAACGGCGCGCCGGCAACCAGGGTCCGGAGGAACTGCCGATGTTGCATCGATATCTGCTTCGCGCGCTCGCAGCCGCGGCGCTGACCGCGGCGGTAGCCCTACTCGTGCTGCGCGCTCCGGGTGCCCATGCCGACGCGGCGCCGCAGTTGGTACCGGCACCCGCGCTCGATCTGCCGGCCGCCGGCGAGCGGCAGGTGGCGACGCTCTCGGGCGGCTGTTTTTGGGGCATCCAGGGCGTGTTCGAGCATGTGAGGGGGGTCGAGCGCGCGGTCTCGGGCTATGCCGGCGGGAGCGCCGACAGCGCCGACTACGACACCGTCAGCAGCGGCAAGACCGGCCACGCCGAGACGGTGCAGATCACTTACGACCCGCGGCAGATCAGCTTCGGCCGCATCCTCCAGATCTTCTTCTCGGTGGCGCTCGATCCGACCGAGGTCGATCATCAGGGCCCGGACTGGGGCCCGCAATACCGCTCCGAGATCTGGGTGGGGGATGCCGATCAGGCGCGTGTAGCGCGCGCCTATTTGGCGCAGCTCGAGGCGGCGCACGTCTGGCCGCGGCCGATCGCGACGCGGGTGGAGGCGTTCACCGGCTTTTATCCGGCCGAGGCCTATCACCAGGATTATCTCCTTCTCCATCCCCACCAGCCCTATATCGCCTTCCAGGACATGCCCAAGGTGGAGGCGCTCGAGCGGCTCTTCCCCGAAGCGTGGCGGCCCGATGCGGTAACGGTGCTGCCGCAGAAGCCCGCGTCGTAGCAGGAGTGCTTTGCAAAGAGGGCCGGCTCCGCTGGCGCCCGCGCGTGGTCCCACCGCCCCCTAACTCGGCGATGCGGGTGCTTAGTCCTAAGCCGTAGCAGCCAAAAAAAACCGGGCCCGAAGGCCCGGTGAGTTGAACAGGGAGGCTTCACGTCTGGGAGACGTAGGGTCCGAAGACCCCTTCCAGGCCTTGCGCCTGGAACCCGCTCGGGGCCACGCCCCGAAACTCGTCAAATCTGCGGCCTTGCTGCAACGCAGCATCATGGCCTGATCAAGAAATAGGCTTTTTCGCTGGGAAGACCACACCAAAATAGTCAAGCGAGCCATGCGCATTTCGCATGTCTTGACCCCGCGCTCGGCCGCTCAGAAGCGGAATTCGGCGATGCGCTTGACGAGAAAATCGCGGAACACGGCGATGCGCTTCGAGTGCCGCAACACTTCCGGGTAGACGAAGTAGGCGTCGATTTCCGGTCCCTGGAGATCGGGGAGCACGCGGACGAGGTCCGTCGTGTCGCCGACCATGTAGTCAGGGAGGGAGGCGATGCCCAGGCCGCCGCGCACGGCGCGGTAGATGCCGTAGATGTTGTTGACGCGCAAGACCTGCTTGGGCATGTGCTTGTGCGCCTTGCAGAGATCCAAGAGCCAATTGACGCTGGTCGCCGGCAGTCGCGCCTCCTCGCCGAAGATGACGATCTTGTGCGCTTCGAGGTCTTCCGGCGTCTTGGGCGTACCGGCAGCCTCGAGATACTGCTTGGTGCTGAAGAGGTGCACATGCACCTTCATGAGCTGGCGCTGGATCAGATCCGGCTGGCGCGGCGGCGCCATGCGGATCGCCACATCGGCTTGGCGCATGGAGAGGTCGAGCTCGCCGTCCTCGAGCAGCAGCGTCATTTCGATCTCGGGATAGAGATCGAGGAACTCCCGAATGCGCGGCGTCAGCCAGGTCGAGCCGAAGGCGACCGTCGTGGTGACCTTGAGCGGACCCTTCGGGCGCTCCTTGCTCTCGGTCAGCATCGCCTCGGTCATGGCGAGCTTGCCGAACACCTCCTTGACCGTCTGGTTCAGAAGCTCGCCCTGCTCGGTCAGGATGAGGCCGCGGGCGTGGCGGTGGAAGAGCGTGGTGGAAAGGCTCTCTTCGAGCGCGCTGATCTGGCGGCTCACCGCCGACTGGCTGAGCTTGAGGACTTCGCCTGCATGGGTGAAGCTGCCCGCCTCGGCGACGGCATGAAACACTCTGAGCTTGTCCCAATCCATTCCCCTGCCCCGATCTCGCGGCAGCCTGACCTGGCCGAGGCCCTCGCGGTTCATCCGCGCCTCACTCCGCGGCGCTGCGCTCGGAGACGTGCTCTTGGGCGGCGAGATAGCGCTCGGCCTCGAGTGCCGCCATGCACCCCATTCCGGCCGCGGTCACGGCTTGACGGAACACCTTGTCCTTGACGTCGCCTGCCGCGAACACGCCCGGCATGCTGGTCGCGGTGCTGTCGGGTGCGGTCGAGATGTAACCGGCGGCGTCCATCGCGACCTTGCCCTTGAAGATCGCCGTCGCGGGCTCGTGACCGATGGCGATGAAGACGCCGTCGGCGGCGAGCCTGCGCGTGGCTCCTCCCTTGACGGGCTTGAGCTCGATCCCCGTCACCGCTGGCGGCGCGCCGGTTCCGACGATCTCCTCCACCACATGGTCCCAAATCACCGCCACCTTCGGGTTCTTGAAGAGGCGGTCCTGCAGGATCTTCTCGGCGCGCAGCTTGTCGCGCCGGTGAACGAGAGTGACCTGGCTCGCGAAATTGGTGAGAAAGAGCGCCTCCTCGACGGCCGTGTTGCCGCCGCCGATCACCGCGACCGACTTGCCGCGATAGAAGAATCCGTCGCAGGTGGCGCAGGCCGAGACGCCGTGGCCGCGAAAGGCTTCCTCGCTCGGGATGCCGAGCCAGCGCGCTTGCGCCCCCGTCGCGACGATCACGCTATCCGCGAAGTAGAGATCGCCCGAGTCGCCCACCAGCCGAAAGGGCCGGCCGGCGAAATCCACCTCCACGATCAAGTCGTTGACGATCTCGGTGCCGACCTGCTCGGCTTGGCCTTTCATCTGCTCCATGAGCCAGGGCCCTTGAATCACCTCGGCAAAACCCGGGTAGTTCTCCACATCCGTGGTGATCGTGAGCTGGCCCCCCGGCTCGAGCCCGGCAACGAGGATCGGCCTCAGGTTGGCGCGCGCGGCGTATATGGCCGCCGTGTAGCCTGCCGGCCCCGATCCGATGATGACGGTCTTGCTGCGACGGGAGTTGGCCATGATGCGCGGTCCAAGGCCTTATGAGGGAGGTATCGAAGCCCTGCCAAATGAGCACAGAAGATAAGAGGCCCATGCGCGGCAGGCAAGACATGGTTTGCGTCGTGACGCCAACTCTGCCGCGGAGCGCTCGCAAGGAGGTCAATGGCGGCGGCGGCTGCGCGGCCGGCGCCACCTCGCGAAAATCGAGTCTCGCGTGAAAACCGGGCCTCAAAAGCCGAACATGTGGTCGAGACTGAAGCTTCGGTTGCTGCCCACGAGGCCGTGGTAACCGAAGAGCCGGCAAGTGGTGTCGCGCACGACGATATAAGCGCGCTCTCCGGCGTGCGCGCGCGCCTCGGCCGCGAAGGTCTCGCCGTAGCGCCACAGGCGAGAGCCGCCGCACGGAATCTCAATCCGCTTGCGCGCCACTTCCTTGCCCGCCCCGTCGCAGAGGATGAGGTCGGTCGCAGAGCGGGCGTGCCAGGGGGCCGATGCGGGGTAGATCAGGTGGCAGAGCGTGTCGAGCGGAGCCTCGCCCAGACGTAGGAAGAGTCTGGTGCTGAGGCCGGGTGCAGCACCGGCGTAGGACTGGGGTTCGCTGCGATAGGTGAGCACGGTGTTGAAGACGTGGGCGCCGAAGCTCGTCTCGGCCGCGTGTCCGCTCACCTTGTCCTCGTAGCGGAAGATGCCGTGGAGCCAGCCGTCGGCAGCTCCCCCTTGGGAGAAATCGTAGACGAGCTCGACGTGGCCGTAGCCTCCCGCAAGCGTCATTCCGCCATCGACGAGCTGGGCCAGGTCGAGTGCCACGCTGTCGTTGCGCTTGAGGCAGCCGAAGAGGTGGCGCGCGCACTCCCTCCCGCTCGAGTCGTAGACGAGAAGGGCGACGGGCAGCTCGTCCTGGCAGGTCGCCATGGGAGTCGGCAGCACCACGGTGCGGAACTCGCGGGGCGGCAGCAAGGGTGCGGGCAGGAGAAAGCCCTTGCCCATCAGATTGCCGAGCTCGGCAATGCGCGGATCGCACTTGAGGTCGCTGCGCTCCACATTCGCGTGCGCGATGCGCCGCTTGCCGTCGCGCGCCCTCACCTCGTAGCGCGGACGGACGAAATACTTGCCGGCCTGCACCTCGAGCTGCTGGGGCCAGCGCGCGGCGGGCAAGAGCGACGCCACATCGAGCGCCAAGGTGCCGAAGGGGGCGATCTCGCGCTCGAGCCAGGCGATCTCGTGGCTGCCCATAAGATTGAGCCCCACGGCCTTGGCCGGGATCGGGGTCGGGTGGCTGTTCTGCACCCAAAGTGTCACGCGCTCGCCTTCGCGGGGTGCGGGCAGGCCCGCATAGAGGTCGGCCGGCCAGGAATTGGCGTCATGCGTCGCGGAAAGTTCAGCGCCCGATTGGCCGTAGGTATCGAGCGCGTACTTGACCACGTCGTGCACCACGGCGCCGATCACGTGCACGAAGAGCTGGCCGGTGAAGGGGGGGAGCGAGAAGCGACGGCGCACCTCGTCGCTGTCGACGACGATGGAAGCGGGGCCGGGGGGAAGTTCCTCGCGCCACTCCGCCAATTGCTTGCCTTGCTCATCAAAAAGGCAGAGCCAAATCGCAACCTCGGAGGCGCCGTAGCCCGACCAGTAGTTGGCGCTGACGAGCCGCGTGTGAAGACCGTCGGCATCGCGGAAGAAGACGAAGTTCGTCGCGAAGTTGAGCGGGTCGAGGTAGCGCCGCGCGCTGCCCAGCATGTCCGGCGGCAGCTTCATCTCGTCGAGGCTCTCGAGCGCGATGCCGCGCGGCAGCAGATGGCGAATGTGATCGATGAGCCGGCCGGCATCGAAGGCCATGACCAGAAGGCTCTTGGCGGCACTCGCCGGAAGCTCCGTCACGGGCTGGGCGCGCTGGCCCAGCCTTGTCACCCCCACTTGCTCGACGTTCTGCACGAAGACGCCGGCAAGCTCGAGCCGGGCCAAGGGATGCAATGCCGCGAAGCCCTGGGCCAGGCCGAGCGGGTCGTAAACGGCGACGGGACCGCGCCTTCCGAGACGTTCGATCAGGCCGGGCGCCTTTGCTGCGGCGAGCGGATGACCAATCGCCTTGAAAAAGGCGTTGCCGCCGGTCAGGTTGTTGAAAGTCTCGATCTCAAGCGCCATGGGCCGCCTTGGTCTATGAACGGGCGCTTATAGCCGATTTTGCGCCGGCTCCGCCTCAACTTTCGCGCGCGCTCGGCGGGAGAGGCGCCGCCGCACCTCGGCCGCCACCGGTTCGGCATCGAGGAGCGGGGCGTAGCTCCAGCGCTCGAGCCGTCCCTCGAAGGGTCGCGTCAAGCCCGCCTCGCGCAGCTCGTCATGAAATTTCCGGTGGCGCTTGGACCCGCCGGCGAGCTCGAGGATGTAGACCGGCTTTCCTGTGGCGCAGGCCTCGGACGCCATCGATACGGAATCGGCCGTCACCAGGATGTAGTCGGAGAGCGCCAGCAGGCCGAGATAGGGGTTCTCGCCAGTGCCGTCCCACAGGTAGGCGGCAACCTCCTTGAGACGCTCGCGCAAGATGCGCTCGTACTCCGCACCGGTGCGACGCGAGGGCGTCACGGCAAGGCCGGCGCCGGTCCCGCGGGCGAGCTCGACGAGCCGGTCCGCGATGCGCGCGGCATCCGCGGGCGTGAAGCGGTCGCGGCCGTTGGCGCCGCCGACCAATACCGCGACGAGGGGGCGGGGGAGTGCCGCGAAGAGCGGGCGGAAATGCCGAGCGGCTTCTGCGAGCTTCTCCGGTGTCACCGGATGAAGCGCTCCGCGCGTCGCGATTACGTTGGCGCCCTTGACCCGGTCGTGCCGGGGGGCTGCCACCAGGTCGAAGGCGGCGGTGTTCATGAGCGGATCCTGAACATGCACGAGGAAGCTCCGTCCGCGGCTCGCCCGCTTCACCGCGAGCGCTATGGCGACACTTTTGCGCCCGCAGCTGATCAGGATGTCCGGCCAGGGGGGGGCGAAGCGATCGCTGCCGGGACCGAGCGAGCGGAAGGGGCAGGGCCACCAATTGGACGGCAGTGCCAGCCACAGAAGGCGCGGATTGACGCGCTTGATCACCGCCTCGAGCCCGAGCGCGTCGCTTAGCCCGCGGCACTGGCTCTCCATGCCGGCAGCGCCCTCGGTGACGATCCAGCAGCTTGGCTTTGTCATGGAACCCCGGATAACGGCGCCGCAATATGGCAACCCCGCCCTAAACTCGGCAAGGGGGCCGCCTGGCAAATGCAATTAAATTTCCGCAATATGGGCCTTGAAATATTATTTCAATACGCATAGGTCTAAAGTCGTAATTTTGTTGCGCATGCGAGCCGACGGCACCTGCGCCAAAGGGGGCGAGTGGTCATGCGACACGTGAAGCTCGACCGAATCGATCGCCGAATCCTGCATGATCTTCAGGATGATGGGCGCATCACCAATGTGGCACTCGCCAAACGGGCCGGCATTTCGGCGCCGCCATGCCTGCGCCGCGTCCGCGCGCTCGAGGAAGCCGGTTTCATTCGCGGCTATCACGCCGAGCTCGATCCCGAGCGGCTCGGTTTCGAGGTGATGTTTTTCGCCCTTGTCGGCTTGGACAGCCAGTCGGAGGCGGTGCTCACGGCATTCGAGGAGAGGGTGGGAGCATGGCCGGAGGTGCGCGAGTGTTTCATGGCGCGCGGCCCCGACGACTTCGTGCTCAAGCTCGTCGCACGCAACACGGCTCACGAGAACGAACTCACGACCAAGCTCACCTCTTCAGCCCATGTCGTGCACGTCCGCACGATCCAGGTCATCCGCACCTCCAAGGCCGTACCCGGGATTCCGGTCGAACCGGGTGACGGAGGACAGACGACGGAGAAGCCTTAGTGCCGTGCCCGCTTGAACGCCTGCTTCCGAAGCTTCACCGACGTCATTGCGAGCCGCAGGCGAAGCAATCCACCACATCAGGTTTCATTGGACACTCCTGGGCTGCTTCGCCTGCCTCCGCCGAAGCGAAGCCGCTGCGGCTTCGCGCAGGCAGGTCGGCTCCGCCTCCTCGCAACGACGAACTGCGTTGCGCTCCGGCCTTCAGAACCGCACTTTCTGAATCTCGTAGACCTTGGAGCCGCGCGGCGTGGAGACTTCCACGCTCTCGCCGACCTCCTTGCCGATCAGCGCGCGGGCAAGCGGCGAGATGATGGAAAGCTTGCCCGAGGTGATGTCGGACTCCTCCGCGCCGACGATCTGGAACGTCACCTCCTCGTCCGTATCGACATCGACGAGGTCGACGGTGGCCCCGAACTTGACGGCCTTTCCCTTCAGCTTGGTCACGTCGATCACCTCGGCGCGTCGGATCTTGTCCTCGAGCTCGGCGACCCTGCCCTCGATGAAGCTCTGACGATCGCGCGCCGCATGGTATTCGGCGTTCTCCGAAAGATCGCCGTGGGTGCGCGCCTCCTCGAGCGCGCGAATGACCGTCGGCCGCTCGACCGTCTTGAGACGGCGCAGCTCCTCCTGAAGGCGGGCCAATCCTTTCGGGGTGATCGGCATTTTGTCCATGGCCGCGTCCAACCTGGTCCTGAACAGACAATACCTCTCATAGCCGGGCAGGCCTGCGTTCGCCCGGGCTATGAGGTGGATCCTAAAACGACCCCTCAAGATAGAACTGCAACGGAGCAACTTCAAGCTTGCCGGACTTGAGTGCCGCGATCGCGGCGACCGCCGCGCGCGCGCCGGCGACGGTGGTGTAATAGGGTATCTTGTTCATGAGCGCGGTGCGTCTCAAGCTGAAGCTGTCGGCAATCGCCTGGGCGCCGTCGGTCGTATTGAAGACGAGCTGCACGCCGCCGTCCATCATCGCATCGACGATGTGGGGGCGGCCGTCCATCACCTTCTTCACGTCCTCCACCTTGAGGCCGTGCTGGCGCAGATGGGCCGCGGTCCCGCGCGTGGCGATGAGCGAAAAACCAAGTTCGATCAAGCGCTTGACAACCGCGACCATGGCCGGCTTGTCCTTCTCGCGCACGGAGACGAAGACCGCGCCCTCTAGCGGCAGCTCGGTCCCGCTGCCGAGCTGGGATTTGGCGAAGGCGCGGCCGAAGTCGGCATCGAGGCCCATGACCTCGCCGGTCGACTTCATCTCCGGCCCCAGGAGGGTGTCGACATTGGGGAAGCGGGCAAAGGGGAAGACCGCTTCCTTGACCGCGACATGCCGGCTCTTCGCGCCCTGGAGGCGGAAGCGCCCGAGCCGCTCACCCACCATGAGCCGTGCCGCGATCTTGGCGATGGGCACGCCGGTCGCCTTAGCCACGAAGGGAACCGTGCGCGAGGCGCGTGGGTTGACCTCGAGGATGTAAACATCCTTGTCCTTGACGGCATATTGCACGTTCATGAGGCCGACGACGCCGAGTGCGAGGCCAAGTTTTTCGGTCTGCGCCCGAATGTCCTCGATCACCGCCTCGGGCAGCGAGTAGGGCGGCAAGGAGCAGGCGGAGTCGCCCGAATGAATGCCCGCCTCCTCGATATGCTCCATGATGCCGGCGACGTGCACCTGGCTGCCGTCCGAGATCGCGTCCACGTCCACCTCG
>JGI12269J14319_10005883_pt1 | contig 10750 bp, 8 predicted proteins | sample PeaSoiSIISIP2007_FD_14319 | JGI IMG/M metagenome (IMG submission 14319) | reverse complement strand
GAAGGAAAAGTAAAGGGTGGGAAGTATCCCCGTCGCAAGCAAGTAGCCGGTAAAGGTACACACATTGACGACGGTCCCGAAATAGCCAAGGTCGGCGGGTGCAGAAAACAGAAAGTGGTAAGGTGTCAGCCGCGAAAATAGCCACAGCGGAGGCGCCGTGGCGGCGAGCGCGGTCGTCCAAACTCTTGCTGCGGTTCTCGGGAAATCGCTTGTCTTGGGCATTGCAACCTCGCAGACGAAGTCAGGGTGTCTCGTACGACAGTGGTGCGATGAGGCGAAGCAAATCCAATAAAACCCGCCGTGGATGCGAGACACGAAAGAGATGCAAAGCGGCTATTTGCCGCCCCTTCCAGATTTCTCCAGCCATAGTTCTTTTAGGAGCCTACTGGTTTGAGCCTCATTGGGCGGTCCCTAGTCGTTCGCTTGACGAATACTGAGCCGCGATGCTCATGCCAGATACTGTAGCAGCATCACAGCTTGAGCGGGACTCAATTGCCGCTAACAGGCGTGGCTGTTGAAAAACTCACTTTTCGTCCCAAACACCCAAAATTGGGGGGATAGAAAATGTCTAGGCGACCCGAGAGAATCGTTTATAGGGCATCCTGACGCGATTTTAGTTTGGTGACTTTTCCGAGAGTGAGTTTTTCAACAGCCACAGGCCATTACGCTCATAACAGGGACTGGTCGCGATTCTGGTCGATCCACGGGCGAATGAGAAGAAATCAGCCTTCAGCAGTGCTTATGGAGTCCCTGTCTGTTTGCGCGGTACGAGACGCGGCTCGCCGGGGTCTCCACAGGAAAATCTTGCTATCGTCCGCTGGCGTGCCAGATCGATCCCGGCGACTGATAGTTCATCCCTTCGCCCCACACCACGTGCGTGTCTCCGTGGTTGTCGATGGCGAGGCCGAAATAATCGCCGAAGGGAAAACGGAAACCTTTCTTACCTATATAACGATAGCCGGGCACGTAGCCCGAGATCCGTATCTCTTCTCCCCAGGTCGCTCCGCCGTTGCTTGAACTTCGATAGTAAGTGTTCCAATACGGAGAGTTGCCGGAAGAGTTGCGCTTATCCATCCACGCTATGCGGACGTCGCCGCCGTTCCCGGCCACGATTGCCGGAAAAGCATGTTCCACTTCCGGCTCGGCGAAGGAAACGCCGACGCGCGGCAGCCAGTTTTCGCCGCCGTTGGTTGACGAGGAGAAGTAAATGCGCTGCGGCCCCAGGGACGAGCTACCCGCGTTCCAGAGCGCGTAAAGAGTTCCGTCGGTGTCGGAAGCCAGCGCGACCTGCGCGCCCAGATAGCCCTCGCCGCATTCCTCATCCTCGCAGCCTGGTGCTGCCGCGGAAACATCAAGCCGGTTTGCACTCCAGGCCTTGCCCCCATCCGCCGACTTCGCCACGTACAGGTTCACCGAGCCCCGCGCTCCTCCCGCTTTTGAATAGGAAGCCCAGGCCAGATACGCGTTGCCTGCGGGATCGACCGTGGCCGCACCCAGCAGAGACCATCCCGGACGGCTTTCAGTATTCACCCGCGTCGGCGTAAAGCTGCGCCCCCCATCCTGTGAGGCCGCCACCCACACCTCTTCTTCATGATTGAACGCCACGTAGACGCTCTGTCCGCGCACCGCCAGGGCCGGTTTATCCAGTTCCACTTCGCTGCGAACCGCAATCGCAAAAGCCCACGTGGCGCCAAAGTCCACCGACTTCGCGAGAATGACCACGCGCTTCCCGTTCTGCAGCCATGCCGCATAAAGGGTGCGCCGATCGGCTGGGTCTACGGCAATCTGGGCGTCAAACTGCCCCGAATTCGTTTCCAGTATCGCCTGCGGAGTCTGCCAGGACTTGCCGTTGTCATTGCTCGCCACCAACAGCATGGCGGGCACGCGGCAACGCTTGCAATCTGGCACGCTGCCATAGTGCGGATAAAGAACGTAGATGCGACCCGAACCATCGGCCGCCACCGCCGGTTCCCACTGGTCGCCGCTTGTCAGGCCGACCCGCCTCTGCCCGGAAAATTGCGGCGCCGCCGCCCAAGCCAGGCCGGCCAGCGCACACAACAACACCATGAGTTTGGCGGAGCGCATATAAGCCATCAAACGAAAACCAGGGGGGAGGGAATAAACGGTCCCTTGACCTTGAAACTTTATCTCGAAGCTGGTTGCCGGTCAATCACACTTATGCGCTACACCTTACAGCTGCCCTAACCAGCGGCTAGCAAAGCCTCGCGTTGTGAAAAGCCCCTCCGCTCAGGCCATCAGAAGGGGGATTCTCGATGCTCAGCTAACAGGCCAGCAGGCTGCCGATAAAGTCGATCTCTTGCACCAGGTTGTGGGGTGGCACAGCCGTTCAGCGCTGCGATAACTGCATTGTTGTTAATCCTTTAGCCGCTGAGATCGCACTCTCCGCGGGCGACCAAGATTCAGCAAACTGCTAGTGCTTGAAAGAAATATTCAGACCCGTAGCCAACTGCAGGTCGTTCTTTTTCGTTGTAGGCGGCGGGTTGCTGACATAAATATCTCCGAACGAGTTTTGCCAGCCCAGCCACTTATTGAGCTTGGTGACCGTACCGAAATTGAATGTGCTGCGGTATTGTGAAGTATCGCTGAGGTCGGGGTAGAAGAACAAGCTCTGCGTGATGACTGTGCCCTTCCCGACCTTGAGCGTGTAGGCATCACCCAGCGTCAAGCCCGCCAGGCTGTCGGACCTAGCGGCGACGAATGTGCCCCCGGGCGGTGGCGGCGGAATCGTGAAAGAAGAATAGCTTTCATGGGTGTAGTTTGCTCCGACCAGCAGATCGAGGGTAGTGGCAGCATTCTTGATCGCGTGTATGCCAAGACCGCCTCCCAGCGTGGACCGTAGACTCAGGTCCTGCAGCGAATTGGAAAGGAAATCGCCATTCCCAAAGCCGAACGCACGCCGGGAGAAATCGTGGTCGTAGCGTGCTCCTCCTCCCGTCGAGTTAGCGGTGGTGTGAGGCGATGCCGTCGGCAGATCGTTGGTCGCGTAGACCGAGTTGGTGTAGAGGGTCAGCTTGTCGTGGAATCCCGTGCGCGCGCCATTGAAAGCGATGTTCAGGTTCTTGGTCTCGCTGTTGCCCCGGGTCACGGCAAAGCCCAGATTCAGACCACCGGCCCAGCCCTCACTCCACCCTGGGTGCAGACTCTTTTCATACGCCGCCTGCTCGACCGGGCTACGCATCAAAGTGACAGTAGCCTTCGGCGCCTCCACCGGACCTGCGGTCTTGGTGGCAACGACTATATCGTCGCCGCTGGTGGTCACCGGACCAACCACGGTCTTCCCGCCCAGCGTGACGTTAAGGTCGCCTGCGGACGTTATGCTTTGAATTGCGTCGAACTTCACCGTTACGTCACCGGCGTAGTCGGTCTTGATCACGAGTTGCTTACCGTCGGACTTCGTAATCGAGCCGGTCAGCCGATCGCCGTTCTTCAAGACGACCTGGTCAGCGAGCGCCGGAATCGCGAGTAACAAAACGAGTAACAGAAGAAGGCCTACCACAAATTTCTTACGCACAAAACCCTCCTTGAAGTGATTCGAAATGAGATGGAATTCCTAAACTAATCTAACGGACACAACGGCCTTCAACAGCCGGGAAGTAAGTTACAGAACTTTTCCCTGCCGAATCTACTCAATGAGATTCCGTAACCTTGGACGTTCGAGTCCAGGTGAGGTCTACGAGGTGAAGGGACTCTCAATCTCGCGGATCGGCTAGACTCTGGGCGGCACCGGCTGGCGCGCTTCGTTCAACAGCACCAAAGTCATGTTGCTGCGCTTGCTGTCGCGCTCCGCTTGGATGGCTTCCAGACGCATGCGCCACGGCGCAAGATCGAAAGGCTGCTCGGCGGGTTTCGCGACGTATGTGTCAATCAACTCGCGATAGAAGCGCACGATGCCTGCCACTAAGGGCACGGGATACTCCCGCCCCTGGATCTTCAGGCAGTGAACGCCCAGATCAATGAGCGCCGGAATATCGTCCAGGTAAAAGAAGGCGGCATTCTTGAGCGTGATCACCGGCTCCAGCAGCGCCTTGTCATCGAGCAGTTCCCACTTCTCCAGGCAGACCCTGTAATCCAAGCCACCGCGGTTAGGGCTGCCGCGGAACACGTCCTTGCCGAAATCGTCGGGTGTCCGCTCCAACCGCATGTACGGCGACATCCAGCACTTGCCCAGGTAGGTGTAGCAATGGTTGGCATGAATCAGGACTTCGATGCCTACATCGATGTCCGCCTCGCGCGAAGCCAGTTCCCGCAGCGTGAGCTTGGTGTCGGCCACCACTTGCGAGACCCCGATCGAGCGATAGAACTTCACATCTTCGTTGTTCAGGATGTTGGCGCCGATACTGGCGTGCAGAACGAGACCGGGGAAACTGCGGTGCACCTGTGCGATCGCGCCCACGTCGGTCATGATCGCTCCGTCGACACCCCAACCGACGAACTTCTCCATCTTCTTTAGCAACGAAGGGATTTCGCTCGACTGCATATTCGTGTTGATGGCAACGCGTATTTTGGCTCCCCCGCCGTGCGCGATCGCTATGGCTTCATGCAATTTCTCGTCGGAGAGTTCATAGGCGTCACGCCGCCGGCTCCAGCCGCGTGCTCCCACATAGATCGCGTTGGCGCCGTTTTCCACGGCCGCCTTTACCATTTCCAAATTTCCTGCAGGCGCTAATAGCTCAACCATCGCTCACCTCGAAAAACGTAAAGATCAATCACTCAGCAGGCCACAGCTGGTTGCGGGCGCTTGCCGACATACTCGGCGCCGGTGCGTCCGAAATAAAAACCGTTGCACAAACCTACAGCCGTATGCTCGCGAATCGTATCCCACGCGGACTCGTCCTCCGTCCGATCACCGGCGGCGGCCCGCTCCAGCGCTGCCCGATAGATCCTGGCAATATTCAGACGGTACGCNGGCGTCTCATANGCTGCCTCGATCCGGAACACATTGTGTCCGGCCGCGATGAGTGCNGGNANATGCTCGAGCATGCACACNTCCTTGCCGCTCAGCACGCCCTTTCCCACCGNCCGCATGGCCCAGTCGCCCTGNTTGAGGAACAANTTTTTNTGGCATAGCGTCGGGCATTTCTCCGGCCANTTCTNCTCATATTCCAGTANGAANCAGTAATCGGAAACGCCCAGCGGCATTTTGCCNTGAACCACCAGCTCCGCNGGCATACCGACGCCGCTCGTTATCGCTCCCACTTCGTCGAGGCTGATCTCGTAGTTCGGNGTAAAGCGNACCGCACCGTACTCCTTCAACACCTCGNCTCCGGCNTCGGTGTACACGTTGGCAAATCCGCCGATGTGCGCCGGCATGCCGGGAAACTGCTCATGCACCATGCGCAGCACGCCGAGGTTATGGACCTCGACCGCATCGGCGCCGGCGGCGGCTGCGGTCTCCAACGCTTTCTGCACTTTGGGCAGCACCTCATTGCGCGGCGCCGCATACGACGTCACGTAGGCACGCAGGCCCTGGCCCTTTACCAGCGCGATGCCTTCTTCGAGGTCGTCCAGGCGCTCCAGGAAGTTGTCCTCGTAGATGCGGCAGTAAATGTTGCCCAGGTAAACCGCGTCATAAGCACTTAGGTCCGATTCGCGGAGGTTTCGCAGGTTGGAGATCGTCGTATTCAGTTCGAAGGGGCCCATTCAACGTCCTTGTACAGTCCACATCACCGGCAGCGCAGCCCGGTTCCCATTGGTCGTCTGATCGGTCGTCTGATCGGTCGTCGGATCGGTCTTCTGATCGCTCTTCTGCCCGCATTTCCAGGCATCCGCAGCCGCACGGTACGTCCCGATGATAGCACGCACCATCTCCGCCGGAAGGCTGCGGCCCTGGATCTTGATCACGTCCACGCCCGCATCGAGGAACGCCCCGAGTTCTGCCACCTGGCTAATTTGCCAACTGGGAAACAGCCGCCGGTCAGCCTCCACGCCATCCTTCAACAGACTCCACGGCTGCTGGCAGATACGGAAGCAACTGCCCACCCCGCCGCGTTTGACGCTGCCACCTAAACGCTGCGACCCGTCGCCCCGCTCCGCCGCGGCGAAGTTCAGGTAGCTGGGCATCCAGCACTTTCCGAGCTGAATAAACTCCTGCACCATGTGCAGCATGACTTCGATCTGTATCGAGGCCTTCGCCTTCACCGCCGCGATTTCCTGCGGCTCAACGTACCCCGGCAGCACTACCGCAGTCGCGCCCAGGTCCTGGTAGAAGAGGGCGTCGCTCGTGTTCAGCGCGCCGCAGCCGATGCTGGCGGTGATGGCCAATCCCGGCAGCTTCCGCCTGACTTCGCGCAGAAACCCGACGTCGTTCAGGATCACAGCATGCAGTCCCCAGTCCGCCAATTCGGCCAACTGGCGTAGCAGCTTTTGGCGCTCCTGCGGCTTGGGTATGATGTTTGCCGCAAGCTGTACCTTTTTCCCGAGGGCGTGAGCCAGTTCGATGCACAATCGCAACTGCTTACGGTCAAATTCGCCCCGCGCGCCGCCTCGGCTCCAACCCCTCAATCCGACGTACACCGCGTCCGCGCCCGCCTGAAACGCCTGCTCGGCCGCCTCGAGATTGCCGGCAGGAGCCAGCAGCATCGCACACCCCTTGGGCAAGGCAATGTTGGGAAGATCCATGCCGCAGCCCTTCGCAGTGGAATGTGGGCTGGCCTGCGCGGGTCCATAGCCCGGGATTGCACGTTCAATACCCAAGTTGGCCTCAATTGTTCGCTGCGTCAGTGAGTAATGTCACGCTGAGGTGTGACCGCACCGGCGGGAGTTCCTCTCCCCATGCTGTGAGGGTGTGCTGGAACTTGGTCCGCTTCACCACTTCTCCGCGCGCCCCGATGGGGACTGCTTTCGCCATCATTTACAGTGTAGAGCCCTCTCTGTGCTGTGTCACCAGGAATAGAAGACAATACCGGTCGACCAACGAAACAAAAAATCACTTAGCCCCGGATCTGGGTTGAGCGAGGTCAAGAGGCGCCCTCGACCCGCTCCCTCGAACTTTTTCTTGACAATGTCAGAGCGGAGGAATACGTTCGGCGCGTGGAAGGTTGAAGAGTTTTTTGAGCTTCTCATCCGAGGAGACTTCTACTCGCCGATTTCCCCGAATACACGATTGGTGTGTTGAGAAGGGCGAATCGGGGAACCTCTCGCAACAAAAATTGGGGCGGCCGCTGGAATTTCACCTGGCCAGTCATAATCATTAGCATTCCAAGCGGCTCGCTGACGGGTGAGCCATGGCATTGCACCCTGAGCAACAGAAGCGCCACTTTCCGGAAGAAGCGCCTTTCGCTTGGGACCCGATCCGGCGGGACCTGGAAGAAAACGAAGACTGGTATCGCGACCTGGTCGAGCACAGCCAAGACCTGCTGTGTGTCCACGACCTTCAAGGCCGACTCCTGTCGATCAATCCCGTTCCAGCGCGTCTGCTGGGTTACAGCGTAGAAGAAATGCTGTGAAAGCCGATGCGGGATTTTGTTGATCCGCAATTCCGCGCTCAGTTCGATGCCTATCTGCACGAGATCGAGCGCACGGGCGAGTCTCGCGGACTGTTGGCGGTGGTGACGCGATCGGGAGAGCAGCGGATCTGGGAGTATCACAACACGCTGCGCACCCAAGGAGTGGAAACGCCGATTGTGCGGGGGATCGCGCATGACGTTACGGAACGGGTGCGGGCGGAGAAGGCGCTGCGCGCGAGCAACGAACAGCTGCTGAAGTCGGCGCGCGAACAGGAACGGGTACTCCAGGGATTGACGCTCTTCCGGACGCTGCTGGACCAATCGAACGATGCCATTCAGGTCATGGATCCGGAGACCCAGCGTTTCCTCGACGTGAACGAGAGGACATGCGCAGATCTGGGGTACAGCCGGGAAGAGCTCTTGTCGATGACGGTTTTTGACATCGGCCCGGATGCCGACGAAAGTCTGTGCACGACGGTGCAGCAGCAGTTGCGGGAGTCGGGATGTGCAATCTTTGAGAGAACGCAACGGCGGAAAGATGGAACGACGCTTCCGGTGGAAGTGAATTTGCGCAGGGTGCGACTGGACCGGGCATATGACGTGGCCGTATCGCGGGACATCACGGCGCGAAAGCGGGCGGAGGAAAGGCTGCGCGAGTTCGAACGGGTAGTGGAGAGTCTGGAAGAGATGATCGTGGTGGTGGATCGGGAGTACCGGTACGTGCTCGCCAACCGGGCATTCCTGAGCCGTCGGGGGATGACGAAAGAACAGGTTGTGGGACGTTTGGTATCGGAGATTCTGAACCCAGGAGTGTTTGAAACAGCAGTCAAGGAAAAACTCGATGAGTGTTTCCAGGGGAAGGTCGTCAGCTACGAGCTCAAGTATAAGTATCCGGAGATGGGGGAGAGGGACCTATCGCTCACGTATTTGCCGGTGGAGGGACCGACGGGGATCGATCGCGTGGCGTGCGTTATAACCGACATCACGGAGCGGAAGCGGGCAGAGGAGGCCTTGTGGCAAAGCGAGGAACGGTTCCGGGTGGCACTGAAGCATTCTCCGATTGCGGTGTTCAGCCAGGACCGGGATTTGCGCTACACCTGGATGTATAGTCCGCAGCTTCCGTGGCCGGCGAGTGAAGCGCTGGGAAAGACTGCGGAGGAGATCTTCGAACTGGAGGAAGCTGCACGCGTGACAGAAGTACGGCAGCGGGTGCTGAAAACCGGGGTGGGAGCGCGTGATGAAATGCTGGTCACTTACGGCGGCAGGAGATACTACCTCGACACGACGATCGAACCGGTTCTCGACTCGACGGGCGCGGTAATTGGACTCACCGGCGCCAATATGGACGTCACCGAGCTCCGGGAAACAACCGAGGCTTTACGCGAAGCTAAGAAAAAGCTTACCGAAGAAAAGCTTTATCTCGAGCAGGAAATCAACACGGAACTGGGGTTCGGGGACATCATCGGGCAGAGCAAGGCCTTGGAAGCCGTCATGGAGAAGGTGAGGAAAGTGGCGGCCAGCGATGCCACCGTGCTGCTGCTGGGCGAAACCGGAACAGGAAAGGAACTGGTGGCGCGGGCGGTCCACTGCTTGAGCCTGCGCACCGGCAATAGTTTCATCAAGTTGAACTGCGCGGCGATTCCGTCGGGGCTGTTGGAAAGCGAGTTATTCGGCCACGAGAAGGGCGCTTTCACCGGAGCGGTGAGCAGGAAAATTGGACGACTCGAACTGGCGGACAAGGGCACGCTGTTTCTGGACGAGATCGGGGAGATTTCGATGGCGTTGCAGCCGAAGCTGCTGCGAGTTTTGCAGGATCACGAGTTCGAGCGGCTGGGCGGAACGCATACGTTGAAGGTGGACTTTCGTTTGATTGCGGCGACCAACCGCGATTTGGCGGATGCCGTGCTACATAATGAGTTTCGCAGCGACTTGTATTACCGGCTGAACGTGTTTCCGGTCCGCGTACCACCGTTACGGGAACGGCGGGAGGACATCCCGTTGCTGGTGGAATATTTTGTCCAGAAGTTCGCCCGGCGGATGAGCAAATCGATCACCAGCATTCCCAAGAAAACCATGGATATGCTGATGGGGTGGGAGTGGCCGGGGAATGTGCGGGAGTTGGAGAATTTTATCGAGCGCGCCGTGATTCTGACGCAAGGTTCGGGGCTTGAGTCGCCGTTAAGCGAACTGGAGCCGACTAGCACAACCGCAGAGAAGAAACGAGTGGATGAAACTCTGGAAGCGACCGAACGCGAGCACATTTTGCGGGCTTTACGGGAAAGCCACGGGCAGATTGGCGGGCTGAAAGGCGCAGCCATGCGGTTGGGATTGAAGCGGACAACACTGCAATCGAAACTGAAGCATTTTGGAATCAATCCGCGGTCCGGATTTCCGGAACAGTAGTTCATCGCCGATGGACGAGAAAGACGGCGCAGGCACGAACGGCGGCGGCGCGTCCGGCCCGACCAGCCGCCGATCGCAGCCAACGATGCCGAAGATCGGGCGGTTCGGTTACAATCCTCGCGCACATGAACCGCGAATATAACAAACAATATAGCCACGAATTAGGGCGCGACATGGAGTCGCTGGTCTTCGGCCACGCCGGGCCGCCTATCCTCGTGTTTCCGACATCGATGGGACGTTTTTATGAGTATGAAAATGCGGGGATGATCCATGCGCTGGCGGGAAAACTGGAAGCGGGCGCGATCCAGGTATTCTGCGTGGACAGCGTGGACGGCGAGAGCTGGTACAACAAGAGCGTGCATCCGGGAGCGCGGATCTGGCGGCATGTGCAGTACGAGCGCTACGTGATCAACGAGTTTCTGCCGTATTTGAAGTGGAAAAACTCGGCTCCCCAGATCGCGGTGACGGGATGCAGTTTTGGCGGCTATCACGCGCTGAATTTTTCCCTGCGGCATCCCGATGTGGTTTCGGCTTGCGTGACCATGAGCGGATCGTTCGACATCAGGAGCTTCCTCGACGGCTACTACGATGACAATGTCTACTTCAACAATCCGCCGGATTACATACCGAACATGAGCGATGAGTGGTTCCTGAGCCGGTGCCGGCAGATGAGGATTGTGCTGGGATCGTCGGACTGGGATATGTGCCTGGACGCGAACCTGAAGATGGCGGCGATTCTGCATGCCCGGGGGATTCCGCATTGGCTGGATATCTACGGGGACAACAGCAAGCATGATTGGCCGCTGTGGCAGCGGATGGCGGAAAAGTATTTCTAGTGGAGCGACGGGCGTCCTCGCCCGTCCCTTGGCAGCGTGGCAGAC
>JGI12269J14319_10005882_pt1 | contig 10751 bp, 7 predicted proteins | sample PeaSoiSIISIP2007_FD_14319 | JGI IMG/M metagenome (IMG submission 14319) | reverse complement strand
AAGAGAGGTTGGATGCGGACCTTGCGTTTCACGAATGCATTTTTCGGGCCAGCGGGAATCGTATTTGTCACCTGCTCTTCAAAGTAATCCACCGCAACGTACTGACTAGCATGTCGCAGCTTTCCAAGCGCGTTCCTCTCGAGCGGCCGCTGACCTTTCACAAGCGAATCTATGCGGCAATCCAAGAGCGGAATTCGGAAGAAGCGCGCCGCCAGATGCTGGATCACATTGCCGACACCAAAGCGCTCCTGACGTCAGCGAGCGGGTAATGCCAGGGCCAAAATCTGCCAACGCCGCAATGGCAGGACAAACAAACCTGCATCAAGTTCTCGGTGGATCAAAGGACCATCCAATCTGTCGCTAGCCAATCATTGATCTTTTTTTGCTGCACCCCATCTCTACACAGTATCGCTCGCGGCTCTCCGTCAGGCCTTGATTATCTTCGCCCCAGTGTGTACGATTTGGTCCGTCCATTGTCGCATCAAAATCCATGCGCAGACGAGAATTCTTGAAGCTAAGTGGCGGTGCGACGTTTGCTGCGGCGACCGCCCGTGTTAACCCTGATGCTCTTGCGGCTTTAGCAGCCGGCCAGCCGCGCGAAGCCGGCTGCTTCTACGTTTCACCTTCCGGCAACGACCATCATCCGGGCACTGCAGCATTGCCGTTTGCCACTCTGCAGCGAGCGCAGCAAGCGGTCCGGGAGTCAAAGAGAACTTCTGTTTCCGCCAGGGTCGTGATCCGCGGGGGCACCTATTACCTGAAGAGTTCGCTCGTATTTGGATCTGAAGATTCGGGCAGCGAAGCTCCAGTCATCTACTCCGCTGAACCCGGCGAATCGGTCACCATCAGCGGCGGCCGCAAATTGTCCTGCAACTGGTCGACATACAAGAACGGGATTGCGATGACGCGGGTCCCAGCGGGATTGGAGTTTACTCAGCTCTTCGTTAATGGAAAGCGTAAAATCCGCGCTCGCTACCCAAACTACGATCCCTCCGATCCTGGAAAGTCCGGATACATTTACGCCGCAGGTCCGATCGCGGCAGGCACGCGGAACCCATACGCCGGGCCGGACGAAGACATGACTTTCTCCACCCAGGCTCCCCGAGGTATCCGCTTCGATCCCGACACCTTTACAAAACAAAAATGGGCAAATCCTGAGGACGCGGAGATCAACATTTTCCAAGCGGCCTATTGGGGGAACCTGCAATGGGAGATAAAAGCTATAGACTTTAGCACCAATTCAATTTGGTTTGGGGACGGCGGTCAGCAGATCGGCGCCAAGTGGAGCTATGGTCCGGCGGTTCTTAACCAGCACTCACGCTTCTTCATCGAAAATGTGTTCGAGGAATTGGATACACCCGGGGAGTGGTTTCTCGACAAAAAGAAGAGCATCCTCTACTACTATCCTGAGCCAGAGGCCGATTTGCAGGCCGCTGTGATTGAAGTTCCTGTCCTCGACCAAACCATACGATTTAGCGGCACACAAGAAAATCCCGTTCACAACATTTCCCTGAAAGGTTTCCGCATCGCCCATACTGCGACGACTTACCTCAAGCCCTACGACGTCCCATCCCTAAGCGACTGGGCAATTCACCGCGGCGGCTCCGTTCTCGCAGAGGGAACGCGAAACTGCTCGATCGAGGATTGCTGGTTCGACGCCGTTGGCGGCAACGCCGTGTTCGTCAACAATTACAACCGGGGTTTTTCGGTGATCGGCTGCAAATTCACTCAAACCGGCGATAGCGCCATTTGCTTTGTGGGCGACGTGGAAAAAACTAACGGCACGCAGCGTGCCTTCCCCTACGAATGCCAGGCCAGCAACAATCTCATTCACGACTGCGGCTTCTACGGGAAGCAAATTGCCGGAGTCTACATCTCTCGCGCCAAGCGGATTACGGTGAGTCACAACCTTGTTTTCAATATGCCGCGGGCTGCGGTCTGCATCGGGGATGGAACCTGGGGCGGCCACGTCATCGAGTTCAACCAGACCCACGACACGGTTCGTGAAACCAGCGACCACGGCCCGTTCAATGCGTGGGGACGCGACCGCGGGTGGGCGCTGGCTCAATCCCATGGGCCCTACACCGCGGACCGTAGCTTGGATGTCTGGGAGGCCCTGGTTGATGCCATGGAACCTGTGATCGTCCGCAACAATTTTTTCGACGAGAGATCCGGCTGGGGACTCGACCTCGACGATGGCGCCTCGAACTATGAAATCTACAACAATATTTCGGTCGGCGGCGTCAGCATGAAGTTGCGCGAAGGGGCCTATCGCAAGGTCCATAACAACATCTGGTACTTGTCAAAAGGCGCGCCCTGCTTCCACGTGGGAAACAATTTCAATCACGACCAGTACTTCAACAACATTACGGTGATGGATCCCGGAAATACGAAGTGGCCTGATGGCTTTCCGTGGTGGCCGCAGATGATCTATTCGGTAATCGCTCCGCCGTTGGTGGGACCGTGGCTCGAAAAAATCGATAACAACTGCTTCTATTGGGTGAACGGAGAATTCCAAGCAGTGGTCGATCAGTTACGGTCAGAAGGGGGTAAGCGCAATCCGCAGCGTTACGACCTTGCAGGATGGCAAGAGCTTGGCTTCGACCAGCATTCGGTTTTTGCCGATCCACTTTTTGTCGACCCCAAGAACCACAACTTCCAGGTCAGGCCAGAATCGCCAGCGTTGAAAATAGGCTTCAAGAACTTCGAAATGGGCAAGTGGGGATTGACGGACAAATTCCCCGAGCAATGGCGCGAGCCGAAAAGCTAGCACCGTGTACACAGTGGGGAGGACCTATGAAGAAAATTATGGTGGCAACACTCGCCGTCGCGACCGCAGTTTGTGCCGCAGGACTCTACTCTCACAGTCAGGCCTCGCATGTTCGGCGCGTCGGTATGGTCATCGGAATCAAATCTGACCAGATAAGCGCCTACGAGGCTTTGCACGCCGCTTCGAACGCCGGAGTTCGTGATTTGCTGACAAAATACCACATGCACAACTTCTCAATTTTTATTCATCAACTCGACGACGGGAAGTACTACCTGTTTGGCTACTACGAGTACACCGGAACGGACTTCGAAACCGACATGGCTAAACTGTCGGCCGAGCCCCGCAACCAAAAATGGCTTTCAGTGACGGATCCTTTGCAGATTCCGCTCTCTGGCGAGAAATCCTGGGCGAAGATGCAAGAGGTCTATCACAACCCTTAGAGGTACGAGAAATCAGCCAAGCACGCCGAACATTTCAAAGATTGCGCAGAACGCGATCTAGCGGCGTCCTTTGCCACTGTGACATCGGGCGAGATGACGCTTGCAGCCGTCTGACTTGAAAACTCTCAGAGAGGATTTTCACCAGCGACGGGCCTTGAGCTTGTGAAATGCCGTCCGTCTCGTGAGGGTGGCCGCCACAGCGTCAAAACCCCGCGGGGAGACGCACAATGATCCAGCCACTCATGGCGCTAGCCCCTGGGCACTCCCACTTCTCTCTCAACCTGATTCGGCGGTCCTGCGGGCGAGATATGAAATCACTTGACAGCAAAAATGTGATAGTGGTAGCGTTTGCGGTCGTGACATGGCTGGACCAATCTACCGCACGTCTTTTGGAAGTGCAGCCCGCGAAGGGGGTTAGAAAATGCGACCAGTGAATCGCGCATTCTTGAAGACTCTGATGGTAGTGTTCGTCTCGACTGGCTTGTTCGGCCAGACATTCACCGGTCATGTCAATGACACATCTGGCGCGGCCGTGGCAGGGGCAACCATCACTATCCACAACCAACTGACCAACGTCGACACTCCAAGCAAGACGACGAACGCCGGGACCTATACCGCCCCCTACCTGAAGCCCGGCCTCTATTCTGTGAGTGCGGAGATGACGGGGTTTCAAAAGCAAACCCGGACGGATATCACCCTTGACGCGGACAGCACAGTAGCCGTGGACTTCACCCTGAAGGTCGGCGCAGCGGCAGAAACAGTGACGGTCGCAGCCGATCAAGTGTTTCTGAACACGGACAACGCGAGTCGTAGCGAGACTTTCTCAAGCAAGACGGTCACCGAGGTCCCAAACAACGGGCGCAACATTGACATGACGGCAGTGTTGAGCACCAGTGTGAACTTTTTTGATGTAAACAACGGTTCGATAACGGGCACAGAGACCACTAATGGAGCTTTTGGTGGAGGATGGTTCACCATGTCCGTCAATGGAGGGCAATACGCTGGCGCCATAGTTCTGATGGACGGTCTGCCTAACGATTCTGCGGCCGGGAGCGGGCCAGCGTTGCAACAGACCTTAACAACTGCATCTATGGAAGCGGTGCAAGACTTTAAGGTCATAGCCAACGCTTATGATGCCCGGTATGGCAATGGGTCGGGCGGGGGTTTTGACACGACGATAAAGACCGGCACCAACGCACTCCACGGATCCGTGTATGAATTTGCGCGACGTGGATGGTTGAATGCAAACCCCTGGGTAACGGATTACTACGCAAACACACCCAGCGCTTCGGCGAACCCGGCGCCGCAGAGTTCCGAGGATTTCTATGGCTTCGCTCTGGACGGGCCCGTCGTCATACCGCATGTTTACAACGGCAAGAACAAGACGTTCTTCTTCATTCAATACGACGACCACAAACTGAAAACTCCGGGCACTACGACCGACTCTGTCCCGGACTGCAGCACATGGAATGCAACTGGACAAGCCTGTGACTTTTCGAATCCCAGCACGATCGGCGACTTCAGCCAACTGTATGCTCTTGGCCCCGACGGTGTGTCGCATGTGCCGATAGTGCTTTACGATCCTCTAAGTGGCACTCCAACCAATCGCACTCCATTTGCCGGAAACATAATTCCGCCATGCGTGGGTTCCACGAACCGCAGTGCAACGGGAGGAGGCTGCCTCAACCCGACAGCAATGAACATATTGTCGTATTTCCCAGCGCCAAACGTAGCCCCGCCTCCCGGGACCAATCCCTATAACAGCAACTACTTCACACCGTGGACTTCTAACACCACTGTGCGTAACGTATTGGCAAAGTTCGACGAGAACTTTTCAACTGCTGACCGCTTCAGCTTTCGTGGTAGCTGGTACGTTAATCACAATAGCTTTGCTAATCTGTTCGGAGGCACCTTTTTTCCGGGACCAGCCGGAAACGGGGAAGGTGGCAGCAGCAAGGGTTGGTCCATCAACCCAGACTGGGTTCACACCTTCAGCCCCACTCTGCTGCTCAGCGTCCAGGCGAACGGCGGCTATGCAGATACCGTGCAATTTTATACCCCGCAGGGATTCAATGCAGCCAGCTTCGGCGGTGGCTGGACCCCATCGTTAGTTTCGCAGCTTGGACAATTCGGCACCGTTTTTCCGAACTTTAATTTCACTGCGGACGGATTTAGCAGCCTCGGAGCCCAACTCCCACGGAATTTAATAAGCGGCACGAACTTCAATTTCTTGCCGGATTTGACCTGGGTCAAAGGCAAGCACACGATCCATGCCGGCTTCGACATGCGCTATCGGCAGCAAGGCTACATTGGGACACCCGGAGGGCTTGGGTTTGTAGCTCCAAATTTTCAAACCGGAAACGGCTGGACCCAACAGAATTATCAAAACAGCGGCCTGGCATTCCAGGGTTTTGACCTATCCTCGTTTTTGTTGGGTTATGCAGATAGCGGCAATACCCAACCAGTAGTCAACCGGACCTATTCGTCGTACTATTACGCTCCGTTCGTGCAGGACGACTGGAAGGTGACTCCTAAGCTAACCGTTAACTTAGGTTTGCGTTACGACTTGTCTCCTTCGCCGACGGAGCGCCACAACTCAGCGAACTATGCGTTCGATACCACCTCGATCAATCCGGTGGATGCGCAGATCAACCATGCGCTGCTTCCTGGCGGGGAGCCGATTCGAGGCAGCTTCACTTTTGCCGGCGTCAACGGTGACCCACGTTCGGCGTTCAAGCTCGGTAAGCTTGGCTTCCAACCTCGATTTGGCTTTTCCTATGCTGTGAATTCAAAAACGGTGCTGCGCGGCGGATTCGAGGAAATGCTAACCGGATTCTTGCTATCTTATGTGGGTCCAGTCACCGATGGCCTGACAGGTTTCTCCGCGTTCACCAACTACTTCGCAACCCTGGACAATTTCCAAACGCCCAACCCTAACGCCAACGTCGGCAATCCGTTCGCACAGGGCTTGACTCCGATTACGGGTGCGAACGGGGGTCCGCTGACGGCGTTGGGCCAAGGCGGTAGCTTTTATGATCCACACTACAAGCAGCCAAATTATTGGGGTTATTCGCTTGGCGTTCAGCGTCAACTCTCTAGTCACGATGTATTGGAAGTCAGCTATGTGGGGAGCCGCACCTACAACTTGTTCACTACCACCAACCTTAACCAGATCAGCCCCGCCTGGTCAAAACAGTGCGATCTGGGGTTTGGAGGCGTCCCGGACATCTGCAACAACGACTTAGTCCCGAGCCCGTTCTTGGGCATCAGCGCTTTCAATAATGCGAGTGCTTTCGATAACACGGCGCCGACAATCTCGGGTGGACAACTGACCCGCCCCCTCCCAGCATTTGGCGACGTATTTGAGGCGGTCAACAATGGCAAGTCTTGGTACAATTCTCTTCAAACGACGCTGAATCACAGGTGGAATAACTCTCTCATTCTGCGCGTAGGCTGGACTTGGCAGAAAACGATGGACTCGGGCGCTTGGGCCGATCAAAGATACGAACTTCGACAAAGAGTGATCGATCCGTTAGATATGACGCACAAGATTTCAGTCTCTGGAGTCTACAATCTGCCTGTAGGAAAGGGGCGTATGTTTTTAGGAAACGCCAATCGGATTGTAGATGGCGCTCTTGGCGGGTGGGAACTGGGCAGCTCATACACTTTTATTACGGGCATGCCGGTTACTATCAGTGGCGTGTACCTGAATAGCCCGGCGAAAGTTCCGTTGCAAAAGGAAGATCCTATATACACCCGCGCTTTCGCACCTTGCGCCAACCAATGGGTCCAGGCATCGGACGGCAGTTGGTCTCTCCAACCCGTCACCGGCTATATTTTTTCGGGATCCTGCAATCAGGCCGATTTCACCCTTATACCTCAATACGGGTTAAACCCCAACATCGAATACACTGGTATTCGTTCCAGACCCACCCAGCTGTTTGATGTCAACTTGTCGAAGTTCTTTGCTATCACAGAGCGGGTGAAGTTCCAACTTCGCCTGAATGCATTTAACGTACTCAATCACCCAGAGTTTGGTACTGTTCCGTTTGAATACGATACCGGTGCCACCGATCCAACTTTCGGTACTTACAGTAAACTTGCGGGGAACAATCCACCCCGTAATGTTGAGTTAGCCCTAAAGGTGCTCTGGTAGTTAACTCTTCGTCTCGGAGAGGGCCCCTATGAGCTCAGTCGCTGAGAGGTTCGATTAGATAAAGATCTCGTCCGGCTTGCTCCACGACCAAGGTGTCAGCATCGCCCTCGTAATCTTTTCGGTCGAAAGTGTGCGGGTTCATGTACCTGAGGTTCACTTGCCGGCAAGTGTCTGCATCGACTGCCGACGCTAACGTGATCGAATATCGCGGCACAACTGTGCCGTTGGCAAGCCGTCGTCCCGCAAAACTGACGTGCGCAAGGTGAGCTGCAACACAGAGATTCTGCTGCAATTCCTGCGACTCCGATACCAGCTCCCGGATCCTTTCCAGCGGGGCGTAACCGTATCGCTTGATCAGCGCCCCGTGCGTCTCAGAAATGGCAGTGAGTCGTGGGGCGAAGATGATCAACGCGCCGCCCTCTTCGATCACCGGGCCTAGTCGGTAACTTGCTTTGCCGCCAACCCAGAGATCCTCATAGTGGCTATCCAGTAAAGCCACGACTCGCCTGTACTTTCGCCCCGTGTATTTGATATGCACGTGGCGGCTCACCTCAGCCGCTTTTCGAACCGCTTGCCGGAAGTCCCCACAGAAAAGCGCGTGGGTTCGCAGCCGGCCACTGTCGCGCGTTACGACTGAGCTAAGCGAGATGACCCGGGATGGCACGAAATCTGCTGCCGCTTCGAACATGTGACGAGTTGGTGTTTCGACTCGGCCAATCACCTTTTCGATGGTTGCTAGTGCACCGAGCCAGTGGGTGGCATGGGTCAGTTCCGGACCGGCCACGCCGGGGAAAAAGTACTTTGCCCCGCCTGAAAACCCCGCAACTTCATGCGGAGCAGTTGTTCCGAAGATCAGAACAGTGTCGTAGACTCCAGGGGCCAGCAGTTGGTTGACTTTCAACTCTATCGATTTGTCAACTAACCCTCCGGTAATCTCTTTCACACGCGCAGCATCCAAAACGCCGATCGTTACCAGTTTTTCTGCGTCCGCCCAGTCGTGGTCGAAGATGTGACCGAGCCCCGGAACGTGTGCTGTGCCAGTGGCCCCGATCTTTGTCCGCTTCTCTTGGTAGCTCATTGGAGCATGAGTGCCTTGGGCGATGAGAGCGTCAAACTGAGCAATCCTGCGATCTGCCAAGATCTCGGCCGCCAGAGGGAACAAAGTATCTGTGTTATCGTCCCGCGTTCTATCCGCCACAATTGCCAAGACAGAGGAGCCAGGCGAAATGGTGGATAGTGCTTCTGAGAGGATTTCTCGCAGGTCGGCTGGACGGAGATCGAAATCCGGGTGGCCTCTGCCGGTTATGAAAGACGGCGCGGATACGATGCTCATTTCGACCTCCGGGCTTGAACCTGGGTGTTTGATCTTTGCTCAGCGCCGAATGCGCGCCGTCCCGCCCTGCGCAAAGGATCGGACTTGGTCCAAAGTCGCCATGGTCGTGTCGCCGGGAAAGGTTGTGAGAAGTGCACCATGTGCCCATCCGAGTTTCATCGCTTGCTCCGCTGGTTCCCCGGCGAGAATTCCGTAGATGAATCCGGACGCAAAACCGTCGCCGCCACCTACACGGTCGTAGACGTCAAGCAGGCATTGTGGAGACATGTAGGTGTGACCATCGATCCATGCCACCGCAGTCCAGCCGTGACGGTTCGTGGAATGGACTTCCCGTAAAGTAGTGGCAATGATCTTGATATGAGGGTACCGCTCCAGAACCCGAGCAGCCATTCCGAGGAATGCGCTTGGGTCCAGTTTTGGGGTTGTGGCCACCTCGGGGCCGGCTATCCCAAGTCCTTTTTGGAGATCCTCTTCGTTGCCGATGAGAACATCGACATTCTTTAGAATACGTCCAATCACCTGGCGTGCGCGCTCCTCTCCGCCGGATAGATTCCACAACTTCTCCCTGAAGTTCAGGTCGAACGAGACGATAGCACCGAAACTCCTAGCTGCTTGCATGGCCTCAATGATCAACTCTGGGGTTGTCTCAGAAAGAGCCGCAAAAATCCCGCCGCTATGAAACCATCGTACGCCGGAGCCGAAAATTTCCTTCCAGTCGAAGTCGCCTGGCTTGAGTTGCGCGGCGGCCTCATTCGCCCGGTTGTAAAACACCACAGGCGCACGCACACCGTATCCACGGTCGCTGTAGACAGCAGCGATGTTAGGGCCGGTGACGCCGTTATGCTGGAACATCTTATAGAAGGGGGTAACGCCCATGGCCCGAACCCGCTCGCCTACGAGGTCGCCGATCGGATACTTGACCATCGCGGTGACAACGCCGGTCCGCAAACCGAAGCAATCGGAAAGGTTGGCGGCCACGTTGAATTCACCGCCGCTGACATGGATCTCGCAGCTGTGCGCCTTACGGAAAGGAATTGGACCTGGGTCTAGCCGATGAACGAGCGCGCCGAGACATAGGAAGTCCAGAGTGGCCGAATCATGAATTGCAAGACCGTAGTTCACGGCTAGTACCCGTAAGAAGCAGATTCAGCGATGGTAGAGTCAGCGCAACCCTCGTTAGTCGCCAAGTTCTCACGCACGCGACGTGACCAAGGAACTTGTATTGGCTGAACCATACGACCATAGATACTAGGGCCAAACCGGGCACCTCGTCAATGCTGTGAGCATGTAGGCCAGATCTCCATTGACTCCGGCAAATGCTGCTGACGTGCCATTTCGAAGCTCACAAATCGAGGCCGCGCGAGAAAGTGCTTGACAATGAAAATGAGGGAATGGTAGCGTTTGCCGGCATGATTGGCTGGATCAATTCCGAATCCGCCGCCTGGGACTAAAACCTCTAGCAAACGGGGGCTTCTAGCACCGTGAGATCTCCGAACTGCACTTCTTTGAGGATCCTGATTTCTGCCACGTTAGGCATGGCGTTCTGGATGAGCGGCACGGCCGCAGCTCAATCCGGAATAGCGGCGGCGGCTCTTAACGGAACGGTCCGAGATGCGTCAGGCGCNGTGGTNCCCGGCGCAAAGATCACGCTCACCAGCACNGGGACGGGCTTCGAGCAAGTAACNGAGAGCAATGCTACGGGGAACTACTCCNTGGTCAATATTAGCCCAGGGAGCTACATCGCTTCGGTGTCGAAAGAAGGCTTTTCTACTCAGAAGGAAGCCGAGTTCANTNTAGCTGTAAACCAAACTGCCGGTAAGGTGCACTCTGCTCTGNGCNTGGAGATGTNGGGGTCTCGTCNCTCTACCGAACNGCNGCTGTGTTGAACGCGCNTAGNTTGCACGAAATANGTGCTTTTGTCACCACAGCNCCCGCAGNTGNGTGAGGAAAATGGNTTACTGTCGCTTGGATTTAGAGGGCAGAACCGCCGTCGTAGTCGGCGGTACGTCCGGCATTGGCCGGGCAATCGCCTTAGGACTGGCAAATGCGGGT
>JGI12269J14319_10005881_pt1 | contig 10751 bp, 10 predicted proteins | sample PeaSoiSIISIP2007_FD_14319 | JGI IMG/M metagenome (IMG submission 14319) | reverse complement strand
TCACCACCGACGGCCGACACCTCATCGTCGTGAACAGCAGGGGCACCATCTACATTCAGGACGTTGCCACCGGCTCGCTTCGAGAGACCTCGCGGGGACCCGGGGACCTCTCAACCGACGGCTTCGGGTTCCTGACCCGTGCCGAGGCCTCGATCGATCCCGGTGACGATCTGGTCGCAGTGCTGAACGGCCTCCACGGTTCGCCCGTCGAGAGCTTCGATTCGGTCCTGATCCGGAGTGCGGAGACCGGAAGGGTCGTCGGCGAGGTCCACGCCGCGGGTGTCCAGGCAGTCTCGTATGCAGGGCGCCAGCTGGTCGTGGAACGGAGCGACGGGAGCCTGGCCGTCTGGAACGCCGAGGGAACCCAGTTGGAGCGGGTGTTGGCAGGTGATGCGAGCGACCTGGGTGCACCTGTGGCGAGCGCCGATGGACACCTGATCGCGCGTTACCGTACCGACGACTCGGTCGTGGTCACCGACGTGCGTACCGGGATGACGCTCGGCACACTCGCCCCACCGGTGAACGCGGCTCTCGGGCTCAGGATCGGGGTGGCATTCTCACCCACCAGCGCAGCCCTGGTCGAGGTCGTTCAGACGACGGGTGGTGCACCGGCCCTGATCGTCGATCGAGACATCTCCGACCGTGGATTGATCGATGCTGCCTGCGCGACGGCCGGAGCGCCACTCACCGCCGCGACCTGGCAGACGTTCATCGGAACGACGACCCCCCATCACTTGGCCTGCGGATAGTCGCGCTCGGTCCCGCTGTGTGCTCGATGGGCGGGGACATCGGGTTCCTCCCGCTCCTCCAGGAATGCCGGCAGAGCCACTCGGCGCTCCGCGCCGCGTCCGGCCCGGTTCAGGCGGCGGTGCTGTTCAGGCCGTGACCGAGGGTCGGAAGCCGGGGCGAGTCGCCTCGTACGCGGCGATGCGGTCCTCGTGGCGCAGGGTCAGGCCGATGTCGTCCCAGCCGTTGAGGAGCCGGGTGCGGGTGAACTCGTCCATGGGGAAAGTGCCGGAGATGCCGGCGGCCGGCGCCTCGATCGTGCCCCGTTCGACGTCGATGGTGATCTCGAGCGACGGGTCGGCGAGGACCGCGTCGAGGAGCTCACGAGCGACATCGGCGGTGACCTTCACCGGCAGCAAGCCCTGCTTCGTGCAGTTGTTGGCGAAGATGTCGCCGAACCGGGTGGAGACGACCGCCTCGAACCCGTAGTCGAGGAGTGCCCACACCGCGTGCTCCCGGGACGATCCGGTGCCGAAGTTGGGGCCGGCCACGAGGATGCTCGCCCCGGCATGCTCCTCCCGGTTGAGCACGAAGTCGCGGTCGTCGCGCCATTCGGCGAACAGGCCGGCCCCGAAGCCGGTGCGCTCGACCTTCTTCAGCCAGTCCGACGGGATGATCTGGTCGGTGTCGACATCGGAGCGGTCGAGGGGGACGGCGGTCCCGCTCACCACGCGGACCGGCTTCACGAGAGCTCGGCGGGTGTGCCGAATCGGCCGAGCACTGCCGTGGCCGCCGCGACCGCCGGCGAGACGAGATGGGTGCGACCACCGCGGCCCTGGCGGCCCTCGAAGTTCCGGTTCGAGGTGGACGCGCAGCGCTCCCCCGGGGAGAGCTTGTCGGGGTTCATGGCCAGGCACATCGAGCAGCCCGGCTCGCGCCACTCGAACCCCGCGTCCCGGAACACCCGGTCGAGCCCTTCGGCCTCGGCGGCCGCCTTGACCCGGTGGGAACCGGGCACCACGAGGGCGCGGAGCCCCGGTCGCACCCGGTGCCCGGCCACCACGCCGGCGGCGGCCCGCAGGTCCTCGATGCGCGAGTTGGTGCACGAGCCGATGAAGACCGTGTCCACCGCGATGTCCCGGATGGAGGTTCCGGCGGTGAGTCCCATGTAGGCGAGGGCCCGCGAGGCCGCCTCGCGGTCGGCGGCCTCGGTGAACCCGTCCGGATCCGGCACCGCACCGTCGATCGCCACCACCTGGGCCGGGTTGGTGCCCCAGGTGACGTGCGGGACGAGCCCGGCGGCGTCGAGGGCGACCTCCTTGTCGAAGGCGGCGCCCTCGTCGGTCGGGAGCGACCGCCAGTACGCGAGGGCTTCCTCCCACGCCGGTCCCTTCGGGGCGTGCGGCCGGCGCTCGAGGTAGGCGAAGGTCGTATCGTCCGGCGCCACCATGCCGGCCCGGGCGCCACCCTCGATGCTCATGTTGCACACGGTCATCCGGCCCTCCATGGAGAGCCCGGTGATGGCGCTGCCGCGGTACTCGATGACATGGCCCATGCCGCCGCCGGTGCCGATGCGTCCGATGACGGCAAGCACGACGTCTTTCGCCGTGACCCCGGCGGGGAGCTCGCCGTCGACCGTGACGGCCATGGTGGCCGGCCGGACCTGGGGGAGCGTCTGGGTGGCCAGCACGTGCTCGACCTCGCTCGTGCCGATGCCGAAGGCGAGGGCGCCGAAGGCCCCGTGCGTCGAGGTGTGGCTGTCCCCGCAGACGATGGTCATCCCGGGCTGGCTCAGGCCCAGCTCGGGGCCGATGACGTGCACGATGCCTTGGTTGGGGTCGCCCATCGGGTAGCAGACGATCCCGAACTCCTCGCAGTTCGCGGCGAGCACCTCGAGCTGGCGCCTCGAGACGGGGTCGGCAACCGGCTTGTCGACGTCGGTGGTCGGGACGTTGTGGTCGGCAGTGGCCACGGTCAGGTCGGGCCGCCGCACCCCCCGCCCGGCCAAGCGGAGCCCGTCGAAGGCCTGGGGTGAGGTCACCTCGTGGACGAGGTGGAGGTCGATGAAGAGGAGGTCCGGCTCGCCCTCGGCGGCGTGGACGACGTGGGACTCCCAGACCTTGTCGACGAGCGTGCGAGGACCCGCCATCAGGCCTCGACCTCGACGATGGTGACCTTCAGGGACCCGCCCGGAGCCTCGTACTCGACCGCGTCGCCCGACTTCTTGCCGAGCAGCGCCTTGCCCAGCGGGGCGCCGGGGGAGACAACCGACATGTCGCCGCGGCGCTCCTCGATCGAGCCCACGAAGAAGCGCTGGACGTCGTCCTCGTCATCGCCCTCGTAGCGGAGCACGACGATCGACCCGGCCGACACCGACCCGTCGCCGCCCTCGGACTCGACGATGACTGCGTGCTTGAGCAGGGCCTGGAGGTGCCGGATCCGGGACTCCATCTTCCCCTGGCTGTCCTTCGCCGCGTGATAGTCGCCGTTCTCGGAGAGGTCGCCCAGGGCCCGAGCCGCCTCGATGGTGGTGGCGATCTCGTTCCGGCCCCGGGTCGTCAGGTCCTCGAGCTCGGCAGTCAGCCGGTCGTGGGTCTCCTGGGTGAGCTGGGTGCCCTGCGGCTCCTCGGCCGGTCTGGTGGGGGTCATCGGTCTCCGTCCCTGGGGCGGTGCCCGGAGGTTTCTTTCCGTCCCCGCGAGGCTACCGGCCCTCGGGAGCCACCCGTCTTGGACCGCTTTTCGGTCAGGCGTCGCGTCGGGCCATGAGGATCCCCCCCACGACCAGGGCCACCGCCGCGTAGCCGCACAGGAAACCGAATCCGGTCCAGGGCGAGAGCAGCGGCCCGCCCCCGAAGTCGTGCGTGCCCGGCAGGACGGCCGCCATGTGCTCGCCGATGACGAGGGGCATGTACTTGATCAGGTCGTGCTGCACCGACTCGGGGAAGGCCTGGAGGATGAGCGGCACGACGAGGAGCAGTCCGACGTAGGCGGCCAGCGCGCCGGCCGTGTGCCGGATGATCGTGGCCAGCCCGAGCGCGAGCAGCCCGAGGACGGTGAGGACGAGCCCGGCGCCCAAGACCGCCCGCAGCACCCCGGGCTGGCCGATGGTCGCGTAGGGGGTCGAGCCCTTGAGGAGCTGCTGTCCCAAGAAGAAGGCGCCGAAGGTCAGGATCTCGCTCGCCACGAGCGCGACCACGGCGAACACCACCGCCTTGCACGCCAGGACGAGCGGCCGGTTCGGGATCGCCGAAAGGGTGGCGCGGATGGTGCCGGTCCCGTACTCGGCGGACATCACGAGCACACCGATCACCCCGATGACGATCTGGCCGAGGAAGACCCCGGCCAGGCTGCGGGCGGTCGGGTCGAAGTCGAACCGGTCGACGAAGCCGCCGTTCTTCCAGTGGGCGGCGGTGACAGCGGTGGCGATCGCCCCGATCCCGACCACCGCCAGGACCGTCGCGACGAGCGACCAGACGGTGGAACGGACCGTGCGGAGCTTGGTCCACTCGGATCGGAGCTGTCCGAGCGGCCCGTAGTGGCCGGCGGGCACGCCGGGCACGCCGGGCACGCCCGGGAGGGTCCCCGCCGTCACTGCGCCACCGCCTGAGCTTCGGCGTCGCTCGCCGGATCGCTCGCCGGAGCCACCCCGTGGCCACGGAACTCGATGTGGTCCCGGGTGAGGTCCATGAACGCCTCTTCGAGGGACGCCTGGAGCGGCGTGAGCTCGTGCAGCCGGACGCCGTGCTCGGCGGCCAGGTCCCCGATCGCGTCGGCGGTGAGGCCCGTGACCGTCACCACCCCGTCGGCTTCGGTGGCGAGCTCTGCTCCCGCGCTGCGCAACGCCGGTTCGAGCCGTTCGCGGTCGGGTGTGCGCACCCGGACGAAATGGTGCGAGCTCCGGGACACGAGCTCGGAGACCGGGGTGTCGGCGATGAGACGCCCTCGGCCGATGACCACCACGTGGTCCGCGGTCAGGGCCATCTCGCTCATCAGGTGGCTGGAGACGAAGACGGTGCGCCCCTCCCCGGCGAGATGGCGGAGCAGGGTCCGGACCCAGAGGATCCCCTCCGGGTCGAGCCCGTTCACGGGTTCGTCGAACAGGAGGACCGAGGGGTCGCCGAGCAGGGCGGCGGCGATGCCCAGCCGTTGGCTCATGCCGAGCGAGAACTTGCCGGCCCGGCGGCTGGCCACTTCGGCCAGGCCCACCAGCTCGAGCACCTCGTCCACCCGTTTCCGACCGATCCCGTGGGTCTGGGCGAGCATCAAGAGGTGGTTGCGGGCACTGCGGCCGGGATGGATGGCTTTGGCCTCGAGCAGTGCGCCGACCTCGTGAAGCGGCCAGGGCAGTCCGCGGTAGGGGCGGCCGTTGATGGTCGCCTGCCCGCCCGTCGGCAGATCGAGGCCCATGATCACCCGCATCGTGGTCGACTTTCCCGATCCGTTGGGGCCGAGGAACCCGGTGACCTGGCCCGGACGGACGTCGAAGGAGAGATCGTCGACCGCCAGGGTCTTGCCATAGCGCTTCGAGAGGCGGCGAGCCTCGATCACGTGGCGTTCTCCATGTCCCGGGCCGACTGGGGGCTCGGCGTGGGGGGCATGGCCACCCTATCGCCCGTCCCCGCTCTGCTCGGGGCGGGGCCGGGCCTGATTCGGAAGGGGCCCACGACGGCCCCATGCCTCGGCGAGGTGACCCTGCACCGTCCGTCCGACGCTCGCCCGGGCTCGGTTTGTTCGTCGGGGGCAGCGGAGGGGGCTCCGAAACCGGGAATTGCTTGACCTTCACACGGTGTGAAGGCGTATCAATGGTCGTGTCATGTTGAACATCGGAGAGTTCGCCCGGCTCGGCCAGATCTCACCCCGCATGTTGCGCCACTACGACGAGATCGGACTCCTCAATCCCGATCGGGTCGACTTGGGAAGCGGTTACCGCCTGTACAGCGTCCATCAACTGGGGCGACTGCACCGCATCGTGGCGTTGCGCGACATGGGCTTCGGCTTGGAACAGATCCGACAGGTTCTCTCCGAGGAGATCACCGTCGAGGAGCTTCGCGGGATGCTGCGGATGCGCCACGCCCAGATCGAGCAGACCGTAGGAGAGGAGCAGGAACGCCTTCGGCGGGTCGAGGCGCACCTCCGAGCACTGGAATGGAGTGACACCGTGGAGCTGCAGGACATCGTCATCAAGCACACCCAACCGGTCCGCGTGGCCCAGTCCACGGCACGCGGGCTGACCCACGACGACATCGGGGCGGCCTTCGGGCGGCTGATGCCCCAGGTGATCTCCCACCTCGAGGCCGCCCACGCCAAGCCGGGCATCTCGGTCGCGGTCTACGAGGACGAAGGCGGCACCGTCGCAGAAGGCGAGATCGTGCTGCACGCCGGTTTCGACATCGGTGATCAGGAGGTACCCGACTCAGAGAATGTGCGCGTCATCGAGCTCCCGGTGATCGAGGTCGCGTCCGCTGTCTACCGGGGAGGTAACGACGGCATCATCGCCGCCTGGGAGGCGCTCGTTCGCTGGATCGACGACAGCGGCTACCACCTCATCGGCGACTGCCGGGAGATCTACCACGAGTGGCACGACGACGACGAGTCCGCCAACGTCATGGAACTTCAACAACCGATCGCGCGTGAGAGAGCCGGTTAGGAAGGGTCCGCGCACTGGGAGCGGCCCGACATCGCGGACTGTCGGTGGCGGGTGGGCGGTGGGCCTTGGTGCGAGCGTTCTCAGGCCCGTCGGGCCACCGCTGCCGGTGTGGCGGCCGCCACCAGGCTCGAGAACAGCGTGAGATCCTCGTCCATCTCGGGATGCCACTGGACCGCGATGAGGTAGCGGGAGGAGGGATCTTCGAGGCCCTCGACCGTGCCGTCGATGGCCCACGCGCTGGCGACCAGGCCGCTTCCGACCCGGTCGGGCGCCTGGTGGTGGTGGGTCGGGACGTCGAGCTCCTCCCGTCGGACGATCGCCCCGAGGCGACTGGCCGGGTCGACCCGGACCCGATGGCGGCCATAGACCCCGGGCACCGCCATGTGGTCGGGGTCGGCCCCGAGGTCGGGCAGGTGCTGGTGCAGCGTGCCGCCCCGCCACACGTTCACCACCTGGATGCCCCGGCAGATGGCGAGCACCGGGAGCCCGCGTTCCTCCGCCGCGTCGAGGAGGTCGAGCTCGAAGCGGTCGCGCGTCGGGTCGGGTCGCTGGGCCCTGGGGTGGCGTTCGGCCCCGAAGAGCGGTCGCGCGTCGGGTCGGGTCGCTGGGCCCTGGGGTGGCGTTCGGCCCCGAAGAGCCCCGCGTCGACGTCCACCCCGCCGGTCAGCATCAGCCCGTCGATCCGCTCCGCCAGCGCGTCGGCGATGCCGGCCACCGGCGACAGCACGACGGGGACCCCTCCCGCGTTGGCCACGGCGTGGATGTAGTCGGCCGGGACGAGCGATGCGCGCTCCTTCCACACCCCGTAGCTCGCGACCAGCTCGCCCGCGGTGATCCCGATGACCGGTCGCCGCCCCGCCCCGCCGGGTGGGTCAGAGGGGGGTGACGTAGGCACCGTGGATCCCGCCGTCGACGAGGAAAGTGGAGGCCGTGATGAACGACGCATCGTCGGACGCGAGGAAGGCGGCGGCCGCCGCGATCTCCTCGGGCTCGGCGAAGCGTCCCATCGGCACGTGGACCAGCCTACGGGCGGCCCGCTCGGGGTCCTTGGCGAACAGCTCCCGCAGCATCGGGGTGTTGACGGGGCCGGGGCACAGGGCGTTGACCCTGATCCCCTCCCGGGCGAACTGGACGCCGAGCTCGCGGGACATGGCGAGCACGCCGCCCTTCGACGCGGTGTAGGAGATCTGGGAGGTGGCCGACCCGAGCACGGCGACGAAGGACGCGGTGTTGATCACCGACCCGCCGCCCCGCTCGAGGAGGTGGGGGATCCCGTACCGGCAGCACAGAAAGATGCTCGTCAGGTTGACGGTCTGGACCCTGGCCCAGGCGTCCTCCTCGGTCGTGAGGATCGAGTCGTCCTCGGGCGGGGAGATGCCGGCGTTGTTGAAACAGATGTCGATTCCGCCGTAGGTGTCGACCGCCCGCTCGTACATGGCCTGCACCTGCGCAGCGCTCGTGACGTCGACCTGCAGGCCGATGCCCCCCACCTGCTCCGCCACCTCCGCCGCCCCCTCGGCCACCAGGTCGGCGGCGACGACCCGGGCACCCTCGGCCGCGAACCGCAAGGCGCTGGCCCGGCCGATCCCGCCGGCCGCACCGGTGATGACCGCGACCTTCCCCTCCAGCCTCGCTGTCACCGTCTCTCCGGGGTCTCGGCCGTCGGCGCGTCCTTGACGGGTGTCGGGCTCCTCACAACCGCTCGAAGCCTCGGAAGCGCTCCCAGTCGGTCACCGTGGACTCGAACGCGGTGAGCTCGACCCCCGCCATGTTGACGTAGTGGTCCACCACCTCGTCGCCGAATGCGATCCTGGCCACCTCGCTGTTCTCGAAGAGCCCGGCCGCCTCGCGCATGGTGGACGGGATGCGGGCGAGATCCGGGTCGGCGTAGGCGTTGCCGACGAACTCGGGCTCGAGCTCGATTCCCTCCTCGATCCCGTGCAGCCCGCCCGCCACCAGGGCGGCGAGCGCCAGGTAGGGGTTGACGTCACCGCCCGGGACCCGGTTCTCTACTCGGAGCGAGTCGCCGTGTCCCACCACCCGGAGGGCACAGGTGCGGTTGTCGTTGCCCCAAGCGACCGCGGTGGGGGCGAAGCTCCCTTCCGCGAAGCGCTTGTAGCTGTTGATGTTGGGCGCGAGCAGCAGGGTGAGCTCGGGGAGGGTGGCGAGGAGCCCCGCCATGAATCCGGCGAACGCGCCGTCCGGCCGGCCGTCGTCGCCGAGGCCGAAGACCGGCCGGCCGTCGGTGTCGCGCAGCGAGAGGTGGACGTGGCACGAGTTGCCGGCGCGCTCGTCGAACTTGGCCATGAAGGTGAGGGCCATTCCCTCCTGCGCCGCGATCTCCTTCGCTCCGGCCTTGTAGACCACGTGATCGTCGGCGGTGCCGAGCAGTTCGGCGTAGCGGAACGCGATCTCGTGCTGGCCGGGGAAGCACTCGCCTTTGGCGGACTCCGGACGCAAACCGGCCCCTGCCATCTCATTGCGGACGCGGCGCAAGAGCGGCTCGATGCGCCCGGTGCCGAGCAATGAGTAGTCGACGTTGTACAGGTTGGCCGGAACGAGGTCGCGGTAGGCCTTCTGCCATGCTTCCTCGTAGGTGCCGCGGAACACGACGAACTCGAGCTCGGTGCCGGCGAGGCCGGTCCAGCCGCGCTGGCGCAGCCGCTCCACCTGGGCCCGCAGGATCTGGCGGGGGGAGGCCACCACCGGCGAGCCGTCGGCCCACTCGAGGTCGGCCAGACACAGCGCGGTGGCCGGGTGCCAGGGCACGCGGCGCAGGGTGGCGAAATCCGGCTTCAGGGCGAAGTCCCCGTAGCCCCGCTCCCACGACGACATCGCGTACCCGTCCACGGTCCGCATGTCGACGTCGACCGCCAGCAGGTAGCTGCACGCCTCGGCGCCATGCGGGACCACCTGGTCGAGGAAGTAGGGGGCATGGCAGCGCTTGCCCTGGAGCCGGCCCTGCATGTCGGTGAGCGCGAGCAGGACCGTGTCGATCTCGCCCTGTTCGACCAGATGGCGGAGCTCATCGAGGGAGAGGGCGCCCCTTGGTTCGCTCATGCCGGGAGCTCCGGCGAGACGGCCTCGAGCGCGGTCCGGTCGCCGGGCGCCCGGGGGCCACTGCACCACGTTCGGGCCGAGGGCGGGCGACCCCCGCCCGAGCACACGAAGACCACATCCACCCCTTCCCTGGTGCACGAAGACCAGCAGGCGGCGCCGGGCCCTGTCAACCGGAATTGGGCCGCGACCAGGTCGAGGTGACGTCGCGGTGGTTGACGGCCGGGTCCGTGGTGGGGGAGAATGTCGGTCCCATGCGCCCCACCGACGCCCGCGTAATCATCATCATGTAGGCACGTGCCCCCGGTACGTGCCTGCCCGACCGTCCACTTGGTGGGCGGTTTTTCATTTTCCGGACCGGTCCGAACACCCGATGCAGCACACTGAAGAGAGCCCGATGCGTCAGCACTACGACGACGAGCGCCCGCCGAGCGTGGGCCCGGAGGCCGCCCGATGAGCGGCCACGCCGTCGCGGTGATCGGCGGGGACGGGATCGGGCCCGAGGTGCTCGGCGAGGCGCTGAAGGTGGTCGAGGCGGCCGGCGTGGCGCTCACGACGACCGACTACGACCTCGGGGCCGCCCGGTACGTGCGCACCGGCGAGGTGCTGAGCGACTCGGTCCTCGACGAGCTGCGGGCACACGACGCGATCCTGCTCGGCGCGATCGGCCCTCCGATCGGCGACACGACGGTGCCGCCGGGGACGCTCGAGCGCGGGCTGTTGCTGCGGCTCCGCTTCGAGCTCGACCTCTACATCAACCTGCGCCCCTTCACCGGTGCTCCCGGCTCGGTGGCCGACGGTGCCGACTTCGTGGTCATCCGGGAGAACACCGAGGGGACCTACGCCGGCGAGGGTGGCTTCCTCCGGAAGGGGACCCCTCACGAGGTCGCGACCCAGGGATCGGTGAACACGCGGATGGGGGTCGAGCGCTGCGTCCGGTTCGCCTTCGATCTGGCTGAGCGGCGCCCGGGCCGCCATCTGACCCTCGTGCACAAGACCAACGTGCTCACCTTCTCCGGGGACCTGTGGCAGCGGACCGTGGCCGAGGTGGCCTCCGAGTACCCCGACGTGGCCCGGGACTACCAGCACGTGGACGCCGCCTGCATCTACATGGTCGAGCGCCCCCGCGCCTATGACGTCATCGTGACCGACAACCTGTTCGGGGACATCCTCACCGACCTGGCCGGAGCCGTCTGCGGAGGCATCGGGCTGGCCGCCTCGGCCAACCTCAACGCGGCGCGGACGGGGCCCTCGATGTTCGAGCCGGTGCACGGGGCCGCCCACGACATCGCCGGCCAGGGCGTCGCCAACCCGCTGGCGG
>JGI12269J14319_10005878_pt1 | contig 10754 bp, 7 predicted proteins | sample PeaSoiSIISIP2007_FD_14319 | JGI IMG/M metagenome (IMG submission 14319) | reverse complement strand
ATTGGGGTCCTATGGCACAGAGTGTAACGCGGTGGATGGCTTCCGACACAATCGATGACGGCCGAACCGAGTACGGGCCGTTCGCCAGTTCCCTGGAGGCTGAGATCGTGGCCCGCCGGGCGGGCTTTCCTTTCCTGCTCAAGTACGACGTACAACTGGGGGAACAGGACGAGGTGCAGGACGCGCGCCTGGTGATCATCGAGCTGCCGGGCGTGGCGCGCCGCAACGACCTGCTGTACACCCGCTGCGCCACCTGCGGGGAATCCGGCAGCCACTCCAAGATCCGCCAGGCCGAACTGTGGAGCGACATCCACGAGTTTGAGCATCTGCGGCACCGGGTCCGCTTCTTCGTCCGCACCGAACGCGAAGGATTAGTAGAAATTGCCACCTGGCGAAGCGCGCTGCCTTCGCCGGCGGCGGAGTAGAATCATGCGAACGCGCCTGACATGGCTGCTGCTGCTGGCCAGCATCACGGCGTGCGCCAAAAGCACCCTGCCACCGCAGCCTGCCAAAGAACGGCCGCGCGTGGTCAACCCGGAGCCGGTGAAGCGTGGCCGCTGGCACATGGCCGAGGATGGCCATGCCGTCTTCTGCTACGGACCGGTGGTGACCATCAACGCCCTGTTCGGCGACCCCAAGCGGGTGGCCACCCAGTGCCGGGGCCGCTCGCCGCAAGTGCCGCTGCACGACTGAGTCGCCGGAATCGCCGGGCCCTCGCTCCTCAATTTGGGACAAAAAAGTTACAATCCCGACAAGCCACTCCGCTCTACAATCGCTGCTCTATAGCTGTTGCCAACTTCCGGCCAAGGGGCGCACACTTGCGCCACCGACGCTGGCTTCTCAAGCCCCCCACCAGCCCTGAAGATCGCCTCCCAGGAGGTAGGGTCATGAACTACCGCACATTCCGCCTTCTTGGCGTCACGGTCCTGGTGATCGGTCTGCTCTCAGCCGCCATGGGACAGTCCAAGGGACCAGGTTCAACGAACCCCAGCAGAACCACGACTAATGCGCCGTCAACGTTGCCCTCCAGCGGGTCGAACCAGACGATCATGCTGTCGGGAAATATAGTGACGCAGGACGGGTCGTCACCCTCCGAACCGGTAGCCATCGAGCGCGTGTGCAACGGACGTGTCGTGCGGGAAGGCCGGAGCGATTTTAAAGGCTATTTCACCGTCAGTATTGGGCCGGGCTCTCCCCGCGTCGGCGACTCCGAGACCACCGCCGAAACCACTGGTGGGGGCTTCGGCCCGAGTTCCTCCGGGTCGCCCATGTCGCAGAACCCACTAAGTCTGCAAACCTTGCTGATCGGGTGCGAACTACGAGGCTCCCTGGCGGGATTCCGTTCGAGCAGCCTCCGTATCCCCATGAACGAGGTGAGCGGGACAGGGATGGTGAACGTCGGCACCATCGTGCTGGAGCGGATGGAGAAAGCCCAGGGAGCGACGGTGAGCGCCACCAGCCTGAACGCTCCCAAGGACGCCAAGAAGGCCTACGACAAAGGCCATCGTGCGGTCGAGAACAACAAGCTGCCGGAAGCGCAGCAGAATCTGGAAAAAGCGGTGCAGTTGTATCCCCGGTATGCGGCTGCCTGGCAAGATCTGGGTTGGGTGTACGCGCAGCAGAACCAGCTCGACAAGGCGCGCAACGCGTTCAGGCAAGCGCAGGCCGCGGACGGTATGTTCGTGCCGGCGTATGTAGGGCTGTCCTCGGTGGCGGTGCGCGAGTCCAAATGGGCGGAAGCGGCGGACTTCAGTGCCCGCGCCACCCAGTTGGATGGCGTGGATTTCCCCGCGGCTTTCTTCTACAACTCGCTGGCCAATTACCGCCTGGGCAACATGGAACAGGCGGAAAAGAGCGGCCGCAAAGCCGAGACTTTGGGCGCGCAGCGCTCCTTCCCGCTGATGAGCCTGCTGCTGGGCGTGATGTTGGCCAACCGGCAAGAATATGCCGAGGCCGCCGAGCACTTTCGGGCCTACCTCAAAGCGGCGCCGACCGCCCCCAACGCCGAGCAAGTCCGGCAACAACTTGCGGAAGTGGAGAAGCTGGGGGCGGCGCCGGTCAAAGCCGAGGCCGCGCCACCAGCCAAGTGATCCGCGTTTCGAGGAAAAACTGCAGCCGCATCCAGCTTCTTTGAATCCTCTGATACTTGCACCTTAAGCAAGCCATCCTTCTATTCTTTGCCGGCGTGATCGCGGGCATACTCAACGCGGTGGCGGGCGGTGGCAGTTTCATCTCCTTCCCACTCATGCTGTTCGTCGGCGTACCGCCGGTCGAGGCCAACGCCACCAACACGGTAGCCCTATGGCCAGGGCTGGCTACCAGCGTGGCCTCCTACCGGCGCCACATGAACGTGCCGCGGCGCCTGCTGGTCCCGCTGCTGATCACCAGCATCCTGGGAGGACTGGCGGGCGCGCTGCTGCTGGTCATGACCCCGCAGCGAACCTTTCTGCACCTGATTCCCTGGCTGCTGCTGGGAGCGACCATCCTGTTCATGTTTGGCAATCGCCTGCGGGCGCTGGCGGGCAGGACCGGCAATCTCAGCGTGGCCCAGGACATCTCCTGGCTGGCGATCGCCCTGGCCTGCCTGCTGCAACTGGCGGTGGGAATCTACGGCGGATATTTCGGCGCCGGTATCGGCTTCGTGATGCTGGGCATGATGACGCTCTTGGGCATGCGCGAGATCCACGTGATGAACGCCCTGCGCATCGTGCTGGCGGCGGTGATCAACGGGGTGGCGGTGCTGACCTTCATCGTGAGCGGCGCGGTCTTCTGGGGACAGTGTCTGGTGATGATGGCGGGCGCGCTGAGCGGCGGCTGGTTCGGGGCGCAGTACGCCCAAAAGGCCGATCCCAGGAAGGTGCGCTGGTTCATCATCGCGCTGGGGCTGGGGCTGAGCGCATATTTCTTCGTCAAAGCGCGCTAGGTGGAGTGAGCCTCAGGGCCCGGCCTGGCGGCCAAACTTATACGTGACGGTAATACTGGCGTAGGAAGGGATGCGAACGCCGACCACTTCCGACTCCTCGGACGGGTAGAAATTCTCCGTCGTCTGCCCGGTGTAACCGCTGGCGATGAGAAAGTTCACCCCTGCCGTTAGGCGGCCATTGAGAAAGGGCCGTATCAATGCCCCGCGAAACTCCTTCACAGGAGTTCCCGTGCATTCGGCATTCAAGTCGTCTGGCAGGCATCCCGTGCCTAAAGGTTTCGTGCCAACGTACTCAAATTCACCCCGCATCTGTAGCCGAAACGGAAGCTTCTGAATCGTTCCCAACAAGTCGAAGATGGTCCGTGGAGCTTCCGGAGTCGGTTGGCCGGTATCCAGGTCGCGGGCATCGGCTTTGGAGAATGTCGCCAACAGCGTCCCATTCTTGAAGTTGCGACGCATGGCGATGGTCATGAACTGAACGCGGCCTGGTCCCTCGTTAAGCGGCTGACCGGTATCGGGATCAAGCTTGGCCAGTGTGGCGCTGGTCGTAACATGGCCCACAGTGAGCCGCACATCCATCTTATGGATGGTCTTGCCGGCAACGAGTTGATACGAACGCGCCGTGCTCACCGGAGTGAACGGTGTGGCGCTTCGGATCCGAGGGTCGTTGGTAAAGAAAGCTTCGCCAAAGCTGAGAGAGACACGAGGAACCAACCACGATTCCTTGGGAATGAAAGAAACCGTGGCTTTCGGCGAGTTCACCCCGACCCACTTCTGGAAATTCTGGGAGTGCAGCAGATCCTGGTTGCTGAAATCGATCTCATCGCGTCGCCAGCCTAGATAGTAGCGAAAGAACGGCGTCAGTGCTCCTTCCGCCGCGATGTAAGGAGTGAGCGAGCCAAGGGTCACGTTATTCTTCGTTACCGACGCAAACGGACCGTAGGAGGCGGGGTTGCTGGGGTCGAATAAACCGCATCCTGTCGGCGGCTGCTGCGTTGGCGGGCATGTTCCCAGGTAATGATCGAGGTCATCGCGCCGCGGCGCTTCGCGATCGTAGTCCAGCCCCACCAGCAAGGAAAGCGCTTCCGCGATCTTGTTCACATAGTTCGCGCTTCCCCCGGCCACGGTGCGAAACTCGCTCTGCCGGATGAGACCGTCCCCAAAATTGGAGAACAAGGCAAGATTGTAGGTGCGGAAGAAGCCGGAGAGCTGGAGCTGTTGGCTCGTCGTCAGTTGCCAGACGTCGTTCAGGGCCAGCAGCGCAGTGTGCGTCTGGTCCCTTTGCCGGGGATCGATGGTGTCCCCAAGATTCGGGAGAGCAGGGTTAGGAACAATAGGGACGAGTCCAGGAATATAGGAGGCGCCGTAATATCCGATGCCGAATAAAGTGAGCCGATGCTCGCCCACGCGGAAAACCCTCTGGCCGTTAAACTTGTACTGTTGCCGATGTTCCAAACGGTCGAGGAAGCCGTTGCCGTAGGAGCCGGCGAAGGCCATGAAGGAATCGGGGCTGGGGCTGAATCCCGCCACCACGTCGATGTCCCGGTAGTCTCCGGTTACGGTGATGAACGGATCCAGGCGCGAGCGCAGCCCGTAGGTCGCCGCCAGGTTGACGGAATGGTTCCCTTCCCTGACGTTGAATGCCCCGCCATCCACCTGCACGCTCTCCAAGACTTCTGGAATAAAAATGTTGGGGTCGGAATAGCCGTTGCCATGGGCGTTCGCCGACAGGTTGTTGGGCACCAGGTAGCTGCCCACCGCGATGTACTGGGCGATGGGCTCGCCGTGATCTCCAGCGACGCCGGGGGCGAAGTACTGCGGCGCCTTGATGCCGCTGGACGCGGTTTCGATGGGATATCCCGGGATCGATACCGGTGCGCCGGGCCGGCCGGGGTTGGCATCCAACAAGTCCTGACGGACAAAGACCCGCTCCGCCGGATCAGGAGAGAGAACGTCGGTCTCATTTACGTCCGCAGTGACCGTGATGTTCTCGATCCGGGACGAGAGCTGGCCCAAGCTGATCTGGATCTCGGAATTGCCGCTCGCACGAACCGCGATGGGATGCGTGACCTGGCGAAATCCAGCAGCATCAACCTTGATGACGAACTGTCCGGCTGAACCCACTTTCAGTTGGAACAGTCCATCGGGTCCGGAGTTGGCTTGTGCCAGAACCTGGTTATGACCGACAAGTTGTACCAAGGCTTCGGGCAAACCGTTGCCCTGAGGGTCGGTGACGCGGCCTTTCAGAACAATTTCCTGCGCCGGCAAGGGAAGCGGCAGCAGGATGAAGAGGAACCCAAACGACATCGCCAGCCAAGCCATGTTACGTTTCATATTTTCGTGCTACCTGCTGGCAAACAAACTGGCTGCAACCGGACCCGCGGTTCACAACTCTCAGTGAGGATGATGATGGTGGTTGGAGCGCTGTGACAGGATCTCGGGCGTACTCATCACCAGGCGCCCATGCTGCACGCCTTTGGTGCTGATCAGCCGGTTGGCCAGCTCTTGCACCTCCTTCGACTTGCCGCGCAGCACCACCACTTCCAGACAACTCTCGTGGTCCAGGTGGGCGTGCAGCGTGGAAATGATCACCTCATGATTCTCGTGCTGGATGTCCGTGAGCTTCTCCGGCAGCAGACGCGTGTTATGCCCGTAGATCAGGGTGACGGTCCCCACCACAAAGGCTTTGGGAGCCACCACGGCCGAGCCCACAAGCCGGTCGCGGATCAAGTCGCGAAACGCTTCCGAGCGGTTCTCATATCCTCTCGCGGCAATGAACCGGTCAAAGCGGCGAAGCAGTTCTGCATCGATCGACACCCCGACGCGGCTGAGATTTCCCATACGTCGGCTCCTTCTCTGCCGGGGCTCAGACCCCGACCAATCTCGTAGCACATAAATTAAAAACGTAGCACGTAGTGACAAACCAAGCCACTGACCGTCCTCATCGCCGTCACGACGCCAATCTTTCCGGCTGCTCGATTCGCCTTTCCGGCAGTTCGACCCGCGGTGGGAACTTCCGCCCCAACCACTTAACCAGCAGGCTGGCGGCGCCGAAGGCCAGCAACAACGCGACCGCCCATCGCGCCAGAGTGGTGAGCCCGGCCGCGTCCAGGCGCGGCCATTCCACCTGGCGCAGCACTTGCCAACGCTCCGTCATCCAGTGCCACCCGGTGTGGGCGACGAGGGCGGAAAGGATGATCACGCCCATCCGCTCCGGAACCAGGCGACGGAACAAGGCGAGCGCGGGCAGCATCACCGCCAGCACGCAGAGCTGGCCGATCTCAATCCCGACGTTGAAGGAGAACAGCGACACCAACAGGTGCGAGCCGGCGAACTGCAAGGACTGGCCCAGGGCGTAGGAAAAGCCGAAGCCATGCACCAGCCCGAACATGCCGGTGATGAACCAGCGGCGGCGCAGGTTTGCGCCCACGATGTTCTCCAGCGCCATATACACGATGGAGCAGGCGATCGCCGTCTCCACGAACGGCGGGAACCAGGCGCCCGTGGGCGCTAAATGGAAGGCGGAAGCAAACAGCGTGACCGAGTGCGCCAGGGTGAAGGCGGTGATCACGGAGATGAGTCCGCGCAGGCGCCGGAAGGGAATGACCAAACAGAACAGGAACAGCAGATGGTCAATGCCGCTCAGGATGTGCCCGATGCCCAGCACGACAAAGCCGCTGGCGGCGTGGTACCACGCCGGGTTCAGGGGCACGGGCTGAGATCCGCCGGGGATCAGCATCGCCCGGCTGATTTCGCCCAGCGGCATATAGCGGACCGTCAACTTGGTAAGATTTCCTAGATCTGCACCGACTAGCGACTGGATCTTGAACACAGATTTCGGCGATAAAATGGGATAGACAAAATGGGCGTCAAAGTAACCTAGCCCGTAGCCGATGCCCATGCTCAAGTCCGCGGGCTGGGCAATAAGCGCGACCGCGGCATCGTAGTCCTGAAATGAACGGTCTGCGGGCGGCGATAAACGCCCGCTCGACTCTGAAGGCACAAGCTGCACCCCGTTTTCCAACAATATGAAACCCTCCCCCAGCACCAGCAGCGCCCGCTGGGTCTCAGGTCCCGACGTAGCCAGATCGTACTGGTCACCTTTGAGTGGAAAGCGAAAATGTTGCAGCAGGTCCAGAGGGATGCGAACCACCAAGTGCGCCTGCTTGGGTTCGATCTTCACAAAGGCGTTCATGATGGTGTTGGCGGGCAGGTCGTGAGCCGCCAGCAGCGAGGAAGAGAGCACTAACGCGAGAAACAAGGAGGCTGTGAATCCGAAGCGATTCCTGAGCATGATATGGGACCCTTTTGGCCGTCAGCAGCGGCGGCCAGGATAGGTCCCGGCCGCCGCCGCAACGGGCTGAATGTGGTTAGTGGTGGTCGCGGTCGTGATCGTCGTCATCCACTCTTACGAACTTCTGGATGCGCCGACCGGTGATCGTCTCCGCAACGTAAACGTTGCCCTTGGAATCCACACTGTTGGTGTGGCTGTAGGCGAACTCACCAGCATTGTGACCGGGACAAGGCCCGAATCCGCACGAATCCCGACCGATCCAGGTAAGCATCGGTGTCGTCGAAGTTACGTCACCCGTACCGCTTGTCGGCTTTTCGAACAGGTAGTTGTTGTCGCCATCGAGATCGGTGACAACGCCGTACTTCTGGTGCGTCGGACTCAGGTCATTGAGATAGTCGACGTTGGGATACAAATCGAAGTCGCAAGCCCGAGTGGACGCATTCAGAGTCGCCGCGATTTTCCCCGAAGTTACGGTTGGGAAGTTGTCAGGGAAGTTGCTGACGTAAATGACGCGCACTGGAGCACAGATCGGTTGGTTACTCGTGTAGGTAACGGGGGTAGTGGGTAGTGGGGTGAGAACCATCGGAGGGGGTTGAGGTCCGATGCACGTTTTCGGGAAGACCTGGATGCGACTGTTGGGCCGATCGCACACGTAAACCAGGCCGTCATTGCCGAGCACGACGCAGTGCGGATGGCCGGCCCCAGTCCCGAAAGTTCCAAACGGGCAATGGGTGCTGGCGAAGGGATACGTCGAGCCGACAACTGCACTCTGGGTTTCGTCGAACCCACAGCTCGTGCCCCACTGCCCCTTGTAGACTCCCGCAGAGTTGAAGACGACGACGCGGGCGTTGCCGTAGCCGTCGGCGATGTAGATGTCACCATTGGTGGCATCCACGGCAATATCCGGCGGCTCGTTCAGCAAGGTTGTACTGTTGTTGTTGGCGACGACCGTGCCGGCGAGGGTGACGCCCAATACACCCACTGTCGCGGTGCACGTGTTGCCGGGTGTGCCGGAAGGGTAGGCGCGGGTGTCGCAGACATCCTTCGTCCCGATCTGCAGTACGTAGGGTGTGGTTGCGCCCGTATTGGTTGCTGGGTTGTACTTCTGCACTACCCCATCCCCGTTGCCGCCGGTCCAGACGTAGCCCTGGTAGTCCACAAAGATGCCGTGCGAGCCATACGGCATGTACGCGCTGCGCCCAATGGCGTTAGTCGTGGTATATGCGCCGTGGTTGGCGGTGGTCCAGAGCGTGGGATTACCGAAGCTTCGATTTTGGATTGTTTTTCCGTCGGGGTCAAACGCGACGATCGGAGGAGAAGGCAGCGCGTGTGCCCCCGTAGCGTCATTCCCGTCGATCGCGCCTGACTCATTGTTCTGAAGGACACCGTTTACGGTTGCACCTATTTGCCAACCGCGGTTGATGGTGTAAATGTTGTCCTGTGGGTCGGTAGCGTTTCCAGCCACTTCGCCCTGTACCCACCTGTTGGCGGTGGTGTTATAGGCAGCGCTGTAGGTGGTGGTACCCACCGTTACCGGGAAGCCACCAGGGGTCGGCCAGCCGACCGTGTTATAGCCGACCGGAGCCGGCAGCTCTTTGGGCCAGGAGGCGTCGACCCTGAATTTGGGCGAGCCATCATGGCCTGCTTTGACCTGCAGGGGGTTCCAAACCCCGAGGCCCACAACGAGTGCGACCACGACTGCGCCCGCGTACAAATATCGTCCGCTTTTCATAATGCTCTCCTTTCAACTCTACAGTTCTCGCCGGAGCAAGGAGCGAAAACAGTTGGGGGGTGCGTTCATGTTAATGAGTTTGCTGTCCGGAGGCGCGGCAGAACACACACCTCCACGCTTCCGAAGCACCAGACTCTGAATCGGGGGAGGTCCCAGGAATGAGGTCCGAAGGGGTGGGCACGACCAGGTCGAGTCGAATCGTGCGGAGTGGCTGGCCACCCCACTAACGTGGCGGAGTCTATCCCTCCACAGCTCCCGCTGTCAATGCGTGGCAATGTCGCCAACATGTAAAGTTTTGTAATCGGCAACGGCCTGAATTCCGCGCCGGGAGCGGTTTTGCGGCGTTCAGCCGATTGATCCGTACTCCGCCAGGCAGAGATGCAGCATGCTGCGTCTCTACAAGAGCGGCTACAATGCTCTTCCCCGAGGGAACACCATGTATTCCCGATCGCACGCACGCTCCATGGTCATCACCCGCTACGGCATCGTAGCTACCGCGCACGCCCTGGCCTCGCAGGCGGGCGCCGAAGTGCTGGCGCGCGGCGGTTCCGCGGCCGACGCGGCCATCGCCGCCAATGCCGTGCTGGGCGTCACCGAGCCCATGATGAACGGCATGGGCGGCGACTTGTTCGTCTTCTACTGGCAGGCGAAGAAGCGCAAACTCTTCGGACTGAACGCCAGCGGATGGGCCCCCGCAGCGCTCACCATCGAGCACCTCAGGCGCAAGGGATACGCCGCCATGCCGCACGACGGCATCGATTCCGTCACCGTGCCCGGCGTGGTGGACGGCTGGAGCGAGCTGCACCGCCGCTTCGGCCAGCGCCGCTGGAAGGAAATCTTCCAGCCGGCGATCTTCTACGCCGAACAAGGCTATGCCGTGCCGGAGGTGATCCAGGGCTACTGGCAGGTCGGCCCCGAGGCGCTGGCGCACGACAAAGAGAGCCAGCGCGTCTACCTGCCGGGCGGCAAGGTTCCCGCCGTGGGCGAGATCTTCCGCAATCCCGACCTGGCAAAGAGCCTGCGCATGATCGCCGACGACGGCGCCAAGGCCTTCTATCGCGGCAAGCTCGCTCGCGCCATCGTCAACACCTCGGAGGCGCACGGCGGCACGATCGCCAAAGACGACCTGGCCGAGTTCTCCGCCGAGTGGGTGGACCCGATCTCCACTACCTATCGCGGCTGGACCGTCTACGAGTTGCCGCCCAACGGGCAGGGCATGGCCGCGCTCGAAATGCTGAACATCATGGAGACCACGCCGGCGTCGCCCGACGGGCCGCTCAGCGTCAGCGAACTCCACAAGAAGATCGAGGCCATGAAGCTGGCCTACGCCGATCTCGAGCGCTATAACGCCGATCCGCGCTTCGCCAAAGTTCCAGTAAAGGGCCTGCTTTCGAAGAAGTATGCGAAACAACGCGCCAAGCTCATGGCCCGCGACCGCGCCGGCGACTTCGCGTTCGGCGTGCCTCCGGGGACCGACACGACTTATCTGGCGGTCGTGGATCGCGAGGGCAACATCGCCTCGCTGATCCAGAGCAACTACATCGGCTTCGGATCGGGCATCACCGTGCGCGGCGTGGGGTTCGTGCTGCAGAGCCGCGGCGCGCTGTTCTCGCTCGACCCCGCGCATCCCAACGCGCTGGCGCCGCGCAAGCGGCCGTTTCACACCATCATTCCTGCGTTCATGGAACGCGGCCATCAGCACATCGGCTTCGGCATCATGGGCGGCGCCAACCAGCCGCTGGCGCACGCGCAGTTCGTGTCGAACGTCGTGGATTACGGCATGAACATCCAGGCGGCGCTCGAGC
>JGI12269J14319_10005877_pt1 | contig 10755 bp, 8 predicted proteins | sample PeaSoiSIISIP2007_FD_14319 | JGI IMG/M metagenome (IMG submission 14319) | reverse complement strand
GCGCGGCGGCCGGCCCGCTGTCCGGCGGTCCCAAGTGGCTGCTCTACCTGGTGAAGCGGCCGATCACCTTCGCCATCACGTTCGGGCTCGCGCACCTATCGACGTTCTACTATGAGCGCCGTTGGATGGACCTTGGGCGCCGCATCGTACAGGCGCGGCGCGCAGCCAGGACGGTCGATATCCGCATCGCCGTCCTGCCGGCGCCTCATCGAGTCCGCGTCGGTTCAGCAACCTGATGTTCAGGCGCGCGGTCGTCGGCTACCTGCGGAAGAGCCTCGTGCAGGCCCTGGTGGGCCTGTTCTCCATCGTGATCTTCACCCGCTGGCTGTCGCCGGCCGACTACAGCTTTTACGCGCTCGCCTCCTCGGCCATGGCGCTGGCCCTTGCAGTCCTCAAGGCGCGGACAGCGACATGAGCACTCTACGGCTGAGCGCGAGACTGATCTCCGCCCGCCCGGCGCGGCTCTAGGCGGCCTGCTCATTTCGCCACTGTTGCCGCGCGCGCGGCAAGGCATGACGGCTGCCGAAGGAGTCGGCAAAGAGCTTCGGGCGCGGAGAGCCGTGAAACACGACTGCTGACCGTGGGCGAAGCGCCGGCAAGCTCTGCCGTCTTTCCCCGTCGTCCGACTCCGGATATCGCGTTTGCGTCCGCCGTTCTTGCAGCCGCGGCACGTGTTGTGCATTTTGTTTTTCAGGCGCCCGCATGCGGCGAGGGACGCTAAGAAGACTGGTGCGATAGGGAGCGTTTGTGACGACGACCACGACCATCGCGGGTCTTTCGAACGCGCCTACGCGCCACGCCAAACTGATCGACTGGGTTCGCCAGATCGCCGAGCTGACCAAGCCCGATCGCGTGCATTGGTGCGACGGGTCCGAGGCCGAGTGGAGCCGGCTCACCGACGAGCTCGTTCAGGCCGGGACGCTCAAACGCCTCGACCCGCGAAAACGGCCGAACTCCTTCTACGCCGCGTCCGACCCCAGCGATGTGGCTCGCGTGGAAAGCCGCACCTTCATCTGCTCCGGGAGCCCCGATGACGCCGGCCCGACCAACAATTGGCTCGATCCAAACGAGATGCGGGCCGACCTGAAGGGCCTGTTCGACGGAGCGATGCGCGGGCGGACCCTGTACGTCGTCCCGTTCTGCATGGGCCCGCTGGGCTCGAAGATCAGCGCGCTCGGCGTCGAGATCACCGACAGCCCGTACGTGGTCGTATCCATGCGCATCATGACGCGCATGGGCCAGGCCGCCCTCGACCAGCTCGGCGAGGACGGCTTTTTCGTGCCGGCAGTGCACAGCGTCGGCGCGCCGCTGGCGCCCGGCCAGGCCGACGTCCCGTGGCCGTGCAATCCGATCAAGTACATCGTCCACTTCCCCGAGACGCGCGAGATCTGGTCCTACGGCTCCGGCTATGGCGGCAACGCGCTCCTGGGCAAGAAGTGCTACGCGCTGCGCATCGCCTCGGTGATGGCCCGCGACGAGGGCTGGCTCGCCGAGCACATGCTGATCCTCAAGCTGACCTCGCCGGAAGGCTCTGTCCGCTACATGACCGCCGCCTTCCCCAGCGCCTGCGGCAAGACCAACCTCGCCATGCTGCAGGCCGCGCTGCCGGGCTGGAAGGCCGAGACGATCGGCGACGACATCGCCTGGATGCGCTTCGGCGACGACGGACGGCTCTATGCGATCAACCCCGAGGCCGGGTTCTTTGGCGTCGCGCCTGGCACCGGCCTCGGCACCAACCCGAACGCCATCGCGGGGCTGGCCGAGAACGCCATCTTCACCAACGTGGCGCTGACCGACGACGGCGACGTCTGGTGGGAGGGCCTGACCGATACGGCGCCCGCCCACCTCACCGACTGGAAGGGCCGCTCCTGGACGCCCGCTTCGGCTGAGCCGGCGGCGCACCCGAACGCGCGCTTCACCGCCCCCGCCAGCCAGTGTCCGATCATCGCGCCCGAGTGGGAGGATCCCGCCGGCGTCCCGATCTCGGCCATCCTGTTCGGCGGCCGTCGCGCCAGCACCGCGCCACTGGTCACCGAAGCGTTCGACTGGGCGCACGGCGTCTTCATGGCCTCCAACGTCGCCTCCGAGGGCACCGCCGCGGCCGAAGGGACGATCGGCGAGCTCCGCCGCGATCCCTTCGCCATGCTGCCGTTCTGCGGCTACAACATGGGCGACTACTTCGGCCATTGGCTCGAGATGGCGGAGGGGCGCGACCCCGCCAAGCTGCCGCGCATCTATTTCGTCAACTGGTTCCGCAAGGATGCGCGCGGCAAGTTCATCTGGCCGGGCTATGGCGACAACAGCCGCGTGCTGAAGTGGATCGTCCAGCGCCTGGACGGCGAGGGCGACGCGCGCCAGACGCCGATCGGCCGGTTGCCCGCCAAGGGCGCATTGGATGTCGAAGGGCTGGACATCGGCGAGGCCGAGCTCGAGAGCCTCTTCGAAGTGAACAGCTCCCTCTGGAAGCTCGAGGCGGGGCTGATAAGCGCCTTCTACGAGCGCTTCGGCGAACGCCTGCCGGCTGCGCTCTGGCGCGAGCACCACCGGTTGATCCGCCGCCTCGAAGGCCCGTACGTGGAACCGGCGCCCCGCTACGTGACGGCGAGCGCGGCGGAGTAGCGCGCCTTAGGCTGCTTCTTCGTCGCTCGCCGCGGCGCCCTCGAGGACCGCTTCCAGCGCCTCGAACAGACGCGCAGCCTCGATCGGCTTGGCGATGTGACCATCCATGCCGGCGGCGAAGTAGTCGGCCAACTGGTGCGCCATCACGTTGGCCGTCAGCGCGATGATCGGCGTGCGTGGGCGGCCCTCGGCGGCCTCCGCCTCGCGGATCGCTCTTGTCGCGGTCGGCCCGTCCATCTTGGGCATCTGCACGTCCATCAGGATGACGTCCCAGTGCTGGGCTTTCCAGGCGGCGACGGCCTCGGCCCCGTTCGCCACCACGACCGGCTCGATCCCGAGCTGGTGCAGCAGCGTCTTGAGCACCAGCTGGTTGACGGTGTTGTCCTCGGCCGCCAGTACCCGCAGGCTCAGCGCCGGCGTCTCGGTTTCCTCAGGCGCAGCCGGCAGCGAGGGCGCGCGGGCGTCGCCGACCCGCTCCAACGGCAGGCTGAGTGTGAAGATCGAACCAACGCCGGGCGCACTCTCGACCTGGATCAAGCCGCCCATCATCAGCGCAAGCTCGCGGCAGATGGCCAGGCCTAGGCCGGTGCCGCCGAAGCGACGCGTCGTCGAGGCGTCGGCCTGGGCAAAGCGCCCGAACAACAGCGGCAGCCGGTCGGCCGGGATGCCGACGCCGGTGTCGGCGACCGCGACCGTCAACGTCTCCGACGCCCAACGGGCGGTCACCCTGATCTCGCCCTCGTCTGTGAACTTCAGCGCGTTGGAGACCAGGTTGTAGAGGATCTGCCGGAGGCGGGTCGGGTCGCCGCGGTACAGCCCCTGCGAGCCCTTGACGTCGAGCGAGAACTCCAGCCCCTTGGCGTTCGCCTGGGCGGTGAAGGCTTGGTGAGCGCCGCGGACGATCTCCTCGATGTCGAAGTCGATTTCCTCGAGATCGAGCTTGCCGGCCTCGATCTTCGCCAGGTCGAGCACGTCGTTGAGGATGGCCAGAAGCGCCTCGCCTGAGGCGTGCACCACGCCAAGCCGCTCGCGCTGGACTGGGGAGAGGTCGTCCATCGCCATCGCCTGGGTCATGCCGAGCACGCCGTTCAGCGGCGTGCGTATCTCGTGGCTCATAGTGGCGAGGAAGAGGCTCTTCGCCCGATTGGCGGCCTCGGCGTCGTCGCGCGCCTTGGCCAGCGCCAGCTCGGCGCGCTTTTCCTCATCGATGTTGCGTGTGGCGCCGACGACGCTGACGATGCGGCCGCGCTCGTCCTTGATCGCCTCGCAGGCCATCTCCACCCAATAGTGCGGACCGTTCTCCCGCATCATCCGGTGCACAATCCGGTAGGGCGTCCCGGTGGCGGTGTGCTCGTCCCACAGCGCCTTCGTCCGCTCTAGGTCGTGCGGATGGACCCCGTACCAGGCGTCGGCGGCGAACTCCGCATAGGTGGTCGATCCGCCATCGGTCGGCTCGGCGCCGTCGCTGGCCAACTCGCGGTTGCGGTAGTCCATCTCCCAGACGTTGATGTTGGCGAGCTCGGTCGCCAGGCTTAGCCGGCGTTGCGACTTCGCCAGCGCTTCCACGGCCCTGCTGCGCTCCCATTCGTCGGCGACGAAGGCGGCGTGGTCGACAAGGCGCTCGGCCATGTCGGCGTCGTAGGGTCGGGACAGCGGATCGAGGATGGCGAGCGCACCTATCCGGCGTCCGTCGGGAAGCGTGATCGGCGCCGCGGCATAGAAGGCGTTGTCCGACTCGCCAACCGACAACGGGTAGGCGTCGCTCCAGCACTGCTCGCCGAGATCCTCGATCCACAGCACCTCGGACGTCTGCATGGCGAGCTGCGCCAGCGCCGCAGCCCGCGAGGTCGGCCCGGGCTCGTCGAGGCCGACCGCGATGATCCGCATGCCGCGCCGACCGGCGAGCGCGACCTGGGCGCTGGCCGCTCCGGCCATGCGCTGGGCGAGGCGGGCGATGCGTTCGTAGATGGCGCGTCCGGCTTTCGGATCGATCGGGTCGCTCGCGCGCGGCCGACGGCCGGCGTCGGCCGGCGGCTCTTCGTTCGCCATAACCAATTGAAATCCTGTTCCCCCGGAAATTCGGACAGGGTGAACGATCCCGCTTAAAATACCGTCTACGGTCGGGGTTAGGCGCTGAGGCGTTCCGCTGCGGTGAGCGTGTTGGCGAGCAGGCAGGCGACCGTCATTGGGCCTACGCCGCGTGGCACCGGCGTGATGGCGCCGGCTACCTGAACTGCTTCGCGGAAGGCGACATCGCCGACCACCACCATCTTCCCGGCCGCCCGCGCCTTGGGCATGCGCGAGAGGATGCGGTGAATGCCGACGTCGATCACCACGGCGCCCGGCTTGATCCAGTCGCCGCGGATCATCTCCACCTGGCCGACGGCGGCGACCAGGATGTCCGCCTGGCGGGTGACCTGGGGCAGGTCGACCGTCTTCGAGTGACAGATCGTTACAGTGCAGTCGGCGCGCAGCAGCAGCTGCGCGATCGGTTTGCCCACGAGGTTCGAGCGGCCGACGACCACCGCGCGCTTGCCGCGCAGCTCTCCGCCCAGCGCCTCCTCGATCAGAACCATGCAGCCGACCGGCGTGCAGGGGAAGAGCCCGTGCTGGCCGGCCGCGAGGCGGCCGATGTTGATCACGTTCAGCCCATCGACGTCCTTGTCGGGGTGGGTGGCGTCCTGGATCGTCAGCTGATCGATGTGCGCAGGCACGGGGAACTGGACCAGTATCCCGTGGATCGCCGGATCGGCGTTCAGCGCGGCGACCTCGGCCAGCAGCGCCGCCTCGGTGGTTTCGGCCGGCAGCCGGATGGTCACCGAATGCATGCCGATGGCGCGCGACTGCTCGCCCTTGCTTGCCACATAGATCTGGCTGGCCGGGTCCTCACCCACCAGCACCACGGCCAAGCCCGGCGTCACCCCGCGCGTGCGCTTGAGCTCGGCCACGCCCTCGGCGACGCGGGCGACCAGGCGCTCGGCGATCGGGGCGCCCTCGATCCGTTTGGCTTCAGCCATGGCGCCGCCAATGGCGCCGATTCAACGCAAGCCGCAAGGGGCTAGGCGCGGGCTTTCAACCCCTGCCGCTCCAGCCGCCATTTGAACTGGTCGAAGCGGTCCTGGCCGAAGAAGGGCTCGCCGCCAAAGGCGATCATCGGGACGCCGTAGTGGCCGGCCTGGCGCTGATCGATCTGGTTCTGCTCGATGACCTCGTGCAGTCGGAGCGCTTCGGCGTCGACGGCGGCGTCGAGCTCGGCCGCATCCAGTCCGGCGCGCTCGGCGGCGCGGGCGATGTGGTCGCCCTCGTGCCAGTTGTCGACCGCTCCGCTCCAGATCACCTTGCTGGCTTCCTCCAGGTACGGAAGGCCCCGCCCGCGCTCGGCCGCCGCCACGCCGAGCCGCGTCAGGCGGTGGATGTGGGGCTGTCCCTTCGGATAGGTGCGCGTGGCCATATCCATGAAGACGGGGTCGGGGCGCGGCCAGCGGATCGGCACACCGAGGAACTCGGCTTCGCGGCGGATGTCCATCTGCAGGTAGGAATACCAAAGCGGATCGCGGCCATCGAAGAACTCGGGCGTCCGCACGGCAAGCGGATAGACCGGCCGGATATTGCCCTTGACGTCGAAGTCGCGCTCGAGCGCCACGAGCCGATGGGTGATCAGGTAGGAGTAGGGCGAGCGGAAGGACCAGAAGAGGTCGTAGGCGAGCGTCATGGCGGACCTGCAAGCTTGGGCGTTCCGCCCGGCGTGCGCATAGTGTCAGGCGAGCGCTGGAGCGCAAGGAACCGAGCATCATGAGCCGACCTGAGCCGATCCCGCTGATGGGCGCCCCGGGCTCGCCCTATACCCGCAAGATGCTGGGCGTGATGCGCTACCGCCGCATCCCCTACCGGTTCCTGTCCTCGGCGGACGCAGCCAGGGCCGGCATGCCTCAGCCCAAGGTCGCGCTCCTGCCGACCTTCTACTTTCCTGACGCCGAAGGGGCCTTCGAAGCGGTGGTCGACTCCTCGCCGATCATCCGCCGCCTGGAGCGCGAGCACGCCGGGCGGAGCCTCGTCCCCACCGAGCCCGGCCTCGCGTTCCTGAACGACCTGATCGAGGACTATGCCGACGAGTGGCTGACCAAGCCGATGTTTCACTACCGCTGGGCGTATGCGGACGATGTGGCCAAGGCGTCCCAGCAGCTGCCGCTATGGCGGGGCTACTCGATCGCCGACGCGACCCTGGCCGAACGGGCGAAGACGATCGGCGAGCGCCAGATCGGGCGGCTCTACGTCGTCGGCTCCAACCCGGTGACGGCGGCGGTGATCGAGGCGAGCTACAAGCGTTTCCTTGCCGCCTTCGAGGCGCATCTCAGCCGCTTGCCGTTCGTGCTCGGTCAGCGTCCTGCGTCCTGCGACTTCGCCATCTATGGCCAGCTCACCCAGCTGGCGCTGTTCGACCCGACTCCGGCCGCGCTCACCGCCCGGACGGCGCCGAGGGTCTATGCCTGGGCCGGGCTGATGGAGGACCTGTCCGGCTTCGAGCCGCCCGACGACGGGTGGCTTTCGATCGACGCGCTTCCCGAAACGCTGACCGCCCTGCTGGCCGAGATCGGGCGCGTCTACCCGCCTGTTATGCTGGCCAACGCCCGCGCCGTCGCCACCGGCGCCCGCGAGGTTGAGGCCGAGGTGGACGGCCAGCCCTGGCGCCAGCCGCCGTTCGCCTACCAGGCCAAGTGTCTGCAGTGGCTGCGCGGAGCCTACGCCGCCCTGCCGCCGCTCAGCCGGGCGAAGGTCGATCCCATCCTAGAAGCGAGCGGCTGCGCCGCCGTCGTGGCCCTAATCGCCTAGCTCTGCATCTCGACGCCCGGGATGTCGGCGATGTGAGTGACCCACGCGGCGCGCGAGCGGGTCCAGATCTGCCTGACCGGCGTGAAGTGCGCCCGCTGGCGCACCGTCCCGAAGCCCAGGCTGTAGGGCTTGGGCTCGTCGCCCAGCCCGGTCGCGTAGATCGGCGAGCCGCAGCGCGGGCAGAAGGGGTGCTGGCGCTTGGTCCCGCTGTCGGCGGTCTTCACGTAGATCGTGGGGTCTCCGCTGAGCAGGCGAAACGACCCCGGCTCGGCCGCGATGGTCACGCCGAAGGCCCCGCCGGTCAGCGCCTGGCAGTCGGTACTGTTGCACATCCCCGTCCGCGCCGGATCGGCCTCCGCCTCGAAGGCGATGTAACCCCAGTGGCAGTGGCCGTCGATCTTCACCTGAGCGCTCCCCTATTGCCGCGCCATCTCCGCCCGGCCGATCGCATCGCCATCCAGAACGCGGTCGGCATCCATCGTGACCGTCACTCTCCTGAGCTTGCCGGTGAAGGCGAAGGGGGCGGCATAGTCCGCAACCGGACTGCCTCGATCGCAACCGATGTCGAGACCCGACCAGGAGATGAAGCTGTGGAAGCCCATGGTCGTCTCTGCGACTCCGGCGTCGTCGCCATCGATCAGTAGACGGAGGATACTCGGATCGCCGTTCGCGACCGCAACACCCAGCCGGCGAGGCCCGGCCGGCGCGACCCGGTCGCTGACGACGGTCGCGTGCTTGCCGCCGACGTTCATGTCGTAGACCAGCCGTCCATGGCGCACGAACAGGCAATAGCCGCAGGTCGCATCGCCATGGGCGATGAGCACGCCCTCGTCGGTCGCGGCCAGGTCGACATGCGCTTCGATGACGAACGACCGCGAGCGGACGTCGGGCGCGATGTCGGTCGGCAGATGGCCCATGCCGGCGTGGAAGACGAAGTGCGTCCGCGGCCCATGGAACCGGGCGGCGTTCTCGGCGAAGCGGGGCGCGAAGCGATCGTCCAGCGGCAGCACCTTGCAGCGTTCGGCCTCGATCCANCAGTCGCTGATCAGCTCGGCCAGCTTATCCGGGCGGCCGGCGGCGATGTCGTCCACTTCCGAGAAGTCTGTGTCCAGATGATAGAGTTCCCAGACGTCGTCCTCGAACGGCGTGCCTGGCGGGTGGTAGGAGACCGCCTTCCAACCGTCGCTCCACAGTCCTCGGTGGCCGAACATCTCGAAGTACTGCGCTCGGCCGCGCGGTGGGTCGGCATCGCCGAAGCTGGCCGCGAAGGAGACTCCCTCGAGCGGCTGCTGGGCGACGCCGGCGATCGTCTCCGGCGCCACAGCTCCGACGACTTCGAGCAGGGTGGGGACGATGTCGCAGGCGTGGCGGAAGCCGTGCCTGAGCGCCCCGCGGGCGGCGATGCCCCTGGGCCAGCACGCAACCAGCGGATCGCGGATGCCGCCGCCGTGAGTGTTCTGCTTGTATCGCTTGAGCGGGGTGTTGGCGGCCATCGCCCAACCCCACGGAAAGTTTGAGTGCGTGTCGGGTCCGCCGATAGCGTCGATGCGCGCCACCTTGTCGGCGATGGATTCGAGCACGCCGTTATAAGGCCCCATGGCGTTGACCATGCCGATCGGGCCGCCCTCCTGGCTCGCGCCATTGTCGCTCATGACCAGGATCAGCGTGTTCTCGCGCAAGGCCGCTTCGTCCAGGAAGCCGATCAGCCGGCCGAGGTTTTGGTCGGCATGGTCGAGCATGGCGGCGTAAGCGCCGGCCAGGCGGCGGAACAGACGCTGCTCGTCGGCCGTATGCTCGGCCCACGGATGGACGAAGGCGTTGCGCGGCGGCAGGCGGGTGTCGTTCGGCACGACGCCCAGCGCTTTCTGCCGTTCGAGCCTGCGCTCGCGCTCGACGTCCCAGCCGTCCTTGAACACCTCGTCGTAGTGCAGGATGAGGTCGCGCGGCACCTGATGCGGCGCATGGCAGGCCCCGTAGGCCAGCCAGGTCAGCCACGGCGTTTCGGGGGCGTCGGCGACGTGGTCGGCGATGAAGCGGATGGCCTGGTCGGTCAGGTCCTCGGTCAGGTGGTAGCCGCTCGCGTACGTCCCGGGCGCGGCGATCGCGGTGTTGTCGCGCACCAGCTCGGGCGCGTACTGGTCGGTCTCCGCGTCCATGAACCCGTAGAAGCGGTCGAAGCCACGGCCCAGCGGCCAGCCGTCGAACGGCCCGGTCGGCCCGGTCTCGGTCAGTGAGGTCACGTGCCACTTGCCGACCATGTAACTGCGGTAGCCGTTCGCCCGCAGAATCTCGGGCAGCGTGCCGGCCGAGTGGGCGATCTTGCCGCGATAGCCCGGATAGCCGGAGTCGAAATTGGCCAGGCAGCCGACGCCGACCGAGTGGTGGTTGCGGCCCGTGAGCAACGCCGCCCGCGTGGTCGAGCACATAGCGGTGGTGTGGAAGCCGCTGTAGCGCAGCCCTTCCGCCGCCAGCGCGTCGATGCTGGGCGTCGCGATCGGCGAGCCATAGCAGCCGAAGTCGGAAAAGCCGACGTCGTCGAACAGCACGACAAGGATGTTCGGTGCGCCAACAGGCGCGCGCGGCTTCGGCGGCCACCAGGGGGTGGAATCTGCGACGGTCCTGCCGATCTTTGCTTCCACTAACTCCAGCCCTTCCGCGCCAGCCGCCCAGGCTAGAGCGCCGCGCGGGCCGGCGCAAAGGCGCCGGCTTGAGCTGACTCAATCCGCGCGCGCCGCCCACGCCGTAGCCTTCGACCGATTCTTGAGGAGGCGATTGGCCAGCTATGCTGCAGACATCAGTCGTCCCACCCGCCCCTTACGACCTGGCGCAGGCCGAAAACGCCACCCTGGCCGCCAAGCTCCGCGATTATGCAGCGTTGCTCGACGACCAATCCGACGGGCCGTTCCGCGCGCGGGCCTATCGGAAGGCCGCTGCCGTCATCGAGCGCCTGCCCAGGCCGGTGTCGGCCGTCTTGGCCGCCGAGGGTCGCGAAGGGCTCGACGCCCTGCCGGGCATCGGGCCTCGAATCGCGGCTGCGCTGGCCGAGCTCGTCGCGACGGGCCGCTGGTCGCAGCTGGACCGCGTTCGCGGTGAAGCGCAGCCCGAGGCGCTGTTCCGCACCATCCCGGGGATTGGGCCCGAGCTCGCGCGCCGGCTGGCCGAGGATCTGCACCTGTCGTCGCTCGAGGCGCTCGAGGTCGCCGCTCACGACGGCACGCTGGCCAGCGCCGCAGGCTGGGGGCCGCGTCGGCTTCGGATGCTGCAGGCCGCGCTCGCCGAGCGGCTCGGTCGGCCGCGCCTGCGCTG
>JGI12269J14319_10005873_pt1 | contig 10760 bp, 8 predicted proteins | sample PeaSoiSIISIP2007_FD_14319 | JGI IMG/M metagenome (IMG submission 14319) | reverse complement strand
ATCGGCGTCGGGGGCGGCGCCGGGTTGGAGGTCGCCTTCGCGCACGAAGGCGGCCACGATGGAGACCATGCCCGCCGCGAGAAGCACCAGGAGGCCAATCAGCGCGGCGGCCAGGCCGTTTCCGAGAGGCAGCGTCCCTTGCGGATAGCTGGCGAAGGGTATGGCGATCTGCGCGGAACCGCGCGAACCCTCCAGATGCACGACGGCGGCCAGCGGTCCATCGGCCATGACCCAGATTGGAGCAGTGAAGAATTGCCGATCCGTCCGGCTTCGCTCGGCGAGATCGGGAATCGGGTTGACAACCGGTTGTCAACCCGCCAGTTGCGCCGGTAAACGGGACACCCTCTGGGTCGGGGCGCAGCTTGCCAAGCTGGCCGACAAGCACGGCGCGCCAGTACTACGCGCGCACCGGCTCAACCGCTTCCGGGACCAGCGGCTTGGTCGGGTCGATCTTCAACCAAAGCGCCGAGGAGATAAACAGGGCGATCGCCATCGGGACCAGCGGCAGATCGTAGCTGTTAAACGCTCTGACCATGTATCCGAAGGCAACGGTGGAGAGGAACGCGCCCGCCTGGCCCGTCATGTGCATGGCGCCACTGACGGTGCCGGCGTACTTGCGGCCGATGTCCAGGCAGGCGGCCCAACTGGCCGGCAGCATGCAATCCATGAAGCCAAAGCCAACTCCCAGAAAGACCGCCGCCAGCGTGTTGTTACGGGTCAGCACCGCCATCAGTTCGAGCGCCCCTGAAAGCCCCAACCCCGCCGCGGCCACCGTTCGCCTGGCGACCTTTAGCCCGTACTTCTTGCCGAGGTAGTCGCTGGTTGCGCCCCCGATCAAATTCCCGCAGGCGCCCAGGATGAATGGCAGTGACGACCAGATGGCCATCTGCTCCTGGGTGAAACCGCGGCCCTTCACCAGGTAGGTGGGGAGCCACGACAAGTAAAAGTAGCCGCCAAAGATATACGCGAAGTACATTGCCATGAGGTACTGCACATTGCGGTTGCGCAGCACCATGGCCCACGGCGCACCGGCGGCCGCGGCGCTCTTCGGCTCTTTCTGAAGCTCTTCCAACTCGGCCTGTTTGACTCCTTTCTTCTCAGCCGGATTGTCCCGGTACCACCCGTACCAAACCGCCGCCCACACCAGGCCGGTGCCGGCGAAGATGTAGAAAGGCATCCGCCATCCATACGCCTTCAGAATCGGAACTACGATGATGGAGGCCAGCGCGCCGCCGAGGCGGGCCGCCGTCCAGACCACGCCCACAGCCCTGGCACGCTCCGCCTTGGGGAACCAGCGCGAGAGGGCTCCGGTCGAGTTCGGGTAGGCTCCGGACTCGCCCATGCCAAACAGGAGCGAGGTGGCGATCAGCATCGGATAATTGACGGCCGCGCCGGTGAGAAAAGTGAAGACAGACCACCAGACGACAATCAGGGTGAGCACCTTGCGGGCGCCGTGCCGGTCTCCCATAGCAGCCGCCGGCATGGCTAACAGCGCGTAGGTGAGAACGAACGAGCCGACTACCCAGCCCCACTGATCGGGTCTCAGGCCGAGGCTGGACTGCATCGAGGGCCCGGCGACGGAAAGGCAGATCCGGTCCAGGTAGGTGATGGCGGAAACCAGGAACAACAGGACGAGGACCTTGTATCGGGTTTTCATTACGTCGGATTATGTCACACTCACTACTGGTTGTGTGGGCCGCCATGGTAACATCCCCAAAGGAAGGGGACTCCGCTCAAGTGACATCCGGAACCGGTACACTCTAGCACGCGAGAGCCACTTTGTGGTCTTCCTCTCTGCCATGAAAGGAGAAATCTGATGAAACGTCGTACTCTGATCCGTACCCTCGCCGGGGGAGCGGCGGTTGTCCTTGTGGGAGATTGCCCCTTCGCGGAGGCGCAAAGTGGGCCGCGTGGGGGCAAGCCCCTGCTAGGCTTCAAGCAGTACGGGATGAAGAAGATTCCGGTTCGCGAGGCGATCAATGACATTGCCAGGATCGGCTACAAGTCTCTGTCCCTGACCCTGAGGCCAGGCTGGGACACCGAACCGAAGCTGCTGAGCAAGACCGACCGGGCCGACATCCGCAAGCAGATAGGCGACCTCGGTCTGCTGCTTGCTTCGGTGATGGAGAGCCTGCGGCTCCTGGGACCGAACACAAACAAGGAAAGTAACCTGGAGCGGCTGCGCGAGGCGGCGGCGTTGGCGCATGAGTTGTCGCCCGGAGCACCGGCGGTGATTGAGACCACACTGGGCGGCCGGCCGCAGGAGTGGGAAGCGACCAGGCGCCAGATGGCCGATGAACTGGGCGTGTGGGCCAGGACGCTGGAGCCGCTGAAGACGCAGCTTGCCATCGAAGCGCACCTGGGTAATGCGATGGACAGGCCCGAGAAGGCGCTGTGGATGTTGGATCAGGTGAAGAGCCCCTCGATCGGGAACCTTCTCGATTTCAGCCACTATCAAGTGCTGAAGCTGGACCTGCGGGAGACGATTCAGAAACTGGCGAGTCGTACGTTGGTCCACCACTTGAAGGACTGTGTGGGCACAGAGGAAAAGTTCCGCTTCCTGCTGCCAGGCGATTCGGGAGGAATCGACTACAAAGAGTACGCCCAGGTTCTCGGCGAGATCGGCTACCGGGGTACGGTGCTGGCGGAGGTCAGCACCCAGATTTCCGAGCAACCGGGGTACGACGCGTTGGCGGCCGCGAAGCACTGCTGGGATAACCTGGCGCCGTTTTTCGCCTGACATACGCAGGGCACTGAAAGGAGAAATCTGATGAGACGACGAGATCTGATTGGTACTCTCGCCGGGGGAACGGCTGTTGCCCTTGTGGGAGATCTCCCATTTGCCGAGGCGCAAAGTGAGGCGCGCGGGGGTCGGGCGGCACAATCCGGCAAGCCGCTGCTTGCCTTCAGTTCCTACGGGATGAGAAAGATTCCGGTTCGCGAGGCGATCGATCACATCGCCAAGATCGGCTACAAGGCTCTGGAGCTCACTTTGCTGCCTGGCTGGGACACCGAACCCAAGCTGCTCACCAGGACGGACCGGGCCGAGATCCGAAAGCGGATAGCCGACCTCGGCCTGGCCCTTACTTCGGTGCAGGAGAGCGTGCAGCTCGCCGAGCCAAACACGATGGTCAGTCTGGGCTTCAACATCAACTACAACCAGCGGGAGAACCTGGAGCATCTGCGCGCGGCGGCTGAGGTGGCGCACGAGTTGTCGCCCGGAGCGCCGGCGGTGATCGAGTCGCCGGTGGGTGGCCGGTCGGCGGCGTGGGAAGAGACCAGGCGCCAGATGGCCGATGAACTGGGTGTGTGGGCCAAGACGCTGGAGCCGCTGAAGACGGTGCTTGCGATCAAGGGGTTCGTGGGCAATGCTCTGGACAGGCCCGAGAAAGTGCTGTGGATGTTGGATCAGGTGAAGAGCCCGTGGATCCAGAACGGTTACGATTACAGCCATTACAGGCTGCTCGGGCTGAGCCTTCGGGAGACGCTGCTGCCCGTGGGGAGCCGCACTGTGTTCATCCACGTGAAGGACAGCACGGGCACTCCCGAAAAGTTCCGGTTCCTGCTGCCGGGCGACTCGGGGTTGATCGACTACAAGGAGTACGCCCGGATTCTCGGCGAGATCGGATACCGGGGGCCGGTGACGGTAGAGGTCAGCGTCCAGGTCTCCAACCAGCCGGGGTACGACGGAGTGGCGGCCGCCAGGCATTCCTTCGATAACATGGCGCCGTTTTTCGCCTGAAATATAAAGGTGGGGCAGGCCATCGTTTCTTGTGGCCTGCCGAGTCCCCTAAAAGTCTATCCGAGCGCCCAGTACCACATGTGGACGCTGGTTTCCGATTCCGGCGTAGGTCCCGCGTTCGGCGGTGAAGCGGCCGAACGTTAGGGGGCTGGTGAGGTTGAAGGTCGAGTTAGGCGCCGTCAACTGCCAGTGCGCGTAAGGAAAGTTATTCCCGTCCGCCCTCAGCGTGAACTTGAAGCGCTCGTAGATAGTAAAGCTCTTGAACAGCCCGAACTGCATCCAGACCAGTCCGGGCGCCTCGTACGTGTTCCTTCCCAGCGTCCCCGCCGTGAAAGCTGCCGGATAGGCGAAGTCGTTAATATTCAGGTACGGGTTTTGCGCCGACGAGGGGAACCGGTTGGGGCCCATCGTCCAGTTTGGCGTCTGGTAATCCGGCGACATCGCGTTCGGCCGGTAAACGCCCTGCGGCAGGTACTTGTTAGGACTGCCGGAGAAGGTCACCGACGTCGGCGGGCCCGATTCGAGGGTCGTGGTCCAGACTCCATGCCACTGGCCCAACACCTGATTCACGACTCCTCCCCGATTCAGAAAACGGCGCCCTTTGCCAAAGGGAAAATCATAGGTCGCGATACTCAAGAAATGGTCGGCAATATCATAGCCGGCCCGAGCTTTCTCCAGGCTCCGGTTATAGTAGGTAACCCCGGTGCATGTGCCGTCGGCGTCGCACTCGTCTATCGTCTTCTGGAAGGTGAAGGTCTCCAGTACCGTCAAGCCGGCGGCATAGCGCTTCTCCAGCCGCAGGGTTGCGGCGTGGTGGGTGTCGTGGCCAAAGTTGGAGTAAAGGTTTATGGTCCCGAACTGGGGATAGGGCAGGTAGTTCTGCGTCGCCTGATAGATCTGGGTCAACACCGTGGGGTTCGTCGAGATGTTCAGAGGAATCTGGTTGATATTCCAGTTTTCCAGAAGCCCCACGCCGGCCGACCCTTCGTAGAGAGTCTCCAGCAGCCAGTTTTGCGCAAACTCATACTGAAACCCGCCCGACCACATCATAATGTAAGGCGCGCGCATGTTCGGGTCGTACCAATCGGCCGAACGCGCACTGTAGTTGGTACCTACGTAAGGTACGGTGCCGTTCGACTGAAGCGCATACTTAAACGACGGAGGTCCCTGTGAGAGGTAGAACGCGGGAGTCGGATTCCCCGGCAACTGCTGCACGTTGGCCGTGCCGGTGTACTCCTGGAAGTTCTGGGCGGCCAAGGCGGTCAGGTACATGTCTTGAGTCATGATGCCGAACGAGGACCGGAACACCAACTTCGGGTGGAAATTCCATGCCAGCCCCAGCCTCGGCTGGAAATTGTTCAAGTCTCGTTTGGCCAGCGGCCCCGTCGGATGGGTGATGGCGCCCATCATCCCCGTTAGCGGGTCCACGGCGGTGGGGTTAAACTCCGACTCCTGGCCGTACTTGGCCGCAAACGGCGACTCGTACGACCAGCGCAAACCGATGTTCAGGGTCAAGTTGTGCCTTATCTTCCAATCGTCCTGCACATACAAGGCGTCCTGCCACCAACGGGGAAGAAAACTGGCGAAGGCTGTGGTGTAAGACACGCTGCTGACCGCGCCCAGCAGGAAGTCGGCAAAAGGTTGTCCCGTGTTCGGCGTAAAAGGAAGCTGTGTGCCGGCGAAATTGTACGTGCCGGAAGGCAGAGCGGGTTGCACCGCATCGAGACGCGTGCGCACCATCTCGTAGCCCGCCTTGATGGTGTGATGCCCTATGATCTGCGTGAAATTGTCCTGCAACGACAAGTCCTCGCCGACCGTACGCGACTCGGGCAGGCCGGCTAGCCCGTACCCGATGTTGAAAAAGGGGAACGTCGCCGGGCTCACGTTGGGTATACCCAACTGCTTGGCCCAGTCCTGGCCATAAGTCGGCTGGATTGCGCTGTTGGCGCGCCGGTTATACCCGATCCGAAACTCATTGAATCGCGTCGGTGACAGGATATAGGTGTCGGACACGGTGCTGCTGACGGTAGCGGTTGGGATGTTTTGCGAGTTTAGGTCGATGGCACGCCAGGCGAGCTGGGCAGAATACGTTGTGTTAATCCACGTAGGTTCCCACATCGCCGAATAACGCACCATGATCTTATGGTTCGACGTGAACTGATGGTCGACCTTCTCGTCCCAGCTCCAGCGGTGTATCCACTTGCTCGTGTTCGCTACGAGATTCTGAGTGGGCCCCGTCGCACTCGGGATTCCAGGTTCATTCGGCGGGGTAAACGGGTTGTGCGAGAGAAACTTCTGTACGGCGGGGTCGAACAGGCTTTGTGGAACCTGATTGTTCGGGAAAGGAGTGCTGACCCATGTCCCCGCTGCGTTCTGCTGCATCGAGTACGGATTGTAGATCGTCAGGGCGCTCGAAGTAAACCCAGGACTGCCAGGCGCGAAATTTCCGCTTAACATCCCGGTTGTGGGTACGGCCACCGTCGATGCCGGCACGCCGCCGAGCTGGAAGAAGCCCCGGAGGGTGGTCAGGAAAAAGGTCCGGTTCTTGCCATTGTAAATCTTCGGGATGTAGACGGGGCCTTCGAAGGAGCCATTAAACCAATCGTAATACCACGAGTAGTTGTCGAAGGTCGTTTGGTCCAGATAGCCCCGGTGGGCCAACGATTTCCAGATGTATTGATCTCCAAGCGAGCCATGAAACGCGTTGGTGCCTGATTTGGTCACGATGTTGATCCCTCCGCCGGCCAGGTGGCCATACTCGGCGGAAAACCCGTTAGTGGTGACTTTCACCTCCTGGATCGACTCCGGCGATATTTGGAGGATTTCGTCATTGTCTCCCATAGTGGCAGTCCCAGGCTCCTTGGCGCTTATCCCGTCGATGCTGAAGCCAATGCCGCGCAGCCGCTGTCCGTCGATGTGGTAGTTCTGGCTGCTGATCACCGTTGGGAAAAAGTACAACATCCGCGAGGCTGCGGTCTGCTGGACCGGGATCTGGATAACGGTTTGGCCTTCCAGAATCTGACCTGCAAGCGCCGTCTCCGTGGCGAGGAGAGGAGCCGCCGCAGTCACCGTAACGGAGTCCGTTGTGGCGCCCACCTCCAAAGTGATGTCCACGCGCGGCGTCTCCGCTGTCCGTATCACGACGCCGTCACGAACATAACGTTTGAAGCCGCGTGCTTCCAGCGTGATCTGGTACGTGCCCGGACTCAGGTACGGGACGGTATAGTTCCCCTCCGCGGTGGTTAGGGTCTCCGAGCGGAAGGAGGTCTCCTTATTAACGACTGCGACCTTGGCTGCCGGCACGACCGCTCCGGTGCTGTCCGTGACCGTGCCCACCAGAGTGGCGGTGCCGGTGGTCTGAGCCATGGCTCCCGTCGCAGTCAAAGCGGCAAGAACCACGACCGCGAAAACGCATTGGCCAACGAGAACTCTGCCTCGATGAGCGCAGGGCACACTGTCGGGGTTCACCGCCCCGATGCGTGGATCAATCGCGAACATGAACATTTCCCCCTCCCATGCGCGGAGCCGCCTTGCGGCGGGCCGGAAACTGTGTGTTGTACGCCCGATCCCCGGAGCGGCCCGGATCGCTACGTACCCAGTCTGCGCACTTTCTGCCGCGCTGGGATGCCTGCTATGGACGAACCTCCCCGGGTGTCTCATAGACTATAACGGACAGTTTCCAATTGCAAGGGTCTCTTTGCTTGGTCCGTTTGACAAGCTCCGAGGCCTGGTGTATAGTTGTGCCGATTATTCCGCCGCAGTCGCGGGGGAGGGGGAGCGAAGAGTTATGTCGCAAGGCCTTTCCAGACGGCACTTTTTCTATGGTGCGCTTATGGCCGGTGCAGTTCCGGCCGGCGGTTTCGGCAGTGTGCCTTCGCTGTCTAAGCTTGGCTACAAATCTCCCAACGAGAAGCTGAACCTGGCTACGATCGGCGCAGGCGGCCGTGGGTACGTTGACTTGCGCTATGCCGCCGCGGGAGTCGAGAACGTGGTTGCCCTGACTGACGTCGATTTCGCCCGCGGCGCACAGGGTTTCCAGGCCTGGCCTAAGGCCGAGAAGTTCAAAGACTTCCGGCAGATGCTCGACAAGAAGGGCAAAGAGATCGACGCCGTAACCATCACCACCTCGGATCACATGCATGCCACTTGCGCCCTGGCCTGCATGCAGGCTGACAAGCACGTCTACGTCGAGAAACCCCTGACGCGCACCACTTGGGAGGCGCTCCTGCTGCGCGACGCGGCGGCGAAATATAACGTCGCCACCCAGCAGGGGAACCAGGGTTACTCGCATGATGCCACGCGGGTGGCCTGTGAGATCATCTGGTCGGGCGAAATTGGCGACGTTACCGAGGTCCACGCCTGGTCCGGCAGACCTGAGTGGCCGCTGGGAATGCAGAAGATCCCGCCTCCGACTCCAGTCCCGGACACCCTGGACTGGGACTTGTGGCTGGGCGGCGCGGCCTGGCGCCCCTACACTGCCGGCGATGATGCGTACAAGGCGCTCATGGCGCCCTACATCGAGGCAGCCACAGGGGATGCGGCATTGCGGCGGTCGTACGTCGGGTACTATTGCCCGTTCGTCTGGCGGGGCTTCTGCGATTTCGGCACTGGCCACTTTGGCGACTGGGGAATCCACATAATGGGTGCTGCGAACTGGGGCCTGCAACTGAGTCTGGAGAGCCTCATCAGCGTGGAGGCGATCAAGCGGGAAGGGACCAGCCCTTTCACCTACCCGCAGAAAAGTGCTGTTAAGTACGAATTCGGCCCTCGCGGGAGTATGCCCCCAGTCACAGTCTATTGGGGGGACAACGTCCAGGGGGATGCCTACCTTCCACCGGGGATGAGCGCCGAGCAGGCGCGCAGGATCCCCGGCACCGGTCCGCAAGTCGGCCCGACATTTGGTGGACGTGCCGGAGCCGGCGGCGCCGGTGGTGGACGCGGCGGCCCGGCGCGATCCGGGTACAACTGCATCTTCGTGGGGTCGAAAGGCTATATGGGCACCAACGGACGAGCGGAAGAAGTCGGTCTGCTTCCCGGTTCGCGCTGGGCGGAGTACAAGCTCCCGAACGCTTACCTGGCCCGCTCGCCCGGCCCCAGCCCGGGCACCAACAGCGTGGACTGGGACATTGCCGCGCACACACATGACTGGGTCCGCGCCTGCAAGGGCGGCGCTCCGGCCTGCTCCAACTTCAGCATCGCCGGACCGTACGCGGCTTGGGTCCTCCTCGGTGCAGTGGCCTCACACTACGATGGCAAGCTCCTGTGGGACAACGCCAAAATGCAGTTCTCGAACAACAAAGACGCCACTAAGTGGATCAGGCCCACCTTCCGAAAAGGGTGGGACCTCAAACTCTAGCCTCGGCAGGAAGCTATCGCGTCGGATTGTGAGATCGATCTGTCAGACTTTGTAGTGCTCGATAGCATCTTCATTGAGGTCCAGCCCCGGCCCAGGGCCTTGGGGGACCTGAATTTCACCGCTGCGAAACGAGTAGAGTTCCTTCTGATTGAGAATCTTGAGCGCGGGTGCCCATTGCTCCTGAGGCAGGAGCGGCGGTGCTTCGAACACGAAGCGCGCGCGGTCGCAGCGCTGAATCATCCCAACATCTGCACACTGCATGATGTGGGTCCGAATTATCTGGTGATGGAGTTCGTCGAGGGAACTGCGCTCAAGGGTCCGCTTCCATTGAAAGTGGCCGTCGAATACGCGGGACAGATTTTGGAAGCTCTGGATGCGGCGCACAGGAAGGGCATGACCGTGCGGGAATGCAACTTCAACGCCAACAGAGGCGTTGATTCATTTCCGGGCCTGGAATCGAAACGAATAGCCAACGCCGATGAAGTGATCCACGGACGCGCGAGACAAGCCTGCCCCGACGTGGAGATCAATCTGGTGGAGCGGACCCAGCTTGTAGGCCGTACCGAAGTGCAGCAGGTGCCTCGGTCCGCCACGTTCGGGAAAGTCGCCCGCGTATTCGACGAATGCGTCCCATGGCCCTGTGAGTTGCCGGTCGAAAAGGAATGTCGATTCCCCCGTGAGGTTTCGGGCGCCGGACTGCGTCGGCCAATACAACGACAACATTCCGGCCGCCGTCCAGTTTGCGGAAAGCTTCTGCGACCAAGGCAGTTGCAGGCCCGGGTCGTACCCGTGACTGGATACGGTGTTTGCCCCGGTCGGGACGCTCACGAACACTATCACAGATGCGTCGAATCCAGTTTGCGAATGTCCGATCTGTTGCTTGACTCCCAGAGCCAGATCGCCCAACCCCGAAGTAAGAGCCGCGGAGCTATAATCCGGAACCGTGAACCGCAACTCGGTCGCATCCGTCAAGCCGAACACCGCTACGCTTTCGGGACCGTCGAAGGTGCGCTGACCGGAAACGGCGGTGACCTGGAAACCGTTTTCAATCTGCACGCTGCCAATCGGGACCACGACGCTGGAGTTTGTAATCGCGGGCCGATCGGTTGCGATGGGACTGGGCTGGCAGTGTAGCGACGCGACTCCACCCAGCATCGGAATCAATAACAAATGCGCGAGTAGACTGTCGATGCTTCACGGTACCAAAGAAAGATCGGGTTCGCCATAGCTTCGGAACCGGCCGGAACCGGCCGAACCGGCCACCGCGAAAGACTGGAACATCACTGCGTGGACCAGCGAGAAAATGGCGGTATTCAGCATAGACCGGCGCACTCCAACTCCCACGGTTGTCGTTGGCTGTCCGGAATGTGGCCCCTGGCGGATGGCAGTCGGGCGCCGGGATCGCCGTGCCTTATCGCAAAGTGCGAGTTCGGCAGGGAATATGAAAACCGCGTTCCCTTCTCTCCTTCTCGCAACTGTCGCTCCAGCGGAGATTCATCACAACCCTGACAGCGCCACGCCTTTGCAGCACGAGAAATATACTCATGCGGTCCCAGCAATAGCTACCGATATCAGTACATATACCGGCCAATCTTGCAGTTTGAGGAAGGGGCGTACGCTGGCAGTCAGAAAGCAGTATTCTTTTTTCGTTCGACACTGACT
>JGI12269J14319_10005871_pt1 | contig 10760 bp, 9 predicted proteins | sample PeaSoiSIISIP2007_FD_14319 | JGI IMG/M metagenome (IMG submission 14319) | reverse complement strand
CATCGCCGCCGCCGTCCGCGAGGCCGGGGGCCCCGAGCTCGACCGGCGCCGGATCGAGGTGCGCGACCCGATCAAGACCGTCGGCTCGCACCAAGTCCGCGTCAGGCTGCACCCCGAGGTCAGCGCCTCGGTCGATATCGAGATCTCCGCCAGCTAGTCGCTGGTCCGGTGGTAGCCGGACGCTAGCCTGGCCAGTTCCGGATCGAGGTCGCTGACCATCGACCAGACGGCGGCGATCCGCGCCTCCAGGTCGGCGGAATCCGCCGCCGTACGGTCGGCCTCGAGTTGCTCGATGGCATCCATGAGGCGCCTGAGCGCGGACTGGTCAGTCGAACACACCGTCGAAGGATAGCAGTCCCGCCGCCCTCCGCGGGTCCACTTCCGCACAGCCGTTATCCACAGCCTGTAACCACAGGGTTGTGGATAGCGGCTGTGGATTTTGTGGCGGAAAATCGCCGCGAAGTTTTTCTTCCGCACAGCTAGTGGATCACATTCACGCAGCTAGATGGCGTGTCACGGTATTTACTCCGACCATTTCCACAGCTATTTCCCCAGGCTGCGCACAACGTAGTCGGCGTGTTTGCACACCTTGTCCACACCGCTGTCCACCGGACGATTGGTGCGGTCCGCCGATGGCCGGCAAAATGTCAGAGCTATCGGCTAGAACAGAGTAAGGCGGAGGCAGGAGGGCGTTCGTGCCTCGTTCACTCGCACGGGGGAGGTGGGTCACGTGAGCGTCGCCGAGATCCCGCGGAACGACGACTTCGAGCGGACCCCACCGCACGACGTTGCGGCGGAGCAGTGCGCCCTCGGTGGCATGCTCCTCTCGAAGGACGCCATCTCGGACGTGATCGAGGTGATCAGCCCCGCCGACCACTACCGCCCGGCTCACCAGCTGATCCACGAGGCGATCCTCGACCTGTACGGCCGGGGAGAGCCGGCCGACGCCATCACCGTCGCCAACGAGCTCGCCAGGCGCGGCGAGATCGCCCGGGTCGGCGGCGGACCCTACCTGCACACCCTCATCGCCTCCGTGCCGACCGCCGCCAACGCCGGCTACTACGCGCGCATCGTCAGGGAGCGCGCGATCCTTCGCCGCCTGGTCGAGGCGGGCACCAGGATCGTCCAGTTCGGCTACGCGGGCGACGCCGAGGCCGACGAGCTCGTGGACCGGGCTCAGGCTGAGGTGTACGCCGTCACCGAGCGCCGGTCGGGCGAGGACTACCACTCCCTATCCGAGATCATGCCCGGGGCCCTCGACGAGATCGAGTCGATCAGCAGCCGCGGCTCTCACCTCACCGGCGTCCCGACCGGCTTCGTCGACCTGGATGCCCTCACCAACGGCCTCCACCCCGGCCAGATGGTAGTCATAGCTGCCCGACCTGGCGCGGGCAAGTCGACGCTGGCTCTCGATTTTGCTCGCACCGCAAGCATAAAGAACAACATCGCCACGGTCCTGTTCAGCCTGGAGATGGGCCGGAATGAGATCACGATGCGGCTGCTGTCGGCGGAGGCCCGGGTGCCGCTGCAGACGATGCGCACCGGGCAGATGGGCGACGACGACTGGGCGCGGCTGGCCAAGCGGATGAGCGAGGTCGCCGATGCGCCGCTGTACATCGATGACTCGCCGAACATGTCGATGATGGAAATCAGGGCCAAGTGTCGTCGCCTGAAGATGCGGCACGACCTGAAGTTCGTCATCGTCGACTACCTGCAGCTGATGTCGTCGCCCAAGCGAGTGGAGAACCGCCAGCAGGAAGTCTCTGAGATGTCCCGCTCCCTCAAGCTGCTCGCCAAGGAACTAGGCGTCCCGGTGGTTGCGCTATCCCAGCTCAACCGAGGCCCCGAACAGCGAACCGACAAGAAGCCCCTCTTGTCCGATCTGCGGGAGTCGGGCTCGATTGAGCAGGACTCGGACATAGTGATACTCCTGCACCGGGAAGACCTCTATGAGAAGGAGTCGGCGCGAGCCGGCGAGGCGGACCTCATCGTGGCCAAGAACAGGAACGGCCCGACAACCACCGTGACCGTGGCGTTCCAGGGCCACTACAGCCGCTTCGCGGACATGGCCCGCGGGTAAGATCCGCGTGTAGGGTCTCACGCCACGTGGCGGAATCTCACGGTCAATGGCGGACCGATGGCGGATCCGCCATCAAGGTGAGATATGCCGAAGCGCTTCCCAACTGTAGGGTCTCACGCTGCGTGTCGTGATCTCACAGCGAATGTCGTACGGATGTCATACAGGACATTCTTCTGAGACAAGGCGGGAGCGCTTCGCGGAATTGTCAGACGGCTATGGGACTGTAGTCATGATGTCGCCCGTAGTAGCGCGATACGTCGCGATTCGGGCAGGATCAGTGAGGCGGTGCCATGTCAGCCGAGTTGGCAACAGCTAACTTCCGGACGGAGTCCGGCGTGGCTGAGGACAAGCCGTGGACGGTTGACGATAGTGCCGTGCTGTCGAACACCGTGCCGTGAAGGACTTCCTGCTCGTACAAGGGCCAGAGGCATTGCTCGGGTATTTACTGGAGCGCGACCATGGGCGACCACGTGGTCTACGAGTCGCGACTTGAACTGGCACGGCTGATCTTCGCCGACTTCGGCCGGGCAGTGCATCGCATCTTGGCGCAGCCCTTCCTGCTGAAGGCGAAGGTCGATGGAAAGATCCGTAAGCACATCCCGGATTACTTCCTCGTCACCGATCACGGTCCTGTGGTCGTCGATGTCAAGCCCGAGCACCTGCTGGCCAAGTCGACGGTGGCCTAAACGTTCGCATGGACCGGCGTCTGGTAGAGGCGCGGGGCTGGCAGTACGAGGTCTGGAGCGGGGCGAAGCCACCCAAGCTGGAGAACCTGCGGTTCCTCGCTGGCTACCGGCGCTCCCGGCTATTCGGCGCAGCCTTGAGGTAGTGGTAATGGAGCATCGTTGCGACGTGAGGTAAGGGCATCAAGGTCATGAGCGTATAGTCAGCGATCAGGCACATATCGTTAAATTGATAATCGTGGCGACTATAGTGTTCGATATCCGGGCTAACCATGATACCGGGGTTTCCCGGTACGGTCTCTCGCTTCTGGAGGCAGCGGCCCCTTATGCGGTTGACGCGGGTTGGCGGCTGATTGCGATCGCGTGGCCTTGGCAGGAGAGCCAGGCGCTGCGGGCCGTAGATCAATTGGGCATTCCCGTCCTTGCCTGCCCGGACGATCACGGCTTTATCCGGGATTCTCCCTGGCTGCGAGCCCAGTTGCGCAGGCACGAGGCCGACCTGTACTACACCACTCACTACGCGGTCGACCGGAGGTGTCCGGTCCCGTTCGTCTATACCATTCACGACCTCACCCGACTGCGGTACCCGGAATTGTCCTATAGTGACGTCGCTTTTGCCGAGCGCTTCGGGCCTGATGAGCTGGATGCAGCTCGTCGTGAGCTCGCAGTGCTGTCTGNTGGCAGTCAGCCNGGATTGGGGCCGGTCTTCTCTCGCTATTTCAGCGCNCTGAATCACCACCTGGCAGAACGGGCCCGGCGGATCGTGACGGTGTCCCGCTCAACTGCGGCCGACATCAGGCGTCTGCTCGGCGTCATTGATGCGCGAGTGGACCTGGTCCCGGGCGCGGTAGACGACGCTGTCTTCCGTCCTAGGGATAGCCGGGAGGTCCGGGCGGCCGCGGCTCGGCACGGGCTTCATGGCCCCTATGTGCTCTACGCCGGTCTGGTGCACCCTAACAAGCGGCTTGAGTGGCTCCTGGAAAGGCTCGTGGGAGCGCGGGCCACCTTTCCTGCGGATGCCCAGGTGGTCGTGGCAGGCGGTCATGCAGAGAAGTCCGCGCTGGTTCGCGACATCGTGGCGCGCGGACAGGCTGAGAACTTCGTGATCTTTGCCGGGCGGGTCGACGATGATGAGCTCGCGGCCCTTTACACGGGGGCGTCCGCGTACGTGACGGCAACGATCAGCGAGGGCTTCGGGCTGCCGATGCTGGAAGCTCGCGCCTGCGGGACGCACGTGATCTGCACCGACATTCCGGCGCTGCGCGAGACGCTCGCGTGGACCGCGCACTTCTACCAGCCAGGCGATGCCACCCGGCTGGCGGGCCTGATCCGCGAGGCGCTGAACGGGCAGCTCTCCGAGGTTCCAGCCCGACGACCTTTGCCTTTTGACTGGGACTCGTCCGGCTCGCTGCTAGTGCGGGCACTGGCGCGAGCCATGACTTAGGCGCGCAGGCGACAGCCTGCGGACCAGCGCGTTCGCTCAAGGGGACCTAACGGACCACGCCTTGCGAATGTGCGCGTAGTCGCTGGCGCCGAGGGCCTCGCCGGTGGTGTCCAGGTGTGTCACGTAGTAGAGGCTAGGGACGCCAAGCGAGGGCTGCAGGTCGATGTACTCGCGCATTGCGGCGAGGGACGGCAGGGGCCAACCGTCGGTGTCGATCAGCCAGTTAGGGTCGACCTGGCGAGCCATGCTGGCGCGGAATGCCATGTCCGCAGCCACTGAGTCGGCGCGGACGGAATATATGTCGCCTAGCCTGAGCATGTCCTGGACGTCGGCCAGGTACGGGGTGGGTGACTGGCCTATCACGAGGGCGTCTGGCTTGGCTTCCTTGGCGGCCTCGTGGATGAGGGCGAGGCAGGACCGGGTCGCCTCGATGCCGAACAGGCGGGCTGATCCCTCCGGGAACGCCATCCCGTACACGCCGGGGGCGGCGGAGACGTGGTCGAGTTTCAGGCCGTCTGCGTCGAATCCGTCCGAGCTGAGGAGGAGTCGGACCTGGTCTCGGATGCGCCGGCGGACCTGGGGGAGAGTGATGTCGATGGCGAGCTTACGGCCAGGCTGCGGAGNCCCGAACTTTGCCATCCGGCCGGGCCTGTTGTCCTTGGTGAGCCCGGCTTCCGGCTGGTAGCGGATGCACTCGGCCTCGGGCACTCCGTCGGGGTCCCATGGCCCCCACCACAGCAGCACCCTCCGACCCTGACGGTGTTGGGCGTCGATGAAGCCGCGCAAGTCGGGCCACCGCCCGGTATCGACGTTCTTGAGTCCGCCGGCGAGGAACCAACGGGCGTCGATCACCAAGGTGCCCCACGAGATGTTGCAGTCGTCTAGGCGCTCGACGATGTCACGATAGGTGGCCTGGGTGCAAAGCATGTAGACGGCGTTGTCCGGCGGCCGCTCGGGCGAGCTGCGGATACGGAACAGGTCGCCCTGGTAGGACTGGTGGCCCCAGCCGCACACGATCGGCCGTTCCCACCAGGTCGCTGCCACCCGGCGAGGCCGGGTGGCCAGCCCTGATGCGACCAGGATGTCGGCGTACCTGCCGATCGCCGCGTGCGCGTCCCGGGCGGGAACCAGGACCACGCGGGGCGTGGCCAGCTGGCCGCGGATCTCGCGGGCGCCCCAGCTGTTGAGGCGGAGCGCGAAGTCCGTCCCACCGAGATACTCGAACTCTGAGAACAGGTGCTCGCCGGGCGGGACGGCCAGGCCAAGGCCGAGCCACTGGCGGGCTGCCCGGCCGCCGACGGCGAAGCATAGCGGGCCGGGGTTGGCGATGAAGTTGCCGCCCCGCACGTCCAGGTCCGCGTTGACGCTGACCTGCGCATACTCGTAGGGCCGCGTGAACTGCCGGCTGTGGGAGTTAGGCTCCGGGCAGAAGACCTCCTGGAACGCGACCGGGGACCCGATGGAGTACTCGCGCGAGTCGGTCTGGCCCTTGTCGTTGAAGTGCTTGGTTAGCGCGAAGTGAGGCACGAAGCCCGCAGCGGGAATCGTGTCGAAATAGCGGATGGCGTCGACGTCGCCGCTGCCCGTGACCTCGGCGTGAAACTCGGCATGGCCGCGGTAGATGTCCAGGTGCAGTCTCTTGCGCCACAGCGTGCTGACGGCGGTCCAGGTGAGGCGTTGGCGGCGACTGTCCCTCTCGGAACCCTGCCAAGTGACCTCGGCGGTCTGGTCGAACGCGGCGAGCGAGTCAACGCCGATGTCCGCGCGAAGTTCCTGCGTGAAGCTCCCGAGGTCCACCCAGAACCGCGCGCCGGCCGGGTCAGCGCGGACCCGGAACGCCGGACGATCGATGACGAGCTCGCCTGCCACCGGCCCCTCCGCACTCACCATGCCACGGCCGACCCTAGAGATATCGGACAGTTACTCGTAGATTACTCATATGCCGCTAGATGGCCTAAATGCATATGAGGCACGGCTCTGGCTGGCAGCCAACGTCAGCGACCGCCTCGCCCCCCGGGTGATCCGACCGACCGACGCGAGCATCAAGCTCACCGAGAACTGCCAGGCCCGCTGCGTCACCTGCGACTACTGGAAGACCCGCTGGACCGACCACATCAGCGCGGAAGCGGCCATTGCCCTGGTCAGGCGGCTCGGGGACATCGGGATTACGACCCTGCGCTTCACCGGAGGTGAGCCGCTGCTGCGCCGCGACTTCTTCTCCATCCTCGCGGAAATCGACCCATCCCCATTCGGCACCATCGGATTGCAGACAAACGGGCTGCTGCTGACTCGGCTTGCCGGCCCGATCAATGACTCGCCCATCACGCACGTGACCGTGTCGCTCGACGCGGTCGGCGAGCGCAATGACGAGATCCGCGGGGTGCGCGGCTACTACGACCGCGCCATCGAGGGCTTGGACCGGCTTCAGGGCAAGACCCGCATCATCGCGATGACGCTCAACCAGCTAGGCGCAGGGGACCTGGACATCCTGATCGATCATGTCGCCCGGCTCGGCGGCTACCTTGCGTGCAATCTCCCGGACAACAGGCTCTACTTCCTCCAGGGCGCTGACCTTGACGGGATCTGGCCAGATGAAGGCACCGCCACGGCGATCGTGGACACACTCGCGGCGCGCCTGGGAGCTCAGTTTGCGAGCTACGAGCTGGACTACATCCGCCGCTACCTGCGGACGGGGGCACTGGGCCTGAAGAGCGCCAACCCGCCGTGCGTCCTGGGGTACACCACGGTCTACATAGGGTCGGACGGGGAAGTGCGCTCCGGGTGCTATGTCCTGCCCCCGCTGGGGAACGTGCTGGAGCGGGACATCGGGGACATCCTGGCTTCCCCGGCCTATCAGGCGAGGGCCAGGGCCATGCTCAGGCTGGAGTGCCCTGGCTGCGCCTGCAACGTCTTCAAGAGCCTGCGTGCCCGGAACCAGGTCCAGGACCGGTTCCGGCGCTTATCCCATCGCCGCCGTTCACGGCCGCCTTCCGCAGCACTCGCAGCGCGAAGTCGTCATCGTCATATCGCGCCACCTCGTGAAGCTCGGTACGCGCGCCTAGGACGGCGTGCACGTTGTGGCCGTCATAGCCGTAGCAGTGTTCCCGCGCGCGGTGATGCACTGCAACTAGGTCGCCGCCGTCCGCGAGGCACTCGACGATCCCAGCCACGGTGAGGGCCAGGTCCGGGGCGGACAGGTAATAAAGGACCTCGCTCATGACGATCAGGTCAAAGCTGCCGGCCGGCAGGGCCGCAGGGAGAGCGCGCCGCTCGACCACCACATGGGGCATCCCGTAGACGGCCAGGCGGGCCCGCTCTACTGCCGCCTGGGCGAAATCGAAGGCCAGGAGCCGGTCACAGCGGCCCGCGAGCAACCTGGTCAGCTCCCCGATCGAGCAGCCGGGCTCAAGTCCGCCCCGGTAGCGCTCCCTGGGCAGGCAAGCGAGCGTGATGGCGTACTTGCGCCGCTCATACCATGCGATGCCGAGCTTCCAGGGGTCGCCTGATTCCTCGTAGAGGCGGTCGAAGTGCTCGCGGGGAACGCTGGCGTCCGGCGCGACGGCGTCGTCAGGAGAGCGGTGCATCGAGCCTGGCAATCTCCATGGTGCTAAGCAAGGGTACAATCGAACTGATCAGCCCGTTTGATCTATTCGCGCCAATTCCAGGTAGTTCCCGGTCGCGATGGCGGGTAACGGTTGGACAGGAGTTTGCCGGACGGGCGGGAACGCCGCCTGATGGCCGTGCACGCACACCCCGACGATGAGTCCATCACGACCGGCGGCACGCTGGCACGGTGCGCCGCGGAAGGCGTGGCCACCTGTCTGGTGACGTGCACTGACGGCAGGTATGGCCCCGTCAATCCCGAGCTGGGCCTCACGTTGTCTCCCGATGGCCTGGCCATCGCGCGGGCAGCTGAGCTGCGCTCCGCTGCCGCCGTGCTTGGCGTCGGGGAAGTCCGCCAGCTTGGCTACCACGACTCGGGCATGACCGGGGCAGCGGAGAACCAGGCTGGTCATGCGTTCTGGTCCCAGCCCGCGGACGCCGCCGTCGGCCGGGTCGTCGAGGCCATCAGGTCGTTCCGCCCGCACGTGGTCATCAGCTACGACCCGTACGGCGGGACGGGGCACCCGGACCACGTCGCCACGCACCGCGCCACCCTGCTCGCGGTCGAGGCCGCTGCCGAGGAGCATGCGTACCCAGGGGCGGGCGCCTCCTGGACAGTCAGCCGCCTGTTCTATCCGGTATTCCCAATTTCGGCGATGCGCGACTTCATTGCGGCGAGCCTAGAGCGCGGGGAACCGCACCCCATGGGTGGCGTGGCCGCCGAGGAAATCAACTACACCCGGCACGACAGCCTGGTGACACACCGCGTGGGCATCGCGCGAGTATACGAGCGCAAGCGGGCTGGCCTGCTGGAGCACCGGACCCAGGTGGGGCAGCACTACCCGCAGATGTACCGGTCGGCGCTCGCGCGCCGGGCCTATGAGCACTTCCGCCTGGCGCTCGAACGTCCCTGCCCATACGGCTGGGATGACATCTTCGAGCCTGCTGGCGCATGACGGGCGATCAGCTCGTGGCGCTGTTCGTCGTCCCCTCCGCGCGTCGGGCCGGCGGCGGGGACGTGTGGCTTGACTCGCTGCTGGGATGCCTCGGGAAGCACGGGATCTCAGCCGTGGCGCTATTCGAGGAAGACGGCGAGCTTGTACAGCGGGCGAGGGAACGGGGGTGCGCCGCGCTGGTTGCCGCCGGGAACGCGGATCGCGGCCCTTGTGATCCTGGCGAGCTGGTCAGGCCCGTCGCCGACGTGATCGCCAGGCACGAGCCCGCGGTCACGGTGTTCTGGTCGCCGAGAGCCCAGGTCTACGGGGCGCGGGCCCACGCTTTGGCGGGCGGGCCAGGCCGGACGGCCTGGGTCCAGCATGTGCTGCCAAGCCGGTTCTGGCTGCACCAGGCAGCCTCGGACAGCCCAAGCGACCTGGTGATCTGCGTCTCCCGTGCGGTGCAGGCACGCCAGGAGCACTTGTACCCGCACTGCCCGACAGCAGTGATCCGCCCCGGCATAGACCTCCCGGCTCCGGCTCCTCCCCGCGCGGCCGCCCGGCAAGCCCTCGGGATTTCTTCCTCCGCGCCCGCCATCGGGGTCGTCGGGCGGATCGAGCCGTGGAAGGGCCAGGACATCGCCGTGCGCATGCTCGCCGAGATGAGGGGCAAAACGTACTCGCTGGTGCTGATCGGAGACCGCCACTCGGCCAGCTGGCCTGAGTTCGCTCCCGAGCTGGACGCTCTCGCCACGGAACTGGGAGTCACGGACCGTGTTGCCTTCACCGGCCATCGCGGCGACGCCGCAATCCTCCTGCACGGCCTGGACATCCTGGTCTGCGCGTCCCGCGAGGAAGGATTCGGGCTCGCGGTGCTGGAGGCCACCGCGGCCGGGGTGCCCGTCGTCGCCACCCGCTGCGGAGGGCCGGAGGACGTCATAGAACACGGGGCAACCGGCTTGCTCGTCCCGGCCGAGGACCCGGTCGCGCTCGCGGGGGCGGTCGAGCAGCTGCTTGCCTCGCCCCAGCTGGCGACACGCATTACGGCTAGGGCGAAGGCCCGGTACCGCGAGGAGTTCACCGGCGACCACGGCGCGGCGCGGTTCGCGGGTGCGATCCGCGCGCTGGCCAGCGGCAAGCCGCCGCAGACACCCTAACGCCGATTTTCGCGCCCAGTAGTCAACCCCCGGCTGACTGAACGGAATCCTGCCGAAGATCATCGCCCGGCACCGCTACGCAGGCGTTTTGCGTCGAGCCGCGCTGCAGATGCCCGGATAGCGGGGGATGTCACGCTGACTGGTCATCCCTCTTGCAGATGACACCGCCTTGACTCCGCGCATCGGCGGCATGGCTGAGTCGCCCGCATCCATGTGGTTCTGGTGAACCGGCTGAATAAGGGTCGTCAGTGATCGTTGATCACGGACGTGACGAGTCAACGATCACCGTACCTGGTGGGTCGCCACATCCTTCAGTGCTAGGTACGTCTGACCTCAGACTGGGGGCCGATTCGCTGAGTGAAAATCGGCGCTAACCGGCGATTCCGTGGCCGGTCATGCCGCCCAGCTCCGCCGGGAAGATCTGCAGTCCGGCATGCACGCAATGGCCCAGCCGCTGAAGCCAGGAGTCGTCGGGAAGGGCGATCCTGTGCGCCCGGTCTCCGCTGATGGCCCACAGGCCCTCGGATGAGCGCGCGATCGTCCCGCCGCGCTCCGCGTGGTAGTGAAACCACAGCGACCAGTCGACATCGACCTCGGAGACGCCATTGGGGCCGTGCCTGCGCAGGTACAGGTCCAGGTTCCGTTGGTTCTCCTCCATCGCCCGGGCGGGCTTGGGATGCCAGACATGCAGCGCCCACAGCTGCGGGCACGGCACGCACTGCGCGCCCATCGCCGCGGCGCGCTCACCGAGTTCCATGTCTTGGTACCCGTAGCCAGTCATCGCCTCATCGAACCCGCCAGCCGCCCAGTACACGTCAAGCGGCCATGCCGAGTTCAACGGCAGCGCCCACTGCGGGC
>JGI12269J14319_10005869_pt1 | contig 10763 bp, 9 predicted proteins | sample PeaSoiSIISIP2007_FD_14319 | JGI IMG/M metagenome (IMG submission 14319) | reverse complement strand
CGGAGCCAGCGCCCGCGCCCGCCACGCCCCTGACGCCGGAACCGGCGGGAACCGCACCGGCGGTGTCCGAGCCAGGGACGGAGTCCGCTTCGCCGGAGGCGGCGGTTCCCACCGCTCCCACCGCCACGGTGGCACCGACCGCGTCAGCCCCGCCGGAGGCGGCGGTTCCCACCGCCACGGCGGCACCGACCGGGTCAGCCCCGCCGGCACCGGTTGCTCCCGATGCCGAGGCCGCCGGCTCCGCCACCCCGGCGGACACTGCAGGGGAGGCCTGAGCGGTGGCCACCGTGAGCGCCAAGGAGGTCCAGGCACTGCGACGCGCCACCGGCGCGGGGATGCTCGACTCCAAGCGGGCCCTCGAGGAGAGCGACGGCGACATGGAGCGGGCCAAGTTGTGGCTGCGCGAGCAGGGGTTGGCCGGAGCGGCCAAGCGCTCGGACCGTGAGGCGTCGCAGGGGGCGGTGGCGTTGGCCGTGTCGGGGCGCTGCGCCGCCATCGTGGAGCTGCGGTGCGAGACCGACTTCGTGGCCAAGGCCGAAAGCTTCGTCAACCTGACCGACGAGCTCGCCCAGCTCGTGGCGGAGAAGGGCGAGGACGCGGCCGCCGAGCGGATCGAGGACATCGACGAGCTCAAGACCACGCTGAAGGAGAACATCTCGGTGGGCCAGGTCGTGCGCTTCGAGATGGGCGACGACTCGGTGGTCGGGTCGTACCTCCACATGCAGGCGGGACGGGGCGTGAACGGCGTGCTGGTGGAGGTGCGCGGTGGGGGGCCGGACCTGGCCCACGACGTGGCGGTGCACGTGGCCTTCGCCCGCCCGCAGTACCTGCGGCGTGAGGACGTCCCCCAGGCGGACATCGACGCCGAACGCGCCACCGTGGAGAAGATCTCGCGCAACGAGGGCAAGCCCGAGGCCGCACTGCCCAAGATCGTCGAGGGCCGGATGAACGGGTGGTTCAGGGATCGGTGCCTGCTCGAGCAGCCGTACGCCAAGGACGAGAAGCGCACCATCGCCGACTTCGTCGGGAGCGCCGAGATCGTGCGTTTCGCCCAGGTCGTTGTCGGCGGCTGACGGCGTCGGGAGCGTCGCCGTGGCGCCGGTGCCCGCGTCGGAAACCCACGGCGCCCGGCGTCGCCGCATCGTCCTCAAGATGTCGGGGGAGGCCCTGGCGTCGTCGGCGTCCGACGAGACCATCGACGCCGGCGTGGTGGAGCGATTCGCCCGGGAGATCACCGCGGCGCGTGCCGAGCTGGACCTCGAGCTCGCCGTCGTCGTGGGCGGCGGCAACATCTGGCGCGGCAGCATCGGCGAGGGCCAAGGCATGGACCGCACCTCGTCGGACACCATGGGCATGCTCGCCACCGTCATCAACGCCCTGGCCCTGCAGGACGCCGTGGAGCGCCACGGCCAGCCCACCCGGGTGCTCACGGCCATCGCCATGGCCGAGGTGGCCGAGCCCTACATCCGCCGCCGTGCCGTGCGCCACCTCGAAAAGGGCCGCGTGGTGATCTTGGCCGCCGGGATGGGCAACCCCTACTTCACCACCGACACCGCAGCCGCCCTCCGGGCGGCCGAGATCGAGGCCGAGGTCCTGTTGAAGGGGACCCATTCGGGGGTCGACGGCGTCTACAGCGCCGATCCCAAGCTCGACAGCTCGGCCCGGCGCTACGACGAGCTCACCTTCATGGACGTGGTGAACCAGGACCTCCGGGTCATGGACCTTACGGCCGTCACCTTCTGCAAGGACAACCACCTCCCCGTCCTGGTGTTCGACCTCATGTCCCCCGGCAACCTGCGTCGTGCGCTGGCCGGCGAGGAGATCGGTACGCTGATCAGGTGATGGACGACGAGCTGTCCGGGGTGGTGCTCGAAGACGCCCGCGAGCGGATGGACAAGGCGGTGGCCCACACCCGGTCCGAGTTCGCCGGTGTCCGCACCGGTCGGGCTTCCTCCGGCCTGGTCGAGCACCTGCGGGTGGACGTCTACGGCGTCGAGGCGGAGCTGCGCACCATCGCCGGCCTGAGCGTCCCCGAGGCCCGCCTGCTCGTCATCGCCCCCTACGACAAGTCGACCCTGCCCGCCATCGAGAAGGCCATCCAGGCCTCCGACCTGGGCATCACGCCTTCCAACGACGGAACCGTGATCCGCCTGGCCTTTCCTCAGCTCACCGAGGAACGGCGCAAGGATCTCGTGAAGGTGGTGCGCCACAAGGCGGAAGAGGGCCGGGTGGCGGTGCGCAACCTGCGGCGGGCGGCCCGACACGAGCTCGAGGGGCTCGAGCACGACGGCGAGCTGTCCTCCGACGACCTCGAACGCGTGGAGCGGGACCTCGAGCGAGTGACCCACGACATGGTGGGAGCCATCGACAAGCTCCTGTCCCACAAGGAGCAGGAGCTGCTCGAGATCTGAGGCAGCCGGTCCGGATGGCCCTCGGCCGGCGGGGAGGGGACGTGGACGATCGAGACGAATACGAGCCGGAGGGCGAGGCTCTTACCGAGCCCGTCACCGAGCGCGTGCGGATCATCGGTGCCCAGCCGGCGGGGGCGGTCGCCGGTGGCGCGCCCGGGGACGATCCGGCCATGACCGAGCAGGCGCTCCCGGGCACGACCGTGTCGCCGTCGGCGACCGAGGCCCCGGCGACCGAGGTCCCCGCCCCGGTCGCCGATCAGGAGCCGGTGGGCCCCCTCCACGCCGATGAGGCCGGGCGCTCGGCTCCCTCGGGTCGCAACGGGGACGACCCTCTGGAGCCACATGCGCCGTCGTTCCCCTTGGCCGAGCCGCCCACGGCGGTTCCCGACATGCCCCACTGGACCGACCCCCCCACGGGGCAGGTGCCGGCCGTGCTCGACCGACGCGGCGAGGAGGACGAAGGCTCGTGGTCGGCCGCCGGGGACACCGGCCCGGCATGGCGCGAGCACCAGCACGAATGGGACGACAGCAGCTTCGACCCCTCCCTGCTGGCCGACGACGAGACGCGCGTCGGGGCGTTGGAGGAGACCCCGGTGGAGGATCGCCGTCCCTGGGAATTCGACGACCTGAGCCGGACGGCGCCGGCCGAGCGGGGCCACGAGGACGAGGAAGGCGCCGACGGGAGCTGGTGGGACGACGAGGACGACACGGCCACGAGGCCCGTCGCCCCGGCACGGTCATCGGCGACGCCGTCGGGGCCCGGTCCCGTGGAGCCCGTGGCCGACGACGGCGCCGACCGTGGAGTCGCCTCCATCAGCTCCTCCCCGCTGCGGCTCGGTGCCCGGGACCAGCTGTCGTCCTCGATGCCCGGCTCGGGGCGGGGGCGAGGGGCCCGCTCGCGCCTGCTGCCGTCGGTGGGCGCCACCGGCGGCGAGGGCCCCGGCCGCGACATGCCGGTGGCCATCGCAACCGGGGTCGGGTTCGTCCTGCTCGCCATTGTGTGCTTCGAGCTCGGGAGCGTGGCCACCCTGGCCCTCGCCACCGTCGTGGTGGCGCTGGCCGCGGCCGAGTACAACAAGGCGCTGCGCCGCACCAAGCGCCGCCCCGCCGCCCTGCTCGTCCTGGTGGGCACGGTGGCGGTGATGGTGGAGGCCTACGTCAAGGGCCCCCCCGCCCTCCCCCTCCTCCTGGTCCTGGTGACGGTGGCGTCGATGATCTGGTACCTGGTGGGCGCCGATCGCGGCTCGGCCGTGCAGGGCATCTCGGTGACCCTGCTCGGGTTCGTGTGGATCGGCCTGCTGGGGTCGTACGCGGCCCTCCTGCTGGCCCCCAGCCAGTACCCGCACCGCCACGGCGTGGCCTTCATGCTGGGCGCCGTGGTCGCCACCGTCGGCGCCGACGTGGGGGCGCTGGCCATCGGCAGCTGGCTCGGGCGCCATCCGCTCGCTCCGCACGTGAGTCCCAACAAGACCTGGGAGGGCGTCATCGGCGGCGGACTGGTTGCCGTCGTCGTGTCGGCCGCCATCACCGGCCAGGTCCACCCCTGGACCGTGCCCAAGGCCGCGCTGCTGGGCCTGGTGGTGGCGGTGGTGGCGCCCGTGGGCGACCTGTGCGAGTCGCTCATCAAGCGGGACTTGGGCCTGAAGGACATGGGTTCCATGCTGCCGGGGCACGGGGGGGTGCTCGATCGCGTGGACGCCATCCTCTTCGTGTTGCCGGCCACCTACTACCTCGTCCGGGTGCTCAACCTCGGGTGAGTGTCGAGCGGGCACGCACCGGACGGGCCGGGCCCGGGCAGGGGGGTGGCCGGTGAGGGTCAGCCTGGTGGGGTCGACGGGTTCGGTCGGGACCCAGGCCGCCGAGGTGCTGCGCACCGAGCCCGAGCGCTTCACCGTCGTCGGCCTGGCAGCGTGGCGCTCGGTCGACACGTTGGCGGCCCAGGCCCGCGACCTGCACCCCGAGGTGGTCGCCATCGGCGACACCAGCCAGGCCCCCGCCCTGGCGGCGGCGGTCCCGGCTGGCACCGAGGTGCTGACCGGTCCCGAGGGGCTGGCCGAAGTGGCCCGCCTCGGCGACGTGGTGCTCAACGCCGTGGTGGGATTCGCCGGTCTGCCCGTGACCCTGGCCGCCTTGGAAGCAGGGCGCCGCCTGGCCCTGGCCAACAAGGAGTCGCTCATCGCCGGTGCCCCCGTGGTGCGCGTGGCGCGGTGCACGCCGGGGGCGGAGATCGTCCCGGTCGACTCCGAGCACTGCGCCCTGCACCAGTGCCTGCGGGCCGGCAACGGGCCCCACGAGGTGGCCCGCATGGTGCTCACGGCCAGTGGGGGGCCCTTCCGGGGCCGGACCCGGGCCGATCTGGAGTCGGTGGAGGTGGCGGAGGCGCTGGCCCATCCCACCTGGACCATGGGGCCGAAGATCACCGTGGACTCGTCCACCCTCATGAACAAGGGCCTCGAGGTCATCGAGGCCCACGAGCTCTTCGGGATCGATTACGACCGCCTGGCGGTCATCATTCACCCCCAGTCGGTCGTACACTCCATGGTGGAGTTCATCGACGGATCGACTGTGGCCCAACTCTCTCAGCCAGACATGCGGCTGCCGATCGGGTACGCGCTCGGGTATCCCGAGCGTCTGCACCACCCCTACGGCGCCATCGAGTGGTCGTCGTTGGGTCGCCTCGACTTCGAGCCGCCCGACCGCGACGTCTTCGCGTGCCTGGGCCTGGCCGAGCAGGCCGGCCGGGCGGGCGGGCTCGCCCCGGCCTGGCTCAACGCCGGCAACGAGGTGGCCGTGGCCGCCTTCCTGGCCGGGCGCATCGGCTGGTCCTCCATCGCCGGCGTGGTCGAGGACACCCTGGCCCACTGGGACCGGGCCCCGGCCCACGACGCCGACGACGTCGTCGAGGCCGACCGCCGTGCCCGCCACACGGCCGAGCGTGCCGTGGGCCGCCGAGAGCGGGCCGCGTGAGCCAGGCCATCCCCGGGCACCGTCCGGCCCGGGCCGACGACACGGACGCCGAGCTCCCCGCCCGGCGCACCGCCCCGGGCGGCCCGCGGCCCGTGCCCCGCCTCGATGGAGGGGGAGCGCCGCCGGTCTCCCAGCGCCAGGCGCTCGCGCAGTTGCTGATGGTGGTGGCGGCGGTGGTGGTGGCGGCGGTGGTCACCCACACCACGTCCGTGCTCATCGTGGTGGCCGCGCTCGTCGTGATGATCATGCTGCACGAGCTCGGCCACCTGCTCACCGCCAAGTTCGGCGGCATGAAGGTGACCGAGTACTTCCTCGGCTTCGGGCCCCGGCTGTGGTCCATCCGCCGGGGGGAGACCGAGTACGGCATCAAGGCCATCCCCGCCGGTGGCTACGTGAAGATCCTCGGGATGACGAGCGCCGAGGAGGTCGACCCCGCCGACGAGCCCCGGACCTACCGTCAGCGCCCCTTCCGCAACCGGCTGCTCGTGGCCGTGGCCGGGTCGGCCATGCACGGCGTCATGGCCTTCGTGCTGCTGTGGGGGTTGTTCGTCTTCGTGGGGGCGCCCAAGGCCGACGCCGTGGCCATCACCGGGTTCGCCCCCTTCGAGCACGGCCTGGACCCGGCGCACGCCGCAGGTCTCCAGGCCGGGGACGTGGTCGAGGCCGTGGACGGCAAGGCCGTGCACAGCGCCCAGGTCCTGCAGAGCGTCATCGAGCACCACGCCGGCGTGCCGCTCACCCTGGTGGTGGACCGGGCCGGGCGCACGCTGTCGATCCTCGTCACGCCGCAGGCCGACGGGTCCGGGACGAAGACCGACGGCCACATCGGCGTGGAGATCGGGTCACCCATGGTGCGCAGCAATCCGGTGCTGGCCGTGGGCGATGCCGGGCAGCTGTTCGGGCGCATCGTGACCGGGTCGTTCGCAGGGATGGGCCAGACGTTCTCCGCCCACGGGATCGCCAGCTACTACCACGACCTCACCAACGCCCACGCCGCCGCCCAGGCGTCGAAAACCGGCGACCGCATCGTGTCGATCTACGGGGCGGCCCGCCTGGCGGTGCAGGGTGCGCAGTCGGGTGCGACCGAGATGATCGAGATCCTCGCCACCATCATCATCTTCGTGGGGATCCTGAACCTGTTCCCCATGCTCCCCCTGGACGGGGGGCACGTCGCCATCGCCGTGTACGAGCGGATCCGCAGCCGGCCCGGTCGGGCGTACCACGCCGACGTCAACAAGCTCGCCCCCGTGGCCTGGGCGTTCATCCTGCTGCTCGGCGTCATCGTCGTGTCCTCGCTGTACCTGGACATCACCCACCCGGTCAACCTCCCCCAGTAGCAGGGAAGGATCCCTCATGGCACGAACCGCCACCGTCGCGGCGCAGCGCCGGACCACCCGCCAGATCCGTGTCGGGACCGTCGCCGTGGGCGGCGGGGCACCGGTGTCGCTGCAGTCCATGACCACCACCAAGACGGCGGACGTGGAGGGCACTCTGGCGCAGATCTACGCCCTGGCGGCGGCGGGTGCCGACCTGGTGCGCTGCACGTGCAACGAGGAGCCGGCGGCCGAGGGCCTGGCCCACATCGTGCCGCGCTCGCCCGTGCCGATCATCGCCGACATCCACTTCCATCACGAAATGGCGCTGGCCGCCCTGGAGGCGGGGGTCCAGGGCCTGCGGCTCAATCCCGGCAACCTGCGCAAGGAGGCGGAGATCAAGCAGGTGGCCCAGGAGGCCAAGGACCGCGGTGTGCCCATCCGCATCGGCGTCAACGCCGGGTCGCTGCACCCCGACCTCTACAAGCGCTACGGCGGCGCAACCCCCGAGGCCCTGGTCGAGTCGGCCCGGATGGAGCTCGCCTATTTCGAGGAGGTGGGCTTCGACGACGTCAAGATCTCGGTCAAGGCGTCGTCGGTGCCCCTCATGATCGCCGCCTACCGCCTCGCCTCGGAGACGTTCGACCACCCGCTGCACCTGGGGGTCACCGAGGCCGGCCCGCCTCCCGCCGGCATCGTCAAGGGCACGGCCGGCATCGGCACGCTGCTGGCGGAGGGCATCGGGGACACCATCCGCTACTCCCTCACCGCCGATCCGGTGGAGGAGGTGCGCACCGGCCGCCAGCTGCTCGAGGCTCTCGGACTGCGCGAGCGCAAGGGCATCGACCTCATCGCCTGCCCGTCGTGCGGTCGGGCCGAGATCGACGTCATCGGCGTGGCCCGGGCCGCCCAGGAGGCGCTCGAGCAGCGCGACCTCCCCCTCCAGGTGGCGGTCATGGGGTGCGTGGTGAACGGCCCGGGCGAGGCCCGCGAGGCGGANCTCGGCATCGCGGCCGGGCGCCACAAGGGCCACCTGTTCATCAAGGGGAAGATCGTCCGNGTCGTCCCCGAGCAGGACATGGTGGCGGCGTTGGTCGAGGAGGCCGAACGACTCGTGGCCGAGGGNATCGAGGCCCGGCTGGCGGCGGCGGACGCCGGGGCCGAGGCCGAGGCCGAGGCCGACCGGCAGGTGCTCCTCGAGGCGCGGGGGGCCGACGCCAACCACAGCGCCGAGAAGGTCGAGCTCATCCGGCGCAAGGTGGACGAGGGGCGCCAGACCTCCTGACGCCCGCGCCCGGAGCCCGCCCGCCCGGCCGGCGACGACGCGGCGCTGTCGGCGCCGGCCGTCAGTACGAGCGTGCCACCACCGCCACGAGGTCGGGGCCGGCGGCATCCTCGTCGGGCGCCGGCAGGGAGCCGTCGCGCCGCATCAGGGCGCGGACCGACACGCCCGCCTCGTTGAGGCGCGACTCGCCGTCGGCGCCGAGAGCGGCGGCGGGGAGGACGGCGAAGCCGGTGCGGGCCGCCTCCTCGGCCTCCTCCACCGTGGCCACGTCCGAGGTGTTGTCGCGCAGCCGCGCCGAGGCTTCGGCCAACAGGGCCGCCTGGGCCTCGTCGAGCGCGGCCCGGACCCTGTCCTCGAGGTCGCCCAGCTGGACCGTCGTCTTGGTGCCGTCGTGGCGGCGCGCCAGCACCGCCACGCCGGCGTCGAGCTCGCGCGGGCCCACCTCGATCCGCACCGGTACGCCCTTCAGCTCCCAGTCGACCACCCGGCGCCCGAACGACGTGTCGGTCCGGCGGTCGAGCTGGGTGCGGATCCCCGCGGCCGACAGGCGGGCTGCCAGCGCCACGGCAGCATCGCCCGCCCCGCCCTCGTCGCGCACCACCAGCACCACCACCTGGACGGCGGCGATCCGGGGCGGGATGCGCAGGCCGTCGTCGTCGCCGTGGGCCATGACGAGCGCGCCCATGAGCCGCGTCGAGGCCCCCCACGACGTCTGCCAGACGTGGACCTCCTGGCCCGTCTCGTCGAGGAAGGTGGTGTCGAACACCCGGGCGAAGTTCTGTCCGAGCTCGTGGCTCGTGCCCATCTGCAGGGCCTTGCCGTCGCGCATCATGGCCTCGCACGTCCAGGTGGTGATGGCCCCGGAGAAGCGCTCGCGCTCGGTCTTGCGGCCCGTCAGGACGGGGATGGCCAGGACGTCGGCCATGAAGTCCCGGTAGACGTGCTGGAGGATGCCCAGGGCGAACTCCCGCGCCTCGCCCTCGGTGGCGTGGGCGGTGTGGCCCTCCTGCCACAGGAATTCGGTGGTGCGGAGGAACAGCCGGGGGCGCAGCTCCCACCGCACCACGTTGGCCCACTGGTTGATGAGCAGGGGCAGGTCCCGGTAGCTCTGCACCCACTTGGAGAAGTAGGCATTGATGATGGTCTCGCTGGTGGGCCGGACCACCACCGGCTCCTCGAGCTCCTTGCCGCCACCGTGCGTGACCACGGCAAGCTCGGGGCTGAACCCCTCCACGTGGGCCGCCTCCCGGTGGAGGTAGCTCTCGGGGATGAACAGGGGGAAGTAGGCGTTGGACACGCCCGCGGCCTTGATCCGGGCGTCGATGTCGGCCTGCATGCGCTCCCAGATGGCGTAGCCGTAGGGGCGGATGACCATGGTGCCGCGCACCGGCCCGTTGTCCGCCAACTCCGCCTTGGCCAGCACGTCCTGGTACCACTGCGGGAAGTCGGTCGACTGCGGGGCGAGGACGCGCTGGCGGGCCATGGCGCCCAGGATGCTAATGGGGCTGTGAAGGGGCCCCGGGGGTGGTCGGCCCGGAGGTGGTGGGGGCGCCGCCGGTGCCGGGAGCGGTCAACCCGGCTGCGCCGGCGCGATGCGACGGCCCGTGACCACCTGGGGGCGGACGGCCACCACGTGGTGTCGCGGACCCCGCGCCCAGGGCCGGACGGCGAGCAGCTCGGACCGGGCCAGCACGGTCCGGTCGCGGATCTCGTCGGCCATGCCCACCACCAGGACGCTCCACCCTTGGTGGGTGCCGAGGTCGACGTCGTCCACCTCGAAGGCCACCACCGACCGGCGCACCGCCGCGTCGAGCTTCGTCCCCGCACCGGTGCGGAACACGATGTCGCCGTCGAGCACGCCGTAGTTGACCGGGAAGACGGCGGGCACCGCCCCGATGGACACGGCCACCCGCCCCACGCCTCCGGTACCGATCAGGGCCAGGCACTCAGCTTGGCTGAGCGCGTCGATCCCATCGTCGAAGGTCATGGGCATCCCGACAGCGTGGAGCACGGGCCCACGGTTCCGTAGGGGCCTTGGTCCCGAAATCCCGCTGTTCGGACCGGGGTCCGGGGTCGGCCCCCGGCCCCCTCGGGGCCCGGGAGGGACCGATGGGATCGGGGAGGTGGCTGGTATACTTCCCCCGCCGTTCGATCCGGATGGAGTGGTGCGTCGAAGCGTGGGCGGGCAGCCCACGCTTCTGCTTTCACCAGCCGGTCCGGGTCGGCGACGCCGTGGGACGCAGGTTCGAGGGAGGTGGACGACAAGGTGGATGACGAGCTCAACGGCCTGCTCGCGTCCACTCTCGCCCCGCTCGGCCTCGACCTGGTCGAGGTGGAGCGGCGGAGCGCGTCGGTGCGGGTGGTCGTCGACCGTACCGGTGGTGCGGATCTCGACGCCATCGGGCGCGCCACTCGTGCCGTCTCGGACGTGCTCGACGTCCACGACCCCTTCCCCGGCCGGCGCTACACCCTCGAGGTGTCGAGTCCCGGTGTCGAGCGTCCGCTGCGCACGCCCGCACAATTCGCCCGCGCCGTGGGGGAGACCGTCACGGTGCGGACGGTCGGTGGCGGCGAGGGCGAGCGGCGGGTGACCGGGCGACTGGTGGCCGCCGACGACGAGGGCGTCGTCCTCGAAGGCGATGACGTGCCGGGTGGGTCGCGCCGGCTCGCCTACGACGAGCTCGAGCGGGCCCGTACCGTGTTCGAGTGGGGCGCGTCGGCCCGTTCGGCCCGCCGCGCCGACGAGCGCAGCAGCCGGGGTCGGCAGGCGCCGGCGGGNCCGCGAGC
>JGI12269J14319_10005868_pt1 | contig 10763 bp, 10 predicted proteins | sample PeaSoiSIISIP2007_FD_14319 | JGI IMG/M metagenome (IMG submission 14319) | reverse complement strand
CGCCCGCCGGCCGGCAGGACCCCCGCCGGGCACGCAGCTGCGGCTTGCCCGCAGCCTGGAGCAGTGGGTCCGGACGGCGCGGGCCGAAGGACTGGACGACGAGGCCATCGAATCCCTCCTGCGCTCGACTCTGTCGGGCTCACGGGCGGAGCGGATCGCATGAGCGCCCAGGACGTGCCGGCGATCCGCACGGCCGGGCTGGGTAAGCGGTACGGCTCCCTCTGGGCGCTGCGGGACTGCTCGGTGTCCGTGCCGCGCGGTCGTGTCACCGCGCTGGTCGGGCCCAACGGAGCCGGGAAGACCACGTTGCTGAAGATTCTCGTGGGGCTGAGCGCCCCCAGCGCCGGTGAGGCGTCCGTGCTAGGGCGCCCGCCCGGGCAGACCACAGAGTTCCTGGCCAGCATCGGCTACCTGGCACAGGACCTGCCTTTGTACAGCCGGCTAAGCGTTGCAGACCACCTTGAGATCGGCGCGAATCTCAACCGTGCCTGGGACGCGGCAGGAGCCCGAGCGCGACTGGCCGGGCTGGGGATCCCTGAGGACCGGCGTGTCTCCGCGCTCTCCGGCGGCCAGCGGGCGCAGGTGGGCCTGAGCATGGCCCTGGCCAAGCGGCCCCGGGTCCTGGTACTGGACGAGCCCGTAGCGGCCCTGGACCCGCTGGCGCGCCGGGAGTTCCTGGCGTCGCTGACCGAGGCGGTCGCCGACGGGGATCTGTCCGTCATCATGTCGTCGCACCTGCTGCACGACCTGCAGCGCGTCTGCGACCACATCATCTTGCTCGCCGCATCACGCACCCAGCTCACCGGCGACATCGACCATGTCCTGCGGACCCACCGCTGGCTCCTGGGACCCAGAAGGAAGGCAACCGACATCGAGCCGGGCATCGAGGTAATAAAGGCAACGCAGACCGCCAACCAGACGCGCCTGCTGGCCCGGCTCAGCGGCCCGGTGCTCGATTCCCAGGTGGGAGATCACCGAGGTAGGGCTGGAGGACATCGTCCTGGCCTACATGGGGCAAGACGACGCCCGCACCGCCGGTCCGCTGACCACGGCAAGGCCCGTCCGGTGAACGCCCTGATATGGCGGCTGCACCGCAATCAGGCCTACACCGCCGGGGCCGCCCTCGCCGCGCTGACCTGCCTGCTCCTGCTCACCGGCATCACGATGGCCCATGATTACCACGCGTTCCTCGCCAGCTGCGGGACGACACGCAGCTGCGGTGACGCGACCCAGCTCCTATTCCGCGGCGACGGCGCCATCACCACCCTAGTAGACGCCACCATGGCAGTTCCGCTCCTGCTCGGGGTGTTCTGGGGTGCCCCAATGCTGGCCAGAGAGCTCGAAACTGGCACCCACAACCTCGCCTGGACCCAGGGCGTCACGCGCCGCGGCTGGCTGAGCCGCAACGTCCTGTGGGCACTAGCCGCAGCCGCCGCGTTCGGCACAGCCACGGCGGTACTGGTGAGCTGGTGGCGCGGCCCCCAGAACGCGGTCGGCGTCCCGGTCCGGCTAGCCACCTTCACCTTCGACATCCAGGGGATCATGCCCGCCGCCTACACGGTGTTCGCCGTGGCCCTGGGCATCGCGGCCGGCACGATCTTCAAGCGGGTCCTGCCCGCCATGGCGGTCACCTTCACCGCCTTCGCCGGCCTGCGCTTCCTCATCGCCGAATACGCCCGGCCCCACTACCTGACCGCGATCACCAAGTCGCTCCCGCCTTTCAGCGGCAACCAGGCCGCGCCAGCCGGCTCGTGGGTCCTGTCAAACGCGACCCTCGGGCCGAACGGCCGTAACTACACCACCGGCATCAGCTACCAGGACACCCCAGCCGCCTGCCGCAGCCTCGGGCAGCAAGCGGCCCGGCAGAATTCCTGCCTGTCATCGCACGGGTTCCACACGCTGATCACCTACCAGCCTGCAAGCAGGTTCTGGGCCCTCCAGGGCATCGAGGCCGGCATCTTCATCGCGCTGGCCGCAGCGCTCATCATCCTGGCCTACCGGGTGGTCCTGACCCGAGACGCCTGAACAGCAGTCACCGCAGCCAGCCACCACAACACGAAGGCTCGCCGCCCAAGGACCGTACGCAAGATCACGGCCGCAGTGATCGCCTTCCACCGTGCGTCCAGACTCCAAGCGGCTGACCACCATTTCTAGGCGCCCCTCGTCCGCGCCGAGGCGACCTTCATCAACGGCAAGCTAGCCAGGACCCGGCCAGGAAAAACCCACCACAGGCCGCGTAAAAGATCTTGATCCCACAGGTCTTGACTATTGCTCGTGCGCCTCCTAGAAATTCGATCGGTCATAGTCCAGACCGTAGGAGACCCGCGGATCACCAGGAAGGTCCAATTCCGCAGCTGTCGAGTGGGCCAGTTGTTCGGTCAACTAATAACTAACATCAGGCACAACAAGGAAGGGTTCGCCGATGTCGCCGCAAGGCACGAAGCGTTACTCGGAACTGCAACAGCTTCCGGACCTGGTCGCGCAGGCCGTGCGGCTTGCGAGATCGCGACGCTGCGCCCTTGATGATCAAGCCAGCGGGCTGAGCGTGCCGCAGCACTAGTTGCCATCAGGCCAGCCGCCGCGGTGCAGCACCATCGGGTAGTGCGGCAGTGCCCCGCGGGGATCACGCACCACGGCACTGGTCTGAGTCAGGTAGGGTCTGCGTGCCCGCCATCCGGCGTCCTGCGGCACCAGGCCAAGGGACAACCGCGACGGCTCCCCGTCGGAACCAGCGACGATGTTGTGCAGCGATTCGCGGAGCACCCGGATGTTATCTCGCCGAACCGCGCCTGCCAGCGCTCCTCGACAGCTTCAAGCAGCTGGCGATAGGCCTCAAGCGACCGCCGCCCCTTCGGGGTGAGGCGAGCTAGCTTCACCCGGCTAGCGGTCGGGTCCGGCCCGACCACGACGTAGCCGTGTCTGGCCATGAACCCCACCGAGGCGCTGATCGCCTCCTTCGACACGCCCGACAGGTGGGGAAGATCGCGGATGCGCACGCCTTCCGTGTCAAGTACCCGCAGTACGTTGGCGCTGATCGCGAGCGACAGGCTTGACTCGCACTCGAACTCGATGGTGAACGCGAGCAGCACCTGGGACAGCAGAACGGATATATCGGGAGGTGGTGCGATGCCATCGCTGCCCCGGGCCGACGGCCATGTCTCGACCTCCGGGAGCGACGCGCGCATGCCGTTCGCGTAGCTCACCACCGGGAGATACTGGGGCAGCTCCCTGTCGAACTGGCTGACCAGCGCCTGGAGCGAGTCGGTGAGCCTGCGGATCTGATCCGTGCCGAAACGCTCCTGCCAGCGCTTCTCGATCACGCTCGCCATCGGCCGCCACACCTGCCGAGCCTGGCGGCCAACAGGGGTCGGCCGGACCAGCCAGTCCCGGCGCGGCGGCGCGGGACGGCTGTCGGCAGGGTCAGGTCCGAGGCTGATGTATCCCCACCTCTCCAGTCCAGCCAGGTTGGTAATCCGAGCCAGGCTTTCAACCTCGCGCAGGCGCACTCCCTCCTCGCCGACGAACTGCATGAAGTTCGACCACATCACCTGCGACGGCGGAGTCCGCCGCAGGCCCAAGTCGGCGAACTGCCGCTCGGACTCATTGTCGAACTCGATCGTGAACGCGATCAGCGCCTGGGACGCCAGGGTGGTGAGAGGCACGCGAGCCGTCATAGCACCGACTCTAGGTACCGGTTCCGTCAGGCCGTCCCGAACCTTGCGCCTTCAGGAATGCAGCATCCACACGTTCGGTTCCCAGTAGCTCCCGGTGCCCGCGGCTACCGTGAGCGGCGCAAGCCCTCCGGGGAACACGTACTCGCCGGGCTGCGGCAATTCCATCCCGATCCACCGTTCCCAGTCAGGCACCGGTGCCACGATCTCCATCGACTGCGGCTCGGCGCGCAGGATCGTCGCGCCGAGGCGAGCGTGCACCCGGATCCAGGGATCGAACGGCAAACCATCGCTGCGGCGCCACTGGGCATAGGCGTCGACCGGGATCAGCGGATACTGCTCCTTCATGCTGGGCCGGACCGGGGCGACGAGCGGACCGAGGCCCTCGTTGCGGGTCACCAAAGCCATGGCCTGGATGATCAGCCGGCTGAGACCGTGCCCTTGCCGGTCGCGCTCCACCTCGGCGGCGAGGGCGGACACCGCGGTCGGAGCCGCCTGCTCCGACACGGCGCGCAAGCCGACCGCGTCGATTCCGGTCGGCAGATCGTCCAGCGACCCGTCCCACCGGAACGGAATGGCCCGGCCGCGCCCGATGACGCGATCGACGGCAGCGTCATAGAGGAGGACCTGGAACCTGGCGTACTGCGGAACCAGTCGGCCGAAGTACTCGCCGCTGTGGTTGCCGTGATGGTTGTACTCGGGCCAGATGCCGCGAAAGGCCGTTCGTGCCTGCTGCCATAGGTCGGGCCGCTCATGCGCGGTGAAGACGGTGATCGAAGATCCCGGCGGGAGGTCCAGTCCGTCCATGCGGTTCATCGTGTCACGACGCCTGAGTGCGGCTCCACCGTCGCGCCCAGGATGGCAATGGTCCGCCGCCGCCCTGCCGCAACTGCGGCAGGGCCATGGCTGCCGAGGTCAGCCAGCCAGTTCCCGCAGCGCGCTGCTCAGGCGGATAGCCAGGTCGGCATCGACATGGCCAGCTTCGCCGAGCAGCGCTTCGGTGCTAGCGCGGAAGGCACGCGCGAGCTCATCAATGTCCAGCGACCGGACGAGCGCGACCGCGGCGCCTGCGGTTATGTCTGGCGGTAGCAGGTCCATGCCCCGCCCCTGGACCGCTGGCACACCGTGGCGCAGGCAGGCCAGGGCAAGTACCTGATCTCGGATGCCGCTGATCATGTACTCGGACTGCCATACCCGGCCCCGCTCGATACTCGAACGAGCGTGCAGCGCATAGAGCCAGCCCATGCCGATGAGCTGAGCAGCGTCCGGCACTGCCAGCGGCCTTTGCTCAGCGGCTGTTCCGAACAGCAGCCGGAAGGCCGGGCCGATGGCGCCGAATTCCGCCATCGGCGAGAAGGCGAGGTCGACCTGCAGGGTGCTGGCGAGCAGGAAGACGCGATAGACCGTGCCACCGCGGGTCACGTCCAGGTGGTGGATGGCGTCATTATTCCGGTACATGAGCTCGGTCCAGTCGGCGATCGTGTGGCCGAGGTCAGCGTCCGCGGCAACGCTCAGCGCGAGGTCAATGTCCGACCAGGCATCCTCGGTGCCCCGTGCGGCGGAACCGGTCAGCGCGGCAGCGGTAATGCGGCGGTCGGCGTGAGCGGCGCGGACCAGCGCGTCACGCAGCCGGTCTCGCTGCTCGGGTGTGAACATGCCGTCGCGCCAGCAGTGGGTCAGGATCGGATCTGCCGCAGCGGGACGCGCCACTCAACGATCGTGCCCCTGGGTGTGCGAGAGCGCAGCTGGCAGCGCCCGCCCAGCGCTTGCGCTCGGGTGGCCATGTTGCGCAGTCCGTTCCCGGCGCCCGGCGCCCGTGGTGGACCGATCCCGTCGTCTGCCACCGTGAGGACCAGATCGTTGTCTGCCGCCACTGTGACATCGATGGCGGTCGCCTGGGCGTGCCGGAGCGCGTTGGAGAGCGACTCACGGAGCACCGCAAGCAGCTGTTCCGCGATGCCGGGACTGACGAGGTCGGCTGCGTAATCGAAGTTCGCTCGCGGTACGAAACCCAGATGCTCGCCGACCTCGGCGGCGCCCGCCCGCACCTGATCGCGCAGGCTGGCCGGGGCCACGGACTCAGCCTCTCCGCTCGCGGTCCCTGAGCGCTTGCAGCTCACGGGCCTGCCCCTCGGTCTGCCTTACCTTGATCAAAGCGCGCCTGGCGGAATGTCCGTCCGCAGCCTGACCGTGCCGCACGAGATGCGTTCTGCCGCGGTTCCTGTGATTTGCTCAAGACGCATAGGGCGCCTCCTGCCTCACGATGCTCTTACAACTGCAAGGTAACATCCGCCCCAACCAGCCAGCCATCGGCTGGAACCGCTTGGTCGGCGGCTTCGATGCTGGCTAGGCAGGTCCGACGCCAGGCCGACCGTGGCGGCGGGCCACGGCGATCATCCGCCGGCTTTCCATGCCCAGGGCGTCACCGTTCTCATCCCAGCCATCAACGGTGGCGAAGCCGGCGTCGAGCAGCCAGTCGCGCAGTTCGGTGAAGGTGAACATGCGGACGAAATAGGGGGTGTGACGGACATGTCCGTCTCTGATTACCGTCCGCCGGGTAACCATCCGGCCAGTCTGCGGCTCGAATCTGCGCCGGTCGATGAGCAGGTCGCCGTACCGCTCGTCCACGCTCACTGGCTGAAACTGACGGATCACCCAGTCCCGATTGTTCATCTCTAGCGCGAACCGGCCACCTGGCTTGAGCGCGCGGGCCACCTGCGAGAGCACCTGCCGGTTGCCCACGTCGTCGAAGTAACCGAATGCTGTGAACCAGTTGATCACCCGGTGGAACCTTTCGGTCCACGGCAGGGCTCGCATGTCACCTTCCACATAGCTGACCCTTAGTCCCTGCGCGGCCGCGTCCCGCTTGGCCCGGTCGAGGAACAGCGGCGTGGCATCCAGGCCGGTCACGATGCATCCGCGGGCGGCCAGCGCATTGGCGATCCGGCCGTGCCCGCAGGCCAGGTCGAGTACCTCCATGCGCGGCTCAAGTTCGAGCAGCCGCCAGATCAGCTCGGCGTCGGCGCCGGCGCTTGTGCCGAGCCGGTCGGAGTAGAAGTACAGGTAGTCCTCGCCGAACACTCCCTCGGCGTCGAACGCTGGCTCAGGCACGGCGCTCCCCCCGTCATTCGGCGGCTGATCTGGCCCCAGAATGGCCGGCCGCCCGCGGCTATGCCACCGCATTTGTCGGTCATGCTGGTGCCCGGCTACCACCTGGGCTGCTCGGCTGGCGTGGCACCGCCGGACTCAGTCGGCCAGTGTCTTCTCGTAGACCACGTACGGTGAATGCTCTGTGGTGAAACCGAGCCGCTCGTAGACGCTCACCGCACCGGTCGGACTGTCCGCGTCCACGCCAAGCGAGGCCGTCGTCTTGCCGTCCGCCGCCCCCGCCGCGAGCGATGCGGCGAGCAGAGCGGTCGCCAGTCCCCGCTTTCGCCACGGCTGGCGGGTGCCGACCTGACCGATGTGGAAGCTATTCTCCGGGCCGTCGTAGGCGAGCAGGTATGCGGCGGGCTGGTCGTCGACCAGCGCGACCCAGGACAGATCGGCGCGGAACAGATCCGACTCAATGGTCCGCGCGGCCCACTCCTCGACGTCTCTGCGGGCGAAGCCCCAGTGGTCGGCGAAGGCGTCCATATGTGACTCATATACGGCGGCCCGCAGCTCCCCGGTAAACGCCACGATGCGCACGTCGTCTGGTGGCCGCGCCGGGCGAACGTCGGCTGTTGGCGCGGACATCTCCAGGAAATAGCGGACTGGCTGCAGGTCAAACTGCTTGAAGAGCCTGGCGGCGCTCTGGTCGGCCAGGCCGGCGCCGGTATCGGCGATCCACTCGCTGGCTGGATCGTGCTCCGCGCGTAGCCCGGCGATCCGCTCCAGCTGCCAGGACAACAGCGTCCGGCCGATGCCGCTGCCGCGCCAGCGCGGGTGAACGCCGCCGTCCGCGCTAGCCCGCGAGCCGCCTGCCGGGGGCGGCGAGACCGTCCCGACCGCGGCCAGGGAGCCGTCGGGCCCGAACACGAGCCGGCTGTCACTGGCCGCATCCTGTAGATCGGTCGACATCAGACCGCGGATCTCGGCCTCGGTGAACTGATGGCCGCAGTCGCCTGCGACCTCGATCGCATTCAGCAGGTCGGCGACCTGCGCGGCGTCGGCGTCGCGGTACGGGCGGGTCGTGAACTCGTCCACAGTCCCAACCTAAGACCGGGTGCAACCGGATTTTCGGCGGCTGAATTCAGGCCCAAGTTCGAGACCTCGGTTCGGATAGCACTAGGCGGATCGCGAAGTTCCGATATCCGGCTCGCTCGAAGGCTGCGGCCATCGGCCGGTTGCCCAGGTGGCCAGCCGCCAGACCGTCGCGAAATCGAACCGGGTCAACCCAGCCGACCGGCGGCTCGGCAGTGCAGCCGAGGATCTGGTCGAGATCGGCTTCGGTGGTCGACCGGCACAGCATGGTGCCTCCAGCAACGTTGAGGCGATCGGACGAAGCATTAAAGCAGTTGCCTGCGTCCCATCCAGCCGCCAGATTGGCGGCTATGACCGTCCCTGTCGCCGCCGGTGCCCGGGTCGGGTGGGAGGAACTACCCGACTGGCTGCGCGGGGCCATCGAGCAGATCTGCGGCTCTGCGGTGGTGCAGGCCAGGACGCAGCCGGGCGGGTTCAGCCCGGGCGTCGCAGCTCGAGTCCGGTGCACGGACGGCACGAGGCACTTCGTCAAGGCGGTGTCGGCGGACGCCAACCCGCTCAGCCCGGCCATGCACCGCCGGGAGGGCCAGGTGCTCGCCGCGCTGGACTCCGTCATCGCCGCCAGAGACCTGCCGGTGCCACGGCTGCGCGGAATGGTCGATCGCGAACCGTGGGTGGCACTTGTTACCGACGACGTCGCCGGGCAGCCTCCCGCGCTGCCGTGGGTCAGCGCCGAACTCGTTCAGGTGATGGCCGCGCTGGAACGGCTTGCGCAGGCACTGACCCCGGCACCGATCAGCGTGCCCGCGCTCGGCGAATCGCTCGGCGAGGCGTTCACCGGGTGGCGGACGCTAGCCAAGGCGGGCGGCGCGGCCGGGCTGGACCGGTGGTCGCTGGCCCGCCTTGATGACCTGGCCGCGCTCGAAGAGACCTGGGTCGGGCGCTCGGCCGGCGAGACCCTGCTGCATACCGACATCCGCGCGGACAACCTGCTGCTGACCGGCGACCGCGTGGTCGTTGTCGACTGGCCCGGTGCCTGCCGGGGCGCGGCGTTCGTGGAGCCGGTGCTCTTCGCTCCGAGCGTCGCGATGCAAGGCGGCCCCGAACTGCCCGATCTGCTAGCACTGTCCAACGCGGGCCGCAGTGCCGGCCGGCAGGCCCTGGCCGCCGTGCTCTGCGCGGTCGCCGGATATCTGACCTACGGCTCCCTGCAGCCGCCGCCACCCGGGCTGCCTACCGTACGGGCCTTCCAGGCCGGGCAAGGCCACATTGCCAGGCGCTGGCTGGCCGAGTTCATCTAGGGCCGGCCAGGGCCGGCCTGGGCCCGGCCGCTCGATCCCGGCTGGAATCGGCAGCCCGCGCGGCACGGAGTTCGTCGAGGTCAGTCCGCGTCTGGGAGGTTGATTTGCCGGAGCAGGTCCTGTTGGAGTTGCCGGGCCTCAGCGGCAAGCTCTGCGGTACCGGTCGGATAGGAGAGCGCCGCCGCGCAGCGGGCCGCCGCCGCGTCGGTCAGCAGCCGGCCATCGATCAGGATCGGCACACCGGCGACGAGAGCCAGGTTGACGGCGTCACTGGGCCGGGCGTCGACCTGCCGCTGACCGTCCGGGCCGTCCACGACTACGGCGGCGTAGTAGATCGCATCGGTCAGCCGGGTGATCCTCACCTCACGGAAGGACGAACTCGCGGCCCGCAGCAGGCTGACGGTCAGCTGATAGGTCATCGGTCGCGGGTGCTCGACCGACTCAAGCGACATCGCCAGGGCAATGGCCTCACCCGGGCCGATCCAGATCGGCAGCCGCCTGCTGCCTTCGCTTTCCGCCAGCAGCATCAGGTGCTGCGGCTGCGGCGAGTCGTCGGTCCTTCGGACCTCAGCCACCTGTACTTCGATCCACCCGTTCGCTTCAATCGTGCTCATGGTGCGTCCTTCCGGCAGGTCGGTCAGTTGGGAGAGCTTGGGGGCGAGTGCGGTTCTCGCCTGGTGCAGCCTGGCCTTGACCGCGCCCGGCGAGATGCCGAGCTCGGCGGCAACCTCCCGATGGCTCAGGCCTTGCAGGTAGAACAGCAAGACCGCGTCGCGCTGACCGCGGGGCAGCATCGCTATCGCGGCCCGAACCCGGGCGCTCAGGTCGGCGATCTCCGCCAGCTCGGCCGGGCCAGGGGAATCGGAGGCTAGGCCGTCGGCGAGCGGCCCGGCCGCCAGTAGCTGGCCATCCAGCCGGGTTTGGGGGTGCTCGCGCGGACTTCGGTGCCGGTGCTGACGGCAAGGACCAGGGTGCGGAGATCGCCGTGCCGCGGTGATTCGGTTGCTGCGGCGCGATTTCGGCGGTCTGGCGTGTCAGGATCACTGGAAAGGACACCGACAGGTAGAACAAAGAGCACGCCGGGCGCTTAGTTAGGCAAGAAATGCAGTTACCACGGTTATCCCCGTGGCGGAGTCGGCAGGCGCGGCTCGCCCGGCCATGGTGCGGTGTCGAAACAGCGCGGCCAGCCGGCCGCGGGAGTGGGGAGCGTCATGCTTGAGCGGATCACTAACTGGGTCGTCGTGATGTTCGAGAACCGTTCGTTCGACTCGCTGCTCGGGCATCTGGCGCACATCGACGCCGCTGACGGCATCGCCGGCCGCGAGATCGTGCTGCCCTACCCGAACGGCCAGGTGCGGATCCACCCGACCAGCAGCTTCACCGACCCGCTGCCCGACCCCGGCGAGGGCTACGGCAACGTGAACGTCCAGCTGTGGGGCCAGTACCTGCCAGTCGTGAACGCGGGCCGCTCGGCGTACCCGCTGTTCCCCGATCCGATGGAGGCGCCGTACAACCTACCGCCGGTGCGCGGCGTGCCGACCATGGATGGCTTCGCCACGGACTTCTACGGCAACTTCGGCTGGGAAAAGGGGCGGGAACCGACCGA
>JGI12269J14319_10005863_pt1 | contig 10765 bp, 11 predicted proteins | sample PeaSoiSIISIP2007_FD_14319 | JGI IMG/M metagenome (IMG submission 14319) | reverse complement strand
TGGCGGCGCCGGCAAGCCGCGGGCGAACACCCTGTTGCGGGATTCGCCCCTGTTCGATCCGGACGCGCAAAACGCCTGGGCCGAGTATGACATCGCGCGGGCTCAGGAGCTGATGGATGCGGTAGGGCTCAAGCTCGACAAGAACTACGGGCTCCGCCGGCTTCCCGACGGCCGGATCCTGTCCCTCCTGGTCGCGACCCGGGGAAGCCCGGCGGAGCTGCAGGTGCTGCGGATGATCCAGGAGACCTGGCGCAAGATCGGCGTCGAGCTGATGATCGGCGCGCCGCTGCCCAGCGCCTTCCAAGACCGGATCCTCGCCGGCAAGACCGTCATGTCCATCGCCGAGGGCCTGGCCGACGGCCTAGCCACGCCGGCCATGGATCCGGCGGAATTCACGCCCTCCGACGAGGATCAATTGCAATGGCCCCAGTGGGGGCTCTACCAGGAGAGCGGTGGCAGCAAGGGTCAGCCCATCGACCTGCCGGCCGCGGCCCAATTGGCAAGCCTTTGGAAGAGCTGGCGCGACGCGGGCAAGGAGGCCGACAAGACCAAGGCGTGGCGCCAGATCGTCAAGCTCGCGGCCGACCAGCTGTTCACCATCGGGATCGTGGGCGAAGTGCCCCAGCCGGTGGCCTCCAACCCGAGGCTGCGCAATCTGCCGGACCGGGATTTCTACAACTGGGAACCGGGCGCCTATTTCGGCCTTTACCAGCCCGATGTCTTCTGGCTGGAGCAGCAATGACCTGGCTCGACCGGGCTATACCCCTACCGCTCGCAGGGACGACAGAAGGCCCCCGGCGCACTATATTCCGCCGTATATAGCGAAGCGAAGCCGGACGGCATGATCGATCCCTTTGGACGAAGCATCACCTACCTGCGCGTATCGGTGACGGACCGCTGCGACTTCCGCTGCGTCTACTGCATGGCGGAAGACATGACTTTCCTGCCCAAGGCCGAGATCCTGTCTCTGGAGGAACTCGACCGCCTGTGCAGCGCCTTCGTCGCCTCGGGCGTGCGCAAGCTTCGCCTCACCGGCGGCGAGCCGTTGGTGCGCCGCAATGTCATGAGCCTGGTGCGCGCCCTCTCCCGCCATCTGGCCTCAGGCGCGCTCGACGAACTCACCCTCACCACCAACGGCAGCCAGCTCTCCCGCTTCGCCGGCGAGTTGGCCGCCGCGGGCGTGCGCCGGATCAACGTCTCGGTCGATACCCTCGACCCGGCCAAGTTTACCGCCATCACGCGCTGGGGCCGGCTCGAGCAGGTCATGGAAGGGCTGGCCGCGGCCAAGCTCGCCGGGCTCGCCGTCAAGATCAACGCCGTCGCTCTCAAGGGCGTGAACGAGGACGAATTCGACCGGCTGATCGAATGGTGCGGCGCCGAGGGCTTCGATCTGACCCTGATCGAGGTCATGCCCATGGGCGACATCGGCGGCGAAAACCGGGTCGAGCAGTATCTGCCCCTTTCCCTGGTCCGCGCCAGGCTTGCCCGACACTGGACGCTGCAGGACATCGATTACCGCAGCGGTGGGCCGGCGCGCTACGTGCGCATCGGCGAGACGGGGCGGAAGCTCGGCTTCATCACGCCGCTCACCCATAACTTTTGCGAGAGCTGCAACCGCGTGCGGCTCACCTGCACCGGCATGCTCTACATGTGCCTCGGCCAGGAGGATTCGGCCGACCTGCGCGCACCCTTGCGCGCTGGCGGCGACGAGGCGGGGCTCGAGGCCGCGATTGCCGCCGCCATCGCCCGCAAGCCCAAGGGCCACGACTTCATCATCGACCGGCGCCATAGGATGCCGGCCGTGCCGCGGCATATGAACGTCACCGGCGGGTAGCGCCGACTTTCGGCCGGCGCTTCCGGGGGCCCCTGTCAACCTGCACTAATCTCACCCGGTGCCAAGTCGCTCGAGAGATTCTGAGGCGCTCACAAAATGGCCCGATGTTCAACGCGTGCGTAGCTGGCTTATCCCCTCGACAACGCCAGCGCTGACGATCAGAAAGCAGCCGGCGCCTTCGCGCCACCCGAAAGGCTCGCCGGCGAAAAGAGCGGCGCTGATCGCCGAGGCCAGCACCTCGAACAGCAGAAGGATGGAGACCCGGCCAGGGTCGAGCCGTCCGGCACCCCAGAGGATCAGGAACCCCACGGGCACGAGCCAGATGCAGCTCAGCAGTACCAGCGGCAGCGCCGCCACCAGCGAGCTCAATGTCGGCGGCGCCGCAGGAGCGACAGCAAGGAAGGCCAGGGCGAATGGCACCGCAAAGACGCTATTGGCCAATGTCTTTTCGAGAGCCCCCAGGTCATGGGTCTTTCGGACGTAAACCGTGGCAAAGGCAAATGCTATGCCCGACGTCAGTGCCAGCCACTCGGCATTGCCGTGCGGCAGCGGCAAGAATCCCCGAAAGTCCAAGATCACGGATGCCCCGGACAATCCGAGCGCGATCGAAAGCACGCGCCCCGGTCCTATGGGATCGCTGAGTAGCAATATGCCCAGCAACGACGCCCAGATCGGTGAAAGGTAGAACAACAGGGTGACCCGGACGACGGCGCCATAGAGGAGCGCGTGATTCCAGCTGGCAAAGGTAAATCCTGTCAGAAGGCCGACCACCATCAGGCGGCGGACATCCTGCCTGCTGGGCCAAGGCCTGGACAAAACCACGGGCAAGATGATCAGCGCTGCGGCCGCATTCAATGTGACGCTGGCCCAATTCCCCGTGAGGCCATGCCTTTCCAGAAAACGCAGGGGAATCCACCAGAGGCCCCAGAAGGCACCGGAAGCAGCGACCACGGCGGAGACCGCGAGTGTGGCCTTTGGCGCGGCTGAATTGGATACCGACACTAAGACACCTGGTACAGGCTTCGCCCCGGCATTCCGCTAGGGCAGTTGATCAACTTTGGCAATGGGTCGGCTGCCGGCCCTCTCATGCCGGTAGCCGACCGCGATTCGTGCTTCTCAGGTTTGCGCGGCCGATGCGCGCTTCTCTGCTAGACCGCTCCACATCAAGAGTGTGAATACCGACACAACGATTGTCGCGGCGCCAAGCCACTGACTCTCCGTCAATCGTTCACCCAGAAAGGCGTAGGCGATTGCGACCCCAAAGACGGGCTGCAGATTCAGGAAAATGCTTGCCGTTGTCGCGGGAACTGACTTGAGGGCCCGGAGATAGAGCCAGGATGCCGCCGCATAGTACATCAGCCCGGCCAGCGCACCGCCGAGAATGCTCCGAGGCGTCAGGGCCGTGAGAGCGGCAAACGCCCCGCTGTGGCCTTGCAAGGGCCAGATCGCCATCACCCAGATGAGTGCGACGGTTTGCTGGAGGGTAACCGCCAAGAGGGGATCGACGCGGAGGATAAGGCGTCGGGAGACCACCGTGTAGGTTGCGCAGCACAGCACCCCCGCCATGATAAGCAGCGCTCCGTGGGCGCTGGTCGCCAATCCCGCGGACCCGCCAATGACGCCTGTAACCAGGAGCACTCCGCACACGGCGGTCGCCGTAGCAGCGAGAAAGCGAAGTGTAATTGTCTCGCCCAGGATGAACCAGGCCAGGACGACGATGACGGCGGGTTCTGCGGCCCAGAGCAAGGTGGCCACGCTGGCCGTCGATTGCGCCAAACCGAGCGTGCTGAAGGTGTAGGACAAGCCCGGATTCACCCACCCCAGCAGCGCAACCGGCAAGATCGTCCGCCAACCCGCGGAGGGTCCGCCGGCAATGCGGACGATGATCCACATGACGCATGCGCTGGGGGCGAGCTGGGTGATCAGATAGGTGAGAGGCGAGACGGAAGTGAGCAGCGCTTTGCTTATGACCGTTCCGACCGCCCAAAACAAGGCTGCCGATGTGAGACAGACGAGCGGCGAATGGGTAATGGAGAGGCGCGCCATGATGGTTCTCCTTCAAAAGTCACAGGCTTCGACATAATTGCGCAGCGTGAGCCGCCGGACTTGTGGCAGCAGTCGTCGCCGTCGCAGTGGTCGTAGCCTGGCTTTCGAGGAGGCCGGTTGTTCACGGACATCATCCAAGCATCGTCAAATTGGCCCATTCGGATTGCAGCCAACATCCGTCAGGCACAATCGGGCAAGTCCAGTGCATTCTAGCCAATTCTCGAGCCGACCGGGACTGGTTCGATCGAGAGCCGCGATGGCTCGCTGCGTGTCCATGGCGCCCGATTGCCGTTCCGATGCATTGATTCCGCAAATATCGAATCGTCGAGCAAGCCTAGTCCCGGCCCACCCGGCCTGTCAACGATGTTTCCAGCACTATCGAAATTAAGCCGGCCGCCAGGGAAGCCGCCGGCCCCGCAGCCTCATTCGATCTTGATCTGGTGCGCGAAGGCGACGCCGTCGGTAATCGTGATCTGCTTGAAGCCCAGCAGCTTCAGGAAATCGAAGAAGGTCGCGTATTCGGCGATCGTGTTCTGCTGGAAGAAATCGGTGAGACGGGCCGCGGCCGTCAGATGGGCGAGCAGGGCCCGGGTGCGATAGACGGTGCTGAGCCCGCCGTCGGTGGTGCCGACGATGATGAGCTTGTCGGCCTCGTCGCCCTTGGCGAAGATGTAGAAGGTCGGCGCGTAGGGCTTGTCGGCGATCTCCTTGGCGAGCGCCGCGGCGAAGCCGATCCGCCGGCTCCGGTCGCTGTCGGCGAGCGTCGCCACCCGCGCCATATAGGTCTCGGTGACCTTGGGCTTGGGATAGTAGTAACCCTCCTGCGAATCATCGGCTCCGGCGCGGGCCGGCACTGTCAAAAGCAGCATAGCGGCGAAGGCCGCAACAAATCCGATACGCATGGCGAAGATCCCCATCTTGGCGCGAATTGGCGCAAGCTTGGATGCTCGCCGCATCCTTGGCAAGTCGCTATAGTCGCGGCCATGTCCCCTGAAGGCCGTTCGCCAAGCGCTACCGCTCTGCGCATCGCCATCCTCGCCGCCGACACCGACGAGGCGCGCCAGGCCGAGGCCCGGCTGAAGAAGCGCTACGCCGCCGTCGAGCCGGAGAAGGCCCAGGTCATCGTCGCGCTCGGCGGCGACGGGATGATGCTGGAGACCCTGCACCGGTTCATCGGAAGCGGCACGCCGATCTATGGCATGAACTGCGGCACCGTCGGCTTCCTGATGAACCTCTACTCGGAGGAGGACCTGCCGGCGAGGCTCGCCAAGGCCCAGCCGGTCCAGCTCCATCCCCTGCTGATGACGGCCTCGAGCGCCGACGGCCGCAAGCAGCAGGCCCGCGCGATCAACGAGGTCGCCCTGCTGCGCCAATTGCGCCAGGCGGCGAAGATCGCGATCCGCGTCGACGGCGTGGTGCGCATGCCGGAGCTCATCTGCGACGGCGTGCTCATCTCCACGCCGGCCGGCAGTACCGCCTACAATCTCTCCGCCCATGGGCCGATCCTGCCGCTGGGCGCGGGCGTGCTGGCGCTCACGCCGATCAGCGCCTTCCGGCCGCGGCGCTGGCGCGGCGCCCTGCTGCCCCACTCCGCCGAAGTGGTCTTCGAAATCCTGGAATGCGCCAAGCGCCCCGTCTCGGCCGTCGCCGACTACACCGAAGTGCGCGACGTGGTCGAAGTGCGGGTGCGGGAGGATCGGGGGACGATCCTGAAGCTCCTGTTCGACCCCGAGCACAATCTCGAGGAGCGCATCCTGCGCGAGCAGTTCCAGCCCTAGTCGCCGTGGGCCCGGGCGCGGTTCGCCTGTCCAGACGACGGCGACCGCTGGCGCCCGAATTCCGCGACGGTGGCAACAAGCCGTCGCATGTCGGCCTTGAGGCTCTCGAAGCCGGCGGTCTTGTCGATCCGGGCCTCGTCCAAATAAAGCCGCCGGTTGATCTCGATCTGGAGGGCGTGGCGCCCGGCCGCGGGATCGCTGTAGCGCTCGATCAGCTCGGCGCCCTTGAAGGGATCGTTGATCCGAACGGTGTAACCCATGCCTTTGAGGCATTCGGCGACCAGGCGGGTGAACGCGCCCTCGCAGGCGCGCCCGTCCAGATCCCCCAGCACGAAATCGGCGCGGGGATGGGCGTGACGCCCGCGGCCCATCGCCTTCATGGAATGGCAGTTGACGTGCCAGACAGCGCCGAACCGGACATGGGCATGGTCGAGCATGGCCTTGAGGGCCGCGTGATAGGGCCGGTAGAAGCGGGCGATCCGCTCCTCCACCTCGGACACGGCCAGCGACCGGTCGTAGATCGGCAGCTCGGGGCTGAGCAGCCGGCGGAGCAGGCCGAGGCCGCGCTCGCTGCGCGGGCTCGGCTCCGCGCCGTGGGGCCAGGGCTCGGAGAGAAGATTCTCGTCGATGTCCGCCACATGCCGGTTGGGATCGATGTAGCTGCGCGGGAACAGAGCGGCCAGCAGGGCCACACCCTCGGCCGGCGCATCGGCCAGCAGCTCGTCCACATAGGCGTCTTCAGCCCGGCGCAGCATCTCCATCGGCGCGGCGTGGCCGAAGTCTTGCGGATACTCCCGGCCGCTGTGCGGCGAATCGATGACGACCGGCGCCAGCGCGTCGGGCGCCGGCTCATGGCGCTCGAGCACTCCCGGCAGGCGGTGGCGATGGATCTCCCGGGCCCTTGCCAGCCCGCCGGGAGAACGGATATCCATGCAGTTTCCTCGCTTTGCCGCAGGAACCAGGAGCAGCCCTTGGCCCGTCAGATTGCCAGCCTCGACATGATTCGCCGGCTGGTGTCGATGGACACGACCAGCCGCAACTCCAATCTCGAGCTCATCGGCTTCATCGGCGAGCATCTGGCCGGGCTCGGGATCGAGAGCCGGCTGGTGCATGACGAAACCGGCCGCAAGGCCAATCTCTACGCCACGCTTGGCCCCAGGGACAAGCCCGGCATCGCGCTATCGGGCCATACGGACGTGGTGCCCGTGGACGGCCAGGACTGGTCTTCCGATCCCTGGACGGTCGAGGAGCGTGGCGGGCGCCTCTTCGGCCGCGGCACCGCCGATATGAAAAGCTTCATCGCCGTCGTGCTGACGGCCCTGCCGGAGATCCTGCGCCGGAAGCCCAGCTCTCCGATCCATCTCATATTCTCCTATGACGAGGAGGTGGGCTGCCTGGGCGTGCGGCGGTTGCTGGACGTGCTGGCCAAGGCCCCGGTCAGGCCCTTGGCCTGCATCATCGGCGAACCCACCAGCATGAAGGTCATGGTCGGCCACAAGGGCAAGAAGAGCATGCGCTGCCAGGTGCATGGCCGCGAATGCCACTCGTCCCTCGCTCCCCAGGGGGTGAATGCCATCGACTACGCGGCCGAGCTGGTCGGGAAGCTGCGTGGCATGGCGAAGCGGATGGCCGAGCAGGGCCCGTTCGACGGCAATTTCGACGTCCCTTATACGACCGTCCATACCGGCGTGATCCGTGGCGGCACCGCCCTCAACATCGTGCCCAAGGACTGCCAGTTCGATTTCGAGTTCCGCTACGTGCCCGGCGTCGACCCGGAAGCGCTCTACGGCGAGATCAGGGGATTCGCCGAGAAGGAACTGCTGCCGCAGATGCGGGCCGTGGCATCCGAGGCCGGCTTCGACTGGGAGCAGATCTCGGCCTTCCCCGGCCTCGACACGCCGGTCGACAGCGAGATCGTCGAATTCGTCAAGTCGCTCACGGGCGCCAATTCCACGGGCAAGGTCGCCTTCGGCACCGAGGGCGGCCTGTTCCAGGAGGCCGGCATCCCGACGGTCATCTGCGGGCCGGGCGACATCGCGCAAGCCCACAAGCCCGACGAATACGTCGACGTCGACCAGGTGGCGCTATGCGAGGACTTCATGGGCCGGCTGATGGATAAGCTCTGCAGCCTGCCGGCGGCCGGCTGAGACGCGGATCGAGGCCCGGGCCGCTTGCAGGACTCTTGCGCGTCAGTTCATCGAATCCAACGCGCCGGTGAGGTCGCCCAGGCGGCTGAGGGTGCGGGTGGAACTGCCGTCGAAAACGAAGAGCGTGACCGCATCGGGGCCATAGGCCGAGGGATCGCGGTTGATGCCATTCTGCCGGCTGCCGACCGTGATCTGCAGCACGACATAGCGGTCGAGGGAAGCCTTGCCGTCGGGCCCGTAGAACAAGGCCTGACCCTCGGTGCACAGGGTCGGATCGTAGCTGGCGCCGTTGGCGCCGCCGTTGTCGCTGCCGGACCCTGAAAAGTCGGCCTCGTCGCTGCAATCGCCCGTCGTCCAGTCGATTTCCGCGCGCTTGCCGATCTGCTGGGCGAACCAGTCGGCGAGCGGGGTGGCCGGCAGGCGCTGATCGAGCTGCTTGGCGGTCAGCTGCTGAACCAAGAGCTTCGCCTGGGCATCCAGGGCCGGGTTCAAAGGCGGCGGCGGTGGTGGGGTCGGATTCTGCTGCGCGGGCTCCGGCGGGCTGGCGGCCGCTCCGGAACTCGAATCCGTGCCGCTGCCCTGGTCGCCGGTTGCCGGCTGGTCGCCGCTCGTAGCGTCGCCTGATCCGGACCCACCATCCTGGCCGGAGGTACTTGAAGGGGGGCTGTCGGTCCCGGAGCCGCTCGACTGAGCGATCGTCACTCGGCCACTGTCCACCAGGATCGCGCCGGCGACGGCCTGGCCGGACGCACCCGCCTGCCGGGGCGCAGCCGCACAGGCGAGGCCCATCAACAGAACGGCGACGATAGCGGTCAGACGCACGGCGATGCCTTCACAGCCTCCGCGGCAATTCTAGCCCGAGTTGCCGCCGGGAACCATGCCGGCGTCGAGGCTGCGTCGTCTTGGTACTAACGTCTGGCCGGCGCGAAGTGCCTGGCTAGCCCTTGGCTGGAAAGTGGCGCTGGCGCTGGCCGCTGCGGCTCATGTGCTCGGCATGGCGGCCGGAAACATAGACATAGAGGGGGTTGCGCACCGGCAGGATCGGCCCGCCATGCCAGAAGAACAGCAACAGGCTCCGGCTATCCGGTGCCAGTCCGCGCAGGAACACGCTGCCCGACCTGTGAGGCGGGATATAGACATAGAGCTCCCCGGATTCGTCCCAGTCGAACCAGTTGGAGAGCGGCATCTCGGGATCGGTGTTGGGCATGAATTCGATCGGCTTGCCGGTCAAGCGGACGCGCCGCACCCGATAGATCTCGACCGGCCAGGCGCTGTTGTTGTGGAACCGCATCTCGAGCTGGGAGGGCTGCGGGCGCTCGGCCGGCCAGGGCGTCAGCGTCACCTTCGGACGCGGCAGGAACCGCGCCCAGGCAAGCGCGGTGCTGAGCCCGGCCCCCCAGATCGCCGCCACCGTCGTCCATGTAGAGCTCATCGACCCAGCCTCATTCGCCGCTTCTGCTGCTGCGGCCCGTCGCACGTGATTCATGAAACCAAGGACCCCGGGGCTCCTTGGGTTCACCGGGCAGTCTGCCGCATCCAGCATGTTAACGGAAGCCGCCAAGGGCAGAAAGTGCCTGCCCACGGCTGCCCAAGCCGGTCCACCCCACTAATTCCAGGCCCTTTAAGGCCTCTATTGTATCGGCAATCGTCAGTCTATCCTTGCCCCCGGAGGAAACGGCGCAGGGCTCCGACGAGGGGATGGGTCAGATTTCGAGCTTTGCCAATGCGGTTGAGTTGCAGCTGAACCACCTTCTGGCTGAAGCGCCGGCCTGGGTCGGTGCCGCGCTTGCCTGGCTGCAGAAGGGGAACCGGGGCTTTTTCATTTGCCTTGCGATCGAACTTGCCCTGCTGGTTTCGCTTGGCAGCCGGGTGATCGGGCAGATCGTCTTGGAGCGTCGCGCGAAGGCCGCCTCCGCCGAACACAGCCGCAAGATCGTTCTGCGCGGCCAAATCTCCGCCGCCGATCAGGGCAGCTCGAGGGCCCAGAACCGGCTTGCCCGCATGTATGCCCAAGGCCAGGATGTCCAGAAGGACTTCGTCCAGGCGCATATGTGGTTCAGCCTGGCGGCCGCCGGCGGCATCAAGGAGGCGGCGGAGAGCCTCGCCAACATCGCCCGCCAGATGACGCCGGACGAGATCGCCAAGGCGGAGGAAATGGCGGCCAAGCGCCGGCGTTCCAGCGACTGAGACCATCGCGCCGAGAGCAAAGCCCTGCGTCCTGGATGATTCCTGCCGGTCGGCTATTGCTGCCCGTAGGTCATGACATAGCCGGTGGCGCTCATGCTGCGCAGCTGGGCGCGGATCTGTTCGTCGGTCATGTCCTGGGCGCCGTTCTTGGGCGTTTCGCGCACGGCTTCGACCGCGGCCGCCGTCTGTTTTTGGCAATGCCCCTCGGCCTTGGCGACTTCCCCCAGGATTTCGCCATCGGTGAGCAGGCCGCGGACGGTCACCAGCTTGCGGATCGCAGGATCGGCGTAGCGATCGATGCAATTGAAATAGGCCGTCATCCGCTTGTCCGCCCCGGCCGCGGAGGCCTGGCCGAGCGAAAGCAACGACAGGGTCGCCACAGCCGGAAGAAGTCTCAGGGCAAGGGCAACCCGCGCCAAATCCGCCATCGCATGCTCGCCATCAGTTTGGGCTGGAGCCTGTAGCACATCGTCGCAGCAGCGGCCAGAAGAGCGGTCGACCGCGGACGGGTCGCGACGCAAGAAAGAACCGACGGCGGCGATGCAGCCTCGGCTGGTTGCACCGGACGCCGGCCGCGCGCTACTCCTAGCCCATGAACAGCGATAGCCGCGCGATGCCCGGCGGGCCCAGGTCCGCTCTTGCCGGGCGAAGCTGGGCCGGCGCGCTCGCCGATCTAGCCGGCCGGCGTCCCGGCCGCCTTCTCGCGGCGGTGCTGGCCTTCCATTTCGTCGTCTGGACCTTGCTGCCCATCCTGGTCTGCGCCAACCTGCAGC
>JGI12269J14319_10005862_pt1 | contig 10766 bp, 19 predicted proteins | sample PeaSoiSIISIP2007_FD_14319 | JGI IMG/M metagenome (IMG submission 14319) | reverse complement strand
CCGCAGGCGAATAGCCCAGGCGCCGCCGCCTGTGAGTTTTTCTCCAGGCTGCCGTGAAATCTGTGCTTTTGCCGGCCTTCGCGATTCGGAGTAGGTGATGCCGCTCATTGGATTCGGCAGCAAATGGGGGAACCGGTCATGCTGACGCTCTATGGCAATCTCGAATCGGGCAACGTTTACAAGGTGCGCCTGATCCTGGCGCTGACCGGCACGCCCCATCGGCGGGTCGAGGTGAACCAAGTGCGCGGTGAGCCGCGCTCGGCAGCCTTCCGGGCGATCAACCCGATCGCCAAGGTGCCGGCGGTGCATTTTGACGACGGCCGAAACCTCGCCGAATCCGGCGCCATCCTCTTCTGGTTCGCCCGGGGCACGAAATACTTCCCCGATGATCCCTGGGCCCAGGCCCAGATCCTGCAGTGGATGTTCTTCGAGCAATACAGCCACGAGCCCTACATCGCAGTGAACCGCTATCTGCTTCACTACGCGCCGCCAGGCGACCAGCGCCGGGCGCAGCTGGCGGTGAACGCGGAGAAGGGCACCTTCGCCCTTTCGGTGATGGAGCAGCATCTGGCCGGACAGGACTGGTTCGCGCCTTCCGGCTATTCCATCGCCGACATGGCGCTATACGCCTATACCCACGTGGCGGACGAGGGCGGCTTCGATCTGGCGGCCTATCCCAAGATCCGTGCCTGGCTCGATCGGGTCGCGGCGCAGCCGGGCCACATCAAGATGATGCAGGAAACGAGCGTCGAGCCGGCGGGCACGCTCACCCCGGCTAGTTGAAATCGCGGCTCACTTGGACGGCGTGCTCGAAGCCGCCGACGGCGTCGAGCGCGCCAGTTCGTAGAGGGCGACCGCCGCGGCATTGGAGACATTGAGCTGAGCGATCGGCCCCGAGGTGGGCAGGCGGACGAGCTGATCGCAATGCTCGCGGGTGAGCCGGCGCAAGCCCCCACCCTCGGCGCCGAGCACCAGCGCCACGCGGCCGGCGAGCTTTGCCTCGGCCAATGTGAGCTCCGCCTCGGCGGCGAGCCCGACGCACCAGAGGCCGGCCCGCTTCACGGCATCGATGGCACGGGCGAGGTTGACCACGCGGACGAGGGGCACATGGTCGAGAGCGCCCGAGGCGGCCTTGGCGAGCGCTCCCGATTCCGGCGCGGCATGGCGTTCGGTCAGGATCACGGCCGCCGCCCCGAAAGCGCTGGCCGAGCGCAGGATGGCGCCGACGTTCTGGGGATCCGTGACCTGATCCAGAAGCAGAAGGCGCTGCGGCCCTTCCGGAAGGTCTTCCAGAATCTCCTCCAAGGCGACGAAGGGAAGGGGCTCGACCAGGGCGGCCAGGCCTTGATGCGCGGCGCCTGCCGGCAGCAGCGCCGCAAGGGCCGGCGCGTCCAGTCGCTCAGCCGGCCGGGCAAAGTCGTGCTCGGACAAGGCCGCGCCTGTGCCAACCAGCCGCCGGACGCGCCTGTGGGGGTTGCCGACTGCGGCAGTTACCGCGTGGTGACCATAAAGCCAGTAGCCGCCGCCGGGTGCCGGGACCGGCGCCGAAGGCTGAGCTCTCAAGGAAGTTTTGCGGAAATGCTTGCGGTTACCCATGTTCGTCCCTAATATGTTCACGACATCGGTGGTAGTGGCAAGCGCGCTCGACGCCGGCATAGCATGGCTGGGCTGGCGTTCGGTTGCGCGCATTTGTGTTTGGACGTTGACAGGCAACGGATAATCCAGATAGTTCGCGGGCTTCGCCGAACCTAGTGGGTCACGGTTCCGGAGGGGTGCCCGAGTGGCTAAAGGGGACGGGCTGTAAACCCGTTGGCTTCGGCCTACGAAGGTTCGAATCCTTCCCCCTCCACCAGCCGAAGGCGCGAGGGCGGTCACGAGCGAGACGAGTCGGGCGAAGGAATTGAGACTTGCGGGCATGAGGCGACGGGCGCGGGTGTAGCTCAGTGGTAGAGCTCCAGCCTTCCAAGCTGGCTATGCGGGTTCGATTCCCGCCACCCGCTCCAAGCCGGGCGGCGGATCGGCGGCGATAGGCGAACAGAAGTCGAGGATCGAGGGACATGTCGAAGGCGAAATTTGAGCGGACGAAGCCGCATTGCAACGTCGGGACGATTGGGCATGTTGACCATGGCAAGACGTCGCTGACNGCGGCGATCACGAAGGTTCTGGCGGAGACGGGCGGGGCCACCTACATGGCCTACGACCAGATCGACAAGGCGCCGGAGGAGAAGGCGCGTGGGATCACGATCTCGACCGCTCATGTGGAGTACGAGACGAAGGCGCGGCANTACGCGCATGTGGATTGCCCGGGTCACGCCGACTACGTGAAGAACATGATCACGGGCGCGGCGCAGATGGACGGGGCGATCCTGGTGGTCTCGGCGGCCGACGGCCCGATGCCGCAGACGCGCGAGCACATCCTGCTGGCGCGCCAGGTCGGGGTTCCGGCGCTGGTGGTGTTCATGAACAANGTGGACATGGTTGACGACCCTGAGCTTTTGGACCTGGTCGAGCTTGAGGTTCGGGAGCTCCTGTCGTCCTACGAGTTCCCCGGGGACAAGCTTCCGGTGATCCGCGGCTCGGCGCTGTGCGCGCTGGAGGGCCGGAACCCTGAGCTGGGGCATGACGCGATTCTGAAGCTGATGGATGCAGTGGACAGCTACATCCCGCAGCCTGAGCGCCCGAAGGACCGTGCGTTCCTGATGCCGATCGAGGACGTGTTCTCGATTTCGGGCCGCGGCACGGTGGTGACGGGCCGGATCGAGCGGGGGATCGTGAAGGTCGGGGACGAGGTTGAGATCGTGGGTCTTCGGGCGACGACGAAGACGGTTGTGACGGGCGTTGAGATGTTCCGCAAGCTGCTGGACGCGGGCGAGGCTGGGGACAACATCGGGGCGCTGTTGCGCGGGACGAAGCGTGAGGAAGTGGAGCGCGGGCAGGTGTTGGCCAAGCCTGGCTCGATCACGCCGCACACGAAGTTCAAGGCGGAAGCCTACATCCTGACGAAAGAGGAGGGCGGGCGGCACACGCCGTTCTTCACCAACTACCGTCCGCAGTTCTATTTCCGGACGACGGACGTGACCGGGGTGGTTCAGCTTCCGACCGGGACCGAGATGGTGATGCCGGGCGACAACGTGACGATGGAGATCCAGCTGATCGTGCCGATCGCCATGGACGAAGGCCTGCGCTTCGCCATCCGCGAGGGCGGCCGGACCGTCGGCGCCGGCGTCGTCGCCTCGATCATAGAGTAACAGGAGAGGACGGCGGCTTCGGCCGGCAAGGAACAGGACCATGGAAAGCCAAAACATCCGCATCCGGCTGAAGGCCTTCGACCATCGCGTTCTCGACCAGTCGACGGGCGAGATCGTGACCACGGCCAAGCGCACGGGTGCGCGGGTCCGCGGACCGATTCCGCTGCCCACCCGGATCGAGAAGTTCACCGTCTTGCGCTCGCCCCACGTGGACAAGAAGAGCCGGGAGCAGTTCGAGATCCGCACGCACAAGCGGCTTCTCGATATCGTCGATCCGACTCCGCAGACAGTGGATGCATTGATGAAGCTCGATCTCGCCGCCGGCGTCGACGTCGAGATCAAGTTGAAGAGCTAGGAGCGGCGCTATGCGCACGGGATTGATCGCCGAAAAGGTCGGCATGACCCGCATCTTCGATGCGGAAGGCGCCCATGTGCCGGTGACGGTGCTGAAGGTGGACAACTGCCAGGTCGTGCAGGTGCGCACGGCGGAGCGCGACGGCTATACCGCCGTTCAGCTCGGCGTCGGCAAGGCCAAGGTCAAGAACGTGACCAAGCCCATGCGCGGGCATTTTGCCAAGGCCAAGGTCGAGCCGAAGCGGAAGCTCGTGGAGTTCCGGGTGAGCGCGGATGCGCTGGTCGAGGTCGGCGCCGAACTGTCGGCGGCCCATTTCCTCTCCGGGCAGTTCGTGGACGTGACCGGGACCAGCATCGGCAAGGGTTTCGCCGGCGTCATGAAGCGGCACAATTTCGGCGGCTTGCGGGCTTCCCACGGCGTCTCGGTCTCGCATCGCTCACATGGCTCGACCGGCAACCGGCAGGATCCGGGCCGCACATTCCCCGGCAAGAAGATGGCCGGGCATCTGGGCGATGTCCGGGTCACCACCCAGAACCTGAAGGTCGTCTCGGTCGATGCCGAGCGCGGCCTGATCATGGTGAAGGGCGCGGTGCCCGGTGCCGACGGCGGCTACGTCCTGGTGAGCGACGCCAAGAAGCGGGCGGCGCCGAAGGACATCCCGTTCCCGGCGGCCCTCAAGTCCGGCCCGGCCGCGGCGGAAGCGCCGGCGGCCGAGGAAGCGGCGGAGAAGAAGGAATAGCGCGATGAAATCCGCTGTGACCAATCTCGACAACCAGCAGGTCGGCGAAATCGAATTGGCCGAATCCGTGTTCGGCCTGCCGGTGCGCAAGGACATCCTGGCGCGCATGGTGAACTATCAGCTCAACAAGCGCCGGGCCGGTACGCATCAGACCAAGGGCATCTCGGACATCAGCGGCACGACCAAGAAGCCCTATAAGCAGAAGGGCACTGGCCAGGCCCGCCAGGGCAGCCTGCGCTCGCCTCAGTTCCGCGGCGGCGCGGTCATCTTCGGCCCGGTCGTACGCAGCCATGCCACGGACCTGCCCAAGAAGGTGCGCCGGCTGGCACTCAAGACTGCGCTGTCAGCCAAGCTCGCGGAAGGCAAGCTCGTGGTGCTGGACGCGGCCAAGATCGACGGCGGCAAGTCCGGCGGTCTCGCCAAGAAGCTCGCCAAGCTCGGCTGGGGCCGGGCCCTGATCATCGACGGCCCGACGGTGGACGAGGGTTTCCGTCGCGCCGCCGGGAACATCGCCGATCTCGACCTGCTGCCCCAGCAGGGGGCCAATGTTTACGACATCCTGCGCCGGGACACCCTCGTCCTGACGCGCGATGCGGTCCAGCATTTGGAGGCGCGGCTGAAATGAGCAGGGCTCGTCCCATGAAGACGCGGGTCGTCCGCCTCACCCAGGCTGAGATGTACGCGATCGTCCGCTCGCCGGTCATCACCGAGAAGGCGACGCAGATGACGGGCCATCGGCAATACGCCTTCCGCGTGCCGCTGGCGGCGACCAAGCCCGAGATCAAGGCCGCCGTCGAAGGCCTGTTCAAGGTCAAGGTAACGGCGGTGAATACGCTGCGCCAGCAGGGCAAGAAGAAGGTCTTCCGCGGCCGGCTCGGCCAACGCAGCGACAGCAAGAAAGCGATGGTGACCCTGGCCGAGGGCCAGACCATCGACGTGACCACGGGAGTGTGAGGCCATGGCGCTGAAATCCTACAAACCGACGACGCCGGGCCAACGCCAGCTGGTCATCGTCGACCGTTCGGAGCTGCACAAGGGCGCCCCGGTGAAGGCCTTGACCGAGGGCCTGCGCAGCAAGGGCGGGCGCAACAATCTCGGCCGGATCACCGTGCGCTGGCGCGGCGGCGGACACAAGCGGCGCTACCGCATGGTCGATTTCCGTCGGCAGAAGTTCGACACGCCGGCGACCGTCGAGCGGTTGGAATACGATCCGAACCGGACGGCCTTCATCGCCCTCATCCGTTACGAAGACGGCGAGCAGAGCTACATCCTGGCTCCGCAGCGCCTCCAGGCCGGCGACAAGGTCGTGTCGGGCGAGCGCGCCGACATCAAGCCGGGCAATGCGATGCAGCTGAAGAACATCCCGGTCGGCACCATCGTCCACAACGTCGAGATGAAGCCCGGCCGCGGCGGCCAGATCGCCCGGGCGGCGGGCAGCTACGTCCAGCTCGTCGGCCGCGATGCCGGCCTCGCCCTGTTGCGCATGTCCTCGGGCGAAGTCCGCATGGTGCGCGCGGAATGCATGGCCTCGATCGGCGCGGTCTCCAATCCGGACCAGCAGAACATCGTCATCGGCAAGGCCGGGCGCAACCGCTGGAAAGGCCGTCGCCCCTCGGTGCGCGGCGTAGCCATGAATCCGGTCGATCATCCCCATGGCGGCGGCGAGGGGCGCACCTCGGGCGGGCGCCATCCGGTCACCCCCTGGGGCAAGTCGACCAAGGGCAAGAAGACGCGCAGAAACAAGAAGACGGACGGCATGATCCTGCGGCGCCGCCGCGTCGGCAAGTAAGAGGAGGGCGGGAAGCCTTGGCACGCTCTGTTTGGAAGGGTCCTTTCGTCGACGGCTACCTGCTGAAGAAGGCGGAGGTCAGCCGCGGCTCGGGCCGCAACGAAGTGATCAAGACCTGGTCACGGCGCTCGACGATCCTGCCGCAGTTCGTCGGCCTCACCTTCGGCGTCTACAACGGCCACAAGTTCCTGCCGGTGCTGGTGACCGAGAACATGATCGGCCACAAGTTCGGCGAGTTCTCGCCGACGCGGAATTTCCACGGCCATACCATCGCCGACAAGAAGGCGGTGAAGGCCAAGGTGGTGGCATAAGACGATGGGCAAGAAATCGCATCCCCGCCGGCTCAAGGACACGGAGGCCAAATCCACGGTGCAGGCCATCCAGACCACGCCGCGCAAGGTGAACCTGCTGGCGGAGCTGATCCGCGGCAAGTCGGCGCAAGTGGCGAAGGCTGACCTCGCGTTTTCCCAGCGCCGGGTGGCGGGCGAAGTGCTGAAGGCGCTCGATTCGGCCATCGCCAACGCCGAGAACAACCATCAATTGGACGTCGACCGGCTTTACGTCGCCGAGGCCAGCGTCGGCCGCGCCTTCGCGCTGAAGCGCTTTCATGCGCGCGCACGCGGGCGGGGAGCAAAGGTGCAGAAGATGTGGAGCAACCTCACCATCGTCGTGCGCGAGCGCGAGGAGAAGGCGTAATGGGCCAGAAGACCAATCCGATCGGCTTGCGCGTCGGCGTGAACCGGACCTGGGATTCCCGTTGGTACGCCGACGAGGACTACGCCAAGCTCCTGCACGAGGACTTGCAGCTTCGCAAGTACCTGATGGAGCGCCTGAGCCAGGCCGGCATCAGCCGCGTCGTCATCGAGCGGCCGGCCAAGCGGGCCCGCATCACCATCCACACTGCCAGGCCTGGCGTGGTCATCGGCAAGAAGGGTGCCGACATCGAGAAGCTGCGCCAGGACCTCTCGAAGATGACCGGGGGCGAGGTCGCCCTCAACATCCTCGAGATCCGCAAGCCGGAGATCGATGCCAAGCTTGTGGCCGAGAACATCGCCCAGCAGCTCGAGCGCCGCGTGGCTTTCCGTCGCGCCATGAAACGCGCGGTCCAGTCGGCGATGCGCCTGGGCGCCCAAGGCATCCGGATCAACTGCTCCGGCCGGCTCGGCGGGGCGGAAATCGCCCGGGTGGAATGGTATCGCGAGGGTCGGGTGCCGCTGCACACGCTGCGCGCCGATGTCGATTTCGGCGTCGCCACGGCCAAGACGACTTACGGCACCTGCGGCGTGAAGGTGTGGGTGTTCAAGGGCGAGATCCTGGCCCATGACCCGATGGCCCAGGACAAACGCGCCCAGGAACAGCAGACCGGCGCCCGGAGCTGAGGACCAGACGACATGCTTTCGCCCAAGAGAACCAAATTCCGCAAGGCCCACAAGGGTCGCATCCACGGCGCCGCCAAAGGCGGAGCGGACCTCAATTTCGGCGCCTTCGGCCTGAAGGCCCTGGAGCCGGAGCGGGTGACGGCGCGCCAGCTCGAGGCGGCCAGACGCGCGATCACGCGCCACCTGAAGCGGCTCGGCCGCGTGTGGATCCGCGTCTTCCCGGACGTGCCNGTCTCGACCAANCCGGCCGAGGTGCGCATGGGCAGCGGCAAGGGCACGCCCGAGTTCTGGGTNGCGCGCATCCATCCCGGCCGGGTCATGTTCGAGATCGACGGCGTGCCGGAGCAGACGGCGCGCGAAGCCTTCGCGCTGGCTGCCGCCAAGCTGCCGATCAAGACCAAGTTCGTCAGCCGTCTGGGCGTGGAGTAACGAGGCCATGAAAGCGGATGACCTGCGCGTCAAGACCCCGGATCAGCTGAAGACGGATCTGTCCCAGCTGCAGAAGGAACAGTTCAACCTGCGGTTCCAGCGGGCGAGCGGCCAGCTGGAGAACACGTCGCGGGTGCGCGTCGTCCGGCGCGACATCGCCCGGATCAAGACCATTCTCGCGCAGAAGGCGCGCGGCTGAGTTTGAAGAGGTAGAGGCATGCCAAGGCGCGTACTGCAAGGCACCGTGGTCAGCGACAAGCCGAACAAGACCGTGATCGTCGCGGTCGAGCGGCGATTCATGCACCCGGTCTACAAGAAGTTCATCAAGCGCACGAAGCGCTATGCGGCCCATGACGAGGCAAACGCCTGCAAGGCGGGGGACAAGGTCGTCATCCGCGAGTGCCGGCCGCTGTCGCGCACCAAGCGCTGGGAAGTGATCCCGGCCGAAGCCGCGAGCTAGAGGACCCGGCCATGATTCAGATGCAGACCAACCTGGAAGTCGCCGACAACTCCGGCGCCAGGCGCGTCCAGTGCATCAAGGTGCTGGGCGGCTCGAAGCGGAAATACGCCTCGGTCGGCGACGTCATCGTCGTCTCGATCAAGGAGGCGATCCCGCGCGGCCGGGTGAAGAAGGGCGACGTGATGCAGGCGGTGGTCGTGCGCACGGCCAAGGAGATACGCCGGCCCGACGGCAGCAGCATCCGTTTCGACCGCAATGCGGCGGTGCTCATCACCAAGCAGGGCGAGCCCGTCGGCACGCGCATCTTCGGCCCGGTGACGCGCGAGCTTCGGGCCAAGCAGTTCATGAAGATCATCTCCCTGGCGCCGGAAGTGCTGTAGGGAAAGCGGAGTATCGAGGATGGCGGCGAAGTTCAAGATCAAGAAGGGCGACAAGGTGATCGTCATCACCGGGCGCGACCGCGGCAAGCAGGGCGAGGTGCTCCGCGTGCTGCGCGAGGAGAACCGCGTCGTCGTGCAGGGCGTGCATATCGTCAAGCGCCACACGCGGCAGAGCGCCGGCAATCCGGGCGGCATCATCGAGAAGGAGGCGGCGATCCACGTTTCCAATGTCGCCCATATCGACCCCAAGTCGGGCAAGGCCACGAAGGTCGGCTTCAAGACCCTCGCGGACGGCCGCAAAGTTCGCGTGGCCCGGCGGTCCGGCGAAACCATCGATCTATAGGCTCGAGAGCAATGACGCGTTTGCAAGATCGCTACCTGAAGGTCGTCCGCCCCGCGCTGATGAAGGAGTTCAACTACAAGAACCCCTTGGCGGCGCCGCGGCTGGACAAGATCGTGATCAACATGGGCGTCGGCGAGGCGGTCGGCGACGGCAAGCGCATCCAGTCAGCAGTGCAGGATCTGACTGCGATCGCCGGCCAGAAGCCGGTCGTCACCAAGTCGCGCAAGGCGATCGCCAACTTCAAGCTGCGCGAAGGGATGAACATCGGCTGCAAGGTCACCTTGCGCCGTGGGCGGATGTACGAATTCCTCGATCGTCTGGTGAATATCGCGTTGCCCCGGGTGCGGGACTTCCGCGGGGTCTCCGGCAAGAGTTTCGACGGCAGCGGGAACTTCGCCCTCGGCCTCAAGGAACAGATCGTTTTCCCGGAGATCGACTACGACAAGATCGACGCCGTGCGCGGGATGGACATCGTCATCTGCACGACGGCGAAGACAGACGCCGAAGCCAAGGCCCTTCTGAAGGGCTTCGACATGCCCTTCGTCAACTGACCGGGGCCGGAGGAGAGATATGGCAAAAACGAGCGCCGTCGAACGGAACAAGAAGCGCGAGAGGCTGAGCAAGAAGTTTGCCGGCCGGCGTCAGCGCCTGAAGGCGATCGCCAACGACGAGTCGCGGCCGATGGAGGAGCGCTTTTCAGCCCGCCTGAAGCTGGCGCAGCTCCCGCGCAACGGCTCGCCGGTGCGCATCAGGCTGCGCTGCGAGCTGACCGGGCGGCCGCGCGGAAACTACCGCAAGTTCAAGCTGTCCCGCATCGCGCTCCGTGAGCTGGCTTCGATCGGCCAGATCCCGGGCATGACGAAATCGAGCTGGTAAGGAGGGTCATACAGTCATGTCATTGAGCGATCCCTTGGGGGATATGCTGACCCGGATCCGCAACGGCCAGAAGGCGGGCAAGGCGACCATCGTCAGCCCCGCCTCGAAGCTGCGGGCCAACGTGCTCGAAGTCCTGAAGCGCGAAGGCTACATTCGCGGTTATCAGCGCGACGGGGCCGAGCAGGGCGGGGTCGAGCTGCGCATCGAGCTCAAGTACCACGAAGGCCATCCCGTGATCCGGGAGATCTCGCGCGTGTCGCGGCCGGGCCGGCGCGTCTATTCGAAGGTCGACGAGCTGCCCCGCGTGTTCAACGGGCTCGGCATCTCGATCCTGTCGACGCCGCGTGGCGTCATGTCGGACAACGAAGCCCGCGCCGCCAATGTCGGCGGCGAGGTGCTCTGCCGCGTGTTCTGAGGAAGGTCGAAATGTCTCGAGTTGGCAAGAACCCGGTGAGCGTGCCGAGCGGCGTGACCGTTTCGATCGCGGCGGGTCAGATCATGGCCAAGGGCAAGCTGGGCGAGCTGGCGATGCGCGTCTCCGGCGACGTCGCGGTCACCTTGGAAGAAGGCAAGATCTGGGTGAAGCCGCTGCGCGAAACCAAGCAGGCGCGGATCATGTGGGGCACGACCCGGAACCTGGTGCGAAGCATGATGACCGGGGTCTCGCAAGGCTACCGCAAGTCGCTCGAGATCAGCGGCGTCGGCTACCGTGCGGCAGTCCAGGGCAAGACCCTGACCCTGCAGCTGGGCTACAGCCATGACGTGAAC
>JGI12269J14319_10005861_pt1 | contig 10769 bp, 9 predicted proteins | sample PeaSoiSIISIP2007_FD_14319 | JGI IMG/M metagenome (IMG submission 14319) | reverse complement strand
GAGACAAGCGGCCAGCAGCGGGCCGAAGCGGCGGGCCGCGGTCTGGTCGGCTCGCCAGCCCCGCGACTCGTGCTCAGGACCATCGACGGCGACACCATCGATTTGGGGAGTCTCTACGGCAAGAAGGCGGTGTATCTGAAATTCTGGGCGACTTGGTGCGTGCCGTGTCGTGAACAGATGCCGCACTTCGAGCATACCTATGAGAACGCCGGCTCGGAGCTGGCGGTAATTGCGATCAACGCGGGGTTCGACGACTCGGTCGAGGAGATCCAGCGCTACCGTCGTGAGCTCGGCATCACAATGCCGATTGTCCTTGACGACGGACGTCTCGGCGCCGCCTTCAATTTGCGGGTAACGCCCCAGCATATCGTCATCGGGCGGGATGGGCGTATCCAGTATGTCGGTCATCTCGCGGACCAGCGACTGGACGCGGCGCTGGCCGCCGCACGCAATCCCGGTCCGACGGCAGCAGTGGCGGGTGGCGCGGAAGGACCGGCGCCCGTAGAAAGCATCCATGTCGGCGTGGGAGACTCACTGCCCGCGCAATCGGTGACAACGCTCGATGGCCGGTCATTTCCGTTTCGGAATCACGGGACTCCCCGGCCCACGGTCCTGGTGTTTCTGTCGCCGTGGTGTGAGTCCTACCTGGCAACCACCCGACCCGCGATCTCGGCGAGTTGCCGCCGCACCCGGGAACAGGTGAGCGAGTTAGCGCGCGATCAACGCGTGCGCTGGCTAGGCATCGCCTCGGGGCTCTGGGCGACGCCGGAAGATCTGCGCAAGTACCAAACCGAGTACAGGATCCACATTCCGCTCACGCTGGATGAGTCGGGTGCGTTATTCCGTACATTCCGGGTCACCGACGTGCCAACGGTGCTCGTCGCCGACGCGCAGGGCAGGGTCCTCCAGCGGGTGAGCACCGAAGAGCCGCAGGGACTGCGCAAAGCGATCGGACGGCTGTGATCGATCTGCACCACCCCAAGACGATTGCAACTGAGGCTCCAAGCTAGCCGAATTGAGCTGGCATGAGTATCCTGCTGGCGTGGTTCCGCGTACTCGCCAGGAAATTTGAATGAGCGCCGCTGTGCTTGGCGATTTGACGCGCCGGCTGGATCAGCGACGCGGCGCATGTGTCCTGATTGCGATCAAGCAGCGCTGGCGCTGCAAAACGCGACTGTCGGAGGCACTTCCGGCGCTGGCACGCAGCGAACTCGTGCGATCCATGCTCGCGGCGGTGCTTTCGGCCGCTGCTGGCGCGCAGACGGTGCGTCAGATCATGGTGCTCAGTCCGGAGCGCGATGCGGTCCCCGCGGACGTCCCGGTGCTTGCCGATAGCGGCGAGTGCCTCAACAGCGCGCTGACTCAGGCCCATCGGGTGCTGCGAGAATTCGGCTGTCGAGAGGTGGTGATCCTGCCAGCGGATCTGCCGAAGATCACCGCGGCTGAAATTGACAGTTTGGTGCGCGCCGGCCGAATCGGCGGCTTTGCGATCGCTCCCGACACAGCTGGAGTGGGTACGAACGCACTCTGCCTCGTATCGCCGCATTATTTTCGTTTCCAATTTGGACCTGATAGCAAACGGTTGCACCTGCAGGAGGCGGAGCGCGTGGGCCTGAGTCCAGAGGTGGTGCGCCTCCCCGGTCTGGAATTTGATGTGGATTCGCCGATCGATCTCAACCGACTCGATCGACAGCAATGGCTCGCGCGTCTTCAGGCTTAGCTAAGCTGCTACGCGCGGCCGAGGTTGGCCGTCGGCCCGATTCGGCCGAGGCACTGGCACTGCTGGTCGAGGCGCCGGCCATGGAACTGCTGCCGGTGGCCGAGTCGCTGACGCTGGCCGGATTCGGCGAAACGGTCACCTATTCGCGCAAGGTATTCATTCCACTCACGCAGCTGTGCCGCGACGTGTGCCATTACTGCACCTTCGCCAAAGCGCCGCGAGGCCTTAACGGAGCGTACCTCACGGCAGAGGAAGTACTCGCGATAGCGCGCGCGGGTAAGGCCGCCGACTGCAAGGAAGCTCTTTTCACCCTCGGTGACCAGCCGGAGGAGCGGTACGCAGTGGCCCGCACCGCCCTGGATGCCCTGGGCGCGGCCAGCACGCTGGATTACCTGGAGCGCATGGCAAAACTCGTGCTGGAGGAGACTGGGCTGCTGCCGCATCTGAACCCCGGAGTTATGGGCGCTGCTGATTTGCGTCGGCTGCGAGCCGTGAGCGCATCCATGGGATTGATGCTCGAGAGCGCTTCGGGGCGGTTGTGCGAGCGCGGCGGTCCGCACTTCGGTTCCCCCGATAAGGTGCCGGCGAGGCGGCTCGCGACCCTGCGGGCTGCCGGTGAGCTGCGCATACCGATGACGACCGGCTTGCTGATCGGCATTGGCGAAACGCGCCGCGAGCGCGTCGAGTCCCTGCTGGCGCTGCGCGAGCTCCAGGATGCGCACGCGAATCTGCAGGAAATCATCGTCCAGAATTTCAGAGCCAAGCCCGGCACCAAAATGGCCGCCGCCCCGGAGCCGGTGATCGATGAGCAACTTTGGACGGTTGCGGTGGCGCGCCTGCTTTTCGGCCCGAACATGTCGATCCAGGCACCACCCAACTTACAGCCCGAGGGGCTTGGCGAGCTGGTGCCGCGCCGGCATCAACGACTGGGGTGGAGTGTCGCCGGTGACGCCCGACCACGTGAACCCCGAGGCGCCTTGGCCACATCTGGCAGATCTTGCGCGTGCTACCGGTGCTGCCGGGCGGGATCTGGTCGAGCGCCTGGCGCTCGTGCCCGCCTATGCGGAGCGGCCCGAAGTCTGGACGGATCCGAGCATTACGCCCCGCGTGCGCCGGCTGAGCGACAGTCGCGGTTTCGCGCGACCGGATCGCTGGTACGCCGGCTCAGCGTGCGAATTGCCGCCGATCGCAGCGCACTGGTCAGCGGCCGCGTACGGGCCTCGAGCGGACGTTCAGAGCTCACAGCCGCGGGCCGACGCTGCGCGGTGGCAGCGCGGCGGCTGCGCGCCGGCAATCCGAGCGATCATCAAGGCAGCGTGTGCCGGGGAGGGGCTGATTGAGGCGGATATCGTGCGCCTCTTTGCTGTCGAAGGTCGTGATCTCGATGAGGTGATCGCCGCGGCGGACCAATTGCGTCACGAGTCGGTCGGCGATACGGTCACATACGTTATTAACCGGAATATCAACTACACGAACATCTGTCTGTATCACTGTGGTTTTTGCGCCTTTTCGAAAGGCCGGGGTTCCAAAGATCTGCGCGGTCCCGCCTACAATCTCGAACTCGACGAGGTGGCACGCCGCACGATCCAAGCCGCGGCGGCGGGCGCGACCGAGGTGTGCCTGCAGGGCGGCATCCATCCGAGCTTCACGGGCGAGACGTACCTGAATATCGTTCGTGCCGTCAAAGCGGCGGTGCCATGGATGCATGTGCACGCTTTTTCGCCCTTGGAGATTCAGCACGGCGCGAGCACGCTCGGTCTGCCGCTGGCGAACTATCTGGAAAAGCTGCGCGATGCGGGCCTCTCGACGTTGCCGGGTACGGCCGCGGAGATTCTGGATGACGAGATCCGCGCCATCATCTGCCCGGACAAGCTACGCACGGACCAATGGTTGGAAGTGATCGGTACGGCTCATGAGGTGGGTCTGCGCACGACGGCCACGATCATGTTTGGACACGTCGAGCAGCCCGTGCACTGGGCGCGGCATCTGCAGCGCCTGCGCTCACTGCAGGCGCGGACCGGTGGCATCAGTGAATTTGTGCCACTGGGCTATGTACATATGGAGGCGCCGCTATGGCGTAAGGGGCGCACGCGCTCGGGCCCGAGTTTTCGCGAGGCTGTACTCATGCATGCCGTGCCCAGGCTCGTGCTGCACCCGCTCATCAAGAATATCCAGACCTCCTGGGTCAAGATGGGGGCGCAGGGCGCCGCAGTGTGCTTAGGAGCCGGGGCCAATGATCTGGGCGGCACGCTCATGAATGAGTCGATCACCCGTGCTGCAGGCGGCGTCCACGGGCAGGAACTCGATGCCGCGCAGCTTCAGGCGCTCGCCCGCCGCATCGGCCGTCAGGCGCGTCAGCGAACCACGCTCTACGGTGTTCCCGGCAAGGAGCCTGCACCGCGTTCGCGACGGCTCACTGATTGCCAAGAGGGGAGGCGTGTTGCTGCGATTGGGCTATAAAGCTTCGGCGGAGCAATTCGGGCCCAATGAACTGCTTGACTACTCGATTCTCGCCGAACAGCGAGGCTTCGATTCAGTTTTCATCAGCGATCACTTTCAGCCCTGGCGCCATACCGGAGGCCACGCGCCGTTTTCGATGGCGTGGCTGGGCGCACTCGGCGCGCGCACCTCGCGCATCCTCATGGGCACCAGCGTGCTCACACCCACTTTGCGCTATCACCCCTCGGTCGTAGCGCAGGCCTTCGGCACGCTTGGCGTGATGTTCGCGGGGCGGGTGATCCTCGGCGTCGGCTCGGGCGAATCGCTCAATGAGGTGCCGGCGTTGGGTATGGCGTGGCCGGAGCCGAAGGAGCGTACGGCGCGGCTTAAGGAGTCGTTGGCGCTGATCCGGCAGCTCTGGAGCGAACAGCGGGTCAGCTTCAAAGGCCAGTACTATCGCACCGAAAAAGCAACGATCTATGATCGGCCGCGGCGGATGCTCCCGATCTATGTCGCCGGCGCGGGCCCGGTGATATCCAAATATGCCGGGCAGTTCGCCGACGGATTCATCTGCACCAGCGGCAAAATGCCGCAACTGTATCGGGATACCTTGCTGCCTAATGTCGTGGCAGGGATGCAAGCCTCTGGCCGCAAGCCTCAGGACTTCGACCTGATGATCGAGATGAAGGTCTCATTCGACCACGACCGGCAGCGCGCCTTGGAGGACACCCGCCAATGGGCAGCGTTGGCGCTCTCATCCGAGGAGAAGATTGCGATCGAGGATCCGCTTGAAATGGAACGACTGGCGGACCAGATTCCAACCGAGCGCGCGGCCAAACGTTGGATCGTTTCTACCGATCCGGAAGAACACGTGGAGAAGATTCGACCTTACGTCGAAATGGGTTTCCGGCACCTCGTATTTCACGCTCCAGGCCCCGATCAGGCGCGCTTCCTGAATCTGTACGCCGATGAGGTCTTACCCAGATTGCGTGCTGCATTTGGCTGAGCGTACACCGAGATTTCGGCGATGAGCTCTGCAGCCGAGCTGCACCTCGTCGCGTTGCCCGACTTTCCGCAGGTCGCGATGGGCGATGATCTGGCCGCCTTCACCGCGCAGGCGCTCGCGCGCACAGGCCTCGCGCTGCGCTCTGAGGATGTGCTGGTTTTTGCGCAGAAAGTGATATCCAAGGCCGAGGGCCGCCGGATCGATCTGGCCAAAGTCCTGCCGAGTGCGCGGGCGCTCGAGCTGGCGCAGACGGTGCAGAAGGACCCCCGGCTGGTAGAGCTGGTGCTGCGCGAGTCGCGGCGCGTGGTCCGGTCGGCCAAGGATATTCTGATCGTCGAGCACCGTCTGGGGCTGATCATGGCGAATGCAGGTATCGATCAATCCAATGTGGCGGACCCCGCCAGCGGCGAGTTCGCACTGCTGTTACCCGAAGACCCGGATGCCAGCGCCACGCGCTTGCGTGATCGGCTGTGCGCGCTGACCGGCTGCGCGCCGGGGGTGCTCGTCAGTGACAGTTTCGGTCGTCCCTGGCGCGTGGGCACGGTCGGCGTGGCGATTGGCTGCGCGGGGTTTCCTGCGACGCTCGACCTGCGTGGTCAAACGGATCTGTTTGGACGTCCTCTACGCGTGACCGTTGTCGGCCACGCCGACGAGATCGCTGCAGCCGCCTCGGCACTCATGGGGCAGGGCAGCGAGGCGCGCCCGGTGATATTGGTGCGGGGACTTGCCCCGCGAGCGCCCAACCAGCCCGCCGCAGCGCTGATTCGCCCGCACCAGGAGGATCTTTTCCGATGACCGGGCATGTCGTTGCCCTCTGCGGGGGCGTGGGGGGAGCCAAGCTCGCGCATGGATTGGAGCTGGCGCTGCAGCCCACGGAATTGACGATCATCGTCAATACCGGCGATGACTTCCAGCATCTCGGGCTGAGCATTGCGCCGGATCTGGATTCGGTGGTTTATGCTTTGGCGGGACTGTCCGATCCGGATAGAGGCTGGGGACGGCGCGATGAGACCTGGACGTTCATGAAAGCGCTCAAGGGCTTAGGCGGGGAGAGCTGGTTTCAACTCGGCGATGGCGATCTGGCCCTGCACGTGGAGCGCAGTTGGCGACTTGCCCACGGCGTGTCCTTGAGCGAAGTCACGGCCCACCTGTGTCGAGCCCTTGCCATTGCCACCCGGGTGCTGCCGATGAGCGATGATCCGGTGCGTACGCGCGTGCTGACCGCAGAAGGATGGCTCGATTTCCAGGAATACTTCGTGCATCGGCAGTGTCAACCGGCCGTACGAGAGTTTATGTTTGCCGGTGCGGACAGGGCGCGCGCGCAGCCCGAGGCGCTGGCGGCGCTTCAACGCCGTGATCTGCGTGCGATCATTATGTGTCCGTCGAACCCTTTTGTCAGCATCGAGCCAATTCTCGCGGTGCCAGGCTTTCGAGCTGCGATGGGGCAATCCCACGCACCGGTCGTTGCGGTCACGCCAATCATTGGCGGCAAGGCCGTGAGAGGTCCGGCGGCTAAAATGATGACTGAGCTCGGTCTTGAGGTCAGCGCAGCGGCGGTCGCTCGGCGCTATGCGGATATTATCCGCGGTTTTGTCATCGACCAGGCAGATCCGCTTCCGGAATCTCTTCAAGGCGTCAGGTTCTTCAGTGCCGCGACACTCATGAACAGCACCGAGGACCGACTGCGGCTGGCCCACGCGGTCCTGCAAGTGGCTGACACGCTCAGCGCAACTCACCCGTGAAATGACAACGCGTCCGCGGGTTCTGCTTGCTGAATAAAGCGAAATCAACAGCTGGCGCACTTTCAGACAAAAGAGCGAGCAGCACACAACACAAACGCCGACCTACCCGGGTGTGGTAGTCCCGGACCCTACGATGCGGGGCCCGGCATTGAGATTTCGCTTTGCGCCTCGAGGGCCGCGCGCGCAATTGTCGAGCTTGCTTTCACGCCTGGATGCGCATTCGCGGACAATCTTTCTTCTGCAAGCCTTGCCTCATCAGCCGTTCGTCGACCCGCGTCGCAGGATGCTCGCATCGACTTGGCGGATGTCGGTGCAGCCCGTGAGTGCGAGGGTCACCTCTAGTTCCTTGCGCAGCAGGTTCAACGCCAGCGTCACGCCGCGGCCACCCATGGCGGCCAGCGCATAAAGAAAACTCTTGCCGATCAGGCAGGCCTTGGCGCCGAGTGCGAGCGCGCGCAGCATGTCCTGCCCCGATTGCACGCCGCCGTCGAACCAAACTTCGCAACGGCCTCCTACGGCATTCACGATCTCCGGCAGCACCGAAATGGAGGAGGGTGCGCCATCGAGCTGACGTCCACCGTGATTGGAGACCACCATGGCATTAATGCCCATAGCAGCCGCCGTACGCGCGTCCTCGGCGTCCAGGATGCCCTTGATGATCAGCTTGCCGGGCCAGAGGCTCCTGATCCAATCCACTTCCTGCCAGCTCACCGCCGGATCAAATTGAGAGCTGATCCACTCGGACAGAGTTGTTAGTCCACCGGTATCGCCCATGCGGGCCGCAAGATTGCCGAAGGTGCGGCGCTTACCGAACAACACGCGCAGCGCCCAGACCGGCTTGGTCGCGATGTCGAGCGCGTTGCGCAGCGTCAGGTGCGGCGGAATGCTCAAGCCGTTCTTGGCATCGCGCCGACGCAATCCCTGGACCTGCAGGTCTACCGTCAGGATCAGCGCGGAGCAGTGCGCAGCACGGGCGCGCGCGATGAGCTCCTGATTGAAGCCGCGATCGCGCATTAGGTAGATCTGGAACCAGAACGGCTGGTGCACGGCCTCGTGCACGTCCTCGATCGAGCAGATCGACATCGTGCTCAAGCAGAATGGAATGCCGAAGGCCTCAGCGGCCCTGGCGCCGTGGATTTCGCCATCGCCGTAGAAGAGGCCCGCGAGTCCGGTAGGTGCAATCGCGAGCGGCATGGTCACGGGCTGGCCAAGCATGGTGCTGGCCACCGAGAGTTTTGATAGATCGCGCATCACGCGCTGCCGGAATTCAATCGCCTGCAGGTCGCTGCGATTGCGGGCGATAGTGAGCTCATCATAGGACCCGCCGTCAGCGTACTCGAAGATGGCGCGCGGCACACGAGTGCGCGCGAGCGCACGCAGATCCGCAATGCTGTTGATCACCGACATCCGAGACTCAAGTCAAAAGGAGGGCAGGCTGTCGCATCGGCGGCTCCTTCTTGGTGGTTACACCGGCGCACATGCGAGGCCGATGATGCCACCGCCGAGCATCAGCAGGTCCGATGGTCGCTCATTCAAGGGGTCTGATCCCTCCGACCCGCCGGCCCAAGTCGCGCGCGTAGCGTCGCTGGGAGCGGGAATAAAGATCGCGAGCCAAGCGAATACACTCATGGCCATCGCGGAGACCTATTGTAAACAAGTCGGTTGCCACTTTCTTCCAATAACCCGTCGTTGTCAGCAAAAGTCCTTGAGGATCATTTCGGCTCCCCTCTCGGCAATCATCGCGGTTGGTGTGTTCGTATTGCCGGATGTAATCGTCGGCATGACCGAGGCGTCAATCACCCGGAGCCCGTTGATGCCGCGGACCCGCAGGCGGGCGTCGACGACCGATTCCGCGTCCGTGGCCGGTCCCATCTTCGCCGTCCCGACAGGATGGAAGATGGTCGTACCGATATTTCCTGCGGCCTGGACGAGCGAAGGCGTATCGTCTCCAACCGCGGGACCGGGGAGATATTCTACCGGGGCAAAACCCTGGAGGGCGGGCTGGGCCATGAGGCGCCGCGTCGCACGAATCGCGTCCGCCGCCACGCAGCGATCCTGCGACGTCGACAGGTAATTCGGTGCAATCAGCGGGGGCGCCAATGGGTCAGCGGAGCCGGGCCGCACCGTGCCGCGCGAGCTCGGGCGCAGATTGCAGGCACTCACCGTGATCGCCGGAAATGTGTGCAGGGGGTCCCCGAACTTGTCGAGCGACAGCGGCTGCACGTGGAACTCGATGTTCGCTCTAGGCTGTGTCGGGTCCGAGCGCATGAAGATGCCGAGCTGCGAGGGCGCCATGGTCAACGGTCCGCGCCGGCGCAGCGCATAGTCGATACCCATCCAGGCGCGCCCTAGTGGGGAATGGTAGGTTTCGTTGAGGGTCTTGGCGTTGCTGACCTTGTAGATGGCGCGCTGCTGCAGATGATCCTGAAGGTTCGAGCCCACGCCGGGCCGGTCGAGCAGGGTCGCGATGCCGAGCGGAGCGAGCCATTGGTGTCGACCGATTCCGGACAAGCTGAGGATGTGCGGTGAGCCGATTGCCCCGGCGGACAGGATGACCTCGCCTCTGGTGCGGGCCTCCAACACCTTGCCATCGCGTCGGAACTGCACACCGCAGGCGCGACCGCTCTCGGTGATTACGCGCTCGACGAGCACGTGCATCTCAAGCCGCAGGTTGCTACGCGCGAGCGCAGGCTTCAAGAATCCCCGCGCAGCAGACCAGCGCCGCCCGCGTTTCTGGTTGACGTGGAAATAGGAAACCCCCTCGTTGTAGCCACAGTTGAAATCGTCGATCGCAGGCACGCCGAGCTCGACGGCGGCCTCGCGCACGGCATCGAGCACTCGCCACGTGACGCGCGGCGCTTCGACGCGCCAACCACCGCCGGTTCCGTGGTGCTCGCTCTCGCCCAGGAAGTGGTCTTCCAGGCGCCTGAAGGCCGGCAGAACGTCGCTCCAGCCCCAGCCCTCGAGGCCAAGCGAGCGCCAACCGTCATAATCGGCCGCCTGACCGCGCATGCAGATCATCGCGTTAATCGCCGAGGAGCCTCCGATCACCTTGCCGCGCGGATAGGCAAGCGAGCGAGCGTTGAGACCGGGCTCGTTCTGCGTGCGGTACATCCAGTCGTATCGCGGATTGCCGATCGCAAAAAGATAGCCGACGGGGATGTGGAGCCAGATCCAATTATCGCATCCTCCGGCTTCGAGAAGGAGCACGCGTCGATCGGTCTTCGCCGACAGACGGTTAGCCAGGATACATCCCGCCGTCCCGGCCCCGACGATGATGTAGTCGTAGTCTCCCTCCAGGTTAGAGATGGGAGCCCACCGGTTACTTGTGCTTTCTGTTCACAGGTCTCGGCCCCCGCGTGGCAGCCGCCTGCTCAACAAGAGAGGGGCCACCGCGCTGTGCGTTGCTCCTGCTCGCCTCAGTCACGCGGATGCGGGCTCGATCGATGTGGATCTGGGCCGCAAGCCGTGCCGCCGCGCTATCCTTGCGATGGATTGCGTCCAGGATATCGAAATGCTCATTCGCCACATCTCTTGCGTATTCATCACGCATCGCGTTGCTGCGTGCGATCGAGAACGCATTGAGCAAAAACCGGTGCAGGTAGTCGAGCACCATAATGTAATATGGGTTATGCGATGCTTCGGCGATGGCACGATGAAAGGCCATGTCCGCCTTGATGCTCTCCTCTGGGGAGTGTGTAGTTTCGCTAGCCCGCTGTGCCCTTTTTTCGATGGTGGCAAGCTCTGCGCGTGTCCGTCGCGCTGAGGCCAAGGCTGCGGCTTCTGCTTCGATTCCCTTGCGCAATTCATAGATGAGCAATACTGATTCGAGGCGGCCGCCGATCCCAGGATCGAATTGGAG
>JGI12269J14319_10005860_pt1 | contig 10769 bp, 6 predicted proteins | sample PeaSoiSIISIP2007_FD_14319 | JGI IMG/M metagenome (IMG submission 14319) | reverse complement strand
CCACCTGTTTGATCGAGCTGCGGCGGTCGTCGGCGAAGCGCTTCTCGTCTTCGCCTCCTTCGCCCGTATTCGACCGCCCGCCGATCCGGTTCATGGCCCTGGCCAGGGTTTCGTGGGCTTCCTTGCTGATGGAGCCGAACGACATCGCGCCCGTGGCAAAGTGCCGCACGATATCGCTGGCGGGCTCCACTTCTTCGAGTGGAACCGGCGCGGCCGGCTTCTTGAACTGCATCAGGCCGCGCAACGTGCACAGGCCCTGGGTTTGATTGTCGAGGCTGTCGGTGTATTCCTTGAAGATCTGGGGATTGTCTTCCCGGACGGCGCGCTGCAGCTTGCTGATGGTGAACGGATTCACCAGGTGCTGTTCCCCGTTGGTGCGGTAGGAATAACTGCCGCCGACGGCGAGTTCGGATTCCGAGTCCGTAACCGGCCGCAAGGCATGCTGGTGCTTCATCTCCGCTTCGCGCGCGATCACGTCCAGCCCAATGCCCTCGATGCGCGTAGGGGTTCCGGTGAAATATTTCTGGACCAGCGATTTGCTCAGGCCGATGGCCTCGAAGACTTGCGCTCCACGATAGCTTTGCAGGGTGGAGATGCCCATCTTGGAGAAGGTTTTCAGCAATCCTTTATTGATGGATTTCTTGAAGTTCTTGAGGGCGCTGGCGAAGGTGCAGCCTTCCGGCAGATGGCCGCGGTTGACCATGTCCTCCAGCGTCTCGACCGCCAGATAGGGATTGACGGCGCTGGCCCCATAGCCGATCAGCAAGGCGAAGTGCATCACTTCGCGCGGCTCTCCCGACTCCACCACCAGCGCGCACTGCGAGCGCGTGGCTTCGCGCACCAGGTGATTGTGCACCGCCGTCAGCGCCAGCAGGCTGGGGATGGGCGCGTACTCTTCGTCCACACCGCGATCGGACAGGATGAGCAGCGTGTAACCGGACTTTAACGCCAGCGTGGCGCGGCGACAGAGACCGTTGAGTGCGTCGCGCAATCCTTTCTCGCCGCTTTCCACGCGGTACAGGGTGGGCAGAGTGGTGGCCAGGAAGTCGCCTTGCGCAACCCGGCGCAGCCGCTCGAGATCGCGATTGGTCAGCACCGGATGGTCCAGCCGCAGGGTGTGGCAGTTGATCGGCTCTTCATCCAGAATGTTGCGTTCCTGCCCGATGTAGCTGATCAGCGACATCACCAGCTCTTCGCGGATGGGATCGATGGGCGGATTGGTGACCTGCGCGAACAAAACCCGGAAATAATTGAACAACGACTGCGGATTGTCGGAGAGGCAGGCCAGCGGGGTGTCCGCGCCCATCGATCCGACCGGTTCCTGCCCGTCGGTGGCCATGGGAAGAAGGATCCGCCTCAGATCTTCGTCGCTGTATCCGAACATCCGCTGCCGGAAAACAATGGTGTCGTGGTCCGAGCCCATGACGCGGAAGGGCTCCGGCAGGTCGTCGAGCCGGATCTGCTGCTCCTTCAGCCATTTTCCGTAAGGCTTGCGCTTGACCAGATCACCCTTCAGTTCCTCATCAGAAATGATCCGCCCCTGCTCGGTGTCGACCAGGAACATCCTGCCGGGCTGAAGCCGCCCTTTCATGCGGACATTTTCCGGCTTGACCGGCAGCACGCCTGTTTCGGAAGCCATCAGCACCAGGCCATCGTCGGTGACGAGATACCGCGCCGGGCGAAGGCCATTGCGGTCGAGTGTGGCTCCGATGACGCGGCCATCGGTGAAGGCAATGGCCGCGGGCCCGTCCCACGGTTCCATCAGCGAAGCGTGGTACTCGTAGAAGTCGCGCTTCTCCGGACTGGTGTGCTCCGACCACGCCTCGGGAATCATCATCGCCATGGCGTGCGGCAGGCTGCGGCCCGACTGCACCAGCAGTTCGAGCACATTATCGAAATTGGCGGAGTCGCTGCCGCCGGGCGTAACGATCGGGAACAACTTGCTGATGTCGTCCTTAAACAGCGGCGAGGCCAGCGTCGCCTGGCGGGCCACCATCCAGTTGGCGTTTCCCTTGACGGTGTTGATCTCGCCATTATGCGCCACATAACGATAGGGGTGCGCCAGATGCCAGGTAGGAAAGGTATTGGTGGAGAACCGCTGATGCACCAGGCACAGCGCGCTGGTGACGTCGGGATCGGTCAGCTCCCGGTAAAAGTTGCTGATTTGCGGCGCCAGCAGCAGGCCCTTATAGATGATGGTCCGCGCCGAGAGTGAGGGCACATAAAACATGCCCTTGTGCTCCAGGCTCGAACTCGCGATTTCGTTTTCCGCGCGGCGGCGGACCACGTAAAGCTTGCGCTCGAACGCGTCCACATCCATGCCGGCGGCGCGTCCAATGAAGAGCTGTTGGATGTAAGGCTGGGAAGCGCGCGCCACGCGCCCAATGGCAGAACCATCCACGGGAGTGTCGCGCCAGCCGAGAACGGTCAGACCTTCCTCCCGGATAATGCGCTCCAGCACTCCCTCGCATTGCAGCCGGTCGTGCTTCTCGACCGGGAAGAAGATCATGCCAACGCCGTATTCGCCCGGCGCCGGCAGGTTGAATCCCAAGGTGGCGCACTCGCGCACGAAAAACTGATGCGGAATCTGAATGAGGACGCCGGCGCCATCGCCGGTCTCGGCATCGCACCCGCTGGCGCCCCGGTGGGTGAGGTTAATCAGGACGTGGATGCCTTTGACGATGATGTCGTGCGACTTCTCGCCCTTGACGCTGGCGACAAAGCCGATCCCGCAAGCATCGTGCTCATGGCGCGGATCGTAAAGCCCTTGAGGCTCCGGAAGTCCTTGAAAACGCTCGTCTTGGTTCATCCTACGGCCAACCTCTTCGTCCCTGGGTTCGCGCAGACACTAAACACACGGTGCCGCCCGGCACCTGGATGGCGACAAATCACCAGATACTTTAATACCCGCAAATCGAGCCCTAGTACAGCGCACAATTTTGATTCAAACGATGCAAATTTTGAATACTGGAAAGGCTCCGGGAAAAGCGCGGTACTGAGACCTTCGTATGGCGCATGGTTACATCATTCCGACCATCCCGGACGTTCTCTCGTATACTCGCGGCCGGATGGTGAGAGATGCAACAGCAGGCCAGTAAGTTCGGGATGGCGCCACCGAAACCCGGCGAACTGCTCGATTTTCGCGGCAAACGCGTGTTGGTGACGGGAGCAGGCAGCGGCCTGGGAAGCGGTATCGCGCTGCGATTCGCCGAAGCGGGGGCAAGCGTCGCCATCAACTATCGCGCCAGCAAAGCGGCAGCGCGTGGGCTGGTGGCAAGGATCGAAAAGCTGAAACGCAAGGCGGTGGCGATTCAGGCCGACGTGAGCCGGGCGGGAGATGTCGCGAAGCTGGTGGCGAAGACCGTCAGCGCGCTCGGGGGCCTCGACGTCCTGGTCAACAATGCGGGGAGCTACCCGGTTTCTCCGCTGCTCGAAATGCGCGAGACGGAGTGGGATGCGGTCATCGCCGACAACCTGCGCAGCGTCCACCTGTGCACTCAGGCCGCGGCGCGCCACATGAGGAAAAATGGCGGCGGGGCGATCATCAATATCGCTTCCATCGAGGCGGAGAACCCTGCGCCCGGGCACAGCCACTACAACGCCGCCAAGGCTGGCGTGGTGATGTACACGCGCACCGCCGCGCTCGAGCTGGGGCGCCACGGAATCCGGGTAAACGCGGTCTCGCCTGGGCTGATCTGGCGCGAGGGCATCGAACAGGCATGGCCCGAGGGCGTCGAGGCCTACCTGCGCGCCGCGCCGCTGGGGCGGCTGGGGCAGCCTGATGATGTCGCCGATGCCTGCCTGTTTCTGGCCTCGCCGGCAGCGCGCTGGATCACCGGCGCCAACCTGCTAGTGGATGGCGGCGTGATGACCCACAGAATTTTTTGAAGAGGGACTGCCATGAAAACTCCGACCGCCGCGCAACTGATCGAGCATTTTGGCCTGCAGCCGCTGACCATCGAGGGAGGCATGTTCCGGCAGACTTATGTCGCCGAGGAATCCGTGGCAGCCGAGGCGCTTCCCAAGCGGTACGGCGCGCCTCGAACCTTCGGCACCGCCATCTACTACCTGCTGACCAGCGAGCCGGATTCGTTTTCCGCGCTGCACCGCCTCGAGACCGATGAAATCTATCATTTCTACCTGGGTGGCCCGGTGGAGATGCTGCTGCTGCATCCGGACCGGCATGGCGAGCGGATCGTCCTTGGGCCGGACGTGCTTGGCGGGCAACACGTGCAGTTCGTCGTCCCGCGCGGAGCATGGCAAGGGTTAAGGCTAATCTACGGGGGCAGTTTCGCGCTGATGGGGACCACCATGGCGCCGGGCTTCGATCTTGCCGACTGGGCCGAAGGCAAGCGGGATCCGCTGATTCGCGAGTATCCCCAACACGCTGAGCTCATTCGCGCGCTGACGTGGCACTGAGCTAGAGTTTGCGGCAGACGTCGGAATGTATTCTTCCAGGAGTGTCATCGTGAGCGACCGAGGGCTCCCGCACGTTTTTTCCAGCGCGGGAAACGGTCGCGAAGGATCTTGGTTTGCCGTGACGTCAGCCCTAGCCCCTCACGCCATCACCGCAATCACATTGAGGATGTGCAGGCCAAGATTGCGGTCTCCCGTCACGACGATCTGCGAGCGGGCCGCCTCTTTGGCGATTCCCTTGGTGAAGATCCGCCACGCGATCTCCTGGCTGAATTCGACCTCCGAGGCGAACCGTCCGACGGACTCGCTTGACAGTTCCCAGGCGCGGTTGTGCCTGACCAGGAACCAGGCGCCGCTGGCATCGCCGGTGATGCGAAACTTGATAAGCGCTCCCTCATCCGCGTCAACATTCTTGTAACGGAACGGCAGGGCGCGCATGAAGGTGTCGAGCACGGGAAAGTACAGTTCGCGCTCCATGATCCCGGGCTTGTCCACCGCCAGACGGATCTGCTGCTGGTGGTGCCAGCGTTCGGTGTATTCCCGCGCCAGCTCGAACCAGTTGAGTGACCGCTCTTCGCCGGCCCAGGCCACCGGCAATACCGCCTCCGCGTAGAGATCGAGATGGCGGTACATATCGTTCACCTGGCTGCCGGTGCGCTCCAGTAGGTCGATCAGCACCGGCGGGCTGACCCTCCTGAAAGCCTTCACCCAATCCGCGTTGAGACCGTTGAGAAACGCGACCAGACTTTCCCACGAATCCGCGTTCTCGGGTTTCTCGCCGAAGAAGCGGTCGCGAACGATGGAGAGCCGCCGCAGATTGGTGTCAAGCAAATGCGCGGCGACGTCTTTCACCCGCCAGAGCGGCGCGATGGTTTGGCGCTCCCAATCGTCAGCGGAAAGCGAGCGCAGCAGCTCGATCAGTCTGGCATCCAGCTTGGGAAACAGATCGACGACGAAGATCGGCCCGAGCTGAGGCATGCATCCACCTTGCGGCCTAGGATTTGAGTTCTGGCCTTGCCGATGATTCCATTAGAATCCCGCCACGGCAAGCGGGTCGAGTCAGACGATGAAAAAGTATCCCTGGTTCGTGGCCGGCGATCTGAACGCGTTTTTCGCGCTGGCCTTCGACAATGTCGCCAACCTGGTGATCCTGGCCAGCATTCTGATCGGCGGCTTCGGGATGCCGAAGGCGATGGTGCTCTATCGCATGGTTCCGGGGACGGCGATTGGAGTGCTGATCGGCGATTTGATTTATTCGCTGATGGCGTTCCGGCTGGCGCGCCGCAGCGGCCGCGACGACGTCACAGCCATGCCGCTGGGCATGAATGCTCCGAGCATCTTCGGCATGTCGTTCGCGGTGCTGGGTCCGGCCTACGCGCTGACCGGAGACGCGCTGCTCACGTGGAAGATCGGCATGGCCGTCACGGTGATGCTGGGAGTGTTCAAGATCGTTCTTTCGTTCACCGGCAACGCGGTGCGGACGGCGGTGCCGCGGGCGGCGCTGCTGGGCTCGATCGGCGGCGCCGGGCTGGCGCTCATCGCCCTGCTGCCGATGTTGAAGATTGCCGCCGACCCCATCCCCGGACTGCTCGGCTTCGCCGTCATCCTGATCGCGCTGGTGGGGAACGTCAGGATGCCGTGGGGACTGCCGGGCGCATTCGTCTCGGCGCTGCTGGGAGTGGCCGCGCATCATCTGCTGCGAGTGGCGCACTTCGCCAGCCCCATCGTCGCCGCCACGCCTTGGACGCCTGCGGGCCTGCACGTGGCGGTGCCCTGGCCGACGCTGGCGTTCGTCGGCGGACTGTCGGCGGCGTGGGCGTACCTGCCCATCGCGCTGCCGTTTTCGCTCGCGACCGTGGTCGGCGGCATCGACAACACCGAGAGCGCCGCCGCGGCCGGCGATGAATACGACACTCGCGCCATCCTGCTGACCGAGGGCTTCTGCACGCTGGCGGCGGGCCTGTGCGGAGGCGTGGTCGAAAGCACGCCCTACATCGGCCATCCCGCCTACAAGGCCATGGGAGCGCGCTCGGGATACGCCATCGCCACCGCGCTGTTCATCGGCTTGGGAGGTATCGTCGGCTATCTGCCCTTGTTCGTGGACTGGATCCCGCCGGCGGCGGTGGCGCCCATCCTGGTGTACATCGGCATCGAGGTCATTGGGCAGGCGTTTCTCGCCAGCCCGCACCGGCACAGCCCGGCGGTCGCCATCGCGGTGTTGCCCTCGCTGGCGTTCCTGATCGCCATCCAGACGAACTCGGCATTAGGCGCGGCGGGCGGCAGCTTGGCCCGGCTCGGTGGCGAGGTGGGAGAATCGCTGCGTGCCGTCAACCTGCTGGGGAATGGGTTCATCGTTTCGGCGCTGGTGTGGGGCGCGGCCACGGCGGAGTTGATCGGCCGCCGCTACCTGCGCAGCGCATCCTTCCTGCTGTGCGGCGCGGTGCTGTCGTTGTTCGGCGTGATCCATTCCCCGGCGGCGCAGGGCACATTCGTGCTTCCCTGGAGCGAGCCCTCGCGGCTGCCCGTGCACTTTGCGATCGCGTATGCGGCAGCGGCCGTCACTGTCGGCGCGGCCAGGTTCTTCGCACCACGTCCAAGCGCGGACGGCAATCTGTAGATATCTGCCGATCCCACTGCGCCGTTGATCGTAACCATCGGCAACTTCTCTCTTGCAAGATTCGTAAAGCTGTCTATAATCCCCGCAAATTTTCCTTCGAAATTGATTTTTCCCGAGACCGCCACGAGAGCGGCAGGGACAACCACAACTTCGCCACTCCCAGGTTTGCAAACGGGGAGTGCTTGGCGTTTGCACGGAGGCGCTTCATGAAAGCAGCTCGAACTGCTGGGTTGTGTCTCGTCGTTCTGGCATTAGCCGCCACAGGTTTTGCCCAAACACAGATCACTACCGGTGTGATCCAGGGGACGGTCTCCGACCAGTCGGGCGCGGTTCTGCAAGGCGCCGGCGTCGAGGCCAAGGAGTCCGCTACCAACTTCACCAAGAGCCAGAACACCGACTCGAACGGGCGCTTCACCTTCCTGGCCCTGCCGCCCGGTCACTACACGCTGACCATCTCACACGCCGGCTTTTCCACCATTGTGCAGGAGAACCTCGACCTCCTGGTGGGGCAGGCGATCAACTTGAATTTCAGCCTGAAGGTCTCGGCGACGGCGGAACGCATCGTGGTGACGGAAACGCCGCCCATAGACACCACCGACAACGAGTCCGCTACTACCCTGAACCAGACCACGGTGAGCAACACCCCCATCCTGGGCAGGAAATTTGAGGACTTCCTCACCCTGACCCCCGGGGTCAGCATCGTGCAGGGGCCCGACGGCGACGAGATCAACTTCAACGGGCAACGCGGCATCTTCAACAACGTCAGCCTGGATGGCGGCGACTACAACAACGGTTTCTTCGGCGAGCAGATGGGCGGGCAGCGCGCCGCCATCGACATCACCCTGGACGCGGTGCAGGAATTCCAGGTGGTCGCCAGCGGGGCCAGCGCGGAATTCGGCCGTACCGCCGGCGGCGTGGTCAACGTCATCACCAAATCGGGGACCAACACCCTGCACGGCAGCCTGTACGAGTTCCAGCGGCTGGAAGCGCTGAGTTCCGACACCTCGGACGGCAAGCCCCTGGACGGCTTCAGCCGCGAGCAGTTCGGCGGCACCATCGGCGGTCCCATCGTGAAGGACAAGATGTTCTTCTTCGGCGCCTTCGAGCAGATCATCGCTGCCCTGACGCGCGCGAACCTGAGCGCACCCATCGGGACTACACCCTGCCCAGTGCCGGCGCCCACGGTGCAGGCGAACGAGAGCATCATCAACAGCAATCCCGACTGCCAGCGCCTGGCGCTGATCCATTTCCTGGGTAGCGCCCCGTTTAATTCGCCGGAAGGGCTGCCCGTGCTGCATCCCATTCGCAACAGCGCGGCACTGGGAAAGTTTGACTGGAATGTCTCCACCCGGAACAAGCTCGAGGTGTCCTACAACTTCGACTACTCGAAGAATGAGAACCAGACCTTCGATGTGCCGACCTATGGCGATTCCGCTAACGGCACGGAGGGTCCGTCGAAGATTCAGGCGATCAATGCAAATTTCTTCACTACGGTGTCTCCCAACAAAGTGAATGAGTTCCACTTCACATACGGACGCGAGACCCGTCCCCTCGCCGCCACGCCGTCCCCCATCCCTGCGGATACCGGCGCAGGGTTCGGCTTTCGGCAATCCCTTTTTCCTCGAGCCCACCGTGGATGAGACCTTTTGGCGCACGCAACTCCGCGACAACTTTTCCATCGTGCACGGGAAACACGACATCAAGTTCGGCGGCGAGTGGATCCATAGTCTGAATGCGCAAACCTTCCGCGGGTTCTTCACCGGACGTTACCTGTTCGACAGCGTGGATGGTTTCATTCGCTATGCCTCCCCGGCCGGGCCCGGCGGCTTCGGGCCGAACACGGCGGAGTGCGCCAACGCCAGCTTTACGATCGACACCTTCGTGACTTCCACCCCCCCGGTCACCAATTGTCCGGCCGGGACTTCGGTGGTGGGACCGCTGCTCTTCTACGAACAGGACGGACTTCCCACCGGCCTGCTGAACATCCCGCCCGGGGCATCGAGCATCACCAACCAGGACTACGCCTTGTTCATTCAGGACAAGTGGCAGGTCACCCGGAACCTGACCGTGAACTATGGCCTGCGCTGGGAGGCGCAGATATTCCCGAGCACGGTCGTGCCTCCCTCCAAGACGGCCTACGGGCAGTATCTCAGCAACCCGAACTTCCCGTCCGACGGCACCGAGCATAACCAAACGGCGGAATTCCAGCCGCGACTCGGCATTGCGTGGGACGTGAGGGGAAACCAGAAATCAGTGCTGCGGGCCAGCGCTGGTATCTACTATGCCCACCAGAACATGCTGACCCAGGTCGGCTCCATCACCACCAATGGTGTGCAGCAGTTCCTCCTTGGCCCATTCGGCTCGAGCAATATTGCGGCGGGGACGGACCCCGCACCTGTCTGGCCGGGTGACCTCAAGTCGAACCTGGCCGGCCTCCAGGCCAACTCTGGAGTGCGGGTATTTTCCAAGGATTACCACAACCCGCGCGTCTACGTCGGCGATTTCGCTTATGAGCAGGAGATCCACCCCAGTTGGACCGCCTACGTGGACTTTAACTGGTCCAAGGGCGTTCACCTCACTGACTTTATTGAAGCGGAAGGCGCCCCCTACTTCTTCAATGGAAAATTGCAGCCGGCGGGGCAGTTCCCCTTCCTCGGCTCGCTGTTCGTGACCGAGAGCGAGGCCAAGTCCCTGTACCGCGGCATGACCATCGGTATGAGAAAACGCATGAGCAACCACTGGCAGTTGGAGTGGAACTATGTGCTGTCGGAGGACCTGGACAACGACTCCAACGAGCGCGATCCGTTCACCGACCGGCGCCTCTTTAACACGGCGCTGGTGGGTGGTGTCGTGGTTGATACGTCGCCGAATGGCGCGGCGACCTACTCCTTCTCCGACCGCGACGAACGCCACAAATTCAATCTCTACAGCTACGCCGAGCTTCCCCACCGTTTCATCGTCAACACGCGTTTGCAGGCGCACTCACCCGAGCCCATTACGCCGGTTAGCGGTTTCTGCACCACCAGTCCCACGGTGGCGATGCCAGTTTTCATTCCGCCGGCGGGGTGCCGCAACTCCACCTGGAAGAACAACGAGTACATCTCCTGGGATTGGCGGGTCTCGCGGCCGTTCCGTTTCGGCGAACGCTACGCGCTCACCCCTACGGTCGAGATGTTCAACACCACCAACTACCGCAACCTGGTGAACCCGCTGACCACGACCGCCTTGTTCGACTTCGACGGGTTCATTCGGCAGGGCGAGGGCGATCCGCGGCAGTTGCAGTTGTCGTTGCGATTCGTGTTCTGAGCGGCGTTTTGCAGTTCTGGGCGCTGGGTCGTACTGCGACCCGGCGCCTTTTTATTGTCAGGAATCCGCTTCTCCTGTATTTGAGCTGCCGCGGACTGCGAGTGCGTAGTGATTCAGCCGGTTTGCACAGTTGGAGTTGCAACGCAGAACTGCACACACGTTGCGTCATAACCAACTAACTACTTGACAGATTTCCCTGCGCCGTCGTTTCTTGCGTAAGGGCCCGGCGCGACTGGCGCAGGAAATTTTCCGCGCGAAAATTTTTCGTGCTAGTATGCCGAGCAGTCGCCAAGTTGGTCCGGTTTTCTGGTTCCGCAACTCCTGCCGAAGATTTTCGGCACAACCCAGGTGGTTCAGCCCGGGCATTTCGCACAGCACGTCCTGCTCGGCAGCGCCCTTTCATACTGTTCTTTTGTTGACGAGTTCTTTC
>JGI12269J14319_10005856_pt1 | contig 10777 bp, 9 predicted proteins | sample PeaSoiSIISIP2007_FD_14319 | JGI IMG/M metagenome (IMG submission 14319) | reverse complement strand
GACATGCACCTCGACGAGGCTCGCGGCGGCCGGGGCCTCGACGGCCGCCGGCTCCTCGAAGCGGAACTCCACGGTCAGCAGCCACCGGGTCACGCTTTGGCGCAGGTCGGCGAGCAGCTTCTCGAACAGCGAGAAGGCCTCGGTCTTGAACTCGTTCAGCGGATCGCGCTGGCCGTAGCCGCGCAACCCGATCACATTCTTCAGGTGATCGAGGTGCATCATGTGCTCGCGCCAGTGCATGTCGATCATCTGCAGCAGGAAGTGTTTCTCGATGTTGCGGTGCTGCTCGGAGCCGATCAGCTGTTCTCGCTCCGCCGCGCGCGCGTCAGCGGCGGCGATGATGCGGGCCTCGACGTCGTCGGGCGCGATGCCCTCTTCCTTCGCCCAGTCGGCAAGCGGAAGCGTCAGGCCCAGGAGGTCCTGCAACCGCTCGTCCAGGCTCTCGATATCCCACTGTTCCGCGTAGCTCTTGGGCGGCATGTGGCGCTGCGCGACATCGTCGATGGCGTCGTGGCGCATCTCGACGGTGACGTCGGACAGATCCGTCGCCTCCATGAACTCCTGACGTTGTTCGAACACGGCCTTGCGCTGGTCATTCACGACGTCGTCGTACTTGAGCAGGTTCTTGCGCATTTCGTAGTTGCGCTGCTCGACCTTGCGCTGGGCGGTCGCGATGGCGCCGTTCAGCCAGCGGTGGGTGATCGCCTCGCCTTCCTGGACGCCAAAGGTGCGCATGATCGAGTCCAGCCGTTCGCCGGCGAATATGCGCAGGAGGTCATCCTCGCAGGAGAGGAAGAACTTGGAGACGCCCGGGTCGCCCTGGCGGCCCGTCCGGCCGCGCAGCTGGTTGTCGATCCGCCGGCTCTCGTGGCGTTCCGTACCCAGAACATAGAGCCCGCCAGCGTCGATCGCCGCCTTCTTCTTGTCGGCGATCTCGGCCTCGATCTCCCCCCGCCGCTTCAGGGCCTGGGACGGCGTCACCTCGATGCCGAGGCCGCGCTGCTCAAAGCGCCAGCGCTCGACGCGCATGTCGACGTTGCCGCCGAGCTGAATATCGGTGCCGCGGCCGGCCATGTTGGTGGCGATGGTGACCGAGCCCGGCACGCCGGCGTCGGCGACGATCAGGGCTTCCTGGTCGTGGTAACGCGCGTTCAGCACCTGGTGCGGAATGCCGGCCCTCGACTTACCCTCATGCTCGAACTTGTGCTTTTCGAGCAGGGCCGAGAGCGCCTCCGACTTCTCGATCGAGACGGTGCCGACGAGAACGGGCTGACCGCGCACGAAGCAGTCCTCGATCTGCTCGAGGATGGCGCCGTATTTTTCCTTCTCGGTGCGATAGACCTCATCGTCGTGGTCGGTCCGCCGCACGGGCCGGTTGGTCGGGATTTCGGCCACGTCCATCTTGTAGATGTCGCCAAACTCCTGCGCCTCGGTGGCGGCCGTCCCGGTCATGCCGGAGAGCTTGGCGTAGAGGCGGAAGTAATTCTGGATCGTGACCGAGGCCAGCGTCTGGTTCTCGGGCTGGATGGTGACGCCTTCCTTCGCCTCGATCGCCTGGTGCAGGCCCTCCGACAGCCTGCGCCCGGTCATCATCCGGCCGGTGAACTCGTCGATGAGGATCACCTCAGGACCACTGTCGCCCTCTTTGACGATGTAGTCGCGGTCGCGCTGGTAGAGCTTGTTGGCGCGCAGCGCCTGGTTGATGTGGTGGACGATCGAGATGTTGGCCGGGTCATAGAGGCCGGCGGTGTCGCTGGTCAGGTGGCCGCCCTGCGCCAGCATGTCCTCGACCTTCTCCGAGCCGTACTCGGTCAGCATCACCTGCCGCTGCTTCTCGTCGTGGTCGTAGGCGTCTTCGTCCTCGATCAGCTCGCGCACGACCTTGTCGATGGTGCGGTAGAACTCCGACCGATCCTCGGTCGGACCGGAGATGATCAAGGGGGTGCGCGCCTCGTCGATCAGGATGGAGTCCACCTCGTCGACGATCGCGAAATTGTGCCCCCGCTGGGACATCTCATCGATCGAATAGACCAGGTTGTCGCGCAGGTAGTCGAAGCCGAACTCGTTGTTGGTGCCATAGGTGATGTCGCTGCGGTAGGCGCTCTGCCGCTGGGCGGTGGTCAGCCCGTTGACGATCACGCCGACGCTCATCCCAAGGAAGCGGTAGATCTGGCCCATCCATTCGGCGTCGCGGGTGGCCAGGTAGTCGTTGACGGTGACCAGGTGCACGCCCTTGCCGGCGAGCGCGTTCAGGTAGAGCGGCAGCGTGGCGACCAGCGTCTTGCCTTCGCCCGTCCGCATCTCCGCGATGCCGCCGTTGTGCAGCACGATCCCGCCCACCAGCTGCACGTCGTAGGGGCGCAGGCCGATCGTGCGCTTGGAGGCCTCGCGTACGGTGGCGAACGCTTCGACGAGAAGGTCTTCCAGGGTCTCGCCAGCCGCAAGGCGGGCGCGGAGCGCCTCCGTCTGATGGTAGAGATCCTCGTCCGACATCGCCTCGAACTGGCGTTCGAGAGCGTTGATCCGCGCGATCCGAGGCCCCATCGCCTTGACTTTGCGCTCGTTGGATGAGCCGAACAGCTTCTTGGCGATGGCGAGCATTCTAAGGGGGTTCCGGATCAACGCAGTCGGGCGGCCCGTCGGCCGCGCCGGGCTCTTGCGGAAACGCGCCAAGCCCGTTCGAACACCGCTCGTTTGGCCCGCGCGAGACTTAAGCAGCGCCCCCCGCGAAGTCAACGCGAGGGCGCGCACCGCCCTAGAAATACAGGGAAAGCGCGGCCCAACTGTGGCGTAGCCGTCCGCCTAGGCGCTGGCGGGCGCGCTCGCCCTGGCCGCCATGCGCTCGCGCCAGGCGACGAGGTTCTTGTTCGACTCTTCCAGCGGCTGGCCGACCTGCGCGCCGAATTCTAGGAAGCTGAACAGCAGCATGTCGGCCAACGTCAGGCGGGCGCCGACGATGAACTCGCGGCCGGCGATCAACCCGTCAAGCCAGGTCAGCTTCTCCCGCGCGAGGGCCTTCAGGTCGTCCGCGGCCAGCGGGATGCAGTGCATACGGCTCTCGAACATGCGCAGGCCGGTCGAGTAGCGGAAGCCGTTGATCAAGGGCTCGCAGATCCCGAGGTCGATCCGCCGCGTCCACATGCGCGTGGCGGCGCGCTCTTCCGGCGTCGTCCCGATCAGCGGCGGGTTTGGGTGCTTCTCCTCGAGGTACTCACAGATCGCCGCGATCTCGGAGATCACCGTGCCGTCATCCAACTCGAGCGCCGGCATCGTGCCGCTCGGGTTCTTCAGCGTGTAGGGCTCGCGACGGTTCTCCCCCGCCATCAGGTCGATCTCGACCCGTGGGATCTCGAGCCCTTTCTCGGCCACGAACATCTTCACCACGCGCGGATTGGGGCCGACCGAGTTGTAGAATTTCATCGCGAGGCGTTCCTCTTATTGGGGCTAGGCGCGGGCGCGCGCGGGCGGTAAGGCGCGGCCTCGCCATTTCACGAGCAGCATTCTCGATGGACGCAGCGTCAGGCAAGAGCGGATGTGGGCGCCTGCGCCTCGCGTTCGCGATAGGCTGCCTGGCGCTGACCCTGGCGGCCTGCGCGCGGCAGAACGGACCGCAGCATCCGCCGGAACCCGGGGACACCGCGGTGGCCGCCGTGAACGGCGAGACCGTCTGGGCCTCCGACGTCAAGCGCGAGGCGGTCGCGCAGGGCCTGATCGGGGAGGGGGAGCCGCTCGACATCTCCTCGCCCACCTTTCACCAGGCGCTCGACCAGTTGATCGACGAGAAGCTGCTCGCCGCCGAGGCCGTGCGGCAGAACCTGGCCAACGATCCGGAGACCAAGCGACGCCTGGCCGCCGCCCGAGAACGCATCCTGGGCGACGTGCTGGTGGAGAACCTGGTCGAGCGGACGGTGAGCGAAAGCGCGATCCGCGCCCTCTATCAGGACGAGGCGCAGGCGTCTGGGCAGTCGGAAGAGATGCACGCCGCCCAGATCGTCACCGCCTCGCAGGCGGACGCGGTGGCGGTCAGGAAAGCGCTCGCCGGCGGCGTGGCGTTCGAAACGCTGGCCATGCAGCAGTCCATCGACGCGCAGACCCGCTTGAGCGGCGGCGACCTCGGCTACTTCACCGCCGACGTGCTGCCGCCGGCCTACGCCGATGCGCTGAAGAACGCCAAGGTCGACGACGTCGTCGGCCCGTTCCAAACCGACGCGGGCTGGGTCGTGCTCAAGCTCGAGGACCGCCGCCCCGAAACCCCCATCTCGCTCGACGCCGCGCGGCCGGAGATCGTCAACTTCCTGACCTACGAGCAGGTGCGCGATCTGCTGAAGCGGCTGCGCCACGACAGTCAGATCAAGGTCATGATCGGCCCGGCCGCCCCGTCGCCGAATACTGAGCCGGAGCCGGCGTCCGCCCCCTCGCCCGCGCCCGCCGTGGCGTCGTCGGCCCCAGCCGCTGCGTCATCGTCGCCGGCCGCCGCCGCTGTCGCGCCGCTGGTCCATCCACCCCCCGGCCGGCCCCGCCGCGCCCTGGCCTCGTCCGGGGTCGCGTCATCAGAAGCCGCCGCTTCCTCGGCCCAGCCCGCTCCCACAAACGAGACGCAATGACCCCTCTGCTTTCCCCGCTGGCGGTCCCGTTCCCGCCGATCGCGCCCATCGCCGGCGTCGAGCTCGCGACCGCTCGGGCCGGATTCTACAGAGAGGCGCGCGACGACCTGCTGCTGATGCGCTTTGCGGAGGGCACGACCACGGCCGGCGTCTTCACCCGCCACGGCGTCGGCTCGGCGCCGGTCGACTGGTGCAAGGAAACGCTCAAGCGAGACGGGGGCGAGGGCGTGCGCGCGCTCATCGTCAACGCCGGTTGCGCCAATTCCTTCACCGGGCAGCCGGGGGCCGACGCCGCCCGACGCGTCGCGCAGGCGGTCGCAGGCGCGGTCGGCTGTCGCGAGCAGGCGGTGCTGATGGCCTCGACCGGCGTCATAGGCGTCGTCCTCGACGATGCAAAAGCCACCCCCTGCGCCAGCACGCTCGCCGCGCGGCTCGATCCGGCCAACTGGCTGAACGCAGCGCGCGCGATCGCAACCACCGACACCTTCGCTAAGGGGGCCGTCGGAGAGGCCGCGATCGACGGCGTGACCGTGCGGATCGCCGGCATCGTGAAGGGCTCCGGCATGATCGCGCCCAACATGGCGACGATGCTGGCCTTCGTGGCCACCGATGCGGCGATCGCGCCGGCGGCGCTTCAGGCTCTGCTCACGCGCTGCACCCGGTCCAGCTTCAACGCGGTCACGGTCGATGGGGATCGTTCGACCAACGACACCTGCCTGCTGTTCGCCACTGGGCGGGCCGGGAATGCCCGGATCGAGCGCGCCGGCGATCGGCGCCTCGCGGACTTCCGCGCCAAGCTCCAAGCCGTGATGCTCGAACTCGCACAGTTGATGGTCCGCGACGGGGAGGGGGCGAGCAAGTTCGTCAGGATCGCGATCACCGGCGCCAAGAGCCCGGCCTCGGCGCGCAGAATCGCGCGCACGGTCGCCGAGTCGCCGCTGGTGAAGACCGCGATCGCCGGCGAGGACGCCAACTGGGGTCGCATCGTCATGGCGGTCGGGCGCGCCGACGAACCGATCGACCGCGGCCGGATCGAGATCCGCTTTGGCGACCTGGTCGCCGCCCGCGCCGGGGCCGTCTCGCCGACCTACGACGAGGCGAAGATGAGCGCCTATATGCAGAGGCCCGAGCTCGAGATCACCGTCGACGTGGGCGTCGGCGTCGCCTCGGCCGTGATGTGGACCTGCGACCTCACCAAGCGCTACGTCGAGATCAACGGGGACTACCGCAGCTGACCCCGTCCCAGTCGCCATGCAAGCTCCAGGGTCGAGGCGTATGAAGCCGTTGGTGCTTGTCGCCGCCGCGGCGCTGATCGACGTCGACGGGCGCGTTCTGATCTGCAAGCGCCCGCAAGGTAAACAGCTGGCAGGGCTGTGGGAGTTTCCAGGCGGTAAGGTTGAGGAAGGGGAAACCCCAGAGGCGTGCCTGATCCGTGAGCTTAACGAGGAGTTAGGGATCGAGGTGACGCGGGCGTGTCTCGCACCCTTTGTGTTTACCAGTCACGGTTACGATTCGTTTCACCTGCTTATGCCACTCTACCTGTGCCGACGCTGGACCGGGATGGTCCAGGCGAAGGAACATGAGGCGCTTGCATGGGTGAGGCCGAACAAACTGACGGACTACCCGATGCCGCCGGCCGACGCGCCGCTGGTCGCCTGGCTACGCGACATCGTCTGAGGGATCTTGCGGCCAACCAAGCCGGTGCGACAGCGGTCGAGTACGGCCTGATCGTCTCGTTGATTTTCCTGGTCATCCTGGGTTCGGTGACCGCGTTCGGGAACAAGGCGACCGACATGTACAACACCATTTCGTCCACCATCGGCTCGGCGATGTAGGGCTAGACGGGCGCCCAGCCGGTCAAGGTCACGATATCGAAGGTCGCTGCGATTCGGCCGTCCTCGTCGGCGAATTGTTGCGCATAGATCTCGCTTGCACGCGCCAGCGTGTGGCGCGTCAGGCTAGGCCCTCGCCGGTCGGCAAACGCGCTGGTCTCTCCCATGGCGCGAATCTCGCCAAGCAAGTTCAACGGATGCGCGTAGCGAACCTTAACGCGGTCCACGTCGGTGACCGGAAACTGGAACCCGGCGCGCTGCAGCAGGCCCAGCGCCTCGCGCGCATCGACCGCCGGGGAGACGCGCGCCGCCGCGCCGCCCAGGCTCTCCGCTTCCGCCTGCATTAGCGCGGTCCTGAGCTCGAAAAGCGTCTCGCCGCCGAGCAGGGCCGCCATGAACAGCCCCTCTGGCCTGAGGGCGCGGCGAATCTGGATCAGGCAGCCGGGCAGGTCGTTGACCCAGTGCAGCGCGAGGCTCGAAACGATCAAGTCGAGGCTCTGGTCGGCGAACGCCAGCCGTTCCTCGTCCATGCGCACCCGTGGGGTCGCGCGTCCGCCGAGCATCGCCGTCGAGAGGTCGGTCTCGATCAGGAAGCCGATGCGCTCGTGGGCGGGGCTGCGGGCCAGGGCTTGTGCGAATGCGCCGTCCCGCGCGCCAAGGTCGACGGCGCGCGGGAAGTTGCGCAGTATGGTCTCCAGGCGTTCGACCAGGTCGGCCGCGGCGCGTCGCTTGAGGAAACCGGCCTCGGCGAACGCGGCCGCGGCGCGGTCGAGGCGCTTGCGGTGCAGGTCGCGATCGAACAGGCGGGGCGGGACTGGCATGAGCCTTATCCATGACCGGAACCAGCGGTCCTGGAAACCGGGACCGGGCGCGAGCGCGTTGGCCCGCGGCCTGCTCGACTTCGTCTTCCCGCCGCACACCCTCGATCGCACGGGCTTGGCGCAGTCGATCGGCCTCTCCGCCGAAGCCTGGACGCGGGTGACCTTCATTGGCGAGCCGGTCTGCGATGGCTGCGGCGCGCCGTTCGAATACGAGACCGGCGAGCGCTGCGCGGCGTGCCTGGCCCGCCCGCGCGCGTTCGATCGCGCCCGCGCCGCGGTGCTCTACGACGACGCGTCACGCGACCTAATCCTGCAGTTCAAGCACGCGGACCGCACCGATCTGTCGGGCCTGTTCGTGGGATGGATCGGTCGCGCCGCCGAAGATCTGCTGCGGGACGCGGACGCGATCGCGCCTGTGCCGCTGCATCGATCGCGCCTGCTCGCACGGCGCTTCAATCAGGCGGCCGAGATCGCCCGACCGCTGGCCCGACGCCATCGCATCGCCTACCTGCCTGACGTGCTGATGCGCGGCAGGCGGACAGATAGCCAGGCGGGCAAGTCGGGCGCCGCGCGGCGACGGAACGTCGCCGGCGCCTTCTCGACCCGGACGGGCCTGCGCCGGCGCGTCGAGGGACGACGCGTGCTGCTGATCGATGACGTGCTGACGACCGGTGCGACGGCCGAGGCCTGCGCCCGCGCCCTCAGGGCGGCCGGAGCGCGCGCGGTCGATGTCGCCGTCATCGCTCGCGTGCGCGACGCGGCGAGCGTCTCTATATGACAGTCATGCCCAAGGTCACCATCTACACCAGACCGTTCTGCGGATATTGCACCCGGGCGCTCGGCCTGCTCGCGGAGAAGGGCGCGCCGGTGGACGAGATCGAGGTCGGGTTCGACCCCGCGCTGCGCAAGGAGATGATCGAGCGCTCCGGACGAGCGACGTTTCCCCAGATCTTCATCGGCGAGCGGCACGTCGGCGGCTGTGACGAGCTCATGGCCCTCGAGCGGGCCGGCGAGTTGGATCGGCTGCTGAGCGCATGAGCGACACCCTGATCGGGCTCGTCCAGCTCCGCACGCCGGCGAGCCAGGCCGCCGCGCTGGCGCATGCCGCCCCGCTGGTGCGCGAGGCCGCGGCCGCCGGCGCCCAGTTCATCGCCACCCCGGAGGCGACCAACATCCTCGAGCGCGATCGCGCCAGGCTGTTCGCTATCCTCGAGCCGCCGGAGACCGACCCGTGCGTTCAGGGCCTGATTGCGCTGGCCCGCGAGTTGAAGGTTTGGGTGCTGATCGGGTCGGCGCTGGTGAAGCGCGAAGACGGCGGGGCAGCCAACCGCTCGATGCTGATCGACCCCGCCGGCCGGACGGTTACGACCTACGACAAGATCCACATGTTCGACGTCGACCTGCCGACGGGCGAACGCGCGCGGGAGTCCGAGGCCTACACCCCCGGCTGCGACGCGAGCGTCGCCCAGACGCCGTTCGGCAAGCTTGGCCTGAGCGTCTGCTACGACATCCGCTTCCCCTACCTTTACCGCGCGCTCGCCAAGGCCGGGGCGGAGATCCTGACGGTCCCGTCCGCCTTCACCCGGCCAACGGGCGAGGCGCACTGGGAAGTCCTCTTGCGGGCGCGGGCGATCGAGAACGGCGCGTTCGTGCTGGCGCCGGCGCAAGGCGGCCGCCATGAGGATGGCCGCGGCACCTGGGGCCGCTCGATGGCCGTAGGCCCATGGGGTGAGATTCTGGCGCAGGCGACCGACGACGAACCTGGCGTGATCACCGCCGCCCTCGACTCCGCCGCTCCCGGAAAGGCGCGTGCGGCGATCCCCTCGCTCGTCAACGAGCGGGCCTTCAGCGGTCCGGTGCACCGATGATCAAGTACGCGCTCGTTTGCGCCTTCGAGCACGCGTTTGAGGGCGAGCTCATCCGGGAAGGCGTCCAGGTGGCGCCTCTGCCGCCGGACCCGCCAAAGAAGGGCCAAGTGAACTAACCACCTTCACCTGACGGGCGCGCGTTGCGATCAACTGCACCAGGCCCGTAGCAGCGGCGATCCCGGCGAGCTCGGCCATCACGTCGGAGACACTGCCGACACCGGGCGCGAGCCTGCTGTGCTGGGCAAGCTCCACGCCCCCGCCGATGAGCGCGAGACCCGCTGGCGTCAGCGCCCTCAGGCGGGGAAAGCTCTGCGGTCCAAGCAGGGTCATGAGGAAGAAGACGCCACAGAGCTCGACTTGTCCCCAGGGCTTGGCCAGGAGGAAGTCGAAGCGCTCCGCACCGAACTGGTCGAAGACAGCATAGCCCGCTGCGAGAAGGAACACCGCGCGCGCCCAGACCGCGCCGGCGGGCGCAAGCGCCGGGCGCGCGCTCGAGCGCCGGGCGTGGCCGTAGCCGAAATCCCAGCGCATGTGAGCTTCGAACTGCTCGCTGAGCACGTGGTTCTCGGTGGAGGAGAAACGGGCGCTTGCCCGCTCAACCACGTCCGGGACGATGGTCTCGCCATAGGCCGGATCGAGCGTGTCACGCACCACCCCGCGGCTGCAGACCGTCATGGCGGCGTCGATCGACGCTGCGTCGAGGTCGAGTTTAAGATGCGCCGAGATGCGTGCGAGCCAGTGGGCCGGCGCCGCCTGCAAGTCCTCGTAGCGCACCACGAGCACCGCGGCTGGCGCGCTTGCGGCGATCCGTCCCCAGCGGTTGAAGAAGTCGATGTACCACCAGGCATTCGCCAGCTGCCTGCGTTTCGTCGACGCCTTCAGGACGTAGTCCTCCATCGTCAAATCGAGGGGGCCGCGCCACTTCACGAAGTGCGAGAGCATTGCCTGCTTGGGGTCGCGCACCAGGACCACGATGGGCGGCAGCCGCAGCAGGCGGCGCAACCAGGCCCAACTGAACACAATCGACGGCAGATTATGCGAGCCGGCGATGAACGGCAGGCCCTGATGGCGTCGGGGCCACCGCGGGTGGCCGACGAAGTCCTCCGCAAGGCGACCGCTCGATCGCGCCGGCGGGCTGAGGCCATAGCGATGCGCGAGGGCGTGGCTAAGCATGAACCGGAGCCAGTGCGTTCCCGAGTTCTTTCCGGAAACCAGATGACCGGCGACGCTTCGGTACTCGAGCAGGTAGAAGTTGCTGATGTCGATCAGGAACGCGCGCCAGACCAGGGCGATCCGGACCCGGAGATGGCGCAATCCGCTACGCATCGAACCCCAACACCCTCCTCAGCGTCAAACGCCAAGCTTGCGCTTCGGTTCACACGGCAGCCAGTCTCGCCGTCGCCAGAGCTAGGCGACTCCCTTTGCGGCCGAATGTCGCGGATGAAACACGGTTTCGCCTTACCGCTCAATGAAACGTTCGAAACGCCGCGCTTCCGTCGCGGCGCGCTCTCTACGCGGTCAATCATCGGCTTCAGCCGCTCACCATCTGAACTTCAAGCCGAGGTCGACCATCTGCTCGGTGTCGTCGCGGGCGACGCAGGCGTCGTGGCGGGCGAAGACGCTGGCGGCGATCTGGGTCGTATCCACCCGCC
>JGI12269J14319_10005847_pt1 | contig 10784 bp, 11 predicted proteins | sample PeaSoiSIISIP2007_FD_14319 | JGI IMG/M metagenome (IMG submission 14319) | reverse complement strand
CGCCGGGATCGCCGTGCATGTAGCCGATCGAGTACCAATGCACGACGCAACTCACGACGGTAACGACGAAGATCATGACCGCCGAGAGCGTGTCGAACCTCAACGCCCAGGAGACGTCGAGCGTGCCCGAGGTCATCCAGGCGAGGAGCTGGATCGTCCGCTCCTGCCCCTCGAGAGCGACCTGCCAGAAGATCACGCATCCGAGCACGGCGGCGATCAGCATCGCGCCGCAGCTGACGAGCTGGGCGCCGCGGTCACGCAAGAACGGTCCGAGGAGCCCGGCGAGCGCAGCACCCAGAAGCGGGAGGAAGATGGCAGCGACGTAAATCATGCCTTGCTCTACTGTGCCCTAGACCGTCATTGCGAGGAGGCGCAGCCGACGAAGCAATCCAGGATCCACGGCCAAGACCTGGATTGCTTCGCCTTCGGCTCGCAATGACGTTGGTGGGATTTGATAGCCACGAAAATTAGCCCTTCATCACATTGATGTCCTCGACCGCGATCGAGCCGCGGTTGCGGAAATAGGTGACGAGGATGGCGAGCCCGATCGCCGCCTCCGCCGCCGCCACGCTGAGCACGAAGAGCGCGAAGATCTGGCCGACGAGATCGTTGAGGAAGGCCGAGAAGGCCACCAGATTGATGTTGACCGCAAGCAGCATGAGCTCGATCGACATCAGGATGACGATGACGTTCTTGCGATTGAGGAAAATGCCGAAGACCCCGAGCGTGAACAGGATCGCGGCCACGGTCAGGTAGTGCCCAAGGCCGATCGTCATGAGTGGATGCCGCCTCCCACGGGCACTTTCTTCACCTCGACCGAGCGCTTCGGGTTGCGCGCGATCTGGTGGGCGACGCGCTGGCGCTTGACCCCTTCCCGGTGCCTGAGCGTCAGCACGATGGCGCCGATCATGGCGACGAGCAGCACGAGCCCGGCCGCCTGGAAGAGATAGACGTATTTCGTGTAGAGCACGAGGCCGAGGGCCTCCGTGTTGGGCACTTGCGAGAAAAGCGGGATCGGGTCCTTGACGGTCTGCGCGACCTCGGGGGCGAACACCCAGCTGCCGCCCACGAGTGCCAGCTCGCCGAGAAGGATGAGGCCGATCACGGCGCCGACCGGCAGATATTTCGCGAAGCCCTCCCTGAGCTGGACAAAGTCGATGTCGAGCATCATGACCACGAAGAGGAAGAGCACCGCGACCGCGCCCACATAGACCACGACGAGGATCATGGCGAGGAACTCGGCCCCCAAGAGCACGAAAAGCGCCGCCGCGTTGAAGAATGCGAGAATGAGGAAGAGGACCGAGTGCACCGGATTGCGCGCCGCGACCACCATGACACCCGAGGCCACCATGATGCCGGCGAAGAGATAGAACGCGAGGGCCTGGATGATCATGCTCGCCCCTCGCCCATGTATTCCGATGCGGCCGCGTCGCGTGCCATGCTCGCCCCCTCTCCCCTAGCTCACCGGTAGGGCGCGTCCGCCGCAAGATTGGCGGCGATCTCCAACTCCCAGCGGTCGCCGTTCGCGAGCAGCTTCTCCTTGTCGTAAAGCAGCTCCTCGCGCGTCTCCGTCGCGAATTCGAAATTGGGGCCTTCGACGATGGCGTCGACCGGGCAGGCCTCTTGGCAGAAGCCGCAATAGATGCACTTGGTCATGTCGATGTCGTAGCGCGTCGTGCGGCGGCTGCCGTCGGCGCGCGGCTCGGCCTCGATGGTGATCGCCTGGGCGGGGCAGATCGCCTCGCACAGCTTGCAGGCGATGCAGCGCTCCTCGCCGTTCGGATAGCGGCGCAGCGCGTGCTCGCCGCGAAAGCGGGGCGAAAGCGGGCCCTTCTCGTAGGGATAGTTTAAGGTGACCTTCGGCTTGAAGAAATATCTCAAGGTCAGCCAAAGGCCCTCCATGAGCTCGCTCAAGAGAAGCGCCCGCGCGGTGCGGTCAAGGGTCGCCATCTCAGATCTCCCAATCGAGGCCGCCCGTCCGTCCTAGGACGACGGCCGAGCGCTGCCGCGGCAGGATGCCGCGGATCATCATGTTCCGGGCCTGAGCACCGGCGTCCAGTCGAAGGCGACGAGCACGCCCGCGGTCAGGACCAACCATAGAAGCGAAGCCGGCAGGAACACCTTCCAGCCGAGGCGCATGAGCTGATCGTAGCGGTAGCGCGGGAACGCCGCCCGCACCCAGAGGAAGACGAACAGCACGGCGCAGATCTTGAAAATGAACCAGAGCGGCCCCGGGACCCAGGTGAAGGGGGCCACCGCGAAGGGGGGAAGCCAGCCGCCTAGGAAGAGGATCGAGGTCATGGCGCTCACCAGGATCATGTTCGCGTACTCGCCGAGAAAGAAGAGCGCGAAGGTCATCGCCGAGTATTCGACGTTGTAGCCCGAGACGAGCTCGGCCTCCGCCTCCGGCAGATCGAAGGGAGCGCGGTTGGTCTCGGCGAGCCCGGAGACGAAGAAGACCACGAACATGGGCAGAAGCGGCAGCCAGAACCAGCTGAACGGGCCGAAGCGCCCGGCTTGCGCGAGCACGATCTGCGAGAGGTTGAGCGAGCCGACGCAGAGCAGCACGCTGATCATCACGAAGCCGATCGAGACCTCGTACGACACCATCTGTGCTGCGGAGCGCAAGGCGCCCAGAAAGGCGTATTTCGAGTTGCTCGCCCAGCCGGCCATGACGATGCCGTAGACGCCGAACGAGCTGATGGCGAAGAGATAGAGGATGCCGACATTGATGTTGGCGAGCACTATGCCCCGGCCGAAGGGGATCACCGCCCAGGCGACGAGCGAAAGCAGGAAGGTGAGCATGGGGGCGAAAAGGAAGACGGTGCGGTTGGCGCCGCTCGGGATCACCGTCTCCTTGAAGAAGAGCTTGAGCCCGTCGGCGATCGGCTGGAGGAGCCCGAAGGGCCCGACCACGTTCGGGCCCTTGCGCAGCTGCATGGCGCCGATCACCTTGCGCTCGGCATAGGTGACGTAGGCCACCATGAGGAGAAGCGGCACGACGATCGCCACGATCTCGAGCACGATGAGGATCGTCGGCCAGACATATCCGGTCCAGAGATCAGCCATGGGTCCCGGTCTTCTCCCGCCCGCCGCGCTCGATCTCGTCGATGCACCGCGCCATGGTCTCCGAAGCGCGGCTGATCGGATCGGTCATGTAATAGCTCTTGATCGCCGTCTCGAAGGGTGCCGCGGCAAGCAGCCCCGGCTCGCCGAAGGCACCCCAGGGCGCCGGCGTCACGGTATCGAGCTTGCCGAACACAGGGCTGGCGTTGGCGAGCCGGGCCTGCATCTCGGCTAGGTTGTCATAGGGCAGCTTATAGCCGAGGACGGCCGAAAGTGCCCGCACGATCGCCCAATCCTCGCGCGCCTCCCCCGGCGGAAAGACGGCGCGGCGCGTGCGCTGCGCGCGGCCTTCGCTGTTCACGTAGGTGGCGTTCTTCTCGGTGTAGGCGGAACCCGGCAGAATCACATCGGCGCGATGGGCGCCCGCGTCGCCGTGATGGCCCTGATAGATCACGAAGGCGTTGCCCAGGCGGCGCGTGTCGATCTCGTCGGCGCCGAGAAGATAGACGAGCGCGATCTCGCCTTTGGCAGCGCCATCGAGAATGCCCTCCGTGTCGCGTCCTCCGGCTCCGGGCACGAAGCCGAGGTCGAGCCCGCCCGCCCGCGCCGCCGCGGTGTGGAGGAGATTGAAGCCGTTCCAGCCCTCCTTGATCAGGCCGCAGGCCTCGGCCAGGCGCCGGGCGGTCGCCAGCACGGCGGCGCCGTCGGGCCGCCGCAAGGCGCCCATCCCGAGGATGAGCATCGGCGCCTTGGCGGCTTTGAGTGCTGCGGCGAAGGGATGCCGCCCGTCCGCGATCTCGCCAAGGGCCGCGGCTCCCGTTCCGAGATGGTCGTAGCCGTAGGTGAGGTCGAGCTTGGGACCGAGCACGGCGATCTTGAAGCCGCCCATGAGGTAGCGCTTGCGGATGCGCGCGTTGATGATGGGCGCCTCGCGGCGCGGATCGCTGCCCACGAGAAGCAATGCGTCCGCGCGCTCGATGCCCGCGATCGTGGTATTGAAGATATAGCCCGCTCGCGTGCGCGGATCGATCTTGGCGCCGTCCTGGCGGCAGTCGAGGTTGGGCGAGCCGAGCGCCTCCATGAGATCCTTGAGCGCCGCCATCGCCTCGGCATCCGCCATGTCGCCGGCAAGCGCTGCGATCCTGCTGCCGGGCATGCCCGCAACACGCGCGGCAATCGCGGCGAAGGCCTCCTGCCAGCTCGCTTCCTTGAGCTTGCCGCCCGTGCGGACATAGGGGCGGTCGAGACGCTGGCGGCGCAAGCCGTCGATCGCGAAGCGGCTCTTGTCGGCGAGCCATTCCTCGTTGATCGCCTCATTGAGGCGCGGCAGCACGCGCATGACCTCCGCACCCCGCGCGTCGACGCGGATGTTGCTGCCGACTGCGTCGAACACGTCGATCGATTCGGTCTTGCTGAGCTCCCACGACCGCGCCGTAAAGGCGTAGGGCTTGGAGGTGAGCGCGCCCACCGGGCAGAGGTCGATGATGTTGCCCGAGAGCTCGGAATGGATCGCGCGATCGAGGTAGGTGGTGATCTCCATGTGCTCGCCGCGGCCGACAGCACCCAGCTCCGGCACGCCCGCCACCTCCGTCGCGAAGCGGATGCAGCGCGTGCAATGGATGCAGCGGGTCATGATGGTCTCGACCAGCGGCCCCATATATTTGTCCTTGACCGCGCGCTTGTTCTCGCGGAAGCGGCTGCCGTCCCGGCCATAGGCCATGGCCTGATCCTGCAGATCGCACTCCCCGCCCTGGTCGCAGATCGGGCAATCGAGCGGATGGTTGATGAGAAGGAACTCCATCACCCCTTCGCGCGCCTTGCGCACCATGGGGGTGGAGGTCTTGATCACCATGCCCTCGCCGCAGGGCATGGCGCAGCTCGCGATAGGCTTGGGCGATTTCTCCATCTCGACGAGGCACATCCGGCAATTGCCCGCGATCGACAGCCGCTCGTGATAGCAGAAGCGGGGAATCTCGATGCCGAGCTGCTCGCACGCCTGCAGCACCGTGGTGCCCGCTGCGACCTCGATATCGATGCCGTCGATTTTGAGCTTCGGCATGACGGCACCCCTACTCGGCGGCCGCGGCGCGGCCCGCGCCGCTGCTGCGATACGCGTCGATGCGCCGCTCGAGCTCGGGCCGGAAGTGCCGGATCAGGCCTTGGACGGGCCAGGCGGCCGCATCTCCGAGCGCGCAAATGGTATGACCTTCGATCTCGGTCGAGACATCGTAGAGCTTGTCGATCTCCTCCTTCTCCGCCTCGCCGCGCACGAGGCGTCTCATCACGCGCCACATCCAGCCGGCACCCTCGCGGCACGGCGTGCACTGGCCGCAACTCTCGTGCATGTAGAAGAGCGAGAGCCGGCAGATCGCCTCGACGATGTCGGTCGAGCGGTCCATCACGATCACGCCGGCGGTGCCCAGACCGGACTTCACGCCTTGCAGGGAATCGAAATCCATCAGCACCGTGTCGCAGATCGACTTCGGGATGCACGGCACCGACGAGCCGCCGGGAATCACGGCGAGCAGATTGTCCCAACCGCCGCGCACGCCGCCCGCGTGCCGCTCGACGAGCTCCTTGAGCGGGATGCCCATCGCCTCCTCGACGTTGCAGGGCTGGTTCACGTGGCCCGAGATGCAGAAGATCTTGGTGCCCGTGTTCCGGGGCCGCCCGATTGAGGCGAACCAGCTGGCACCGCGCTTGCAGATCTCGGGCGAGACCGCCACGGTCTCGACGTTGGTGACGGTGGTGGGGCAGCCGTAGACGCCGACCGCCGCCGGGAAGGGCGGCTTGAGGCGCGGCTGGCCCTTCCTGCCCTCGAGGCTCTCGAGGAGTGCCGTCTCCTCGCCGCAGATGTAGGCGCCCGCACCCCGGTGAAGATAAATATCGTAGTCCCAGCCCGAGCCGCAGGCGTCCTTGCCGATGAGACCGGCCGCGTAGGCCTCCTCGATCGCGGCCTCGAGGTGCAGCGCCTCGCGGTAGAATTCGCCGCGAATGTAGATGTAGCAAGTGTGCGCCCCCATGGCGAAACCGGCGATGAGGCAGCCCTCGAGGAGACGATGGGGCTCGTGGCGCAGGATGTCGCGGTCCTTGCAGGTGCCCGGCTCGGACTCATCGGCGTTCACCACGAGGTAATGAGGGCGGCCATCGGATTGCTTGGGCATGAACGACCATTTGAGCCCGGCCGGGAAGCCGGCCCCGCCCCGTCCGCGCAGCTCCGACTTCTTCACCTCCTCGACGATCCAGTCGCGCCCCTTGGCCAGCACCTCCTTGGTGCCGCTCCAACTGCCGCGCGCGCGCGCGCCGGGAAGACGCCAATCGTGCTGGCCGAAAAGATTGGTGAAGATGCGGTCCTTGTCCTCGAGCATCACGCCTTCTCCGCCCCGCCTGCCTCTTTGAGCGTGGTGAGCCCGCCGACCGGTGCTGAAAACTGGCGCTTGATCTGCACGCCATAAGGGACCTTCTCGCCGCGGGCCAGGCGCGCGAGGATCTCCTCCATCTTCTCGGGGCTGAGGTCTTCGTAGAACTCGTCATCGATCTGCACCACGGGCGCGTTCACGCAGGCGCCCAGGCATTCGACCTCGACGAGGGTGAACTTGCCATCGGCCGTGGTCTCGCCGATGCCGATGCCGAGCTTGCGCTTGCAGGTGTCGCGCACGCCGTCCGAGCCGCGCAGCCAGCAAGGCGTGGTCCGGCACAGCTGCACGAGATGCTCCCCGACCGGCTTCAGGTTGAGCATCGAGTAGAAGGTCGCGACCTCGTAGGCGCGGATGTACGGCATAGCGAGGAGGCCGGCCACGTATTCGATCGCCACGCGCGGCAGCCAGCCGCCCGACTGGCGCTGGGCGAGATCGAAGAGTGCCAACACAGCACTCGCCTGGCGGCCCTTGGGATATTTGGCGATGGCGACATCCGCCTTCGCCCGGTTCTCGGGCGTGAAGGCGAAGCTCGCGGGCTCGCTCGCGTGCGCAGCGTTCAACGGTCGATCTCCCCGAACACAATATCCAGCGAGCCGATGATCGCACACAAATCGGCCAGCATGTGACCCTTGGCGCAGAAGTCCACGGCCTGAAGATGGGCGAAGCCGGTCACCCGGATATGGCAACGATAGGGCTTGTTGGTGCCGTCGGCGACGAGATAGACGGCGAACTCGCCCTTGGGAGACTCGACCGCCGTGTAGGTCTCGCCCGCCGGCACATGGTAGCCCTCGGTATAGAGCTTGAAGTGGTGGATGAGCGCCTCCATCGAGCGCTTCATCTCGCCGCGCGTCGGCGGCGTCAGTTTGTGGTTCTGCACGACGACGGGGCCGCCCGGCATCTTCCCGCAGGCCTGCCTGATGATCCTCAAGCTCTGCCGCATCTCCTCCACGCGCACGAGATAGCGGTCGTAGCAGTCGCCGTGCTTGCCGACGGGCACGTCGAAATCCATCGCCGCGTATACGTCGTAGGGTTGGGAGCGGCGCAGGTCCCACGCGATACCGGAGGCGCGCAGCATCGGGCCAGTGAAGCCGCGCTCGAGCGCCTCCTTGGCATTGACGACGCCGATGTCGACGGTGCGCTGCTTGAAGATGCGGTTCTCCGTCAGCAGCGTTTCCAAATCGTCGATGAAGGCCGTGAACTTGTCCGCCCAGCGCAGGATGTCCTCGATCAGGCCCGCCGGCAGGTCCTGGTGCACCCCCCCGGGGCGGAAATAGGCCGCGTGGAACCTGGCGCCGGAGGCGCGCTCGTAGAACTCAAGCAGGATCTCGCGCTGCTCGAAGCCCCAAAGGAACGGCGTCATGGCGCCGACGTCGTTGCAGAAAGCGGTGATGGCGAGCAGGTGGTTCAGGATTCGCGTGATCTCGGCATAAAGCACGCGAATGTACTGTCCGCGCGGCGGCGGCGCAATGCCGAGCAGCTTCTCGACGCCAAGCGCGAAGGCATGCTCCAGCGCCATCGGTGAGACATAGTCGAGCCGGTCGAAATAGGGGACGGCCTGCAGGTAGGTCTTGTACTCGATGAGCTTTTCGGTGCCGCGATGGAGCAGGCCGATGTGCGGATCCGCGCGCGCGATAACCTCGCCGTCCATCTCGAGCACCATGCGCAGCACTCCGTGCGCCGCCGGATGCTGCGGCCCGAAGTTCACCGTCATGTTCTTGATCTGCACTTCCGACATCAGGGTTTCTCTCCCGCCTTCTCGTCGCCCGGAAGCACCACCTTGGTGATGCCCTCCCAGGGAGAGAGGAAATCGAAGGTGCGGAACTCCTGCGTGAGCTTGACGGGCTCGTAAACGACGCGCTTAAGCTCATCGTCGTAGCGCAGCTCGACGTAGCCGGTGAGCGGGAAGTCCTTGCGCAAAGGATGGCCTTCGAAGCCGTAGTCGGTGAGGATACGCCGCAGATCCGGATGGTTCTCGAAGAGGACGCCGTAGAGGTCCCACGTCTCGCGCTCGAACCAGTTCGCCACCGGGTAAACGGCGCTCACCGAGGGCACCGGGGTCTCCTCGCCGACGCCGACCTTGACGCGGATGCGCCTGTTGTGCGTGAGGCTCAGGAGATTGTACACGACCTCGAAGCGCTCCGGCCGGTCGGGATAATCGGCGCCGCAGACATCCATCAGCTGCTCGAACCGGCACTTGGGATCGTCGCGCAGGAAGGAGAGCACCTTGACGATCGCCTGGGGCCGCACGCCGAGCATGAGCTCGCCATGGCCGATCTCGGCCTTGAGAATATCGCTCGGCAATGCCGCAGAGAGGTAATCGCCGAGGTCCTTGAGCGGCTGGTCCATGATCCAATCCGAGGGGAGCGAGCGGGCGCGCCTGCTACCGCGCGATGGTCCCCGTCCGCCTGATCTTCTTCTGAAGCTGCAGAATCCCGTAGACCAATGCCTCGGCGGTGGGAGGACAGCCGGGCACGTAGATGTCGACGGGAACGATGCGGTCGCACCCGCGGACGACGGAATAGGAATAGTGATAGTAGCCGCCGCCGTTGGCGCAACTGCCCATGGAGATCACCCAGCGCGGCTCGGCCATCTGGTCGTAGACCTTGCGCAACGCCGGCGCCATTTTGTTGCAAAGCGTGCCGGCGACGATCATCACGTCCGACTGGCGCGGGCTGCCGCGCGGCACCACGCCGAAGCGGTCGAGATCATAGCGGCTCATGTAGGCGTGCATCATTTCGACCGCGCAGCAGGCGAGCCCGAAGGTCATCGGCCAGAGCGAGCCGGTGCGCGCCCAGTTCACCAGCTTGTCGAGCTGGGCCACGACGAAGCCCTTGTCGACGAGCTCGTCCGTCACCGTGCTCAGTAGCACGTCCTCGGCCGGCCCCTCCGCGCGCGCGCGGGAGGGCGTGCCTGTGAGAATGACCGGCTCTACTCCCATTCAAGCGCCCCTTTCTTCCACTCGTAGATGAAACCGACGGTGAGCACGCCCAAGAACGTGATCATCGACCAGAAGCCGAAGACCCCGATCTTGCCGAGCGTCACGGCCCAGGGGAAAAGGAAGGCGACTTCCAGATCGAAGATGATGAAGAGGATGGCGACGAGGTAATAGCGCACGTCGAATTTGGTGCGCGCGTCGCCGAAAGCGTCGAAGCCGCACTCATAGGCGGAAAGCTTCTCGGGGTTGGGGCGCTGACGGGCGACGATCACGGAGGCGAGCACCATCACGCCCGAGATGGCCACGGCGATCCCGAGGAAGATCAGGATGGGCAGATAGTTTCTCAGCAGCTCTTGCATGCCCGCAACCATTGCCCCCGCACGCGGCCGATGAGGCCGCATGACACGCGCCGAAGCGACCGCCCGCGGGGCCTAGCCCTGGCATGGGCACCCCATGGCGCCCGTACTATATGTATAGGCGCCGGCAAAGGAAAGGAACAGTTTGCGCGCGAGTCCGCGCCCGTGCGAGGCGCCTTTTGCGGGCCGGTGCGGCCTTATGACGCGGGGCGCTCATGTGCGCTACAGGTGCTTGAAATGGCGGGAGCGACGGGACTCGAACCCGCGGCCTCCGGCGTGACAGGCCGGCGCTCTAACCGACTGAGCTACGCCCCCGCTGTTCCCCGGGTGGGGTGCCTGCATTTAGATGAGCGCCCCCCGGGTGTCAAGCAAGCCGCGGCGGGCAAGCGCTTTCGCCTGCGGCCGCCCCGCTCACTCGGCGAGGAACTTGGCAATCCGCTCGCTCGCCTGGGCGATGCCCACGACACCGTCCAGATGGCCGAGATTGCCTTGCAGCTCGAGGTACTCGACCTTGTTGCCCTGGGCCTTGAGCAGCTCGCCCGCCTCGCGGGAGTAATCCGGAAAAAGCAGCAGGTCGCGATGGTCGGGCAGCAGGAGCACCTTCGCCTTGACCGCCTTCAAGCCCTCCTCGACCGTCGGCTTGCCGCCGAGCACGAAGAGCGCGTTGGCGCGCGCGAGGCAGATGAAATTATTGGCATCCGAGGCCTTGGCGCGCGCGCGGCTGGCGTCGTCCTGCCACTTCTCGACGGCGTATTGGTTGCTCCACGCTTGCGCCGGATCCTTGGCGGGGTCCGCCCATTTGCGCCCGAACGCCTCGCGCGCCCAGGCCGGCTGGCGCGCCTGATAATTCACCAGCTTGAAGGCGAGCGCCAAGCCGTCGACGGGCTCCGCCTTGCCGTAATAGTCGCCGTGATTCCAGTTGGCATCGAGCATGATGGGATCGGCCCATGACTGCATCACGAGGACGCCGTAGTCATCGAGCCAGGGCGTGCCGACCACCGAGACGAG
>JGI12269J14319_10005846_pt1 | contig 10785 bp, 9 predicted proteins | sample PeaSoiSIISIP2007_FD_14319 | JGI IMG/M metagenome (IMG submission 14319) | reverse complement strand
CCCGAACGGGGCTCAGCCCCGGCCGATGAACGGCATCGTGGTGGCGGTAATCGTGAGGAACTGGACGTTGGCGTCGAGCGGCAGGGACGCCATGTACAGCACCGCGTCGGCCACGTGCCGCGCGTCGAAGACGGGCTCGGGGGCGACGGTCCCGTTGGCCTGCGGGACGCCCCGGCCGAAGCGCTCGGTCAGCTCGGTCGCGGCGTTGCCGATGTCGATCTGCCCGCAGGCGATGCCGAACGCCCGTCCGTCCAGCGAGATGGACTTGGTCAGCCCGGTCATCGCGTGCTTGGTCGCGGTGTACGCCGCGCTGGCGGGCCGCGGGGAGTGCGCCGAGATGGAGCCGTTGTTGATAATCCGCCCGCCGCGCGGGGTCTGCGCCTTCATCAGGCGAACCGCGTGCGCCGCGCACAGGAACGCGCCGGTCAGGTTGGTGTCGACCACGCGCTGCCAGTCGGCCGGGTCGATCTCGTCGACCGCGCCGCCGGGGCCGAACACCCCGGCGTTGTTGACCAGCAGGTCCAGGCGCCCCCAGCGATCACGCACGGCCCCGAACAGCGCCTCGACCGACGCCGCCGAGGTCACGTCGGTCGGCACGACCAGCGCGGCCTCCGACGGGCCGCCCGCAGACCGCGCGGTCTCACGCAGCGCGTCGGCCCGCCGCCCCGCCAGGGCGACCTGCCACCCCGCGCCGAGCAGCGCCCCGGCGATGCCACGACCCAGCCCGGAACCCGCCCCGGTGACGACGGCCACGCTCATGCCTTAAGTCCTTCCTGGTCGCGGGGGCCCTCAGGGAACGACGGTGACCGGCCACCGGCCGGCCTTGACCAGCCGGACCGCGAGCGACCCGACCCACCGGTGCCCGGCCTTGCTGGACGCGCCGACGATCACGGCCTCGGCGCGGACCTGGTCGGCGACGCGCCGCAGCTCGTGGTACGGGTCGCCGTGGGCGATGATGAACGTGAGCGGCACCCCCAGCCGTGCGCTCTCCTCCTCGGCGCGACGCCGCAGGTCCTCCCCGGTTTCGCGGATCGCCTGGTCCCGCGCCGCAACCGCGCCCGCCCCGGCGGCGCCCGTAGCTGCGTACACGGTCGAGCGCTGCTCCACGTACACGCAGACCAGGCGGGCGCCCTGCCGGCGCGCCAGCCCCGCCGCGTACGCCCCGGCCCGCAGGGAGGTGACGGAGTCGTCGACCCCGACCAGGATGACCCGGGGCCCGTCGGTACCGAGTTCGAAGGCCCCGTGCTCGAAGGCCTCGTGTTCAAAGGCACTGCCTTCGTCATCCGCCACAGCCGGATTATAGAAAACCCCGATTTTCCCGAACGGGCGGTGGTGCCCGCCCCGGTCGTGGCAGGCCCGGCAGCACGGCGAAGAGCCGGGGGCCCGGTCGGGCCCCCGGCTCGGGGATGGGGGTGAGGGTCAGCCGCGCGGCGTGGCGAGGAAACCGTCGGTGTTGCCGGCCGAGTCGGTGTAGAACCCGACCAGGTCGCCCGCGTTGTTCACGCCGTTGATGAGGGTGGTGCCCATGCCGTGCGGGTCATCCACGGTGGTGAAGCCGTGGCCGGGCCGCCAGGTGAAGCCGTGCGTGACGGCGCTGCTGCCGGAGCCGACGGTGTAGGCACCGACGACCTCGTCGTGGTCGTTGATGCCGAACGCCTGGGTCATCGAGGCGCCGGGCACGGCCAGCGTGATGAACTTGCCGTTGCCCTGCAGGAGGAAGGCGTCGGTCAGCGAGGAGGACTTGGCGTAGAACCCGGCCACGTCGCCGTGGTTGTTGATCGCGGCGGCGGTCAGGCTCGGCCCGGCCTTGCCCGCCGGGGCGCCCGGCACCAGCACCCGGGTGAAGGCGTGGGTGTTGATGTTGTAGGTGTAGCCGCGGTTGTTGCCCTGCGCGTTGGCGTAGAAGCCGACCGCGATGTCGTGGTCGTTCACGCCGAGCAGCTGGTCGACCTGCGGGCTGGCGTTGTTGGTGGTCGGGAAGTTGACGGTGTGGAACTGGCCGCCGACCTGGTAGAACCCGAAGTTGTCGTTCATCATGCTGGCCTTGTTCTGGTTCGACCAGAACCCGACGGTGATGCCGTTGTCGTTCAGCCCGGTGACCTGGGTCTGCGTGGACCCCGGGAAGTTCTCGCTCTGGTAGTTGCCCTGGCCGTACGGCGCGAACAGCTGGTAGCCCTTGTTCGGGTGGCCCTTGGCCCCCGACCCGAGGTAGCCGGCGATCACGCCTTGGTTGTTAATCCCGAGCAGCTGGTTGAACGTCACGTCGCCGTGGCTGTCATGGGTGCTGAACTGGTAACCGTCCGCCGTGTTGGCGCTGGCGCTCGCGGAGTGCGCAACGGTCAGCGCGGCGGTCAGCGCGAGCGCGCCCACCGCGGCAGCGGCCACGACCACCCGGCGCGGTGAGATCCTCTGCGAGAAGCGGCTGTCAGTCGTCATGATGGTGTCCCGTTTCCGGCAGACGTGTGGGGCTTTAGTTGGTGAGGCGTCCGCCTTGTCCCTCGCCGCCATCAGGTTCGCCGCCGGTAACCGGGGGAATCTCTGGAGGCTCGGGGGGAAGCTCGGTTTCCAGCTGCCACGCGTCCGCGGCGATCCGCCAGGCGCCGTCGTCCTGCGGCCGGACCACGGCGCAGCCGCGCCCGCTCAGCGCGACCTGCTCGCCGTCGGGGCCGGTCCCGCTGACGTGCCGGTCGCAGGCGACCAGGGCCACCCCGTCGGTTTCCAGCACGCTCCCTATCCGGATCGACAGGGGCAGGCGCAGCGCCATGAAGCAGGTCAGGGCGCCGCGCACATCGCGGTCGGCGCTGGCCGCGCGGCGCGGCCAGTGGGCCAGCAGGGCCGTGTTCTCGTACTGGGCGAGCGCGGCTTCGAGGTCTCCGTCGCTCAGCGCGGCGCAGACCAGCTCCAGCGCCTCCGCGGGCCGGCGTGCGGCGGGCGGCTTGATCGGATCGGGCACCGGTGGGCACCTCCTTCCCGGCTGGTTTCTGTGTCCGCCGAGTCTGGCAGACCAGCACCGGGGGAACGGAGCACCACCGGGGGAAACACCGGGGGGCCGGGCCGCAGCCCGCCGGTGCCTGCTGGGTAGCCGTCAGCCGCTGGCGGAGCGCGGTGGCCGGGCCGCAGCCCGCCGGTTGCCCACTGGGTAGCCGTCAGCCGCTGGTAGAGCGCGGTGGCCGGCCCGCAGCCCGCCGGTGCCTACGGGGTAGCCGTCAGCCGCTGGTAAAGCGCGGTGGTCTCGGCCGCGGGGGGCACGCCGACCTGGTCTCGCAGCAGGGTGACCAGCTCTTCGTAGTGCCGGACCGCGCGGGCGGTCTCGCCGAGGCGCGCCCAGCTGCTCATCAGCTCCCGGTGCGCGGACTCGTTCAGCGGCTCGTGCGCGACGGCCCGGCGGAAGGCCGCCGCGGCGGCCTGGTGCCGTCCGGCGGCCGCCTGGAGGCGACCGGTCGCGAGCAGGGCCGACTCGAAGGCGCGGCGCAGCTCGTCCCGGCGGACCAGCGCCCATTCGCCCGCGGACATGCCGTCCAGGAAGTCGCCGCCGTAGGCCGCGACGGCGCGCTGCAGGTCGGGCAGGGCCGCCTGCGCCGGATGGGCCCGGCGGGCGGCGGCCAGCGCGTCCTCGAACGCGGTGACGTCGCACTCGTGCGGCCGCGAGCGGTCGAACCGGTAGCGGCCGTCCGCGTAGACCACCCAGCCCGGATCGCCGAGCGCGCGGCGCAGCTCGCGCAGCGCGGTGTGCAGCGCGTTGCCGAGCTGCTGGCGCGACAGGTCCGGCCACAGCGCCGCCGCGATCTGGTCCTTGGTCATCGGCGGTGAGGATACGAGGAGGAACATCAGCTCGCGGGGCTTGGCGTAGCCCCAGTCCGCGGCGGTCAGGGCCGTATCGCCGAGCTCCACGACCGCGGCGCCGAGCGTCCTGACGCGCAGCGGGCCGGCGGCGGTCCCGCTCCTGGCCGCCTGCTGCGACGCCCGGCCCCGCGCGGGGGCGGGCCTGCGGTGCCCGTCGGCCGGATCAGCCGGTGTCGGCACTGCTGCCGCCGGGGCAGGCGTAGCGTGGGGTGGCACAGCCTGAGCCGGTCCAGCCTGAGGCGGTGCGCCCCGAGCGGCGTCGTCCCGCGAGGGCAGGTCGGGGGTCAGCTCGTCCATGGTGGCGACCAGCCCTTGCTGCCGGGCCACCGCGAACTGCTCCTCGCTCAGCGCGGCCCGCACGGCCGCGAGGGTCTGCAGGTGCTGGGGCCGCTCGCACGGGGCGATCACGGTGCCGATCGCGTCCCTGATCGCCTCGGCGGCCCCGAGCAGCCGGGCCGCCTGCCTGGCCTGGCCGAGGGCGAGCGCGATGGCCGCGAGATCCTCCAGGACACTGGACATGCGCCAGCGGTCCCGCAGCTCGGTGTGCAGCTCAAGGCTCCGGCGCAGCAGCGTGATGGCGGCCGGGTCGCCGTCCACGGCCGCGAGCAGCCCGAGTTGCTCGGCGGACCAGGCGATGCCCTCGCGGAAGCCGATACCCTCGGACAGGGCCCGGCTTTCCGCCAGCAGCAGGGCCGCCCGCTCGATCTCTCCCTGGTAGCGGGCGACCGTGCCCAGGCTGATCAGCGCCCACGCGGCCCCTTCGATGTCGCCGAGTTCGCGGGAGGCGGCCAGCGCGAGGCTGGCCTCCTCGGCGGCCCGGGCGAAATCGCGCTGCAGCCAGGAGGCGAAGGCGAGGTAGGAGTGCGCGCTGGCCACCCCCCACCGGTCGCCCGTGGCCTCGGCGACGGCCAGACTCTCCGCGTGCAGCTCCATCGCCCTGGCGTACCGGCCCTGTTCGCGGGACACGCTGCCGAGGACCTGAAGCGCGCTGGCGATGCCCTTGGCGTCGTCAAGTTCGCGGTACAGCCGCAGCGCCGCTTCGCACCTGCGCACCGCCGGGGCGTAGTCGCACTGCAGCAGGGCGAGCCTGCCGCCGCCCAGCAGCGCCTGGGCGCGCAGCCCGGCGGGCTCCTCGGGGCCGGAGGTTACCGCGGCGTCCATCCACTGCCTGACCTCGTGGTAGCGGCCGCGCAGGTAGGCGTAGCGGTCCAGCGGGCCGGCGATTCGCAGCGCCGCGGCCGCGTCCCCGGATTCCTGCGCGAATTCAAACGCCCCGCGTAGGTTCGGCAGCTCGGCGTCCAGGCGGTCGAGTTCGAGCTCCAGGCCGCCGGGTGCGGCCTCGCCGTGTTCGATCCTGGCCGCCGTGCTCTCGGCAAGATCGGTGTAGTAGCGCAGGTGGGCCCTCCGGACCTGGTCCGTTTCCGCCGCCTCGGACAGCCGGTCCCTGGCGTAATCGCGGATCGTGGCCAGCAGGTGGTAGCGCGAGTCACCGCGGGTGTGCTCCACCCGGAGCAGCGATTTGTCCGCCAGCCTGCTCAGCAGCTCCAGCATCGCGTCCGCGCGGATGTCTCCGCCGGCGGCCACCCGTTCGGCCGCATTCAGCGTGAAACCGCCGTAGAACACGGCCAGCCGGCGGAAGACGGCCCGCTCGGCCGCCTCGAGCATGTCGTGGCTCCAGTCCAGCGTCGCGCGCAGCGCTTGGTGCCTGCGCGGCGCGGAGCGCGACCCGCCGACCAGCACCGCGAAGATGTCGCCCAGCCGCTCGGCGAGCTCCGTGGAGGAAAGCACCCGCATCCGGGCCGCCGCCAGCTCGATCGCCAGCGGCAGCCCGTCGAGCCGCTGGCAGATCGACAAGACCTCGGCGGCGTTCTGGTCGGTGACGCGAAAGGACGGCCGCACCAGCTGCGCCCGCTGCTCGAACAGCATGACCGCGTCGGAGTCGGCGAGCAGCGCCGCGGTCGGCGCCGCCCCGGCCTCCGGCAGCGACAGCGGCGGTACGTGCCAGTTCAGCTCGCCGTCTACGCCGAGGGCCTCGCGGCTCGTGGCCAGGACGACCAGGGCGGGACAGGCGGCGAGCAGGTACTCGGCCAGGCTGGCCGCGGCCTCGGCAAGGTGCTCGCAGTTGTCGAGGACGACGAGCACCGGGTGGTCGGCCACGTGCTCGGCCACCGCCTCGATGGCCTCCTGGCCAGGGGTATCGGGCACGCCGAGCCGGGAGGCGACCGTCCGCGCGACGATGCCCGCGTCTTCGATCGGGGCCAGCTCCACCCAGCAGGTGCCGGAGGCGAACGAGGCGCTGGCGGCGCGGGCGGTGGCCAGCGCCAGGCGGGTCTTTCCGGTGCCGCCGGGCCCGGTGAGGGTGAGCAGCCGGCTGCGGGCCAGGGCAGCCACGATCTCGCTGAGCTCGCTCTCGCGGCCCACCAGAGGAGTCAGCCGTACCGGCAGCTGCTCCCTGGTCAGCACGGTCATGCTCCTGCCCGCTCGTCCCGGCACAATAGTTCCTCTATGCGAAGAATTTAGCCCCCACGGGGGCGCGGGTCACGACGGCGCCCGGCTAACCGCGCGTGAAGCCTGGGTAGCCTGTGCAGATGGACGAGAACCGTGCGCAGCGGGTGGTCGACGCGCTGAGGGACCGCGGCATCGATGCCCACCTGAGGAAGCAAGGGGTCGACGCGTACGCGGTGCAGGTGCCCGCAGGCCACGGGCGCGAGGCCATCTGGGGGGCCGAGGGTACGGCGAGCCTGGAGGCCGAGGTCCTGCTCGACGGGGACCTGGTTGGCTACGTCCCCGAGATCCCCGGCTCTGCGGCCTTCGACGAGGCCGAGATCGTGGACGCCATCGCCCGGGCCGACTACGAGGAGCCCGTCGGGCGGGAACGACCCGAGGCACCTCCGCCCGGGCCCTCCCTGCCGAGGGAAGGCGGAGTCTTCCGCCGGTTCCTTGAAGGCTTCCGCGAGGGCGCGCAATAGCTGGGAGGCTATCGGCGTGCGCCTGGCTACGTGGAACGTGAACTCGGTCAAGGCCCGCCTACCGCGGTTGCTCGAGTGGCTGGCCGAGACCGAGCCCGACATCGTCGGACTGCAGGAGACCAAGGTCGCGGCGGGCGCGTTCCCCGCGGCCGAGNTGGAGGAGCTCGGCTACGAGGTGGCCGCGCACGGCGAGGGCCGGTGGAACGGGGTGGCCCTGCTGTCCAAGGTCGGCCTGGAGCGGGTCAGCCTGGGCTTTGCGGACGAGCCCGGGTACGAAGGCGAGCCCGGTGAGTCGCTCTTGCTGGACGAGCCCGGCCTGCGCCGGCCGGAAGCCAGGGCGGTCGGCGCCGACTGCGGCGGCATCAGGGTCTGGTCGCTGTACGCGCCGAACGGGCGCACGCCCGAGTCGGCCCACTACGCCTACAAGCTCGAGTGGTACGCGGCGCTGCGCGCCGCGCTCGCGGCCGAGCTCATCGCCTCACCTGCGCTGGTGGCGTGCGGCGACTTCAACGTGGCGCCGACCGACGCCGACGTGTGGGACCCCGCGGTGTTCGTCGGGTCTACGCACGTGACCCCGCCCGAACGGCAGGCGCTGGCGGACCTGCGGGCCCTCGGGCTGGAGGATGTGGTGCCGGTGCCGATGAAGGGACCGCATCCGTTCACGTACTGGGACTACCGCGCCGGCGCGTTCCCGAAGGACATGGGGATGCGCATCGACCTGGTGTACGCCAGCCCGCCCGTCGTCAGCCGGGTCCGCGGGGCGTACGTGGACCGCGAGGCCCGCAAGGGTCACGCGCCGTCCGACCACGCGCCGGTCGTGGTCGACCTCAGCTGAGGATCCGCGCGGCGTTGTCGTGCAGCACCGCCTGCGCGACCTCGGGTGCCAGTTCGAGGTCCGCGAGCTCGGACAGGCAGCGCTCGGGGGTGAAGAACGGGAAGTCGCTGCCCCACAGGAACTGCCCGGACAGCCGGCCGCGCAGCTCGCGGATGACCTCGGCCGGGATCCGGCGCGGCGACCAGCCGGAGATGTCGAGGTAGACGTTGGTCTTGTGCAGCGCGATGGCGATCAGGTCCAGGTGCCAGGGCCAGCCGAAGTGCGCCGCGACCACCGTGAGGCCGGGATGCGCCGCAGCCACCGGGTCGAGCTTGAGCGGGTGCGAGTAGTCGATCCTGATCCCCTGCCCACCCGGCTGGCGCGCGCCGATCCCGCTGGTCCCGGTGTGGAACAAGGCCACCAGGCCGTGCCGCTCGCAGGCCGCGAAGATCGGCCAGTACCGCGGGTCGTCGGGCGCGAACGCCTGCAGCGACGGGTGGAACTTCACCCCGCGCAGCCCGAGGGAGGCGATGTTCGCCACCTCTGCCACGGCGGCTTCGCCCTTATGGGGGTCCACAGAGCCCATACCGGTGAACACGTCCGGATAGTCACGGCACGCGGCGGCTACCGTCTCGTTCGGGACCCGCGGCCGTCCCGTGGCGGTCTCGGCGTCCCAGGCCAGCAGGACCGCCTGGACCTCGAGCCCGCGGTACAGCGCCGCCAGCTCGTCCAGCGTTCCGCGCCTGGCGGGGGAGCGGAAGTAGGCCTCGGCCGCCTCGACGTAGCCGGCCATGCTGCCGTCCAGCCAGTCCGGGGTGGGCAGGTGTACATGGAAGTCAATCGCGCGCAGCGGCACCGGTCTACCGTACTCCGGCCGCGTCAGGGGCCAGTTGCCCGGCTGGGTCCCGTGGCCGCAACGACCAGATTCCCGGCCCGGTGATCAGCAGCCCGACCACCAGGCAGACNAGCCAGACNCCCTTGCCGATGTGCGTCCAGAGCAGGATGCCGAGCACCGGCCCGATGGCGTAGCCAAGCCGGAACATCGCGTTGGCCAGGCCGATGTAGCGGGCCGCAGCACCGGGCGGTGCGACCTGCACCGGGTGGGTAAACGCGGCGGGCCCCCCGATGAGCGGGCCGGCGGTTCCGATGACCGCCGCGGCGAACAGCACGACCAGGCCGCCGGGCAGGCCGAGCGCGGCGCGGCCGAGGACCAGCAGGACCCAGCCGCCCATCACCGCCACCCAGATCGGCCAGTTCTGCGTCACCTTGGTCACCCTCAACTGGAGCGCGAACCCGAGGATCGCGGCCACCGCGGTAAGCGACGCGTACGCCCAGGTCTGGTAGTGCTCCGCGAGCAGCATGATCGGCAGGACCGCGAAGAACTGGATATGGATCAGGCCGTTGACCAGCATCAATAGCAGGTACACCAGGTACTTGCGGTCCCGCAGGATGGCGAGGTAGCCGGTCCTGGGCTGCGTCGACGCAGCCTTCCCCGCGGCCTTCTCGGCGTCCCGGGTTATCCGCGCCGCACGCAGCACGAAGGCGGTGATCGCGCAGTAGACCAGAGAGGTCCCCCCGTCGGTCCAGAAGACCAGGTTCCACGAAATCGCGCTCATGGCCGCGCCGATCAGGGGTGCGACGGCCAGCCCGCCGTTGGTTACCCACTGCCGCATGGCCGACATCATGACCCGGCGTTCCTTCGGGACCAGCTCGAACAGCAGCGTGGCCGCTGCCGTCGCGGATGAGCGGGCCATGGCCCCCGACAGCCCGGCCGCCACGCAGATGGGAGCCAGGCTGTGGAACAGCGTTAGCGAGAACGTGAACACCCCCTGCGCGCCGGTGGACAGCACGATGGTCCACCGTGGTCCGAGCAGGTCGGCCAGCGCGCCGCCGCCGAACGTGCCGATGATCGCGCCGACGGAGTAAAAGCCGAGCGCGATCCCGGCCTGTTCCGCCGTAAAGCCCTTCGCGGTGAGGAACAGGACCAGGAATATTTGCACGAACGCCGCGACCTGATTGATGAAGATGCCCGCCAGCACCACGTGCGCGGACAGCGGGGTCTCGCGGAGGGTCCGCCAGACCCCCGCCGTCTTCGCCGTCTCCGGCTGGGCGGGCACCGCTAGCCACTCGTTCGGAATTCATGGAAGCAGCAGGTCGCGAAGGCGCCGGTGGCCATGTTGACCCCGCTGGTGTCCGGGTCGGCCTCGCCGCGGACCCACATTCCGGCGTAGCCGCGACGGCCCAGGTAGGCCCCCCAGGTGAGGACCCACGGTTCCAGGCCGCCGGGGCCGGGGAATTCCTCCGGTTCGGGCCTGACCCGCTGCTGCAGGACGAACGGCCCGCCGAGCGCGACCCGCAGGTGCTGGTCCCATTCCTCCGCGCCGGCCCGCCACCCGGTCACGATGCCCTGCCCGCCGTGCCTGGCGGTGGGCTTGAGCACGAGGTCCGCGCGGTGGTGCGTCGCGTAGTCGAGCAGGTCGGCTCGCTCGCCGTCGACGGTGACCGGTCCCGGCCGCAGCATCCGGGTCCACGGCAGCAGCCGGTCGAGACTCGCCAGTTCGGTCGGCGTGCACAGCGATCGGTTCGCCTCGTCGGACAGCAGGGCCAGCGCTCCCTTGGAGCTGTAGAGCTGGGAATGCATCGGGGTGAAGAGCTTCACCTCCCCGAGTTCGGCGGCCCGCAGGATCGGGTCGATCAGCGCTGGCCCCTCCGGTTCGAGCAGGTTCTGGATCATGAAGACGCGGTAGATGACGTCGACCGGCCGCCGGCCCAGCCACACCCGGTGGTCGCGGGTCGACAGGTGACCAAGGTGGCAGGGAACGAGATTGAGCCCGAGCTTGGCCAGGTCGTCGGCGCTGGTCTGCAGCACCCCGGTGAACCTGCTCGCGGTCGGCGGCCACAGGACGGCGGCGACCAGCGATCCATCGCCCAGGCAGGTGCCGGTCTCGGCCGCGATGGTGTCCGCGATCTCGGCCAGCGTGTCGACGTAACCCAGGCCATGAGCCCGGACGAATTCGGCGAGGACCGGGTTGGTCAGCATGGCGCGGTTGACCATGGCGTTGTCACCGCCGCCGATGGTGCTGCCGATGTTGATCTCCAGCAGCTTGAAGCCGTCCGCCTCGCGATAGAGGTCGGCCCGGGCCAGCCACGTCAGCGGGA
>JGI12269J14319_10005845_pt1 | contig 10785 bp, 11 predicted proteins | sample PeaSoiSIISIP2007_FD_14319 | JGI IMG/M metagenome (IMG submission 14319) | reverse complement strand
TGAAGTCCATGAAGGAAGGATACCAAACGAGGTATTCAGATCGAGACGTAGAGATATTATTGGCAGTGGATCATCGCAAGCGATCCTAATGGGAGATATAGAAGACACATATTATGGTGGGAGAAAGAAAGGCCGCGAGAAATTGCAACAACAATGTGACAGAGGCTACTTTGAAAGAAGACATATACCTAAGCCCCCATGCCCCTGTGCAGGGAACAAACCATCATGAAAATTGCTATTTTCTTACCAATAAAAAGAGAGGGGGAAGTTTTTCTGTATACGAAATTAAGGAAAAGGGGATTGAACTCCTTTTTAATTTAGGGAAGATAGAGCAGAAACGGAGAGCGAAGGATCTAAGTTTACCACGAGTAGAAATGTTAGACCGAGTAGAGATCAGTAAATTAGCAATAAACCTAACACAAAGTGGGTGGAGTTTTTTAGGGAGTAGCGATGGAAAAAAAGAAGAAGAGCTACCGAATACATCGTTAATGCAGTGCTTATTGACCTCACCAGAGAAAAGGAGAGGCCATGTATAATAATGAACGGGAAGGCGGTCACTGGATACTTCATATTTGGCCTAAATACATTGAGATCTTACGAAATGTCAAACGTCTTGAACTTAAACCAAACAATCTTAAGGAACTTGGAGCGCCCTACTTATTGTGATAGTTTGCATATAAAGTACCGACATTGGTCAAGATTATCGTTTTATATAAAGGGAAACGAAGTACCAGCGTTTTTANTAATAGACTTTAGGTCAGCCGTAGCCTTTCATGATACAAAAAGATCATTATATAATTTCTCTGATCATTGCGGTTTATAATCAAAACTAATTTCAGCTTGGATGACGTTCAAAAATAATAGTTCGTAAATAACCGAGTAATATAAAGAAAAAGACAGATATACTATGATAATAGAGATTTATTAGCCTTGTATATTAGTTTTTAAGTGAATTTAATATTTTTTGCTTGACAATAGGGATTTTATATTTTATATTTAAGTCACAATTAAATATCTTCGTTAGGTGAGGCTCCTGTATGAACACAGGCCACTGCCCGGAAATGTCGAGAGACGCCAATGGGTATAACAGGTATTACCGGATTAAGGTTTTACATAATGTGGCTGAATTTTATTCTACGTTATACAGTGCCAAAGCTCAGACGAGTGGAGGGAAGTAAGTTTCTTTTAGCGTGCGTACATAACAAAGCTTTCCTGTTTTATGGAAGGCTTTGTTTTTTTGCATTTAAGGAGGTGAGATGAGTTGAGTACAGATGATGAGCCTGATTTATGCAACTGTAAATCGGACATCTGCCACAAATTGGGGGATTTTGGATTTTTGAATGACTTGCATCTGAACTCAAGTCGTCTCAATGAATCTCCAATAAACACACTGTATATTCAAAAATTGTTTGATATGACAATCGCAAAAATGAATCCAGTCCTACCCGTGTAGCAGCACAGGTCGTGTCCGGAATAGGCNTTCTTGGCGCAGTTATAATGCGCGACGGCTTAAACATTCGTGGTTTGAACACAGCAGCTAAACTTTGTGTTCCGCTGCCATAGGTACTTTAACCGGAGCAGGATTTCTCGTACAATCCCTGGCTGGTGTCATAGTTATACTAGCCGCAAATATCCTGCTTAGGCCAATAGCTCACAAAATCGATAGACAGCCCAATAGTACGATCGAAGAGCATTTTGAATATTGTATAGAGGCCATTTGTAGGAGCGAAAATGAAACGCATATACGCACATTGCTTTGACATATGGTTTATTGAGAATATTTCATGACATATTTTTCTAGAAATATTGTGGCTTAGAAGCTGTCGTGTGGCAAAACTCAGACGTAAAAGATATTATTAACACAAAATTTAACCATTGTTAATATAAACTTTACGATACAAGTATATTATTAGCTTTCATGACAATGTCCCGTATCGTGAATTGCGGACTTTTCCACGGATACTGTCGATCCTAAACGAAGTTACTATGCCAAGACACGAATCATACTATCAACTAACTTTGTTATTGGAGGGATAAATGATGGAACTATTAACGGATCTTTTTGTTAGCGAACTTATCGGTAAGTTTATCGTTGATCGCAGTGGGCATAGACTCGGTAGAGTTAGGGATGTCTGGGTAGATTCTGAAAATCCATTCCCTACTGTCCGGGGTCTTATTATAAGGCATGATGGGGAACTGAATGTAATCCCTTGGCAAGATATTTATATGCTGAGCCGAAGGGTTGTCGCACTAAAAGTGATTGCTTCCGATGTGCACTTTGAAAAAGTGTCTAAAAAGCAGTTTTACACAAGCAGCATATTGGATCGGCAAATTGTAGATATGAATGGAGAGAAACTTGTACGGGTTAACGATATTAAATTAGCTGGAGACAGCAATGGGGTTCATATTGTGTCGATTGATGTCAGCCTTGTTGGCTTGTTACGCAGACTTCTCCCTAGAGGATGGGTTAGAACAAAGACAAGCACTAGTTGGTTACAGCCACGCTTCATAACGTGGGACATGGTTCAATCTTTAACAAGTAATGGCGAAAGCTTAGCACTTCGTGTCTCTGCTGACAAGTTAGCCAAAATACATCCAGCAGATTTGGCCGATATTATGGAAAACATTGGACATAAAGAACGACTGGAACTGTTTGGGCGCTTGGACCCCGAAACAGCGGCCGACATTTTGGCTGAAGTTGATCTAGATATTCAAGTATCAATTCTTGAACAGATGGATAAAGAGCGGGCTGCCGACATTCTTGAAGAGATGGAACAAGACGAGGCAGTGGATTTGTTGTCTGAGATGAGGGAAGATGATTCTGATCAGCTGTTAAATTTAATGGAAACTGAAGCAGCTTCTGATCTGCGTGAACTACTGGAATATGACGAAGGGACTGCGGGCAGTCTGATGACAACTGATTTTTTGGTGTTCCCCGAAGAAAATACGGCGGATGAAGTCATTCAACGTCTAAGAGAATTAGCTCCAGAGGAAGATTATATTTACTATCTTTATGTAGTTGATTCGTTAGGGCGTTTGAAGGGAGTCGTATCGCTGCGCGAACTTATAATCGCTTTACCTGAATCAAAGATTAGTGAGTTAATGCATACAAAAGTGATTAGTGTTCCGGCTGAAGAGGATGAGAAACAACTTCGGCGCATATTTTCCAAATATGGTCTAATGGCTCTTCCCGTAACCGGTGAATCTGGAGAAGTCATAGGGATTATTACCGTTGATGATGTGCTGTCTCTAAAAAGATAGGCAATAAACGAGTGAACATATTCGTAAAAAATGGTTAAAGGAAGTGAAAAAAATGTGGAAGAATAAATTTTCATGGCGAACTTTCTTAATGTTTTTGGCCGTTGTAGGGCCTGGGATTATCACGGCCAATGTGGATAACGATGCCGGTGGAATCACGACCTACGCAGTAGCAGGCGCCCAGTTTGGTTATAAATTCCTTTGGGTTTTCATTCCAATGACATTGGCATTAATCATTGTTCAAGAGATGAGCGCCCGTATGGGTGCGGTTACCGGTAAAGGGCTTGCGGATTTAATTCGTGAGAACTTCGGAGTACGGTTGACGATCTTCATATTAATAGGATTGCTCATCGCGGATGTGGGAAACACTGTATCAGAATTTGCTGGAGTTGCTTCCAGTATGGAGGTTTTCGGGTTAAGTAAATACATCATTGTTCCGCTCGGTGCGCTTCTCGTGTGGCTCTTGGTTGTTAAGGGGACATACCAACGGGTAGAAAGAGTATTCTTAATTGCCAGCGCTATTTTTATAACCTATATTTTTGCTGGCTTCTTAGCTCACCCGAATTGGGGCGAAGTGGCAAAACAAACATTTATTCCGAGTTTTAGTACAAATTCCGCCTATATTGCAATGTTTGTTGGTTTGGTAGGGACAACAATCGCTCCATGGATGCAGTTTTATATTCAATCAGCCATCGTAGATAAAGGAATTACAGTCAAAGATTATAAGTATTCCCGCATTGATGTAATCGTTGGATGTCTTATCACGGATATCGTGGCAATATTTATTATTGTCACAACGGCAGCCACGATGCATGTGGCGGGTATTTCCATTAATGATGCTAAAGATGCTGCAATTGCTTTAAGACCACTAGCTGGTCAATACGCGTCAATATTATTTGCCTTTGGGCTTTTTAATGCTTCAATTTTCGCAGCTACAATCTTACCATTAGCAACTGCTTACTATGTGTGTGAAGCATTGGGCTTCGAAGCAGGAGTTGATAAGTCTTTTCAAGAGGCTCCACAGTTTTATACCTTATACACGATAATTATTATCTTAGGGGCAATGATCATTCTTATTCCTAATGCTCCGTTGGTTCTTATTATGCTCTGGTCTCAGGTGATCAATGGTGTTCTTTTACCGTTTGTTCTCGTGTTTATGCTGGTGCTAATCAACAATAAGAACCTCATGGGAACTTACACTAACTCTAGATTTTTTAATTGGGTGGCTTGGGGAACAACAGTCATTATGGTATGCCTTACTCTGTTATTGGTAATAACCTCACTTTGGCCAAACCTTCTGGGATAACCCCAAATATATTTTTAAATTGGACCTAAAGACATGGATTCTCCAGGGTCAAGCAAATTTAGCTTATAATGGCTCAGTACCAACTTAGCTGTCATCTGGGGCAAGGTTTAGTTAGTTTTCAGGACGAAGTTCCGCTTTTTTGTTTTGCAGATTAGAATCATCGAATATCGGAAGTTCAGGATTTACTATTTAACTTTTTTGAGATACACTGTACTTAGATAATACTCAGGCAATGACGCCTACAACTATAATTAGTTGTAGGCGTCATTGTTTTAAAAAAGGGAGCGTTTGTGAATGAAGGTATTAGCATGGATTTCCGACCATTTATTACATTCAACTTTGGAGTTTTGATCCCGGTCGGTTTAAGGTGATTGTGGGTCTTGATCCCAATTCTCAGTCACTCGGACCGGCCAAAGTCCGAGAGTGGGTCAAGGAAGGGCGTTTCTTTGGTCCGGGCGAAAGAGGGGTTGTCGTTTTGGATAGTCATTTTGCTCGTTTCTATGGCTATAAAGTAGGTTCACAGGTAATAATCGCCGGACAAACGTTTAACATAATCGGCACTTGTGAGATGAAAGAAGGTGCACAGTTGACAGCGGCCAACATTTACCTTCCACTTACTGACGCCCAGCTGCTGGCCGGGGTGGGACCGGAAACAGTCAACTCCGTTTATGTGGAGTTGAAGGATGCCAGCCGATGGAAGCAATCGATCGCTACGATTCACCAAGCCTTACCGGATGTGACCGTGACTTCGGCGGATTCTGCCCTCGCTATGTCGGACAGCATGTTAGCGCTATTAGATAAACTAGCCTGGCCGGGAGCTGCGCTGGTTATTGTGCTAAGTGTGCTTTTTGTGCATCGTAGTCTGACTGCCAGTACCTGGGAAAGAATTGGGGAATTCGGCACCATGAAAGCTCTGGGCTGGACTCAGCGTGATATTCGGCAGGCCTTAATGCTGGAACTGTTCTCCCAGGTGTTGATTGGTGCTGTACTAGGTCTCGGTTTAGCGGCTATTGGCAGTTTACTAGCAGGTCATTGGCAAATTCAATTGTCTCCCCTTGGCAGTGCCCCTCCTTTACCAGGAATGGCTCCATCGACCAATAATATTCAGCTGCCTGTTCTTTTTCCAGCTTCAGTTTATCTCTCAGCTTTAGGTGCCTCTCTCTTAGTAGGCTTTCTTGTTGCCATGACTGTAGCCAGGAAGGTGTCAGCAATTAAGCCAGCCGAAGCGTGGCGTCACTTGTGAAAATTTAGGTTTGCTTGTTGAGCATCAGCGTTCTTAAAGCAACTTAAGATGTTGAAGAAGCTAGTGGCAGTTTGATCTCTATTACAGTTCCCTTCTCTAACTCGCTCTGTACTGAAACCTTAGCATTATGAAGCTCTATTAAGTGCTTTGCAATAGCAAGGCCAAGTCCTGTACCTTTGCCATACCTGGATTTGTCAATTTTGTAAAAACGGTCCCAGATATGGGTTAGTTCGTCTGCAGCAATACCATACCCTTGATCGCGAATTATGATCGAAAGCGTATTATTCTCAAGTAGGTTTGTTTTAACGGACACCTTGGTGTTCTTAGGCGAATATTTAACGGCGTTGTCTAAGAATATTACAAACAATTGGCGCAAGCGATCATAATCCCCCCAAAAGGGAGGAACGTCTTGCTCAGAAAGATACTCGATTTTAATCCCTTTTTTTACTGCGATGGTCTGAAGACTTTTTACAGCGTCCTCAAGGAGGTTTGGAATATGAAGCTTTTCTTTCTTGATTGTAATTTTTCCGGATTGAAGGCGAGAAAGCTCCAAAAGGTCTTCTACCAAACGTTCCAGGCCGCGCGTTTCAGAAAGCATCCTTTGGTGGTAACGCTTAATCTCCTCGCTATTTTCAACCGTACCATCTACCATTGCTTCAAGAGAACCACGGATGACGGTCAGCGGAGTACGAAATTCATGAGAGACATTGGCCACAAAATCCCGGCGTAGTTGTTCAAGACGCTCGCTTTCACTGATATCCTGCACCAACGCAACGCTTCCTGTTACTATTCCAAGGTTGTCCACAATGGGTGATAGAGTAAACATAAGCTTTTTACCCAACCAATCTTTAAGTAGTTGTGAGGGCTTCTTCTCTTCCATAACTCTAATAAGCTGGGCCTCAATTTCTAAATTATTGAGGTCCTTTTCCACGTCTTCATTTAAGTAGGGATGAGGTCTATTCATAATTTCCGAGAGTGCGGAATTGACACTTATTGGCTTAAGGGTCATGTCAAAGGCAACGATTCCTTCTGAAATGCTCGCTATGATGTCCTTGAGTTTTCCTTTCTCCTGAAAAAGCTGGTTAATCGTATAGCCCAGCTTCGAAGCCAGCAGGTCAAGGGAATTCCCAAGCTGCCCTAATTCATCCTTGCGTCCGACTCCTGTTCTAGCGGAATAATTTCCCCGCGTGATTTCCAGGGCGGTAAGGTTCATAGCCTTCAAGGGACGGGTAAAGAGCAGAGAGTAGAAAATGCCCATGCCAATGGCTAGAACGAGTGCGGCAAGAAGACTGATCGCCAAAATACTAACTGCTTTATTCACTGTTGCTGTAATCCCTGTTACAGGAGAATGGAGAAGCACCGAGCCAATCACCCGATGGTCGGAATCAATGATAGGAACGCCTACAGTAAGCGTGGCTTCGTTATAGACACTGCTGAAACTTTCACTGACCGATTCCTTACCATTTAGAACCTCTTGAATTACGTTTTCAGCCTCCGCGGGCAGCGGCTCTGAATTATACGCGTGACCTTGCCCCATGCCTGGTCCAAAACCGAAATTTTGTCCATTACCCTTACCATTACCCTTACCCATACCTGTTCCCTTGCCGGATATTAAGGAGGGGTTCCCCTTACTGTCTGTAATCCATACTTTCGCCTCGGCCATCGTATCAAGGAAGCGCATTGATCCAGCGAAACCTCGAATCTGACCATTATTTTGTGAGTTCTCGGCCATGACCCCCGCTATGCTTCGTGCACGTGTCAGCATAGTTTGTTCCCGGCTTTCAAAAGTATATTGCCTGAACATCTGAATAAATAATAGGCCAATGGTCATCATCGAAATGAGCACAATTACGACAAAACCCGCAGTTAACTTGAAAGCGATTCTCTTTTTAAACATGCTTCACCTCAAATTTATAGCCAACGCCCCAGATGGTTTTTATATCCCAGTTAAACTGTTCAGAAATCGATAATTTTGACCTGAGCCTTTGAATATGAGTGTCTACCGTACGGGCATCGCCAAAATACTCATCCCCCCACACGCTGTTTAAGAGGTTATCCCGAGAGAAGACCTTTCCTGGGTTGGACGCCAAAAGCCAAAAAATTTCGATTTCCTTCTTTGTTAGACTAATAGGCTGCCCAGTTAATGTTACTTCATAGTCTGAAATGTTGATTTCCAGACCAGAGTGACGGACAATATCTTTTCTCTGTTCCTCAGAAATATCAAGGCGCCTTAAAACTGCGCGGATTCGAGCCATAACTTCCCCTGGGCTAAAGGGTTTAACGATGTAGTCATCGGCACCAATATCCAGACCCATGATGCGGTCGCCATCATCTCCTTTGGCAGTAATCATAATGATGGGTACATTCGAGCTATTACGGATTTCCTTGCAGACTTCGAAACCATCTATGTTAGGCATCATAACGTCCAAGAGCAAAAGCACCGGTGCGAATTCGAAGAATTTCTTCAAGGCTTCCTTACCATCATGGGCCAAGATCGGAGAAAAGCCCTCTTTGGTAACATATCTATGTAATATTTCGAGGATGGCATCATTGTCATCGGCAATTAGTATATTTTTGCTCAAAAAGATTCCTCCCATTTTTTCTCTTATTCAATTGTAGCATTAAACTAAAAAATATTTGTGTCAGATTTGTGTCATAGGCAAAATTACAAACTTACTCTGAACTTTTGTTAAACTTTTGTCACAATTCTTTTTTAAAATATAAACATGATTCTGCTACAGAAACCTCTTGTCATGCTATTAATATCACGTTTTATTGTCATCCTTCGCTCTCGCTCAGGATGACACCAAAATAATTGCAGTGACTTGATCTTTTATATCATTTTAGACTTTCTGCAGGGGAATCAGAAATAGCCCTTACGAAAGGAGGGTACTTGTTGGGTAAGTATTTAATCGAACTGGAGAAGGTCAATAGAGAAATTAAGTTGGGCAAATCTACGGTTCATATTCTCATAGATGTATGCTTAAAAGTGGAACGAGGTGAGTTTATTGCGATCATGGGCGCGTCCGGCTCCGGGAAGTCAACCCTGCTGAACATCATCGGCTGCTTGGATGAACCGACCTCAGGCTCCTATCTGTTGGATGGTCAACAAATAAACGGCCTCAGCGATGACGCCTTGTCGAGGCTCAGGAACAGGAAGCTGGGGTTTGTCTTTCAAAGTTTTAACCTCCTGTCTTATTACACGGCTCAAAAGAATGTTGAGGTTGCCCTTGCTTATCAAAACCGCAAGGACAGGAGTGCTATTGCCAAAGACCTCTTGGAACGCGTGGGTCTTGGGCACCGACTGAAACATAAGCCGGCGGAAATGTCCGGGGGAGAGAAGCAGAGAATCGCGATCGCCAGGGCTTTGAGTACAAACCCGGACATCATCCTGGCGGATGAACCGACCGGAGCATTGGACAGTAACTCGGGTGATCAGATCCTGCAGATCTTCCAAGAATTGCACCGGGAGGGGAAGACCATCGTCATGGTGACACATGACCAAAGCATTGGGGAAAGGGCCGAACGGATTATCCGGTTTAAAGACGGGAGGATAGACTATGGGGATTCTTGAAACTATGCGTTTGGCTATCGACGGGATCTGGCTCAATAAAATGCGTTCCTTGTTGACCATGCTCGGCATCATTATCGGCACGGCGACGATCATTCTGGTCGTGGCGGTCGGCATGGGCAGCAAAAAAAGCGTCGATAATCAATTTTCTTCGATGAGTGTCACCACTATTTACGTTATGGCCGGCAGTCCAGGTTCGAATATCCAGTCAAAGCTCAGCGCCAAGGATGTGGACGTTATTAAAGGGAATTGTCCCTCCGTGGCAACCGTTGCCCCCCAGCTTTCGGGCAAGGCGGCGGTGAGTTCTGGTTCAACGTCGGACCAAGTAAGTATTGTGGGCGTAGAGGCAGAGTTTAAAGACCAAACCAATCTGACCTTTTCGTCAGGTGATTTCTTTAGCACCGACAACCTTGCCAACAAAGAAAAAGTAGTCATTCTGGGTTCAGATGTAACCAACACGCTTTGGGGCAGTGCAACTGGTGAATATACCGGACAAATTATTAATATCAATCGGCAGAAGTATACGGTTATCGGCGTGATCAATCGTGTAGGTTCAACGGTGGGTAATACGGATATTGACGGCAGTGTTTTTATTCCTTACAACACGGCTGAAAGATATATTTTGGGAACCACGGCTACACCGCGCTTAACCATTCAGGCTAAAGATGTGCAAAGTGTTAACACAGCTACGGCGGAAATTAGCCAGGCCCTCAGGGTAGCGCACAAACTCCGTCCGGACATGAGTGATGACTTTCTAGTCAGGGATGCCGGCAAAAATTTGGTTGCCGCTCAAGATACGGCTCATACAATGTCCATTCTTTTGATTGCCGTCGCCACAATCGTCCTAGTAGTTGGGGGTATCGGGATCATGAATGTGATGCTCGTCTCGGTCCGGGAGCGAACCAAAGAGATTGGCACTCGCCGCGCCCTAGGTGCACGCAAAAAGGATATTCTCCGGCAATTTCTGTTTGAAGCAGTCGCGCTAAGTCTGTTAGGCGGTTTATTGGGCCTAGGATTTGGTGAGGCAGTTATTCCTTTGCTTAAATATTTTAAGGTAGAAACGGTTCGCTCCTTGCAGGGGATTGTGCTCGCTTTAGGCTTCTCAGGGCTGGTGGGGATCTTCTTCGGATTCTACCCGGCCACCAAGGCTGCAAACTCTAAGCCCATTGAAGCGTTAAGGTACGAGTAAGATCGTGGTTCGAGATTCGAAGTTCGAGGTTCGTGTACGAGTGAAAAGGTTAAATTTAACATTAAAGTAGAAGGGAAAAATATGTGGCAAAAATGAAAGGATGGTAATTATGATTAAAAATCAGTACGTAGTCAGGATAATGATAGCCGGTGTACTAACTTTAAGCTTGACCGGGTGCGCTTCCAGTAGCCAACAAGCTACAACAACGGGGCAATCAA
>JGI12269J14319_10005842_pt1 | contig 10792 bp, 10 predicted proteins | sample PeaSoiSIISIP2007_FD_14319 | JGI IMG/M metagenome (IMG submission 14319) | reverse complement strand
GGCTCGCCCGCCACGAGCCAGTCGCCGACCGCCCCGTCGATCCGCTCGAGGCCGGCCAGCAGCGAATGATATCCGTCGCCGTGTTGAATGATCAAGATTTGGCCGTAGCCCTTGAAGGGGCCGGCGAACTCGACCTGGCCGTCATACGGCGCCACCACGACGGCGCCGGCGCGCGTCATCAGGGTCAAGCCCTTGCTGGAAACCCCGAATTCGTCGAGCTCGCCATACCGGAGCACGAGCGTGCCGCTGGCGGGGTAGACCATGGCGCCGCGGGCCTTGTCGAACGGCCGAACGGTCCTGGGCCGGCTTTGGCCGGGGCTCACCGGCGGCGGCGCCGTGACCGTTTCCGGCTTGACGGCGACATCGGGCCTCGGGATCGCCGCCACCTGTGCCTGGCGGTCGATGGCGTCCTCGCTCGTCTTGCGGTCGGCATCCAGCTTGGTGATCAGGTCGTGCAGGTCGCCCGCTTCCGAGGAGAGCTTGTCGAGGTGCTGCTTGGTGTCCTCCGCGCCCTGAAGCGCCTGGTCGCGCAACGCGGTCTTGCGCCGGATCAGGCCGTCGAGGCGCTGCCGGTCCTTGTCCAATCCGCGCCGCTCGAGCTCGGCCGCCAGCCGCTTGCGCTCGATCTCCTGCCGGAGCCGGTGAAGATCGCTGAGCTCGAGGCTGAGCGACTGCGCCTCCGACCGCAGCCGCGGCAGCGTGTTGCTGAGCAGGATGCCGGTGCGCACGGCGTCTTCCGGAGCGAGTGGCCCGAGCGCCAGGACCTCCGGGGGATTGAGGGCCAGGCGCGCCAGCGCGGCCAGCAGCTCCGCCTCGTGGGCACGATCACGGGCGATCACGGCTTGCTTTTGAGCCTCGTCGGCGGCAAGCGACTGCAGCTGCGCCTCGAGAGTCGAGAGCGTTGCTTCATGGGTCTGCACGGCCTCGGCCGCGCGAATGCCGTCCGCCCGCAAGGTCTGAAGCTCCAGCGCGAGCGCGTCGGCTTGGCGCGTGAGTTTGTCCTGCTGAGTGCGGCTCTGCTCGAGCTCGCGTTGGACCGCTCGGAGCTTCTGCTCGGGCGTGTCATCCGCGCGCGCGGGCGCAAGCGCAATGAGGGTACTTGCCAGCGCGAGCCCGGCTGCGCAGAGCGTCCGCGCCTCAGGCGGAGGCACGGCGCTCGCTCGCGCGCTGAACCAGTGCCTGCCCGGTCATCGCCGCGGGCTTGGGCAATCCCAGCAGCATCAGCAGCGTGGGGGCGATGTCCGCGAGCCGTCCGTCGGCGAGGCCGGTGATGCCCGCGGGCGGGTTGACCAGCATCACCGGCACCGGGTTGATGGTGTGCGCGGTCTGGCGCTCGCCGGTCTCCGGATCGCGCATCGTCTCGGCGTTTCCGTGGTCGGCGGTGATGAGCAGGGTGCCGCCCGCGCGGCTGACGGCATCGGCGAGCCGGCCGAGGCAGCGGTCCACGGCCTCCACGGCCTTGATCGCGGCGGCGAGGTCGCCGGTGTGCCCGACCATGTCGGTGTTGGCGTAGTTCACCACGATCACGTCGAAGCGGCCGGCGTCGATCGCCTCGACCAGCTTGTCGGTCACCTCGTAGGCGGACATCTCCGGCTTCAGGTCATAGGTCGCGACCTTGGGCGAAGGTACGAGAATGCGGCTCTCGCCCGCGAACTCGCGCTCGCGCCCGCCGTTGAGGAAGAAGGTGACGTGCGCGTATTTCTCGGTCTCCGCGATGCGGAGCTGCGTCAGTCCCGCCCGCGAGACCACCTCGCCGAAGCTGTCCTTGAGGTCCTGGGGCGGAAACAAGGCCGGCAGGAACCGCTTGAGCTCTTCGGAGTACTCCGTCATGCCCAGCGCAGCCGCGAACTTGACGACGCGCGGCCGAGCAAAGCCGGCGAAGCCAGGATCGAGCAGCGCGCCCAGGATCTCGCGCACGCGGTCGGCGCGGAAATTCGTCATCAGCACGCCGTCGCCGTCGCGCATGCCCTGATAGGAGCCGATCCGGGTCGGCAGCACGAACTCGTCGCTCTCGCCGGCGGCATAGGCTTGCGCGATCGCGGCATCGGCGCTCTCCGCCGAGCGGCCCTCGCCATCGACCAGGCAGCGATAGGCCTTCTCCACCCGGTCCCAGCGCTTGTCGCGGTCCATGGCGAAATAGCGGCCGATGACCGTGGCGATCTCGGTCTTCGCGAGCTGGCCGGTTGCAGCGGCGAAATCCGCCACATAGGACCGCGCGGCGTTGGGCGGGGTATCCCGGCCGTCGAGGAACGCGTGCACGCGCACGGGCACTCCAGCCTTCGAGAGATGCTCGGCCAGTGCCGCGATGTGGCTCTGGTGCGAATGGACACCGCCGGGCGACACCAGGCCCATGAGATGCACGGCGCCGCCGCTCTTCTTGAGGGCGGCGACGAAATCCGCCAGGCGCGGATTTCGCGCGAGCGAGCCGTCGGCGACCGCCTGGTCGATGCGCGGCAGATCCTGCAGGACCACCCGGCCGGCGCCGATGTTCATATGTCCGACCTCGGAGTTGCCCATCTGCCCCTTGGGCAGACCGACGAAACTCTCGCTCGCCTGCAGGAAGGCGTGCGGCGACGTCGCCAGGAACCGGTGCCAGGCCGGCGTCTTCGCCTCGCAGATGGCGTTGTCCTCGCATTGGGCTCGATGGCCCCAGCCATCGAGGATGCAGAGAACCACGGGACGCGGGCGGCGAGAGGGGGGTGCCATTGGCTCGTTATATAGAGGAAGCGGCAGTTGGGCGGAAGGCGGCGCTCATGCCCTGTGATAGGGGTGACCGGCGAGGATTTGCTGGGCCCGGTAAAGCTGCTCCAGCAGCAGGATTCGAGCCAGCAAATGCGGCCAAGTCATGGCGCCGAGCGAGAGGGTAAAGCCCGCGCGCTGCACCACGGGTTGAGCGAGCCCGTCGGCGCCGCCGATCACGAATGCGAGAGCCTTGACGCCCTCGACCCGCCAGCGCTGCAAGCGCTCGGCGAACCCGGCGCTCGCCAGGGATTTGCCGCGCTCGTCGAGCGCTATGACGAGGGCGCCCTCCGGCAGGGCCGCGAGCAGAAGCTGGCCCTCCCGGACCTTGCGCTCAGCCGGCGACAGGGAGCGCCGCTCCTCGACCTCCTTGATCTCGATCGGTTCGCTCAGCCGCTTCACGTATTCGGATTGCAGATCGGCGAGCGGGCCCGTTTTGAGTCGCCCGACGGCGGCGATCAGGAGCCGCACGAGGGCTCAGCTCGAGGCGCCGCCGGCCTCGTCGAGTTCCGCGCCCCACATTTTCTCAAGGTTGTAAAAGCCGCGAACCTCCGGGCGGAACAGGTTCACGATGACGTCGCCGGCGTCGATCAGGACCCAGTCGCCTTGGCGCATGCCCTCCGATCCCGCGCGGGCGTTGCCGCGCTCGCGGATCGCGGTCAGCACGCGCTCGGCGAGCGCCGAGACCTGCCGCTGGGAGCGGCCGGTGGCGATCACCATGTGATCGGCGATGCTGGTTTTGCCTTGGAGATCGATGACGACGACGTCCTCTGCCTTGCCGTCGTCGAGGGCCTGCTCGATGCAGTCGAGGAGGCTGGGGGCGGGACCCGCCTTCGGGCGGGGCATCGGTTTCGCGCGCGGGATGGTCGTCACCTCGTTGTCGTGGCCGCCCGGCGGTGCCGGGCGCGCAGAGCGGTCGCCGAGCTTGCGTCCAAGCGGATCGGGAAGAACACCCAGGCCGGCGGCTCCGCATCGGCTAGGCGTCGCACATCCCGGGGCGGCTTCCTCCGCCGCTTGAAACGCTCAGCCGCAAGCCCAGCGAGCGCCCTTAGACAATAGGTAGGCCGGTCGAAAACCGCAACGGCGGCCAGCCGAAAAACATCGCGCCAGCGCTCCCAATGGCGGATTTGCGCGAGATTGTCGGCGCCCATGAGCCAGACGAAGCGGGTCTCCGGGAAGCGCCGACGGAGCTCGGCCAGAGTGTCGGCGGTGTAGCGGGTCCCGAGCCGCGCCTCGAGGTCCGTGACGGCGATCCGGGGGTGCCGCGCCAAGGCGCGCGCGCCGGCGAGGCGCGTTGCGAAGGGTGCCATGCCCTTGACCGGTTTGAGCGGGTTCTGCGGCGCCACCAGCCACCAGACCTCGTCCAGATCGAGACGCTTCAGCGCCTCGAGGCTGAGATGGAGATGGCCGCGATGGGCCGGGTTGAACGAGCCGCCGAGCAGCCCGATCCGCCGGCGGGTCCGGCTCGCCAGGGTCCTCGGCAGCGCGAGCAGTGGCCTCAGGGGCGCACCTGCCCGTTGCCGCGCACGACGTACTTGAAGCTGGTGAGCTGCTCGGCGCCCACTGGGCCACGCGCGTGGAGCTTGTTGGTGGAAATACCGATCTCCGCCCCCATGCCGAACTCCGCGCCGTCCGCAAATTGCGTCGAGGCATTGAGCAGCACGATGGCGCTCTCGACCCGATCGAGGAAGCGCTCGGCTGCCGCGGCATCCTCGGTCACGATGGCGTCGGTGTGGTGCGAGCCGTACTCGTTGATGTGCGCGATCGCGGCCTCGACGCTGTCGACGACGCGCACCGCGATGATCGCGTCGAGGTACTCGGTGCGCCAGTCCTGCTCGGTCGCGGGTTTGGCCGTGGGATCGAGCGCGCGGGTCGCCGCGTCGCCACGGACCTCGCAGCCGCCGGCCCTGAGGTCGGCGAGGATCGGCGGCAGCGCGCGCTCGGCGATGGCGCGATCCACCAGCAGGGTCTCGGCGGCGCCGCAGACGCTGACGCGCCGGAGCTTGGCGTTCAGCACGATCGCGCGCGCCTTCGCGAGGTCGGCCGCGCGATCGACATAGACGTGGCAGTTGCCCTCGAGGTGCGCGATCACGGGGATGCGGCTCTCGGCCTGGACGCGCTCGATCAACGAGCGTCCGCCGCGCGGCACGATGACATCGATGAACTCCGACATGCCGAGCATGATGCCGACCGCGGCGCGGTCGCGGGTCGGCACCAGCTGGATGGCGGCTTCGGGCAGGCCCGCGGCCGCGAGCCCCTCGTGCAAGCAGTGCACGATCGCCCGCGAGGAATGGAAGCTCTCCGATCCTCCGCGCAGGATCGCCGCGTTGCCCGCGCGCAGGCACAGCCCGCCGGCATCGGCGGTGACGTTGGGACGCGATTCATAGATGATCCCGATCACGCCCAGGGGCGTGCGCACGCGCGAGATCACGAGCCCGTTGGGCCGAGTCCACCCGGCCAACACGGTGCCGACGGGATCGGGGAAGGCCGCCACCGCCTCGAGGCTTTGGGCGACGCCCTCGACGCGCTTCTCGTCCAGGATCAGCCGATCGACCACCGCCGCGGATAGCTTGCCGCGCCCGGCCTCGTCGAGATCCTGGGCATTGCCCGCAAGGATCTCGGCGCGGCGGTCTCGAATGGCATTGGCGGAAACGCGCAGCGCGTGGCTCTTCGCCTCGGCGTCCGCATGGGCAAGTCGGTGTGCTGCCGCCCGCGCGGCGAGGCCGATCGCGCGCATGGCGACGCCAAGCTCGGTCTCCAGGGGGCGAACCACGCTCATGACAAAACCGTAACGGAGGCGCCGCGGAAGTCCACGGCTTTTGTGGCAGTGCGTCTCATGGTGCAGAATGGCGGGGGAGGGAGAATGCCATGAGCGGGCCCGGATATGCAGCCGATGGCGGGCAGGGCGAGACCCGGCGCCGGAGACTGCTCTGCTGGCTTCCGCTCGTGGGCGGCGCCATCATCCTGTCGCTCTGCGGGATCGCAACCGCCGTGATGGTCGTGGTCACCGGCACCACGTGCTTCTTCGGCGAGCCGGGTCTCGCCGGCGTCGGCAAGTCGCTGGCGCACCAGATCGGGATTTGGGATGAGTTCGGGCTCGGCGCCATGCTGGCGCTCCTCGTTTATGCGGGCGTGAGCCTGACACCCTTCCTGCTGCTGAGCGGCTGCGTGCGTTTGGCCGCCCGCAGCCGAACGACGCTCTTCCTGGCGGTGCTTGCGATCACCGGTACGCTTTTCGTGGCACTCTACGACATCCTGGGATTCTGGGCCGCTGCCGTCGACATCGCCCACGGCGGTTTCCTCTGCGAAATGGCCTTCGACCTGGTGCCGATCGGCGGCTTGGTCGCGGGCGCGTGCGCAGTCACGGTTGGCAGTCTGGCCGCGCTCGTGTTCGAGTGGCGCCGGCGCGCTCGCGCCTAGCTCGGAGCGAGGCCGACGGGTCATCGCTCCCGCGCCATCACGAGGTCGTCGCGGTGGATTACCTCGTCGCGGCCGCGGTATCCCAGGATCGCCTCGATCTCGCGGCTCTTATGTCCGGCGATGGCGCGCGCATCGGCGCTCGAATAGGCCGAGAGGCCTCGGCCCATTTCCCGCCCGTCGCGCCGGCACACCAGTACGGGATCGCCGCGCTCGAAATCGCCCTCGACAGCCACCACGCCCGCCGGCAGCAGGCTGGTGCCGCGGCTCAGCGCGGCCGCGGCGCCGTCGTCGACCATCAGCGCGCCCAGCGGCTTCAGGCTGCCGGCGATCCAGCGCTTCCGCGCGGTCAAGGGCTCCGAGGAGGGCATGAACCAGGTCGCGCGCGCGCCGGCCTCGAGCGCGCTCAGCGGATGAAGCGCGGCGCCCTTGGCGATCACCATCCGGCAGCCCGCGGTCATGGCGATGCGGGCGGCGGCGAGCTTGGTAACCATGCCGCCGGAGCTCATGCCCAGCGGTGCCGACCCCGCCATCGCCTCGATCTTCGCGCTGAGCTCGCGCACCTCCGGAATATGTCGTGCCGCGGTGTCGGTGCGAGGGTCGGCGGTGTAGAGCCCGTCGATATCCGAGAGCAGCACCAGCGTGTCTGCGCTCACCATCTGCGCCACTCGCGCCGCCAAGCGGTCGTTGTCGCCGAAGCGGATCTCCGCGGTTGCCACCGTATCGTTCTCGTTGATCACGGGAATCGCTTTCAGCGCCAGAAGCTCGGTCAGCGTCGCGCGCGCGTTGAGATGCCGGCGGCGCTCCTCGGTATCCTCGGGCGTGAGCAGGATCTGAGCTACCGTGAGCCGGTGCCGCGCCAGCGCTTCCTGGTAGGCATGCGCGAGGCGGATCTGGCCGGTGGCCGCCGCCGCTTGCTTCTCCTCGAGCTTGAGGGCGGCACCGGCGAGGCCGAGATGCCGGCGGCCCACGGCGATCGCGCCGGAGGAGACCAGCAGCACCTCCTGGCCGCGCCCGACGCAGCGGGCGACGTCGTCCGCGAGCGCCTCCAGCCAGCCCCGGCGAATATCGCCGCTGGCATCGTCCACCAGGAGCGCCGAGCCGATCTTCACCACCAGGCGACGGGAGTCCGCGAGTGCCGTCATGACACCGGCTCCGGAGCCTTGGTCCGCTCGCGCGCGGCCTCGATCGTTTTGAGGAGCGCCGCCGTCACCTCGGGCACGCCCTTGCCGGTGACGCCCGAGAGCACCATCACGGTTCCCTTGGAGGCGCGTGCGAGCTTGCGGCGAAGCTTGGGGATGTCCTCGCGCGGAATGGCGTCCGCCTTGTTGAGCCCGATGATCTCCGGCTTTTCCGCGAGGCCCTGGCCATACGCCTCGAGCTCGGCGCGGATGGTACGGTAGGCGCCGACCACGTCGTCCTGCGTGCCGTCGATCAGGTGCAGGATCACGGCGCAGCGCTCGGCATGGCCGAGGAAACGGTGTCCGAGGCCCGAGCCCTCGCTCGCGCCCTCGATGAGGCCGGGGAGATCCGCCAACACGAATTCCTCGTCGCCCACGCGCACCACGCCCAATTGCGGCTTCAGGGTGGTGAAGGGGTAATCCGCGATCTTCGGCTTGGCGCGGGAGACCGCGGCGAGCAGCGTCGACTTGCCCGCATTCGGCAAGCCCACGAGCCCGGCGTCCGCGATCAGCTTCAGACGCAGCCACACCCAGCGCTCCTCGCCGGGCCAACCCGGATCAGCCCGGCGCGGCGCGCGGTTCGTGGAGCTCTTGTAGTGGGTGTTGCCGAAGCCGCCGTCGCCGCCGTGCAGGAACACCGTGCGCTCGCCGGGCTTGAGCAGGTCGAACAGCACGGTCTCGCGGTCCTCGTCGAGCACTTGGGTCCCGACGGGCACCCGCAGCACGAGAGGCGTGCCCGCGGCGCCGCTGCGGTTGCGCCCGGCGCCGCCGCGCCCGTTCTGCGCCCGGAAATGCTGCTGATATCGGTAGTCGATCAGCGTATTGAGATTGGCCGCCGTCTCGAAGATCACATCGCCGCCGCGTCCGCCATCGCCGCCGTCGGGACCGCCGAACTCGATGAACTTCTCGCGCCGGAAGCTCGCCGATCCCGCGCCGCCGTCGCCGCTGCGGAGGAAGATCTTGCATTGGTCGAGGAACTGCACGGGCGGGGTCTCTCAAGTCTGAGGCGTGGGCACGAAAAAGGGGGAATGGCGTGCCATTCCCCCTTCGGTCTCGAAAGGCGCCGCGGCGCCCGGGCGGAACGGCCTAGTCGGCAGCCTCCGCCGGTCGCGGCAGCACCGAGATGAAGACGCGCCCGCCGCGGCCGCGGTGGAATGTCACCTCGCCGGCCAATTTCGCAAAAATGGTGTGGTCGCGTCCCATGCCGACGTTGCGGCCGGGGTGATACTCGGTCCCGCGCTGACGCACGAGGATGTTGCCGGGCACCACGATCTCGCCGCCCGACGCCTTGAGACCGAGACGGCGGCCTCCGGAATCGCGCCCGTTGCGCGAGGAGCCGCCTGCCTTTTTATGGGCCATGGAGGATCTCCTACTGACTACTTGCCGGCGCTGATGCCGGTGATCTTCAGGACCGTCAGCGGCTGCCGATGGCCGATCTTGCGGCGATAGTTGTGGCGCCGCCGCTTCTTGAAGATTAAGACCTTGTCGCCCTGCTTGTGCTCGACAACGGTGGCGGTCACCTCGGCGCCCGATACCGTGGGGGTGCCCACGGTGGTGGCGGCGCCGTCGGACACCATCAGCACATCGCCGAGCGTCACCGTGGCGCCCGCCTCGGCGGGCACGGTCTCGACGACGATCACGTCGTCCTTGGCGACCTTATATTGCTTTCCGCCGGTGCGGATCACGGCATACATGGGCGAGGGGTGCTTCGCTAAGTCGGGTGCAACGGGCTCAAAACTCGAACGGACGGGCCGAACCCCGTCCGCGGAGGCCGGCACTATAGCCGCCGCGCCCCTCAAGTCAACGTTTTTGGCGGGCTTTGGCGGCCGGGCCGGTTGCGGGGCCGGCGACCCTGGGGTAGGCTCCGCCGCCCTTCGGGAGGGGCGGCCCGAGGGGCCGACCCCGCCCAGAGCCGACCGCGGAGAGGTGCCAGAGTGGTCGATCGGGGCGGTCTCGAAAACCGTTGTGCCCTTTACTGGGTACCGAGGGTTCGAATCCCTCCCTCTCCGCCAAGCTTCATCTAAGTGGCGGGTGCTGCTATAGGTTAGCCGAATCAGTGACTTGTTGTCTCCTCCGGGGTACTATGGAGGGGAACTATGGGTGCCCGAATGCCGTATCTTCAACTTTGGAAGGGCAAGTGGCGTGTGCGTAAGCCGGTGCCGAAGGCGGCACGTGCTGCAATTGGAAAGCCCTACCTGACTCGGCCTCTTGGAACGGCGGACAAAGCAGTCGCAAACGGCTTGGCGGTCCCGGTGATCGCCGAGTTCTTAGAGACCATTCGGCTCGCTGAAGCCGGCGACTGGCCGCCAATCCCGGATCATCGTGTGGAGCGAATGGCGCTCGAGTGGTACCGCTGGTTCGTTAAAGCGCGAGGCAGCCGCTTTCATCCCGGCGTTCATCCGAAGCGGTGGGCATTAGTGGACGAGGCGGAATTAACGGAATCTCTAACCGGCTTCATTTCCGCAACCGAATTGAATGTGAAGCCCGGATCGGGAGCATACCGTCGCCTCATGCGAGAATGCCGGAGCATCCACCATGAGGAAGCAGGAGGATATGCCGGAGAAATCGATCGGCGCTGGAAGGCTCGACTGGCACTCGACAAGGCGATCGATGATCTTAAGGTGTCGCCGGAAGAACTCGCCGCCTATGCCTCGGGCAATCCGGCTCCTGTCGAGGGGACGACTGCAGCGCCCACCGGTCGCGCGCGACCCTATAAGTTCTCGGCGCTCCTGGACGAATGGGAGAAAGAGCGGCGAGTTGTGAGGAAAACTCGCTACGCGTGGGAACGCGTAGTTCAAAGCCTGGTTAGACAGGTCGGCCATGATGATGCCGCGCAGGTCACCGAAGGTGACGTAATCGCCTGGAAGGACGCTATGGTCGGTTCGGGTCGGGCGGCCAAGACCGTCCGCAATCGCCTGACAATGATAAAAACCCTCTACAACTACGCCTTCGTCAACAAAAGGGTCACGACGAACCCGGCGGTCAGCGTGAAATTCCTTGTAAAGGGAAAGGCAAAGCCACGTCGTGGATACTCTGATGAAGCTGCTCGGTTGATCCTGCTTGCCACCCGCGCTGAGACGAAACCGCACAAGCGTTGGGTACCCTGGCTATGTGCGTTCACGGGTGCGCGCTTGGACGAAATCTGCGGAGCGATGACGAAGGATGTTGAGATGATTGGGGGTGTTCCCTGTCTTCACATTCGGCTGGACTACCGGGGAGACAGCGCATCGCTCAAGAATGAAGGGGCGGAGCGTACGGTGCCACTGCATTCAGCCATTATCGACGAAGGCTTCCTCGACTACGTCGCATCATTGCCTAAGAACGGCCCACTCTTTCCGAATGTCACGCCAGATCGATTTGGCCGACGCGGCGGCAATGGCTCCAAGACGATCGGGCGTTGGATTCGTCAGGAGGTCGGCATCACCGATCCGAAGATTGCACCCAATCATAGCTGG